>VFQM010000025.1_pt1 | contig 189825 bp, 156 predicted proteins | sample 3512391 | NCBI WGS metagenome assembly VFQM01 (sample SAMN10412369, study PRJNA504923) | tailings metagenome | isolation source: Replicate 1 from Balatoc abandoned mine | place: Philippines
TTAAAACTTCAAACGAACAAGCTTTATCATAAAAAATTGATAATCAGCTAATCATAGTTTGCGATTATAGTTCGCTCGCTTAACTTTGAGCCTTGTTCCTGAGTATTAAACCATTACAATCGTGACAAAAGCAGACATCATTAACGAAATTTCAGAAAAAACAGGTGTGGATAAGGCCGATGTAAATGCCACGGTAGAAGCCTTTTTAAGCGTTGTTAAAAACAACATGGCATCCGGACAAAACATCTATATAAGAGGTTTTGGCAGCTTTATTAATAAGAAAAGAAAGAAGAAGATTGCCCGTAACATCTCTCGCAACACAGCCATTGTTATTGACGAGCACTACATTCCTGCCTTTAAACCGGCCAAAATCTTCGTAAACAAAATCAAAAACAGCGAAAAGGTTAAAATGATGGCTGAAAAGGCTGAATCATAAAACCCCGCTGACGCTTCTATTTTCCTTAACTGAACTCATGCTAAAGACCAGAATCATACTAGTGGCGGTTTGCGCCCTTTTGGTATTGCTCTTATTCCAGCTTCCTAAATCAGTAGTAAGCAATGAAGATGAGTTAAGTAAGAACCAAGAACAGGCAAATGCTCCAAACAAAGCCAATGAGCCTCACATGGCAGCCCCGGCCGAGTTAAAAGGAAAAATTGCTGAATACCGGACTTTCTGGCGGGAAACTGCTGAAAAAGAAAAAAAGGCTATCTTTGCCGACTCTTTAGGAACCTGGTATGCAAATGCTGGCATTTTTGACAGTTCTGCATGGTTTTTTGAGGAGGCGGCATCGTTCTTTAACACAGTGGAAAGTTGGAGGAAGACTGGTAATAACTATTACCAGGCATACACCTTTGCCCTTGATGCTAACAAGCAACAGGCATTGGCCTCCAAAGCTCAGGAGTTTTACAATAAGGTTTTAAGTGTAAAAGCGAACGACCTTGAGGTAAAAAACAACCTGGCCATGACCTATCTCTCGTCTAATAACCCCATGCAGGGTATTTTAATGTTACGCGAGGTGTTGACAGTCGATGCAAAAAATGAAACTGCACTTTTCAATCTAGGCATGTTGTCGGTACAATCCGGCCAATATGAAAACGCGATTGAAAGGCTTAATACGCTGGTGGCTATTAACCCACAGCATATTCAGGCGCAGTTATTATTAGGAGTGGCTTACATGCAAACCGGCAACAACGCGAAAGCGAAGAGTCAGTTTGAAAAAGTAAAAGATATGGATAAGGATCCGGCTGTGCAGGCCACAGTAGATTCTTACCTGAAGGATTTAAAATAATTGTTAAACAGGGAAAGCCTTGGCGAGTAACGCGAAAGCGTAATGAAGTAATCTAAAATCCGGATTGCCCCCTTCGCAAAGGACTACCCAAAACCAAATCATTTCTATGCCAAGCGGAAAGAAAAGAAAAAAGCATAAGATGGCTACTCACAAACGCAAAAAGCGTTTGAGAAAGAACCGTCATAAGAAGAAGTAATTTTTAGGTGTACCGGACTAGTTCCGGTATTCCCTATTTGTAGGGATACTTGTGCAACCGCAAGGTTAACATAGCCGGTAAGGCCTATTGATTATTGCTATACAACTTATTTTTTAACATTTAAACTTCATTGTTTTGAGCAACGAGCTAATCATCAGCGCGACTCAGGACGGAAGTCGTATAGCCCTTCTAAGAGACAAAACTCTTGTAGAATTTCACAACGAAGAAGAGGGTAGCAAGTTTGTTGTAGGCGACATTTACCTGGGCACCGTAAAAAAAGTGGTGCAGGGTCTTAATGCGGCCTTCATAGAACTTGGTTATGATAAAGATGCCTTCCTTCATTACCTCGATCTGGGGCCACAATTCGGTTCGTTAACTAAGTTTACGAAGCTTGTGCGCACCAAAAAGATTTTTGGTAAGCTGGAGAAATTCACACTTGAGCAGGATATTGACAAACATGGTAAAATTGCAACGCAACTCACCAAGGGTCAGGTCATCCCGGTTCAAATTGTAAAAGAACCCATCTCAACAAAAGGGCCACGTCTTTCGTGCGAGTTATCCCTTGCCGGGCGATACCTGGTAATGGTACCGTTTAGTAATTCGGTAAGTGTATCTAAAAAAATTACCAGCAGCGAAGAGCGTAAACGTCTTCAGCGCCTAATCACGTCTATTAAACCCGCCAACTTCGGTGTTATTATCCGTACTGTAGCCGAAGGTGTAGAGGTAGCAGAGCTTGACAAAGACCTGCGCAACCTGGTTAAAACCTGGGAAGACGGTATTGCCAAATTAGCTGAGGCACAAACAGCCGACAAGCTGATTGGCGAACTCAACAAAACTTCGTCAATACTTCGTGATCTGTTAAACGAGTCTTTCGACAATATCCATGTTGACGACAAGAAACTCTATGATGAAATACGTGCCTACGTGCGCAACATTTCACCAGATCTTGAAAACATTGTAAAGCTTTATACAGGTCGTGCAAAAATATTTGAGCACTATGGTATTGAAAAGCAAATCAAATCTGCTTTTGGTACTACTGTAAGCTTAAAAGGTGGCGGCTACTTAATTGTAGAGCATACCGAAGCCCTGCACGTTATTGATGTTAATAGCGGCAACAAAAGCAATCGCGAAGAAAGCCAGGAAAACACCGCGATATCAGTTAATGTGGAGGCCGCAAAAGAGATTGCTCGCCAGCTGCGTTTGCGCGATATGGGTGGTATTATCGTGATCGATTTTATCGATATGCGAAATCCTGACCATAAGCGCATGATCTATCAGGCCATGAAAGATGCTATGAAGGATGATAAGGCAAAACACACCGTGTTGCCCCTATCTAAATTTGGCATTATGCAGATTACACGCGAACGTGTAAGGCCACAGATGAACATTGTTACGAAAGAAGTTTGTCCTACTTGTAATGGTACAGGTAAGATTACAGCTTCAATTTTAGTTTCTGACCTGATTGAAAAAACGTTAGAAGATTTGCTTAGCAAGCAGAACGAAAAAAATCTCGTGCTGGCACTTCACCCTTATCTGCACGCTTATTTTACTAAAGGTATCTTTTCACAGCGCGTGAAATGGTTCTTTAAGTATAAGAGCTGGGTAAGATTAGAGAAGGACTCATCTATGGGTATGACTGAGTTTAAATTCCTGAATAAAGAAGGAGAGGAGATTCAATTAACCGCATAAATACCGGATCAAAAAATAAAAAAACCCTGCTAGTCAGGGTTTTTTTATTGACATGTTTTTTAAAGCAAAGTGTTAGAACAGTTTGCTTTACACGCTGAGATCGGTTAGCTCAACCGATTATTTTCTATTGCTACTGAATTGATAGGCCCAGCCTCTAAAAAGTAAAATCTGTCGGCTGATTGGGCAATGTGTTGTTTGTGAGTAACGTGAATCATTGCGGCATCCTTTTTAATATGATTCAAAAGTTCAAGAACACTTTGTTCAGTTTTTTTATCCATAGCTGAGGTAGCCTCGTCTAAGAGAATCAATTGTGGCTTCCTCCATAGTGCGCGAGTAAGTGCTAAAATTTGCTTTTGCCCGCCCGAAAGGTTAATGCCCTCTTCTCCTATAAGCGTCAAATAACCTTGGGGTAGCGTTTCAAAGTATCGAGAAAGACCTGAATGTTGACAGAATAGTATTGCTTCCTCAGCGTCCTTTTGTTGATCGCTTAAGATAATGTTGAATAAAACTGTTCCATTAAAAATTTTTATCTCCTGAGGCACTACTCCGATTTGTTCTCTCCATATTGGTGTATCAATACTTTCAAGCGAAACATTATCAACCAAGACTACACCCTGTTCTGCTTTATAAAATTTCTGTAAAATTTGAAGTAATGTACTTTTACCACAACCACTTTCACCCAAAATCGCAATAGCCTCTCCTTTGTATACATTAAGTGATATATTAGACAGCAATTGCTTTCTACCTGGGAATCTAAAAGATAGATTTTCAATTTTCACTTGCGTAATTTTCTGTTTAACAGTATTCTCTTCAAATGCCGTAGTGTACTCTGGTTTCACTGAAGTGAACTCAAACATTCTATCAAAGGCCACTTTTGCCTCTTGTAATTGAATATTGGCAATCAATAATCGAGTTAATGATGGGATAATGCCTCCTGCCATAGCCAGGATGGCAACTAATTCACCGGTTCGTAACTGCTGATCTAACATCATAAATGAGCCAGTTGAAAAAACAGCCAACAGAAATACAACTCCAATTACTTCTATACCCCAACCAAAGCGCAGTCCATTTATACCGAGGGCAAAAACTTTTTCCTGAAATAAACCGTATATGTGTTTGTTTAGTTTTTCAAAAAAAATCTCATTGTTTCTTGCTTTAATTGCGCCAATACCTTGAATGGTGTCAACATAATTACTTTCTGAAAGCGCGTACCCTGCCATTACATTTTGTTGCCCCTTTACAATAACATCATTAAATCGCCAAGCTAGTAATGTTAGCACTGGAATACTAACAATCATAATTGTCGCAATAAGCCATGAGTAAGCAAACAAAAAAGCAATAGAAACAACTATTGCCAATATATCAATAATAATATTCCCCCCCAATGCGCTAATCACAGTTTGTATCCTTCGAGTGTCGTTCATGCGTGCAATTAAATCACCAGTTTTGCGTGTATCGAAAAATAACTTAGGCAGGCGAAGCAAGCTACCGTAGAATGAAGCAATAATTCGGTTATTAAAATCTTTTGCCTGACGTATTAAAAAAAATCCACGCAAATAAGTCAAAGCAATACGTGCTAAAAGTAGTAAGGCAACCAACGAAAGGCTTAAAGTGAGCTTTTGAATATTACCCGATGGGAGAATATTATCAATTAGTTTTTGTGAAAAAATTGCAGTTGAGAGATTTAGTATAGAAATAATTATACCAAGAAAAAGTGAAACTCCTAAAAGCGGTAAATCGTCACGGATTATATCAATAATCCATTGCTTCTTTTGATTCTTTATCTTTGACTTTTTTTCGAATCTTTCAGTGGGTGTCAGCACAAGTAAAGTTCTGCTTTGCCAAATTGATTCAAGTTCTTGTTTTGTGAGTGATAATATTCCCTTTGCCGGATCGCCAATTATGGCCTGATTATTTTCAAATCGATAAAACACGATGTAATGTTGTAATCTACTATCAATTACTACATGTAGTATGGCGGGATTAGTTAATTCATTTAGGTTATCTACGCTTTCTGCTTCCATTCCATCGGCTTCAAAACCTATTTGTTGTGCGGCCTGCAATAAGCCTAATAGCGTTGTTCCCTGCTTGGTTGTTCCGCTTAACTCACGCAATTTTTCTAAAGATGAGAAGCCTTGATAAAAATTAATAATTGATAAAAGGCAGGCAACTCCGCAATCACTCTGATCGTGCTGACGCGCAAAATTTTTAGAAAGCTCCTTAATCACAAAATTAGTTAAGATATTTAGCTATAGCTTCTGCTTTTGTTTCTCCCCTGAATTCCTTTCTCAATTTTCCATCCTGTCCATAAATAAAGATGTGAGGAACAGATAATGTACCGAAAATCTCTGCCGCATGAGCTGACTCAATTTTTGCAAAGGTTACATTAGGAAATTTTAATAGCTTATTTGTATCGGCAAAAGCTTTTATTTGAGCAGTCGATTCGGATGAAAGAAACAATACTTTAGCTTCATCAAAACTTTGTATATTATTATATACGTCATTTACCTCATATTGGCAATGTTCGCAATTAGAATTAAAGTAGATCAATACAATCGGTTGGCCTGTCTCAATTCTGAACTTTACACTATCTTTAGTAAACAACGAAAGATTAGGCAATCTTAGAAGTAATTCCTGTCTATTTTTAATTGTAGTCAAATTTTTGGATGTAGACTTGATAAGCCAAAAAAAGACTATAGTTACCAGCAGTATTAGCGAAATAATAGCGTTCTTACGCATCAAGTTGTGTGGGTTACACTAAGAAAAACCACAAAGGTGGCGAATAATACAAGTGCTATACCATATGAACTTGCTACTAGTGCAAATGTTTTCTTTAGCGATTCGTTTGACACTTTACGAAGCAGATATGCCAGAACAAACCAATAAGCTAATTCGAAAATGTTCAATAGTTTAAACGGATAGTCAAACCAAGAAGGGATGTTTAGCGTCCCTAAAAGACTTTGTAATGATAATGGATGGAAATTATATAATTCATAAAGAGTAAAGTTCCTATTTAAAGACAAAAACCAAATTATCTTTATAATAGGTATCAAAAAGAATAAAGTTTCAGCAATTATTGATATCTTAAAAATCTTTTGAAATGAAACAGGCCAACCAATTAATAAAACACCTACATAAAGACAAGATGAAATTGATATAAGTTTTAAGAAATAGTATATTATCAGAGCAGGGTATGCAAGCCAATGCCATTTAATATACGACTCAACTATTGATTGTACTCTTTCATAACTAAGCTGAGCTCCGTAAAAATCATAAAGTAAATAGTCATCAATTAGTAAGTAGTCGTTTATGAAAAGTAAAAACCAGGAGAATATAATAAAACCACCAAAATATAGCCAGACACTCTTTGGCTTTCCAAATTGGTTTTGTTGATCAGTAAACTCATTTGAATAATGATGCGATGCAATCATTTGATCTGTTTTTTAAATATCAAACCTCCTTGTTTGGCAAATAAGACTGATTGGAGAATTAGATAGGATAATAATCCAAACTTATTTTCAGCTAAGACCAGATATCCGGAACACGTAATAAAAACATACAAAAACATTTCTATTGCATCAGAAGAAACAATCTTTTTGTAATCAAAAATTATTGGAATAATAATACTCAACCCTATCAAAATTGTTGGTTTGAATTCGAATGGATTATAATAGTAACTAAGAATGCCTACTATGAATAAAAACATTGAAAGATAATATATAATTTTTATTAGAGTCTTCATTGTGTTTTGTTAATTTATCTATTTATTAATTTAAGGCGGAGAAAAATCAATCTCCGCCCTTTCATAATAATTAGTCTATACAGGCTGCACCTGCTTGAAGCCCACCAGCAACAAGAGTAGCTGCTGCATATCTTCCAGCAGGTGAGGCAAAAACCCCAATTGCTAGAGGATTGCCGGATATAGCCGCAATACCCATGCCTGCAACTGTGCCTAATGCAACAGCTGCACCTATGCAATCCCAAATACTCCCACCTTTGATTTCTTCCATTCTTTTGGTTTCAATCTTTCTCATTTTGTAGTTTGTTTAGTTATATATTTATTAAATGAGGCTATTTCTTAGCCTTGGTATCCAAAAATATATTCAGACACTCTCATAATTTAAGAGTATTGAAAATATTTTCACCAATCAACTCAACAAAACCTTTTTACTTAGAATTTTTTATTCTCTCCGGAAATAAAACCAAAGTACAGTTTTCCTGCGCGATCGTACTCATAACAATTTTCTGTTGAATTATACCTAACAGCTACACCATATTCTTCTTTAACATGGCTGAGCAATCTGAAAAATGTTGCACTAGACACATTTAGTTTATCTGCATATTCCTTCGAAGTGCCCTTGAATCTTCTTCCAATTAAACTATCCAAATATTTAATCAGTTGTAAACGAGCTTCAAATGTCATAAAAATAGAGAAGGGCAATTATATAAACCAAAAGCACTGATGTCAAGAAAATCTCTACCTATTTCAGTAAATACCTTAAAATTAAGGTATGCTTTTCACAATATCTGATGTAGAATTGCCTTGCTAAATCCACTCCAACTTCTCCACCGTTTGCTCAACTTTTACATCTCCTGTGTGTTTAGTAGCCTTTGGTTCTATTAACATCACGTGCACCTCCTCACCATTTGTAAAAGGTTTGTGATCCACTCCTTTTGGTACAATTAAAATTTCTCCTGGTTTCACCTGTAGAATACGGCCATCTCTGTACTCCATAAACAATGTTCCTTTTATCACGACAAAAAGTTCATCCTCATCTTGATGGTTGTGCCAAACAAAGTCACCCTTGAGTTTAGCAAGCTTAACATAGTTGTCGTTAAGCTCTCCGATAATATAAGGATGCCAATGCTCAGCAATCTTATCAAATTTTTCTGCGATGTTAGCTTTCATTCTTTATGTCTCCCTTTTGCTCTTCAATAGTTTCTATAGCAGGTGCTTGTTGCTTTAACAAAATTGCTTTGCGTTGTTTTTCCACATTATGGCCATGCCAGGCCATAACAGGACCATAAAAAAAATAGGAAAAACCAGCGTAGGCACCCACATATTTTGTTTTATAAAAGATCAATGCAATGATGACTGAAGTAAGCGGAATGGCACCCAACAAAAAGTTTGTTCGCATACTTATTTTTGTATCAAAAATTTCAATTTCATTTAAAGCCAATTCATCCGATTTACTTAATGCATATTTATAAAGCAGCATTAATACAAAAAAAACACTGGCCGCACCCACACCATAGATGATCATCAGATCGCCCATATTACCGCCCCTTAGCATGGCCCTTAAATCGTTTTGAAGCCACTCAATCTTGAAAGGAAGCGCAACAATAAAAAGTGAAAGTTTCGTTAGAAACTTAAGTGGGTAAACATAAAAGAGCATGATTATCAGAAAAAGTGTGTTTAAAACAATTACCTTATTATCACGCAAGCCGTAGCGGTAATAAAAAATAAAGTGGCCATGCCAAATCAAAATGATAAGGGTAATGCACATCATAAAAGGCAAGAGATCGAAGGTAAATTTTATGATTTGCTCAAAAGTGCTGGGTGGACTTGTTGATATGAGCAACAGTGTAATGGCTAGGGCAAATACAGCATCACTGAAATTCTCTAATCTTCCGGATTCCATTCCTCTGTAACGAAACTCGGCATTCATGCCAATATTCTTTTTAAAAATATCGCGAACCATATTTAATAGGTTTAGAATCGGGTAGCAACTACCACCCTTTTTCTAAAGGTCTTAACAAATCCTGTGTTATCAAATACCTCCAGCCAAAGTGTGTAATAACCAACACGCGCTTTTGTGCCATCTTCCTGGTCCCCATCCCAGGTAAAGAAGCCCTCATTTCCTAAAACCTGATTATTTGCCAGATTTTTTATCAGGCGTCCCTGTGCATCATAAATTTTTGCATTGGCCGCGTAACCGCCCTGATCAAACTTATAACTTATGTTTGTGTAATTTGGTTGACCATAAACAGGTTCGAAAATCTCCGGTTCAACTTTTACCTCATCGCCTGCTGCCAAAAACTCTCTCATGTTGGCATTCTTGTAGCCAGGAGTGGCAAAGTTTGTTGCCACCAAGCCCGACCTCCATATCCCTGCATCGTTAGTGTTGTTCGCTACCGAAACCCGTTCAAGAGAAACACCTTCAACATCTTTCAAGAGCTTATTGTGCATATCTTCTGTATAAAGAAAGTAATCCAATAACTGATACGCGGAGTCCGTAATTGCCAGCGAACCTTGATCGTCAGGCATACTTGGTAAACTGGTTTCAAAAAAAGAGTTGATGACAGCTCGAGGATAGTGGTTAAGTACGAGTTCTTGATCAGGGGTAAATACCAAATAGCTATGAGGATGAAGCACTAAATTGTCTTTGGTGATTTCTCTTTCATTAAGTATTTCATCGTCTACAATATTGGTCAGATTCCATTTTTTTAAATTGATATACTTATTAGATCTATTAAACACCTCTACAAAGTCCACACCTCCTGACATTGGATTAAATAAGATCTCGTTAATAATCAAATCGCCCGGTAGTGCTGGCTGCGGTAATACGAAAGAAATTTGATTATGTTCATCTTGTATAGCATTGCCAGCACAATCATACAATTGTGTAAGCTCAAGTTGATACAAGGTGTTTTCACTGGCAGGGTTTGCCAAATCTACAGATAGGCTTCGCAGTGTGTTATCAGTAAATTGGATATGTGAAATATTTAGTTCCGGATTAATTACAATGCTGCTACTCAGGGGTAAATTCTTATTAAGCTTTTCATTGAACCTCAGCAAAAGCTTTTCCGCATTTATTAGATAAGCATCTATTAGCATTGGCCCTGTTAGATCCGGTTTTACTCCGGCAATAGAGTTTTGTTTTCCGGGTGTTCCCCCGGCATCATTTTCACTTGCTGCCCAGTTTGTTTCTTCTGCACAGGTGTTTTCTTTATCAATCAGTTCTAATGACCAACCGCCATCTTTCTTATCCGTATCTAAATACCAGCTGTCTTTGTAATGAATAGAATCGATTAAGATGCCTTCAGCATTTCTTAGTGTTATCGGCTCACCGCTGTTTGATAATGAAGGAAAATTATTCAATGCAAGCGCTTTCCCAAATTGCTTAAATAATTGCAAATGTTGCGCTGAGCATAAGATTAAAAAACTGTCAGGTAAAACAATAGCCTGTTGTACAGTAATTGGCGCGCCACTATCAGTGATAGTCCAATTGTGAAGATTGATCAGTTTATCACTTCTGTTAAAGAGTTCGATATATTCTGCTTCTGGTAGCAGTCGTGTTGGGCTCGGATCTGCCATTACCTCATTGATGATGATATCTTTCCATAGAGCTTGCGATGATACACCAAATGGAAGCGAGCTGTTTGCTGAGGTCATTATATTTCCCGAGCAGTCTTTTGCGCCCAGCACGTGTAAGTTGTACACTTCACCCGTCAATAATGGTTGAGACAACACCAACCTGATTTTACTTAAATTATTTAAATGAAAATTTATTGATTGTATTTCCCTGTTGGGTTCAATAGTCACTTGCAACGCAGAAAGGCTATTCACTTCAAGTCTTTCGTTAAAGTCAAGTAACAACGTATTGTCACTGTCAACAAAAACACCCATTAATGCCGGAGGAGAATTATCCAACATCGTTGTATACACCGTGTTTTGAAAACCAGGGCTTCCCCCTGTTGAAGCTGTAGAAGCTTTCCAGTTCTCTTTTTCAAAACAAAAATTATTAAGGTCTAGTCGCTCCAGACTCCAACCACCAGCTTCCTTGTCTTCATCCTGATACCAATCTTGTTTATAACTTATTGAATCGATTTTATGCCCTAATGAATCCAAGATTGAAATTGTTTCCCCTGTATTATTAAGTGTTGGAAAATTTTTTACCCCCACTTTGTTAGATGCAATTTCGTTGTATTGATTGACCGATGCTTCTGGTAATAGCACTACATATTGGCCGGGCGCCAGCATATAGTCAGGAATAATACCCAAGGAGTTTCCATCTGTTAAATTAAACTGCTTTAGATTAATCGTTTTATTGCTTCTATTGTAGAGTTCAACAAATTCTATTTCTGGTAAACCAACAGTCGGACTTGGATCGGGTAATAGCTCAGTTATGATTATATCTTGAAAAGAGGCCTCCTCAGCCAACATAAATGAACCCGCATGCACAAGTGAAGCAGTGGCATTTCCGTTGCAATCCTTTACTTCACTTATACTTAAATTATAAATAACGCTTGCCTGTAATGGCTCTTGAAATTGAATTTCAATAACATCTCTTTCATTAGTAGAGAAAAACAAATTCCCAATAGTTGTTTGTGGCTGCATTTGAAATTGCACCACATTTGGTAATTCTTCATGTAGTCTTTCAGAGAAGTAAACCCTGATTATGTTATTCCCCTTTAAAGTAATAGCGGTGACATAGGGTGCCTCAGTATCTGGGGTGTTGTCTAGCACCGTATTGTGTAGTCCGGGCGTTCCTCCATTCTCAGCAAGTGTCGCTACCCAGTTTTTAAGATCCTCTATACAGAAATTATGTTGGTTAATTCGTTCTAAAGAAAAGCCCCCGTTTTTCTTATCAACATCTTTATACCAATCATCGTCATAATGCAGGGAGTCTATGGTTTCATTATTTAAATCTTTTAAAAGAAGCAGCTCACCTGCATTCGTAAGGGTCGGAAATCCAATAACGCCAATTACATTTTCATTAGTAAACAATGATACAGAAGTATTTCTGGTAAGCACAAGGTAGCTATCAGGGAAGAGATAATACACAGGCAATGCGATTTCATTTCCAGAGTCAATCAGTTTCAGGTTACTAAGATTTATCACCTTATCACTTCTGTTAAAGATTTCGATGAACTCCGCTTCCGGTAAAGATTGTGGAGGACTTGGATCAGCCATTATCTCTGAGAAGATTATGTCTTTACTTGCCAAAGCTTCTTGTTCAAAAAAGAAAAAACTTTTTTCAGCTGTACTCATTTCATTTCCTGCAAGATCTAGAATGCCCTGTACCGCCAGCTGGTTGGTGCTGGCATTATCAAAAGATTCTGTAAAGCTTAACTGTATGGTCTGTTCATCTGCAAGCAGAATTGCCGTGTTCGGTTGCTGCAAACTATTCAACAGATAATTCATTGTATTGCTGGCACTCAATGCTGTTACCTTTTCTGAGAACATTACTTCCAGCGTGCTTTGCGATGTTACCTCAACCTGTACCCATTCAGGTGGTGTGTTGTCTTGTTGGGGATCTCCCGCAAAGAAATCATCAAAGAAAAACTTGGTAGCATTGCTTATAGTGTATGTACATCGTACGCCCATAAAAGCTGAAGTCATATGGGTGCCGTCAAACCCGGATGCCACAAGGGAAAAATCTCCACCTTCGTTAGTAGCCAATTGAAGCTGCCAGTTAGAGGCTTCATCTCTTGTAACCTTTACCCATAATTCAAACGAGTTTGCAATCTGTCCATTTGTTGCCCTGCAAACTGAAGTGCTTACCAAGCCGCTTTGCCGGAATAATTCTACCGCATCATTTGAACCCGCTTCTCCGAACTGAATAAAATAGCCATTGAGTGGGGCCGTTAAATCTTCGGTGTCGCTAGTCAGGTATACACGCCCATAATTGCTTCCTGAGGGCGAAAATGTCACCTTAATATAAAAACGCCATTCAAAATTACTGAGGTTATTCGTCACAAGTGGCGTTGATAAATATGCGACACCCGCAGCATTGTCGTTTAGTTGCAGCTGACTAGCGCCATTAATCACAAACTTAGTTGCTGTGCCTTGCCAGACCGGATTGACAGAAAAATTGCCATCACTAAAAGTATCTGTTACTTGAGCTATCCCAACCTGGGGGATTATCACCACAAAAAGCCAAAAGATTTTCTTCATACACAACGAGTGTCTTGATCAAATCTAATAATTTTGCAACTCAATTTTACAAAACAGTATGAAACTCGCAGTTGTAGGTGCCACCGGTCTTGTTGGTCAAGAGGTGTTGAAAGTGTTAGAAGAAAGGAGTTTTCCTTTCACAGATCTTTATTTAGTTGCTTCCCAGAAATCGGTGGGTCAAAAAATATCTTATAAGGGTAAGGAATATACAATTAAGAGCTTAGAAGAAGTTTGCAATCTTGCTCCGGATGTAGCCATTTTTTCTGCCGGTGGTGGAACTTCATTAGACTGGGCACCAAAGTTTGCTGAGAAAGGAACTATTGTAATTGATAACTCTTCGGCCTGGCGCATGGATCCAACCAAAAAATTAGTTGTGCCGGAAATCAATGGAAAAGAAATAAAAGAAGAAGACAAGATCATTGCTAATCCAAATTGCTCAACCATACAAATGGTATTAGCACTGGCTCCTCTGCATACTAAATACAAGCTTAAGCGTGTAGTTGTGTCTACCTATCAATCCGTAACAGGCACCGGTAAAGATGCAGTTCAGCAAATGATGGATGAGCGTTCTGGTATTGATGGTGCAAAAGTTTATCCTCATCCGATTGATATGAATGCCTTACCACATATAGATGTGTTTCAGGATAATGGCTATACCAAAGAGGAGATGAAGATGGTTAATGAAACCAGAAAAATATTGGGCGATCAATCTATTGGTGTTACTTCAACCACTGTACGCGTACCAACTATTGGTGGTCATAGTGAAGCCGTAAATGCAGAGTTTTATCATGATTTTGATTTAGCAGAAGTAAGAAACATATTAAGTAAAACACCGGGTGTTATCGTTCAAGACGATCCTAAGAATAATGTGTATCCCATGCCTTTATATAGCAAGGGTAAAGACGAGGTTTTTGTAGGACGTTTACGCAGAGATGAATCACAGCCAAACACATTAAACATGTGGGTGGTGGCTGATAACTTACGCAAAGGTGCTGCCACAAATGCTGTACAAATTGCCGAGTATATCCTGGCGCACCGTTTGGTAAATGCCTAAACACTTAAGCGATTTAAATAAAAAAGGAAGTCATCTGACTTCCTTTTTTATTGCGCTTAGCGCTGTTATTTAAGAATACCCAAGAAAGTTGCTCCCAGGTTGTCAACAATAATTTTACGATAGCGAACCCCCTTTTTATATTCAGGTGTTAGAAATTCATTCCATGGTTGATCCCAATCTGTTTGCTTGGCCATGATAAAGGCTAATTCCTCTGCTGCTCCAAAATTAACGCTCTGTCTTTTTATGGGTAATTGTCTGCGAGTGGCATCAATATATTCTGTAAAGTCCAAGATGGTGAAAAATTTAGGGCCACCAGAAAGCTCTTTTAAGATATCACCACCAGAGTTAGCATAGCTCACTTTTAAACCTGGCGCATTTTCCTTCTTGATCTTTTCAATCACCTTAACGTGCGTACTACCAGTGATTACTTTCGCGCTGTAATCTTTTAATGTTGTGCCTATTTCTGTTACGCTTGAGATACTCGGTGCATCTTTATGCGAGAGCATAACAACAGGATTAGACATAAAGGAAGGTGTAAATTTTAAAATCTTCTTCCGCTCATCCGTAATTGTTACGTTGGTTACACCTAAAATAGTTGGTGTGCTCTGTGTTATCGATAAAAATTCAGGAAAGACTTGTTCCTGACCGGCATAGTTAATCGTTAACTTCTTTCCATATTTCTCCTGTACAAACTTGGCGAAGTCATCCAATATATCGGCACAAACGCCTTTTATTTTACCAGTTGCGGCATCCTTATAAATCAGGCCTGGTTGCTCATAATAAATGACGGTAAGCGTGCCTCCACTTGCCTTTACTTTTGCCCATGAATCGCCTTTATATTTTTGTGCAAAACTTGTTGTGGCCATCAACAAGCCTAGAAAAACAAATATTACTCTCATATCAATTGGGGGTTATTAGTCAATGCGAAGATAGAAGCCTGGCTTTCACATCAAAGTCTTATTTTATTTTACTCTCTTGTTATTGTTTGAGCTGCTATATAAGCCGTTGTCCATGCCGCCTGAAAGTTAAAGCCGCCTGTTTCCCCATCAATATTTAATACTTCTCCGGCAAAAAACAGATTTGGCACTTTTTTACTTTGCATAGTGTCGGTGTCAATTTCTTCGAGCGGCACTCCTCCACAGGTAACAAATTCTTCTTTAAAGGTTGTTTTGCCTTTAATATCAAAACGGCATCGCAAGATGTTTTCCAGCAGTTTATTGAGCGATTTCAATGAGAGTTCGCTCCATATTTTATTATCCTCTATTTCAGCTAAATCACAAAGCTTAAGCCATAAACGTTGTGGTAGTTCAAATAGTGTATTTCCTGCGACACGCTGTTTAGGGTAGTTGCTTTTGTAAGTCAATAATGCTGATCGCAAGTCGTCTTCTTTTCTTTCTCCCACCCAACTCACTAAAGCTGTAAACTTATACTGCTCTGCGTGCAAATATTCTGCAGCCCAGGCAGATAATTTTATGACAGCCGGTCCGCTTAAACCCCAATGCGTAATTAACAACGGTCCTTCCTGCGAAAGTTTGGTGCCCTCAATCTTCACATAAGCCTTTTTTACAGCCACACCCATTAACTCAACGAAACGCTTGTCGGCTGAGTTAAATGTAAAAAGTGAGGGAATCGGTTTAATTATCGTATGGCCTAAATCTTTTATCCAAGTATAGGCTTGTTCGTTCGGGTGGCCACCAATAGCGACCAAGATTTTTTTTGCTTTAAAGACTTCACCTTGTTCTGTTTCAATAATAAATACTTGCTCGTTTTTGCTAACCTTTTTTACAGCCGTGCTTGTGTGAACTACAATGCTATGTCTGTCACTTTCTCTCAAAAACAGATTAATAATTGTTAACGAGTCGTCAGTAACTGGAAACATCCGGCCATCATCTTCGGTCTTAAGTTTTACGCCCTTACTTTCAAACCAAGACACTACATCTTTCGCCTGGTAACTTTTAAACAATTCTTTCAATGCCTTTTCTCCTCTGGGGTAATGCTTTGAAAGTTTTTTTGCTTCAAAGCAGTTATGCGTAACATTACAGCGCCCACCACCGGATACCCTGACTTTTGACAATAGCTTATTCGTTTTTTCAAGAATGGCTATTTTCAATTTTTTGTTTTTCTCTGCAGCCTGAATGGCTCCGTAAAAACCGGCTGCTCCTCCTCCAATGATAACAAGGTCAAACATGGCAGAAAGCTAAAACTAAAAAGAGCAGAATAAGAAATCTATTTTGTTGCTTTGCAAACTTTATGGAGTTTCTCAGTAAATATTGGTTGTTTGGTTTGGGGTTTTTCGCTCAGGGCTTATTTGGTCTGCGTTTATTAATACAACTCTACCTGTCCGAAAAGGCCGGTAAATCTGTTTCTCCGACCATATTCTGGCAAATTAGTTTGCTCGCTTCTTTTCTTTTTTTGACTTATGGTATTATACGCGAGGATGCCGTTATCATCATCGGTCAAAGTCTATCTTATCTTATTTACATAAGAAATTTGCAATTAAAAGGCGCGTGGAAAAGCCTGCATTTGTTCATAAGACTCGTCATTTTTGCTTTGCCCATAGGGGCGTGGTTATGGATCATCAGAGAACCCGTTGGATTCCGTCAGCTTTTTAATGGTGCTTCACTCTTTTCATTTTGGTCATTGCTCGGCACATTGGGAATGCTGATGTTGAACTTAAGGTACCTGTACCAATGGTATCGGTCTGAACAAGAGAAAGAATCTGTTTTACCCTTTGGCTTTTGGGTAATCAGTGCGGTGGCTTCTTTGATTGTGGTCCTTTATGGCTACCAAAAAAGTGATCCTGTGCTTATTGTTTCCCAGGGTATGGGGCTGCTTGTTTATCTGCGCAACTGCGTGCTTGGTTTAAAAAACCGCTCGGAATTATTAAAACAGCATTAGGGGTTTTTACTTAAGATGGGGGGTATAACTCACTGTTTTTCAATGTTTTAAAATATGTTTCGCCTGTATTCCAACCTTTCACGGGTTACTTTGGTCTAATTTTAGCATTCAAGACCAAAACCTCTTCAACAAAATTATGAGTCCCGCTATTGCTTTATCTATTCAAAGACGTATAACAGCTTTAGACATCGTCTGTGCTGTTTCTGTTCTTTTGGCTTTGATCTCGATTCCCAGCACCCTGTTAACTGCTGGTTGTTTGTCTGTCTGTTTATTTGTTCAAGGCATTGCCTTCAGGGCATATTTCAAATATGTTAAGGATAGCGTAAAAATGGCAAAACGTCTGGTTTTCATGATTGCCACTTTTATAACTGTTATCATTTTGCTATTGAATACCTGATGTAGCAAGTATTTTCATAAAAATAAGGCTCACATGCTCATGTGGGCCTTATTTTTGTTTAATGGTTAATGCTAATCTGCTTAAAGAAGAAGTTCGTTTATTTATTCGCCAACATGAACAAGATGATCCGAGAGACATTGCCTTACTTACAAGCAAGATATCGGGTGTCCATGCATCAGCATTAGCTGCCCAAATAGCGGGAAGGCAAAAAGCTAAAAACAAAATTCAAACTTATTATGAAAAGGATACTATTATCTATCCTCCCTCGCTAAACCTGGAACAAAGCTCTTCTGAGGCTACCGCAAAGTTTAAGACTGAACTTCTCGAAGAGCTGAGTCTACCGAAAGACAAAGTACTGGCAGATTTAAGTGGTGGCTTTGGAGTAGATTCTTTTTTCTTTAGTCGTTACCTCAAAAAAATTATTCACGTTGAGCCCAACAATACGCTGCAGGAGATTGCTCAACACAACCATCAGTCGCTTGGTGCCAATAACATATTCTATGTTAATAAAACCGCTGAAGCGTTTTTGTCTTTCCCCGAAGAAAGTTTTGATCTTGCTTACGTAGATCCTTCGCGAAGAATAGAAAATCGAAAAGTGTTTGCCCTTAGTGATTGTGAGCCAAACATACCTGAGCTACAGCATAAGATCTTTGAAAAAACAAAAGTGCTTATCCTAAAAGCTGCTCCTTTATTGGATTTAAGTGTCGGCATAAAAAGTTTACATTTTGTAAAAAAAGTAATTGTGCTTTCTGTTGATAATGAATGCAAAGAGTTACTTTTTGTATGTGAGCATGGTTTCTCAGGCGAGCCTCTTGTCAGCGCAGTAAACATCCTGACGAAGAAAAGTGCTAACTCCATATTTTTATTTACACAATCACAAGAACACAGCACTACACTTACTTACAGCGAACCATCTACTTATTTATATGAACCCAATGCTTCCATTTTAAAAGCAGGAGCTTTTAAATCTGTTGCGCAACGTTTTGCTGTAAGTAAGTTGGCGGCCAGTACACATTTGTATACAAGTCATGAGTTACTAATTGATTTTCCTGGAAGAGTTTTCAAAATTGATCACATCACTAAAGCCGACCCGAAGCTTATCCATAGTTTACTTCCGGATAAGAAGGCTAACATAATTACCCGCAACTATCCCCTAAGCGCAGAAGCATTAAAGAAGAAACTGAAACTCGTGGATGGGGGAGATCATTACATCCTTGCTTTCGCTTCGGGTAAGCAAAAATATATTACTGTTTGCAGCAGGATACAATAGGCTAAAGCAAAAGCTGCAACAGGTACAAAGCAATGGCTAACAGTCCGTATAACAATATTATCTTTTTCCTGTTTTGCCTGTGCTCCCACCAAAGCACTATCCAGGGCTTGTACAGTCCTATTAACAATAAGATGCAGGCAGTGTAAGCGGTAAAACGGATTAATAACTTGAGGAAGTCCACAGATGTAAAGTAACAGAAAATTAAGAAAGCTTTTGCAGGCCTTTAGCTCCAGCCTTATATCTTTGTGCCCCTTGTTGATTTATACGTGAAGGCGAATGATTTTTTAAGCATATATACTGCGGATGGTTTTATCAAGACCTTTGCCGCGGGAATCAAAGCGCCCAATCCGGCCAATATTAAAATAAAAGGTTTACAAGGTAGTTTAGATGCCATTCTGCTGGCCACTACTTTCAAACTACATCCCCAGGATTATTGGGTGGTCTTGCAGGATCGTGATGAGGCCTTTTATTTTCAAAATGATTTACAAAATCTTTTGGGTCGCGAGATACTTTTTTTTCCGCTCTCCTACAGACGACCGTATGAATATGATGAGGTAGAGAATGCCAACATCCTGCAGCGCACTGAAACGCTGAATAAGCTCGCCAATAAAAGCAAGCCGGAGATTGTGGTTACTTACCCTGAAGCCCTGGGTGAAAAAGTAATTACAAGACGTTCGCTTACCGCTAAAACTTTTACTATTAAAAAAGGTGAAAGATTAGATGTCGCATTTCTGGAAGAGTTCCTTCACGATGCTGATTTCGAAAAGACTGATTTTGTATATGAGGCCGGACAATTTGCGGTACGTGGTGGCATTGTCGATGTATATTCTTTCTCGCACGAGCTTCCTTATCGCATCGAATTGTTTGGTGATGAGGTGGATAGTATCCGCTCTTTTGAGCCAGGTTCTCAGCTCTCTGTTGAGTCTGTAGATTTTGTAAACCTGGTGCCTAATTTACAAAGTGCTTTGGTGAAAGAAGAGCGCCAATCCATCTTCGATTTTATTGCACCGGCAACAAAGCTTTGGTTTAAAGATGTACAACTCGTTTTAGATGTAGTTGAGAAAACCTTTGATAAGGCAGTGCAAGCTTATGATCATACAACAAAAGGGGGCAAAACCACTTTGGTTTTGTCTCCTGAAGAAATCTTTGACACCGCCCAAAACTTCCTCTCTAAATCACAAGGCTTTACACGTATTGAATTTGGCAGCCGATCTTATTTGAAAGAGGTCAAAATTTTTGATTACCCTGCGGCAGGCCAGCCTTCTTTTAATAAAAATTTTGAATTGTTGGCCACCAACCTGGTGGAGGAGCAAGACAAAGGTTACGGCAACTTTATAGCATCCGATACACCTAAACAGCTGGAAAGACTTACGGGTATTTTTTCTGAAATCAACCAGCAGGTAAAATTTCAACCACTAGAGTTCTCTTTGCGTGCAGGCTTTGTCGACCAAAATCTTAAAGTTGTTTGTTATACAGACCATCAGATTTTTGAACGCTTTCATCGGTATAGAGCAAGAGAGAAACACTCCAAATCAAAAGCCCTCACACTTCGTGAATTGTACACCCTTCAACCTGGAGATTTTGTAACGCACATCGACTATGGCATAGCCAAATTTGCCGGCCTTGAAAAGAAGGAGGTGAATGGTCACGAACAGGAGGCCATTCGCCTTATTTATCGCGATGATGATTTGCTATACCTGAGCATTCACGCCTTGCACAAAATTTCCAAGTACACAGGCAAGGAGGGTACCCCACCTGTAATGAACAAACTAGGTTCACAGGAGTGGGAAAACAAAAAGGCAAAAGTTAAGAAGCAAGTTAAGGACATTGCCAAAGAGCTTATCGCCTTATATGCAAAACGTAAAGGTGCACCCGGCTTTGCTTTTTCTCCGGATAGTTATTTGCAGGCAGAGCTTGAGTCCTCTTTCATTTACGAAGACACACCTGATCAGGCTAAAGCAACAGAGGATGTAAAGCGCGACATGCAAGAAGCCTACCCTATGGATAGGTTGGTATGTGGAGATGTTGGTTTTGGAAAAACTGAAGTGGCTATTCGTGCGGCTTTCAAAGCGGTGACCGACAGTAAACAGGTGGCCGTACTGGTGCCCACAACGATTTTAGCTTTTCAACATTATAGAACTTTTAGCGAACGACTTTCAAATTTACCAGCACGCGTTGAGTACGTATCACGTTTCAGAAGTGAGAAGGAAATCAAAGAAACACTCAAGCGCGTAAAAGAAGGCCAGGTTGATATTTTAATTGGTACGCACAGGGTTGTCAGCAAGGACATTCAATTCAAAAATCTTGGCCTGCTTATTATTGATGAAGAGCAAAAATTTGGTGTAAAGACCAAAGACAAGTTGAAGGAAATGAAAGTGAACGTAGATGTGCTTACCCTTTCTGCCACACCCATCCCCAGAACACTTCATTTTTCCTTAATGGGGGCACGCGACTTAAGCATCATTGCCACACCTCCACCTAATCGCCAGCCTGTAACTACTGAGTTGCATACGTTTAATGAAACCATTATTCGTGATGCCGTAAGTTATGAATTGAAACGCGGAGGTCAGGTTTTCTTTGTGCATAACAGAGTAAGCGACATTGAGTCTATTGCCAACATTATTTACAAGCTTGTGCCCGACTGTCGCATTACTATTGCCCACGGACAAATGGAGGGTCATCAGCTTGAGAAAGCCATGCTAAAGTTCGTTGAGGGTGAGTACGATGTATTGGTCTCTACCAACATCATTGAATCTGGTCTGGATATTCCCAATGCCAACACCATCATCATCAACCAGGCGCACATGTTTGGTTTGTCGGATTTACATCAGATGCGTGGTCGCGTAGGACGATCCAACAAAAAAGCTTATTGCTATTTACTCACCCAACCAACCTCTGTTTTAACTGCCGATTCGCGCAAACGCCTGGCGGCATTGGAGGAGTTTACCGAATTAGGGGATGGCTTTAAAGTGGCCATGCGCGATTTGGATATACGCGGAGCCGGAAACTTATTGGGTGCTGAGCAAAGTGGTTTCATTAACGACCTTGGTTACGAAACTTATCACAAAATTCTGGATGATGCCGTTCAGGAATTGAAAGAAACAGAGTTCAAAGACCTCTTTGCTTCAGAACTTGCTGAGAAGGCTAAATTGATTGTTCAGGATTGTATTATCGAAACAGATCTGGAAATACTCATCCCTGATAGCTACGTAGCCAACATTAGCGAGCGTCTTGGTTTGTATTCAAGATTGGATAGCATTAAGGATGAGGAACAATTAGAAAAAATCGGGAACGAATTGAAAGACCGATTCGGACCTCTGCCTACACCTGTTGAAGAATTGATTAATACAGTCCGCCTAAGGTGGTTGGGGGAAAAACTGGGCTTTGAAAAGTTGTCCTTGAAAAACGAAAGGCTAAGAGCCTACTTTATCAGCAACAATGATGCTTACTTCAAATCAGAGGTCTTTGGAAAAATTCTGGCCTACATTCAACAACATCCGCGTCAATGTAAGATTAAGGATCAGGCCGGAAAGGCTATGATGGTTATTGAGAATATCAAACAGGTAGATCAGGCTATTGATCTACTCAATCACATGCATGTTTTTGAATTCAAATCCTCCAAAGAGATTTCATCCAAATAAGGATCAAGACCAACTACCTTATCAAAAGCGTTGATCATCAATACACGCTGGTATTTTGGTGAATAAAATACTTCAGCAAAAAAGGAACCTGTATCATACAGAAAAACCTTACAATCAGCCAGGGTACGCTGTAGTATGTAAGTACCATTGAAGGTGATTACATCGCACTTTTTATGAAAGGGCATCAGGCGAAAATCGGTTATTGTGTGCATAACAGTGTTTTACAACCCAATACCTATGCAATTGTATGCCAAAGTTGAAAAAGGCCTTTTACACAGATTATCGCCTATTTATACCGTTTGTCGAACCAGTTCTCTTCCCAAAAAGAGAAAGAGCTTTCTCAAAACAATAGACTGGACCTTAGGGCGTTTCACCTGTGGTAGATGAAGTTTTAATTAAGGCGCACAGGTTTGGAAAACTTTTGCATATATCTTTATATTAGCATTTCTTTTTAAAATAAAACTCAAATGAAATACTCTTTCAGAGTCCTTTTTGCAACAGTAGGTGCTTCAGCAGCACTTACAGGGTGTTCACTTTTTGGCGGAGGTGGCGGCAAGCCTACTGCGCAGAACCCCGGACAATTAAGCACGGCTACAGGCCTTGCTTACAATAACGAAGACGAAGGTGGCTTCATGGTTAGTCCTTTTGAAGGTCAACCGGATGCTCCTAACATGGTTTTCATTGAAGGTGGCCGCGCAGTTATGGGCTCTTTCGAAGAAGATGTGATGGCGTCTCGAGATAACATCGAAAGAACTGTTTCTGTGGCATCTTTCTACATGGATGAAACAGAAATTGCCAACATCCACTGGCTTGAATATTTACACGTACTTGGTAAAGACTCTACACAAGAAGCTTATCAGCGCGCCTTGCCTGATACGCTGGTTTGGAAAAGCCGTCTAGCCTTTAACGATCCATACGTAGATCATTACCTGCGTTATCCTGGTTTCCGCTATTTCCCTGTAGTAGGGGTTAGCTGGTCACAAGCCAGTGCTTATGCTGCCTGGAGAACACTAGCTGTAAATAAAGCTTTGGCTGCCAATGCAGGTGAAGAGTATGCTGAGACTGATGGTCGTATTCCTTTGGAATCAGGTATTGTTATCCCTGCTTACCGCCTTCCTACAGAAGCTGAATGGGAATATGCAGCTATGGCACAAATCGGAACACAATGGGTAGAAGAAATGCAAACCCACCAAAAGATTTATCCTTGGGATGGTCACGCTGTTCGTAATCCTTACGGTGCACAAATGGGTTTCATGCTGGCTAACTTTAAGCGTGGTCGTGGTGACTATGCCGGTATAGCTGGTCGCTTAAATGACGGTGCCCTTATCACTTCTTACATTTATGAATTCCCACCTAACGATTATGGTTTATACAACATGGCCGGTAACGTAAGTGAGTGGGTGCAGGATGTTTACCGTCCTATGTCTTACCAGGACTTTGATGATCTTAACCCGATCCGCAGAGATGGATTCTTAGATAATGCCAGCGGTAATACAGCTGACAACGGTTACAACAACATTGAGAAAAACCCAGAGTCTTTCTTCTCTTTAGTTACAGACAAGGCTCGTGTCTATAAAGGTGGTTCATGGAAAGATGTCGCTTATTGGATGTCTCCAGGTACACGCAGATACCTTGATCAGGATTCTGCTACGGCTACAGTAGGCTTCCGTTGCGCCATGATCCGCGCTGGTTCTAACTACTAAGCAAAGAAATTTGACATTAAAAAAAACCCGGGCTTGTCTCGGGTTTTTTGTTTTACGCCACTGCGATACAAGCTATCGATACTTGCGAGCAGCCTGCTTGCACCAATGCATTCGCGCAAGCCTCCAGGGTGGCGCCCGTTGTCACCACATCATCAACCAGTAAAATGTGTTTGCCTTTTACGGCTTCGGCATCTTTCATTTCAAATACTTCACTCACATTTCTCCAGCGGTTCAGTTTAGATTTCCTGGTTTGTGTCTGCGTCTGCACGGTACGTTTTACAAAGCTGTCGGTGTAGGGAATATGTAATCCTTCTGATACTCCCTTGGCAAATTCTTCACTCTGGTTATAACCACGGCTCCGCTTGCGACTTGGGTGCAAGGGAACCGGCACAACCAAATGATAGGTTTGATCATAGCCTGAAAGCAATAATTCCTGCGCCAGCACTCTTCCCAGTTTTACACCAATCTCCGGATGATTCTTATATTTTAACTGGTGCAGTAATTGTTGCACTCGACTTCCCTTTTTGAAATGAAAGTAGGCAAAGGCATGGGTTAGCGGCATACGTAAAGAGAGCCGTTCATATAATGGATTAAATGCCTCTTTGTGAAAATTGGTCTTGGGCATTTCCAAGAGGCATTGGGTACAAATAATATCCTCACCCTTTAACAAAGAACCTGAGCACGCCAGGCAATAACGTGGGTAAAAAAGTGTGAGAAAATCCAGAAAAATATCTTGAACAGCTAACTTCACAACGAAACGATATATTTGCTGAAATTAAGTTACAACAAAATGGGATTAGTTGAAGATTTTAATAGCTATCGCAGCAAAATGAATGAGCGCATCATGGCTTCCGACAGCCTGATAATCAAGCGCATTTTTAACCTGGACACCAACGCTTATGCACCCGGAGCACTGGATGTAAAGTCGAAGGAGTTAATAGGACTGACTTGCTCTTTGGTTTTGCGTTGCGATGATTGTGTACGCTACCATCTGGGCAAATGCAAAGAAGTGGGACTTACGACCGATGAGGTACAAGAGGCTATGGGTATATCTACCTTAATTGGCGGAACCATTGTAGTACCGCACCTACGCAGGGCTTTTGAGTATTGGGATGAGCTGAATAAAAATGTTTAAGCGCGACCTTGACTTTGACAGAAAGTGGGCAGGCCTAATGAAACACCTGCAGCAAACGGTTGGCAAACGACCGAAAGACCTGAACAGTGTGCTCTTCTTAATCGGCATTCAAGAACTAGGCAGAGGAGCTCAATATTTTTCTAAAGAAGAGAAACAAGATCTGCTGCACATTGCCATTTGTAAGGTGCTGAGTTTGTCTGGTTATTATGAACTGGAGGGCTTGGATGAACAAGGCTGGCCACATTGGAAACTGGTAAAAAAATTACCGCACGTAGATTTGCTTTCGCAGGAAACGCTGTTGAAAATGCACGTAGTTGAATTCTTCGAGAAAGAATATGGTTGGGTATACGAATTGCCCGACTCTCTTAAACCCAAGGAAGAATATCCGGAATCATAACCTGCCTTGTGAAGATCATTACTTATAATATCAACGGCATTCGTGCTGTCCTTCAAAAAGATTTTTTGACTTGGGTCAAATCAACTAAAGCCGATGTACTTTGTCTTCAAGAGGTAAAGGCTACTACCGATCAGGTAGACCTGAGTGCCCTGGAAGATTTGGGCTACCATATTTACTGGCATGCTGCGCAAAGAAAAGGTTACAGCGGTGTAGCCATTCTCACCAAACATAAGCCTGTACACGTGGAACATGGTTGTGGCGAAAATAAATACGATGAAGAGGGGCGTGTGTTGCGTGTTGATTTTCCGGATTGTTCCATACTCACTACTTATATGCCTTCCGGATCCAGTAGTGAAGAAAGGCAGTTTTTCAAGCTGGGTTGGTTAGAATTCTTTTCCGACTATGCTGAAAAAGTGCAAAAGGATTTTAGTAACCTCGTCATTAACGGTGACTTTAATGTTTGCCATCAGGCGATAGATATTCACAACCCAATTGCAAACAAAAACACACCTGGCTTTACACCTGAGGAGCGTGCCTGGTTCACTTCTTTTCTAAACCTGGGTTACATCGATACCTTCAGGCATTTCACCAAAGAGCCGCACAATTATTCATGGTGGTCGTACAGGGCAGGAGCACGCAAGAAAAACCTGGGCTGGCGAATCGATTATCAGCTGGTGAGCGAAGAAATGGCTACCCGGTTAAAACGCTGCGTGCATTTACCTGAGGCAAAACACTCTGATCACTGCCCGGTACTTCTGGAATTACACTAATAAAAGCACGATTGTGCCCTTCTACATAAAAAGCTTGACTTCGCAGAATTAGTCCCTATTTTTAGTAGTCGTAAACTTGACCAAGTAGTTTTTCGTTTATCTATTGAAGGACACGCAATATGGGGGATGAAATAAAACGAGTACAGGAAAAGGTATCTGCCTTTAGAAGAAAATATTATCTCAGTATTTTTCTGAAGGGCTCTTTGTTGAGTGCAGCCATTGTGCTCGCTTACTTTTTATTTGCTTCCTTGCTCGAACACGCCTTGTGGCTCGACTCATCTATTCGCTTAATCATGTTTGGCCTGTTTCTCGGACTCATTGTTTTTTGCCTTTATCGTTTCTTGAAAGATCCGCTCCGTTTTTGGGTAGCTAATAAGGGTTTGAATGACGAGCAGAGTGCCCGGCTTATTGGTGAACAAATCCCAAGCGTAAAAGACAGGCTGATTAACTTCTTTCAACTTTCTGCGCAGGCGCAGCACTCAGCTTTGGGTGCAGCAAGTGTTCGTCAAAAAGCGATCGAGTTTGAACCCTTTTCGTTTGAGAATGTAATCAACCTAAAAGATAGCTTACGTTATTTCAAATACTTGTCTATTCCTCTGGCAGCAGTGCTTATCATTTTACTGTTGAATAGCAGTGTCCTGACCAAGAGTTCTGCCCGCATACTTCACTTCAATCAAAAGTTTTCGCCAGAGGCTCCTTTCAAATTTATTATCAACAATAATAAGCAGGCTTTTGCCAATGAGGATTTTCAGCTCAAGGTAAGTTTAGAAGGAAGCGCTATTCCGGAAGATGTTTACCTGGTACGTGGTGATCAGCGAATGAAACTGGTGAATGAGGAAGATAATACTTTCACGTACCAGTTCGACAGGCTACAAGAAGACCTTACTTTTCAATTAGAAGCAGCCGGCTTTTACTCCGATGCCTACACGATAAATGTAGTTAGCAGACCTGAGCTGCGTGATTATAATTTATTGATTGAATACCCAAATTATATACAACGCAAACAGGAAGAAATTAAAAATGCCGGTAACCTTGAAATACCGGAGGGCACACGTATTACCTGGCGCATTGGCACAAACAATAGCCAGGCTGTTTCGCTAAGTTTTGCCAATGATCCAAACTCTCCATACCCCTTAACTAATCCTGAAGAAAATTTTTTTATTTTCAGTAAGAACTTTCGCAACAGCACAACCTACGAGTTGAACCTCAAAAATGAGCATGGCTCAAACAAAGATCTAATCCGTTATCAGTTAGATGTGGTTAAAGACAAACACCCGGAACTATCGGTGCTTTCTTCAAAGGATTCTGTACTCTATCAATACATTAGTTTAAGTGGTGCCCTGAGTGACGACTACGGAATAAAGAGATTGAACCTGGTGGTGTTGGATGAGAATGCTAAAAAAGCTTCACGTGAAATAGCTATTCCTATTGTTAATAATCTTTCTCAACAAAACTTTTTCTTTTTATGGCAGCTCGATACCCTTAAGCTGGAGGCGGGCGATCGCATAAATTATTATGTAGAAGTTTGGGATAATGACGGTGTAAACGGAAGCAAGTCTACAAGATCAGCCACCTACACTTTTGCTTTGCCTACCAAAGAAGCCCTCGCTGAAAATATTCGCCAGTCAGAAAAAGCTACGCAGCAAAAGATTTCGCAAAGTCAGGCACGCGCTGCAGAGTTGCAGAAAAAGCTTGAGGAGGCCAGCAAGCAACTGAAGTCTACCCAGAGCATGAACTGGCAAGACAAAAAGAAGCTTGAAGATATCCTGCAACAGAAAAAAGAACTTGAAAAATTACTGGACGAACTCAAACAAGAGAACAAAGATTTACTCGACAAGAAGGATGCCTTTACAGAAGAAAGTGAAAGAATTAAAGAAAAGGCTGAGCAGATTCAAAAGCTGATGGAAGAGTTGCTCGATGATGAAACCAAAAAATTATTTGAAGAGCTCGAGAAGTTGATGAAGGAAAATGCAGACCCTAAGCAGATGGAAAAGCTGTTGGACAAAATGCAGAAGAATTCTGGCAACTTAGAAAAAGAATTAGAACGCACACTTGAACTCTTTAAACAACTTCAACTAGACAGTAAAGTAGAGCAGGCCACAGAGCAACTCAACAAAAATATTGAAGAGCAAAAACAACTCCTGGAAAAGACAGAGCAAAGCGAAAAGAGTAACAAGGGTAAAGAAGCGGAAAGCAAAAGCAATGAGGCCCTGGCCAAAGAACAGGAAAAGCTTGCTGAACAATCTAAGCAGTTAGGGGAGCAGTTAGAAGAAATTAAAGAGTTAGATAAGGAGGTTTCCGGCTCAGACCTGGATCTGCCCAGCCAGGAGCAACAAGAAAACGTGGAACAACAGCAGCAGCAAAGCAAGGAATCGCTCGAACAAGGCAAGCCGGGTAAATCAAAGGAGGCACAACAAAAGGCGCTTCAGCAAATGCAACAGATGAAGGAGAAGATGGAAAGCATGCAAAGTTCCATGAGCATGGAGATGGACATGGCTAACCTGGAAAGCCTTCGCCAGATTATACATGGTTTAATAAAGCTCTCCTTCGATCAGGAAAATCTCATTAACAATTTCCGGGAGCTGAACCAGAGCGATCCTCGTTTCAATCCACTGGCACAACAACAAATAAAGATTAAAGATGATGCTAAGATATTGGCAGACAGCTTGTTAGCTCTTGGAAAGCGCGATGCCATGATGGGATCCTTTGTTACAAAAGAAGTGACAGAGCTTAACGATCACCTGGATAAAACCATTGAGGCTAACAAAGAAAGAAGAAGAGGGCCGGCACAAAGCGAAATGCAATTCGCCATGACTTCCATTAATAACCTGGCCCTAATGCTTGACGATCATTTCGATATGATGATGCAGATGATGGCCAATGCCAAACCCGGGGCTGGTAAGAGTAAGAAAAAAGGTAAGCCGCAAAGCTTATCGCAAATGCAGCAACAGCTTAACCAACGCATTCAGGAAATGAAGAATGGCGGTAAGTCGGGCAAAGAATTATCTGAAGAATTAGCTAAGACTGCTGCAGAACAAGAACGTATTCGCAGGGCCCTCAAGGAGTTTCAGGAAAAAATGAAACAGCAGGGCAAAGAGATGCCTGGTGGCGACTTGCTGAACAAAATGGAACAAAGTGAAATGGACCTGGTTAACAAGCAGCTTACAGAACAACTGATCAGAAGACAGAAAGAAATAGAGAGTCGTTTACTGGAGGCAGAGCAATCCATGCGTGAACAAGAGGAGGATGAGGAACGAAAAGGAGAAACAGCTAAGGACTATGATAAAGAAATGCCTAAGGCTTACGAGGAATATTTGCGACTCAAGGAAAAAGAAGTAGAATTGCTGAAAACCGTGCCTCCTAAGCTTTACCCATATTATAAGCAGGAAGTGAACGAGTATTTTAAACGACTGCGCGACCAATAAGTATGAATAGCATTAGTGTTCAAATCCCTTCCATTACTGAGAACATTCGAATGATCGAAAGCTTCATCGACAATGCCAAAGAGCGCTTTCATTTAGACGATGACATTTATGGCAACATCATGATTGCCGTTACAGAGGCTGTTAACAATGCCATTAAACATGGCAATAAGAGCGATTCATCTAAAAATGTGTTGCTAAGTCTGACCCTCGATGATAATCTTTTAAAATTCATCATTAAAGATGAGGGGCGTGGTTTCGATTTTCACAGTCTTCCGGATCCAACAGCACCTGAAAACCTGGAGAAGCCAGGGGGAAGAGGCATATTCTTAATGAAACACCTTTCAGACGAGGTTGCCTTTAGAGACAAGGGCAGAGAAGTTGAGCTTAGCTTTTACATGAATGCCTGATGGGCGCTATCCACTTTTTCTACGAAAACATTTCCTTTAAGCTAAAACAGGCTTTAAAACTTAAAGCCTGGATAAAAGCCACAGTAAAGAAAGAAGGTTTTGAGCTGGGCCAGCTCAATTACATATTCTGTTCAGACGAGGCTTTGCTGGAACGCAACATCCAATTTCTAAAGCACAAGACCCTTACCGACATCATTACCTTTGATCTTTCGGAAGAGGAGGGCCTTATTGAGGGAGAAATCTATATCAGTGTAGATCGGGTAAAAGACAATGCCGGTAAATTCTCTAAAAGCTTTGAAGATGAACTTCACCGCGTAATTATTCATGGTGTACTACACCTTGTGGGCTATAGCGACAAAAAACCCAAGCTAAAGGCTGTTATGCGAGAAAAAGAGGATTACTACCTGAAGAAGCGGAAGCTTTCTTGATTAATCCTTTCAGCGTTCAATTATCACATTCTTTATAAAAACAGTTTCCAGGAGGAGCCTCACTTGAAAGTAATTACGATGTAATGGCCCTAAAAAGGAATACAAAGGCCTATTACCCTCATCTTCATCAACAGGAGGCTCTTATTGAAATACTGGATCGGTTATTCAATAAGTCTGACTCAGCCTACAAAGTCTCTTCAATCCTGCTCATAGGTGTAACCTGCTCAGACTAGGCATCTCAACTATCCGCTACAGAGAATCTCAATTTCATCTCTATCCACACCCTCTTTTATTAAAACTGGCGCTTCGATTGAATTCTAAAGGCTTTAATCATTGACGCTGCTTTATTCTCCTCAATCAATTACTGGTCAAGACCAGAAAACCAATCAAAGCTTGTTCTCGCGCTTCTTTATATAAGCATATTACCGTTCCACGTGGAACTAAACACAATGTGGATAAACTTGTGGATTTGTGGATTACTCAGAAACTTATCCCTAGCCCAAATCATTATAAAATGACCATGATTCAATCTGAAGCTGTAAAGAGGGGGAAAGAAGAATCTGGTTGACTTTAGGTATACGCTTTTTTTGCCTTATCCTTTTTAAGTAAAGTAACAATGGAGTAAAAGGGTAGGAGCGCATACAATCGATACTTAGGTATCTTTGCATGTTTATTAATAATAGAGAATAAAAGAAGTGGGAGTAAAGACCTGTTCGGCTTAGTTCCACGTGAAACATATAAAAAACATGTTTAAAGAATACGATGTAGTAGTAGTGGGTGCCGGTCATGCCGGCTGTGAGGCTGCGGCCGCTGCAGCTAACATGGGGTCTAAAGTAATGTTAGTCACCATGAACATGAACACCATTGGCCAGATGTCATGCAACCCCGCTATGGGGGGTGTAGCCAAAGGACAAATAGTAAGGGAAATCGATGCCCTTGGTGGCTTATCTGGTATTGTGAGTGATAAGTCCATGATTCAGTTCCGCATGCTAAATCGCTCTAAAGGACCAGCGATGTGGAGTCCAAGAACCCAAAATGACAGAATGCGCTTCGCAGAAGAATGGAGGCTAGCCCTCGAGGCCATTCCCAATATTGATTTCTGGCAAGAAATGGTCAGTGGTATAGTAATCAAGGACAAAAGAGTGGTAGGGGTGAGAACAGCCCTTGGCATAGAAATACCCTGCAAGGCAGTTGTGCTCACGAATGGAACATTCTTAAATGGGTTAATTCATATTGGAGAGAAAAACTTCGGTGGAGGAAGAAGTGCAGAAAAAGCCTCAACGGGCATTACAGAACAATTGAGAACTTTGGGTTTCGAATCAGGCAGAATGAAAACCGGAACACCTCCCCGTGTGGATGGCCGAAGCCTGGATTATTCTAAAATGGAAGAACAGCCGGGAGATGATATCCCAGGAAAGTTCTCTTATCTAAAAGAAAGCAAAGCTCCGGCAAAACAGATGAGTTGCTGGATCACCTATACCAATGAAAGTGTCCATGATAAACTCAAAGAAGGCTTTGATAAAAGTCCAATGTTTCAGGGAAGGATACAGGGACTAGGCCCACGCTATTGCCCATCAATAGAAGACAAGATTAATCGCTTTGCTGAAAGGGAAAGACATCAAATATTTGTAGAGCCCGAAGGCTGGAATACCGTAGAGATCTATGTAAACGGTTTCTCTACTTCACTACCAGAAAATGTGCAATATGAAGCCCTGACTAAGATACCAGGCTTTGAAAATGCCCGCATGTTCAGGCCTGGTTATGCTATAGAGTATGACTGGTTTCCACCCACCCAATTAAAGATGAGTTTAGAGACTCAACTCATTGATAATCTGTACTTTGCGGGTCAAATCAATGGAACCACCGGCTACGAAGAAGCCGCCTGCCAGGGCCTTATGGCGGGTATAAACGCGCATCTTAAAATTAATGAACAGGAACCCCTCGTACTACAAAGATCGGAAGCTTACATCGGGGTATTGATAGATGACCTCGTTAACAAGGGTACACAAGAACCTTATCGCATGTTCACTTCAAGGGCGGAATATAGAATCTTGCTAAGACAGGATAATGCCGACATGCGACTAACAGAAAAAGGTCGTGCCCTCGGACTTGCTAAGGAAGGACGTTACCAACAATTTCTTGAAAAGAAAGAAACCGTACAAAAACTGACACAGGAATTAAATGCAATCAAGGTTAATCCTGAAGAAGTAAATGAAGGGTTGGAAAGAGTTGGAAACACCACCATAAAAGAACGCACCTTACTTTCTAATTTATTGAGAAGACCCCACATAGGGTTTAATGAAATTAAATCACTAAACGCTGAACTGGCTAACACCTTTAATAAGTTTGATGAAGAAATTCTGGAGCAAGTAGAAATCAACCTCAAGTACGAAAGCTATGTGGACAGGGAACAAAAACTGGCCGACAAAATCGGAGGTCTTGAAAACTACAAGATTAAAGATGACTTTGATTATGATCGTGTAAAAGCTCTCTCATCGGAGGCCAAGGAAAAACTAAAGAAAGTGAGACCTGAAACCATTGGGCAGGCCTCCCGAATCAGTGGTGTATCACCTGCTGATATTTCTGTACTAACTGTTTACATGGGCAAATGATAACGCTTACTTCTTGTCCTGCCTGCGGTCAATCTGCTCTCAACAACTTTTTGACATGCAAAGACTACACTGTTTCTAATAATAATTTCACACTGGTAAAATGTTCCTCGTGTACGATGTTGGCTACCAGCCCGAGACCTAAGGATGAAGACCTTAGTCAGTATTATGAAAGTACTGAATATATATCTCATACTTCAAAAGCCAATAACCTGGTTAACACATTATACCTGATAGCGCGCTACTTTACCCTCAGGCAAAAAAGAAAACTGGCACAGCGGCTTGTTCCGCAAAAGGGTAAACTATTGGACATTGGTTGCGGAACTGGAGACTTTCTACAAAGCTGCCTTCAGGATAACTGGAACTGTACGGGTGTCGAACCCGGTAGGCAACCAAGAGAAATTGCAGCCTCGAAGGGCATTAACACTTTCGAAGAACTAAGTCAGGTGAAAGAAAAATATCAATTGATTACTCTTTGGCATGTTTTGGAGCATGTTCCAGACCTGAACCAGACACTTAACATCATTCATAAGTTACTTGATGAAAAAGGTGTTTTACTGATTGCGGTACCCAATCACCTGAGTTATGATGCCAAGATATACAAAGCACACTGGGCAGGTTACGATGTTCCCAGACACCTCTGGCATTTTAATCAACAGAGTATGGAGCGAATTTTGCAAAACAACCATTTCAAACTACAGCAAATACTGCCCATGAAATTAGATGCCTACTATGTGAGTCTTCTCAGCGAGGCATATAAGGGAAGTGGCATTTTGCGTTATATCAAAGCTTTTGTTAACGGATTCATCTCCAACTTAACTGCTAAAAGCAACAAACAATATTCAAGCTTAATCTACATCTTCAAAAAATGAAAAGAGTCTTAGCCATTTTTTACGTTGTACTTTTAATATCGTGTGCTCAGCAAACCAATCCAACAGGTGGGCCCAAAGATGAAGAGGCACCCGTGTTAGTAGAATCCAACCCGAAAAATGGAAGTGTAAACTTTAAAGGAAGCCAAATAGAGCTAAGCTTCTCGGAACCTATACAATTAATAAGTGTCAAAGAACAACTCATTATTTCTCCAAATATTAAAGAAACAGAAACAAGCTTTATCAGAAATAAAGTAGTGCTAAAATTTAAATCACCCTTAAGAGATAGCACAACCTATACTATCAATTTCAGAGAAGCTGTTCAGGACTTGACAGAAAAAAATATTGCGAAAGACGTTAAGCTTGCCATTAGTACAGGTTCATACCTGGACTCACTTACAATATCAGGCAAGGTGTATGAATTGCCATCTGGCAAACCAATGAAAGACGTAACAATAGCCCTTCACTACCAAAACGATACTTTCAACATTTTTAAGCATCGTGCCGAGATTGTTACTAAAGCTGATGAAAATGGTTTGTTTGTTATAGAGAACCTGAAACCAACCAATTACTACCTATACGCCTTTCAGGATAAAAACAAAAACCTGATCGTTGACGGGCGCAATGAAAAGTATGGATTCTTAACCAGAAAATTCTCACTTATCCATAATGAAGAAAAAATTGATGTACCCTTAGTTTCTCTTGACTCACGTACAATTAAACTAATCAGTGCGAAACCCTTTCAGAACTACTTCTATGTGAAAACGAACAAAGCCATTGCTGCTTATTCAATTAACTTTCCTGACACACTGAAAAGCGTTAGTCAGCTTGGTGAAGACAAGTCCTCACTTAAAGTTTATAAAAACTTTAACAACGCAGATAGTATTCAGGCTAAGTTCGTTATCCTTGATAGTTTGAGTAACCGTATTGATACAACCCTCTATGTTAAGTTTAATGCAACTAAACCTGACATGAAACTGGATAAGTTCACCAGTACCCCAGAACAGATGGTATTACTTAAAAAGAATAATCTGTTAACTGGTTCAATAAAATTTAATAAACCACTAAAACAGATTACCTACGACAGCATCTATTATTTAGTCGACTCACTAACTCGCTACACACTCACACCTCAAGACCTAACACTTGATACCTTAAAACAAATCATTCGTATATCAAAGGTTTTACCCCTGGTAGTAGCTGTAGCGAGCGACAGAACTTCTGATGGAGCTGAGCAGACTGCTAGAAGGAAAGAACTCTCTTCGGGAACCAGAAAAGCTGTTACTGTTAACGAGTTAATCATTGCTAAAGCTGCGCTTATTAGTATAGATCAGGATTCATCTGTAAGGCAAAATATAAAACCTAAAATGTTTAAAGAAGAAGATCTTGCTATTACCAACGTTGAGTCAAACTCGAAATCGGTAAACTTCTTTATTGACTTACTTGACTCAAAGGGAGTCGTTGTTCAGACTGTATATAATCAATCTAACGTCAGCTTTATCAATATTGAACCCGGAGAGTATAGCGTCAGGTTAATTGAAGACGTAAATAACAACGGTAAGTGGGATGCAGGTAACTACTTTAAAAGTGAAGAACCGGAGCCTATATATTACTATTATGACGATAAGGGCGTTCCTAAATTCAATATTAAAGCAAATTGGGAGTACGGACCCTTGTTGATAAATACCGAAAATGGTGTGAATAACTTGAGCACAACAAGAGAGAAAAGTGATTAAGCAAACATAAATGCCGGAATACACGTTTATCTGTGGATAGATCGAACATCTTCCACATATCATACTTGGCTACCTATCAACCCTTTTCTTTTACACACTAAAACAATTTGTTGATAAAACACTTAACTTATTCAAAATTAGAATCTTGTAATCCACATACTAAAAACAAAGCATACCTCTGAGCACACATAAAACGTTATCCACAAAAACACATGACCTATTATAATTACATATATATATATATAATAAGAATAATAAGGAAATACACATTGTGTGTTCTTGTATCACTTCCATTTTTTGTTTTAGGACAAGAGCAAAAAGATGTACAACTTGCCAATGAATATTTACTCAAAGGCGAAAAACAAAAAGCAGCAGAACTTTACAGAGAGCTGGCTAAAAATTCCGCAAACACTGCACTTATTCACAACAACTTTATTAACACACTGATAGACCTTGCTGAGTATAACGAGGCCCAGGATTATCTGAAAAAATTATTGAAACGTGATCCTGAGCAATTATTATTTAAGCTGGATGTTGGCCGTGTAATGATGCGATCTGGAGAGGTACAAAAGGCGGATAAATATTTTAAAGATTTGATACAAGACAGCAAACAAAGTCTGGGTAGAATAAAAATAATGAACGACTACTTTATGGCGCGTTCACTATTTGACTATGCTATCATTGCACTGTTGGAAAGCAGAAATGAGTTGGGTAATCCGGCTATGTATTGTCTTGAATTGGCAACCCTTTATCGCATAAAAGGCGAAAAGGAAAAAATGACCGAGGAGTACCTAAACTATGCTACGCAAAACGTAGGTAATAGTCAGTACATCAAAAATGTTTTACAAGTACTTTTAACCAAGCCCGAGGAGCTGGAAGTACTTGAAGCACTCTTGTACAAAAAAGTACAAGAAGATCCCGAGCAACAGGTGTACACCGATTTGCTGATTTGGGTAATGTTACAACAGAAAAATTTCTATGGTGCCTTTGTACAAGCAAGAGCCTATGACAGACGTTATAAAACAGGCGGTGCCAGAAGCCTTGAAATTGCAGAGGTAGCGCTTAACAATAAAGATTATGAAAACGCTACTTTGATCTATCGTTTTGTAAAAGATGCTTTTAAAAATAATGAAAACGGCCAGGAAGCGCAGCTTGGCTACATACGATCAAGAGAAGCCAGGTTAAGGGACAGCTATCCGATCCAAAAAGATTCTGTAGAAACATTGATAAGCGCCTATCGCGATTTTATACAACAAAATCCGAAACAACCCGTGGCACTCGAAGCGTTGCGCAATATCGGTGTGATGAAGGCCGAGTACCTGCAAGAAACGGACACTGCTATTTCAATACTCACGAAATTAATAGCAGACAGTTTCACACCCCTGCAAATAAAGTCCCGTGCAAAACTGGACCTGGCAGATATTTATATTTTTAAAGAAGAGCCCTGGGAAGCCGCTTTGCTTTATGCCCAAGTTGAAAAAACACATAAGGAAACTACCCTGGCCTATGAAGCCAAATTGAAAAACGCAAAGTTATCGTACTACCGGGGTGACTTTATGCTGGCGCAAGAGCACCTGGATATTTTAAAAGAAGCCACCACCCGCGAAATTGCAAATGACGCTATGGACCTGAGCATGCGCATCAAAGAAAATATTGCCACTGACTCAGCTGGTCTTGCGCTGAAGGAATTTGCAAAGGTAGAATTGCTATTAAAACAAAATAGGGTTGATGAAGCCCTGGTTAGACTTTCGTCCATTCAGGAGGGGCATAGTTTCGTAAAACAATTGGATAAAGAAGATAAGTTTTTGCGAAACATCGATTCAAAGGATGCAGCATACGTCACCTTTACCAACTATGCTATTAAAGACGATTGTTATTGGCTGGAGGCACAAATCAAACTTCGACAGAATAAGCCTGAGGAGGCACAAAAGCTTTTACAGAAAATTTTAGAAGAATATCCTGAAGATATTCTGGCTGATGATGCCTTTTTTACCATTGCTGAAATCTATGAGCGCTATTTGAACGATAAAGACAAAGCCATGGATCAGTACCAAAAACTATTGGCTCAATATCCAGGCAGTGTATATGTAGCTGAGGCAAGGAAAAGGTTTCGCGAGTTAAGAGGCGATTTTAAACAGGAAGAACCGAAATTATAGTTTTCAAAAAAGCTACGGTTCGCTCCCATTACACTACGATTCAGGTATAAAAAAGAACAATCTGCGAGCGGCTGACTAAAATACCCTTAAACATCCCGTTGTAGGTGTGATTTTAACTAAACAAAAAGTTATGACACACAACAACTATTTATCACGCACCTTATTTATGGGGCGAATTTTTGTTCTCACGTTACTCATGGCTTTTACAGCCATTAGTTGCGATGACGATGATGAAGTTAACAGACAGAACATCGTACAATTAGCCCAGGGAAATGCAAACCTTAGCAGCCTCGTTCAGGCACTTACAAAGTTTCCTGATCTGGTAACAACCTTAAGCGCATCGGGTAACTTTACCGTTTTTGCCCCGGATAATGCAGCCTTTGACGACTTGCTGACATTTTTAGAATTGGAGAGCATTGACGAAATTCCACAAGATATTTTGAGAGACGTTCTCGAATATCATGTGATTGCTTCTGCTAAATTAAATGCAAGTCAGCTGCAATCTCAAAACTATGCAACTGTTAATGGCGAATCCGTTGCTGTTACTGTAAATGCAAACGGTGTAGTACTTAACGGAACAACCAATGTAACCACAGTAGATATTGAAGCATCAAATGGTGTTGTTCACGTAATCAATGCGGTATTGGTACCTGCAGCAGTGCTGGAAATACTGACGGCCCCTACTCAGAATATTGTACAATTGGCGCAGGCCACACCTAGCCTCTCAACACTGGTAACGGCACTTACAAAGTTTCCTGATTTGGTAAGCACATTAAGTGGCAATGGTACATTCACAGTGTTTGCACCAACTAATGAAGCTTTTGCTAATCTCTTAACCGTAATAGGTCAACCTTCTTTAGATGTTATTCCGGAATCTGTATTAAGAAAAATTTTGGAATACCACGTAGTGGCAAGTGCAGCGGTTGCTTCAACAGATTTAACAAATGGTACAGTAAACACCGTAAGCCAGGAATTAATTCAGGTAAATGTTAGCAACGGTGTAGTGCTTAATGGAAACGTAACAGTTACAGCCGCAGACATCGAAGCAACCAACGGTATTGTGCATGTTGTTAATGCTGTGTTAGTTAACCCCTCTATTTTACCCATTGTAAACACAGTGGTAGAACCAGCATATTTTAACAAAGATTTTTCAACACTTACGGCTGCAGTTGTTCAGGCTGGTTTGTTAAATACTTTGATTAATCCGAATGCTAACCTGACGGTATTTGCACCAAACAATGCCGCATTTGCAGCAGCAGGCATTACATCATTACCAACCGACAATGATGCATTGGCTGATATATTATTATACCATGTTTTGGGAACAGAAGTGCTTGCAGCAGGCTTACCGACAGGCAGTGCAAGTATTGAAACACTTTTAGAAAAAGATTTCTATCTGAGTAACAATGGTACAGCGGGTGTTTTCATCAATGGTAAAACACAAGTAATTGCTACCGACATTCAGGCGAGCAACGGTGTGGTACATGTAATCAATAGAACATTATTGCCACCAAGCCAAAACATTGCACAGATTGTTATCGCCAGCACAGAAGCAGCCCAACCACAATTCACTCAATTATTAGCGGCCTTGCAACGGATTCCATCATTGGTAGAGGCAGCTTCTGATGAAAGCGCCAATTTAACGGTATTTGCACCAACTGATGCTGCTTTTGAAGCACTCTACGTAGCGTTAAATGTAGAAGATTTAGAGGGTGTGGTAAATGCGATTGGTCTTGAAGGGCTGGAAAAAGTACTTAAGCACCACATTGTTGGCGCCCGTGCCTTCTCTACTGACCTACGTTCAGGGCCTCTGGCAACACTGGAGCAGTCGGTCACTGTAAACCTGAGCACACTAAAAATAACAGGTGCATCAGGCAGCGCAAATGAGGCTGGTTTAGTAGCAAACTCTCTCAATATTCTGGCAACCAATGGTGTTGTCCATGTAATTGACAAGGTCTTGTTACCTCAGTTATAAAATAGGTTGTTTGGTTAGTGAAGAGCCTTGCCTTCGGGCGGGCTTTTCATCTAACCATTTTTTCATATCTTGATTCAAAGTATCAGGCCCGTGTTTTCAATTCGTTACCGCTATCTTTTCATTTTACTGTTATCAGTTTATTCATTTTTGAATATTCTGTTTACGGTTGGCAATAAGTTTTTCGACTTTCAGCTTGAGAGCCCTTATTTATTCGCGGTATTATCTATAGTTGTTTTAGGTGTCTGGGAAACAAATCGCTGGGCAAGTCAAAAAATTGAAAAGCAAGCAAAACAGCTAAAACTACACCCACTGATTCTGCTTTTTTTAGTCAGCCTTTTAAACGTTGCCATAGTAGCGATGATCTCCCTTTATTTGTTATACCTGGTATTGGGAATGCCTTTTGTTATCAACACAACACACATCACACTATTACTGGCTTTCGGTTTCCGGGTAAATCTTTTTCTTAACTGCGTAAATGCCATAGTTTACTTCATGGAAAAATTGAAGCGGGCGCAAGTGGAGGCCGCAGAGTTAAAACAACAGAGCACAGAAGCAAGATTTGAAGCCCTGAGAAACCAGATTAATCCACATTTCTTGTTCAATAGCTTTAATGTATTGTCATCATTAATCTACAAAGATGTTGATAAGTCAGCAAAGTTTATTGAACAGTTATCATCGGTATACCGATATCTGTTGAATAGTCAGAATAAGAAACTGGTTTTACTGGAAGAAGAAATTGCCTTTATCGATGCCTATCTTTATTTACTTCATATTCGCTTTGGAGAAAGTCTGCATGTGGAAATGAACATTGAAGAGGGGAAGAAGAAATTATTTATAGCACCCTCGTCACTTCAACTGCTGGTTGAAAATGCCATTAAGCATAATGTGCTTTCAAAAAAAGACGTTCTCAGTTTAACTATAAGTACAGCCGGAAACAAACTGATTGTTTCTAATAATCTTCAGGAAAAACAAGATAAGGAAGCCTCTACACAAGTTGGATTGAAAAACATAAAGAGCCGCTATATGTTTTTAACAGAAGAGCCCGTTGAAGTGATCAAAACAAGTGATTCGTTTACGGTGAAACTTCCCTTATTAGAGGTAGAAAGCATATGAAAATATTAATAGCCGAAGATGAACCTCTGGCAAGTGAAAGACTCGTCAGATTATTACATTTATGTGCGGATGACTTTACCATACTCGCTCAAACGGATAGTGTATCTGAAACGGTATCTTTACTCAACAATGGGAATCAACCGGATCTTCTCCTATTAGACATTCAGTTAGCGGATGGAAAGAGCTTTAGTATTTTAGAACAAACAAAAACAGAGATACCGGTTATTTTTACAACAGCCTTTGATGAATATGCGCTCAAAGCTTTTAAATTCCATAGCATCGACTACCTACTAAAGCCAATTCAACAAAATGAATTGAAAGCAGCGCTTGAGAAATTCAACAAAACAAAAAAGTCGGAAAGTGCAACATCGATTGATATTGTGTCGCTGAAAAGAACACTGGACGAACTAAACAAAAAGTACAAACATCGCTTTGTAGCCAAAGCCGGTAATAAACTGCTTTTTATAGAAGCACCAGAAGTAGCATTCTTTTATGCCGAGGGTAAAATGGTATACGCAGTGGCTAAGGCCGATGGAAAAAAGCTGCTCTTAGATGCCACACTTGATGAGATAGAAAATTTGTTAGACCCACTTTTATTTTTTAGAATTAGCAGAAAATTTATTGTGGCAGCATCAACCATTACTGAGGTAAAGGGAAATGTATCAAATATGGAGGTAAAGCCTTCTGTTGCTACAGACCTTGAATTGACGGTAAGCAGGGAGCGTGCAGCGCAATTCAAGCTTTGGCTTGATCAATAAGCACAACGACCAACTGAATTCCATAAATGATTAGAATAATTTTACTTATTTCACTCTTGTTTTGTATTACTCAGGCCAGTGCACAGCAAACAAACACGCAGTTATCTATAGAGGAGCAAATACTCGCTTTGCAAAGCGATGTAAGCGACATCAAACTCAACCTTAATCTTTCAGAAAAAAAATTCAAGCGCGGTATTGCAACAGCAACAATTGGCTATTCGGTAACGATTGCTGGTGGTTTAATGTTGGGCAGAAGAAATGATGAATTAGGCAAAGCCCTGCTGGTGGCAGGAGGCGTAACCGGGATAACAGGAACAATCTTGATGGTCGATGCTTTTAAATACCTTGGCCGCATTGGAAAACCGAAAATAAAACCATAGACAAGTACTAACTTAAGTTAAGGCAAAACTTAATGTTAGCATAATCACCAATAATTCTTCTATATCTACATTTGGATACTAATAGCCCCAGATGTTAGAATTTTTTAAACGCCTTAAAATCAGGGCGAAACTTTTAGCTGCCTTTGGATCGATCATACTGTTGTCTGTTATCCTTACAGTTTATGCCATCGTTGCCATTAACAATATCCTAACAATTAAATCGCTGGCAAGTGAAGCAGAGAATCTCTCAACCAATCTTGTTCGCCTTGAGTTAGCCTCTAAAGAGTTTATGGGCGAAGGATATAAGGAAAAATTGTTTCAGGAGACTGGCAAAAGCCAACATATTGAATCATTTAATCAATCTATCGCACAAGCAGACATAAACTTGCAAAGGTTATCTGAAAGCTATCTTTTAGATGCCGATGACTTGCGTAAAACCCAATTAGCAGAGCTTGCAAAAGCAACACAACTAAGGGATGGTTTTCATGAAATGGTTGAACTGTTAAAAATCAGGGGCTTTAAAGATTTTGGATTGGAGGGACGACTACGCGAATCAATACACAGCGTTGAGAAATCAGATCATGAATTTGACAAAGCTTTAATGCTAACCCTGCGAAGGCATGAGAAGGATTTCTTTTTACGAAAAGAAATTAAGTACCAGTCTGATTTTAATGCCACCGCTGAAGAATTCAGAAAAACATTGCTGAATAAAAATGATACGCTATTAGCCGGACTTTTGCTTAACTACCAAAATAGCTTTAATGAAGTGGTGTCCATCGAAAAACAGATTGGTCTCACATCAAAGGATGGAAAAAAGGGAGATTATTTTAAAGTACTTGAAAAAGTAAAAGCGGATGTCGCACTTATTCAAAAACTGGTATCGGTAAAAGTGGAAAAGCAAATTGCGCAGTCAAGGCTATTGCTCATCGTTATTTTTGCTATTCAGTTAGTATTAGCCAGTATACTTTCCATTAGTTATGCCAACGTAATCACTGCTGTTATTAAAGAATTAAGAGCTGCTATGGCTCGCTTGGCAGAAGGTAGTTTCCCAAATCCTCTGCACGTGAGAACAAAAGAAGAGATAGGAGAAACTAAAACAGCGTTTAATCAAATGCTCGATCGATTAAAGGTAGCCAGTACTTTTGCGGAGAACCTTGGAAACGGGCAATTGCATCAGCAATACAGTGAGGCTTATAAAAACGATGTGCTGGCAAAGTCCTTAATTGCCATGCAGCAGAAATTAATTGAAACAGAACGTGTACAGACTAAAATAAACTGGACCAATGAAGGTGCTGCACAGTTTAGTGAAATTATTAAAAATGAAAATGTAGAGGTGACTATGTTAGGAGATGCTATTTTGAAACAACTGATTACATACCTTAAGGCAAATCAGGGCGCAATGTATTTGGTGGACGAAGAGAATAATAGTTTGGAACGTATAGCAACCTATGCTTACAACAAGAAAAAATTTATAAAAGAAAAGGTAGCGATTAAAGAAGGCCTTTTGGGGCAGTGCTACCTGGAGAAAGAAAGTATATACCTGACAGAAGTGCCGAATAACTATATAAAAATTACATCGGGATTGGGCGAATCAGCACCTACAAATATTTTAATTACCCCATTAAAAACGCGAGAGAAGGTTGTAGGGTTAATTGAGCTGGCATCCTTTAACATATTTGAAAAACATGAATTGGACTTTGTTGAGAAAATGTCTGAAAGTATAGCCAGCATATTACTAAGCCGGCAAATTGCTGATCGTACAGCTCGTTTACTGGACGAAGCCAAACACCGTGAACAAGAGTTGATACAACGCGAGGAAGAATTAAAGCAAAATGCTGAGGAGTTAGCCGCAACGCAAGAGGAAATGCAGCGACAAAGAATAGCGCTTGAACGTGAGATAAAAATGCTCAAGTCTAAATTGTCGCTGCATGAAATTACACTTAATTAATTATTCACTTCTTAATGAGTTAACCGGATTTGATAAGGCAGCACGAATAGACTGGTAGCTCATGGTTATCCAGGCGATGCCGAAGGCCACTATACCAGCCAACACATATACCCACCAGGCAACTTCAACTTTATATTCATAGGATTGCAACCACTCATTTACACCCCACCAGGCAAAAGGTGTAGCCAGTATAAAAGCAATCAGTACAAGCTTACCAAAATCCTTAGAGAGCATAATCACAATGCTGCCAACACTGGCACCCAGTACTTTTCTGATACCAATTTCTTTAGTACGCTGCTCAGCTGTAAAAGCAGTGAGCGCAAATAGACCCAGACAAGCAATGATGATTGCTACAGTTGAGAAAATTCCGAAAATAGAACCTAACCTGCTTTCAGCGGCATACATCTTACCAAAACTGTCATCTAAAAACTGATAAGTAAAAGGCTGACCGGGAGCCATCTCTTTCCATTTCTTTTCAAGTATGCTAATAACGTCTTCGGTATTGGCAGATTGAAAACGAACTGACAAATATCCACTCGGCCTTTTAGATAAAAACAGAATGAGTGGAGTTACATTTTCTTTCAGTGACTCAAAATGAAAATCTTCAACAACTCCAATAACAGTAAGCGCACGTAAGTTAATTTTATCTAACTCACCATTATCGTCACCGCCAAAAGTGGTGATACGTTTTCCTACAATGCTTTCATTAGGAGAAAGCGCTTTTGCAGCAGATTGGTTGACAATGACAGCTGTAGAATCAGAAGGAAAATCGCGGGAGAAATCGCGCCCCTCGCTAATGCTCATACCGAAGGTTTTAACGTAATCGTGATCGACCCTCCAGTTTTGTAAGCTTATCATATTCTCCTGTGAAGCTTCTTTACCCTCCATCCACCAAGGTGTATCGCTTCGCCAGCCGCCTGTAACGGGTAAGTAGCCAGCAATGGAGGCGTTTTGAACAAAACTATGGCGCATGATTTCTTCCTTGTAAGTTAAGCGTTGATCACCCAAGGCATAAATGTCATCCACCATAATCACCTGATCTTTATTAAAACCAAGTTTTTTGTTTTGGATGTAATCAAGTTGCATGTAAACCACTGCCGTAGCAATTACCAGAAAAATGGAGATCATGAATTGGAATACAACAAGAGAGCTTCTGATAAGACCGCTCTTCATACCGAGTGCAACATTTCCTTTTAAAACGTTTACAGGTTTAAAAGCTGAAAGAAAAAATGATGGATAAATGCCAGCCAGAAAGCCAACTAAAAGAGCACCTCCCAAAATGCCCAGGTAGAACAATGGTTCTTCCAGTGGCAGACTCAACTCACGCGCAGAAAGATTATTGAATAGGGGAATCAGAAAATAGGCAAAACCGATTGCTAAAATAAATGAGAATAAACTAAGCAGAAGTGACTCCATTAAAAACTGGCGCATTAAATGAGAACGGAGTGAACCCATCACCTTTCGAACACCTACTTCTTTAGCACGATTGGCAGAACGAGCTGTTGACAAATTCATGAAATTAATGCTCGCTATGATTAGAATGAATAAGGCAATGGCTACAAATAAGTAAATGTAAGTGATGTCGAAATTAGGCTCGAACTCACCCTGTAAAGAACTGTACAAATGAATATCAGCAAGGGATTGAGTGGTGTAATGAATTTTATTGCCTGCTTGAGCAAATGTTTCCGGAGTAAAATCGGCACCCAGAACTTCCTTTAGCTGAGGCATCACATGTTTGGCGATCAGATCAGGAAATTTGCTTTCAAGATTTTTTATGTTGGCACCCTCTCGTAGGAGAAAATAGGTTTGAAAATTATTGCTAAACCAAACAGGATTTTTCGCCTCCTGTAAACCAGCCATGGCGATGAGCACATTAAAATGAAAATGACTTGTTTCGGGCATGTTTTCATACACAGCCGTTACTTTCGTAGGCATATTGTTATCCAGAATGAGCGTCTGCCCAATAGCATCTTCATTGGGAAAAAACTTATCGGCAATTTCTTTGCTGATCGCAATTGAGTTAGGTTCCGCCAGCGCTGTTTCAGGATTACCCGCAATAAGTGGAACCGTAAATATTTTGAAGAAGTCTTTATCAGTCCAGATGACCTTGCTCTCTTTAATATTATCAGTTTCGCGTTTAATCAGGTAAGATCCTTGTTCGCGAAAACGAACGGCCGCCTCAACCTCCGGATAATCACTGGCCAGGGTTGCAGCCATGGGTGCTGGCGTATAAGTCATGTCGTTTTGATTACCGGCAAAACTTATTAAAGAGCGAATTCTATAAATTCTGTCGGCCTTTTCATGATGCTGATCATACTTTAACTCGTTGAGCACGAAAAGTAAAATAACCAGACAGATGCTAATGCCTACCGACAAGCCAGCTACATTAATAAAAGAATAGAAGCTATGCTTGCGCAGGTTGCGCAAGGCAATGGTGAAATAGTTACGTAACATAATTTTTACCTGGGTGTTTTGTTGGCGAATGGTTTGAAGTTGGGTTTTGCGCAGGCCTGTTGTGTGCCCGAACTGTTGCAGCACTGCATGGTAGGCATCGAGGAAGCGAATATTGCCTTGCATTTTTTCTTCTACCGCAGAGCAAATATGGTCGACAAACTCTTGTTGTAAACCATCGTGTACAATGCCTCGATAATTCAGGTCCTTTATGATGTAATCAATATGGTCATTGGTCAGCTGCATCAAGCTAGTTTGACTTGTAAAACGTTAGACATTGTTTTGATAAAATCAGTGAGTTCGGCTACGCGTTCTTTTACCAGACTCTTTCCCTCAGGGGTAAGTGTGTAATATTTCCTTATGCGTTTTCCAATGTTTTCAGTTTCAGTTTTTAAAATACCCTCGGCCTCCAGTTTATGTAGGGTAGGATAAAGCGCACCTTCAGTGAGTAATATTCTTTCATCTGATAACTCTTTCACGCGCTGTGTTATTTCATAACCGTACATGCGGCCATGATCCTTTAGCACCTTTAAAATAATTGTTTGGAGGGTGCCCTTTAATAATTCTGGTGAATGCATAAATGCCTAATACATAATAGTCTTAGGCATTAGACGTCAGAAAAGATCAAAAGGTTGCATAGACTGCCGAAAAACTTGATTAAAGAGAATGATTGCCTGGCTAGCAATTATTTTAGTCGTTGCACTTCTTGCTTAAGTGTGAGCAAAATTGTACGCGAGACGAATGCCAGTAAAACGGAGATTAAATAGCGCTAGTGAATAAGTTGGTTAGTTACTAGTTATCAGCTTCGAGCCGCTAGTCAGGTGGAAAAGAGTTTTCATTCGGGTTTTGAAACAAATGTCTTAAATGAAAAGGAGTTACTGTGCATGCCTAATGGAAGCCTCATAGCAATTTAAGAACATGATTTTATGATAAAGGCCTTTGTAGACTAGCAATTGTTCTACAAAGGCCTCTAAAAAATTTTAAGAGAATTTACTTTTCCCAGATACTACCTATACCCGCCTTCCAAAGCTTTTCGTTGAGAGCAGGAATTTCTTTTTCTAGCAAAGCACTGCCCCGACTTTGAAGCGTTTTCCACTGTGCATTTAATTCTTTTTGTCTGTCAAGAGAAGATTGATTAACACGAGGTAAATCACTTTCAGTTTGGTTGATCAGGAAAAGATAGTTGGCAGTGAACTTATTCGGGAAATTTTCAACATCATCATAAGCAAGTGATTTGCGCTGAATCATTTCCTCGTCCCAGGCCTTTATTTTTTCAACCAAAGCCAAGCCTTCTTTTTTTAACTCTGCAGTGATGCTTGCAGCGCTGAGTACCTGACTGATCTGTTGCTGTTTACTATAAAGCGAGTTAATCATCTGATGCATTTTATTTAACTCACCCTCCATTTCGCTCATAACCACATGGTATTGTTGATAGGTGCTGGCACTAATGTTATAGAGTGGATTGGCCAAAATTTCAAACTCCGCGGAGGCTTTTGAGTCACCGGCAGTAATGGTTACGCTATATTTTCCTGGTGCAGCTTTGTGTCCCCTGAAACTGCTTTCTATATAAACATTAGGAACACCTACCATTGTCGGGTAACGCATGTTCCACACAAAACGATTTAACCCTTTATTTTTTGGAAGCACAGGATCAGCAGGGGGTGCACTGTCATACTCTTGATAAGTTGAATCAGCTACTGAAGTAAAGCTGCGCACCATATTACCGGCAGCATCTTTTATTTCCATACTAATGGTGGCCTTCTCGTTAAGTTCAGGCAATTGATAGTATACAACAATTCCATTGGCAGGATTAACGCCACGGTAAGGATGCATGCCCTTGAAATCAGGATTGGTTTTATCTAACTCACTGCTTCCGTTAGCCAATACAGCAGACTCGGGTTTGTAAACGACTAAACCTGAAGTATTCGCATTGTATTGACGCACCAGGCTAAGATCATCCAATATCCAAAACGAACGACCAGAGGTTGCTGCAATCAAATCATTTTGATGGACGCGCAAATCTGTAATGGGTGTGACTGGCAAATTCAATTGGAAGGGAGACCAGCTTGTTCCACCATTGTAAGAAATAAAGACACCCAGTTCTGTTCCGGCAAAGAGAAGATCTTTGCGCACATCATCTTCACGCACAACGCGTGTAAAAGCATTGGCCGGAATGCCAGAAGAAATCTTTGTCCAGCTTTTGCCATAGTCTGTTGTTTTATACAAACCAGGAGTATGGTCATTAAACTTATAGCGTGTTGTGGCAATGTATGCCGTTGCCGGATTGTGTGGAGAAACCTCTATAGCATTAATCAAACATTCTTGCAGACCAACAGGTGTTACATTTTGCCAGCTGGCACCACCATCGCGTGTGATATGTACATAACCATCGTCACTGCCTGTCCAGATAACGCCTTTTTCATGTGGAGATTCCATTACATAACTCAGGGTTCCATAGTTTTCTGCCCCCACTGCTTCATTGGTGTAAGGGCCACCACCTTTTCCCTGCTTAGCTTTTTCATTTCGGGTTAAATCAGGTGAAACCTCTTTCCAGGTCAAACCCGTATCACTTGTTTTTAACAGGTACTGAGCACCGTGATAATAAGTATTGGCCTCATGCTTTGACCAGATGATGGGTGCATTCCAATTGAACCTGTATTTAATATCCTTTGCATCCATGCCCAGGTATTGATTGGGTGCCGCCATAATGTTGGTGCCCGCACTGGCTTTGGTATCCAGTACTTCTATAGTACCCTGATAGCTGCCACCAAGCACATACCGAGGATCATTTGGGTCGAAAGCAAGGAAGGCACTTTCCCCACCGGCAGAATAGGTCCAACTGGCAGTACTAATACCACCACCACCTAATTCACGACTGGCGATACGCACACTGGAATTATCCTGTTGGCCAGCATAAATATTATAGGGGAAGAGATTGTCTACATTGATTCGATAAAACTGAGCAGTAGGATAAATATTTTGTGAAGACCAGGTCTGACCGCGGTTAAACGTTATGGCAGCACCACCATCATCAGCGATTATCATGTTCTTAGAATTTTTCGGATTTATCCACAGATCATGGTAGTCACCATGTGTGTTAGAGATATCCTCCCAGGTTTTACCGCCATCAATTGACCGTAAGGCAGGTGCGCTCATAACATAAAGCATGTTTTCATCATTTGGATCAACAAATAATTCGATGTAATACCAGGCGCGCTGCGTTAACCTTGGATCAGCAGAAACACGTGTCCAGTTTTCACCCCCGTTTCGCGAAACAAAAAGTCCGCCTAATCGCTTTTCTGTATTACTTTCTACAAGCACATAAACCAATTCTGAATTGGATGGAGCAACGGCTACCGCCATTTTACCTAGTTCCTCTGGCAAACCTTTTTGAATTTTATTCCAGGTCTCGCCACCATCCGTTGATTTATACAGACCACTTCCCTTACCACCACTAATTACCTTCCATGGCAGACGACCATATTCATTCATGGCTGCATATAAAATACGCGAGTTGTTGGCATCCATAGAGAGTTCCACGCAGCCACTTTTATCATCTACATAAAGTACTTTCTTCCAGGTTTCACCACCATCAATAGTTTTATAAACACCTCTGTCTGCTGAATAGCCATAGAGCGGACCTTGTGCCGCAACCAAAACAACATTCGGATTTTTAGGATCAATGACAATGCGGGAAATATGTTGAGTTAAGTCCAGCCCCATTTTTTTCCATGTCTTACCGGCATCCGTAGATTTATAAACACCGTCTCCATGATGTGTCATAACCCCCCGTACTGCATGCTCGCCCATACCCACATAAACTACGTTCGCATCACTTTCAGCAACAGCCACAGCACCAACAGAACCTGTCTTGAAAAAGCCATCAGAAATATTTTTCCATTGCACACCCATGTCTTCTGTTTTCCATAGTCCGCCTCCGGTTGTGCCCATATAATATGTGTTAACATCACCTACAACACCTGTTGCTGCCACAGATCGACCGCCTCTGAATGGACCTATGTTTCTCCACTTTACAGGTTTTAAATAATCGTTGATCCCCGTGGGATTATCAACATTAGTAGCTTTGGATTCGGCTACATTTTTGGTTCGTTGCGCCTGAATAGAAAAGGCCAGACCCAAACAAAAGAGTAGAAAAGGAAAAAATTTACGCATTGGTTTATGGATTAGTCTTGTAAGATAAAAAGTATTTCTAACAGAGGCATTAAAAGCATACCTTTAAAATACATCTTGACCAGCATATTCTTAATTATAAACTGATCGAAAATGAAATGGCCATCATTACACCGCATAAGAGAAGCGACCACTCAAACACTATTTCGTTTCCCTTTAGAGATTTTTTGTGCATTAAGCGGCACCACGCTGATGCTTTGGCAAATAGAGCAAGATAATCCGCATGATCAGGTGCTTCGCCTTATTTTATGTGCGATACTTGGACTAGCACTCTTCTTATCGCTTACGGTTATGGCAGAAAGCTATGCTTTCAATAAGGCAAAACGTGCTATGGCTCAAACGCTTGGGGTATTGCTATTGGTATTATGCTGGTTTATACTGGCGCCAATAGAAACCGAAACAAGTATAATACGATACAGCTTTTTATTCGTGGCGTTTCACCTACTGGTTTCTTTTGCTCCGAAAACCACTATCGAAACATTTTGGGAATACAACAAACAGTTGTTCTTACGCATACTAACAGCCGGCTTGTATTCTGGAGTATTATTTGTTGGTTTATGCATAGCGATTGCCAGCACTGACTTTTTGTTTGACCTTGATCTGGATTACAAAATTTACTTACGCCTGTTTATTGTTATTGCAGGACTCTTCAATACTGTGTTCTTTCTCGCGGGTGTACCTGATCGTTTTGAGAACCTGCAACAGGATTATCCGAAGGGTCTGAAAATTTTTACACAATACGTTTTAATACCACTTGCCACCATTTACCTCGGCATTATTTTACTGTATGAGGGCAAGGTAATATTCGAGTGGTCTTTACCAAAAGGCATTATTTCCTGGTTAATATTAGGTTATGCTGTGTATGGAATATTATCGATACTCCTGGTGCATCCGGTGCGTCACAACGAAGGCAACAATTGGATTAAAAATTATAGTCGCTTGTTTTATATTTTAATGGTACCACTCTTGCCGTTATTGTGCCTGGCTATCATCGTGCGCATTCAGAGCTATGGCATAACTGAGCTTCGCTATGTTGTGCTTGTGTTAGCAGCATGGTTAACCGGAGTAACCTTGTACTTTCTGTTTTCAAAACAGCAGAATATAAAAGTAATTCCCTTCACACTGGCTATACTGGCCTTGTTAAGTGCATGGGGCCCTCAAAGCGCATCCTCTGTTTCTGAAAGTTCTCAACGTAACAGATTGATTAGATTATTTGACAGTCAGGGTAGTTGGAGGAACAATAAACTTCAACCAATGCCGGCAAACATCACTGATAGTGTTGGCAACGAAACTATTAATCAATTGCGCTTTATGACAGAAAGGTATGGAGCAGCTTCGCTATCGACAATTTTACCACAAAACATAAACGATTCAATTGCAAAAAAAGACACCATTAAAAACAAATACACGAGACGATACGCAGGTACAGAGTTACTGAGAAAGGAACTTGGTTTAAAATCCTATTATTCAAAAAACAAGAATAATTACATTGAATATTATCAGGGTTCAACAGCAACTGTTGATTTTTCAATAGAGGGGTATACGAGAATATTTTCAATTAGCTGGTATAATCAATCAACCGAAGGATCATCAATAAAACAGATCAATGACACCTTGAGAATACAGATAGAAGATAAGGTTTACGAAGCTAATTTATCTGCGATCTACAAAAACATAGAATTATTGGAAGATGTTGAAAGCAGAAACAATATGGAAGCAGACCAGCTAATGCTCAATATCGGACAAGAAGGTAAAGCGGCTAAACTAGTTATTCGTCAGATTAATTATGAAAAAGATACCGTTGGGAGAAAGCTAAATAATCTTCAGGGTTTTCTGCTTCGAAAATAAAACACATCGCTAAAAATCAAGATGGATTTACTATTGAATGAGGCAGGAGGGGTAATTATTGTTTGCCTCGCTTCTTTTGCTGCCGGTTTTATAGATGCTATTGTTGGCGGAGGAGGATTAGTGCAGACGCCAGTATTGTTTATGGTGTTTCCCAATTATCCGGTAGCCACTTTGTTGGGCACTACTAAGCTGCCATCCTTTTCTGGAACAGCCGTTTCTTTGTATCAGTATGCAAAGCATGTTGAGATGAAGTGGCGTTTATTATTATGGATTGCGTTTGCTGCTTTTTGCGCAGCCTTGTTAGGCTCTAGACTTGTAACGGAAATAAGTAATGATGTTTTTAAACCCATTATTTTAATAGCGCTGATTGGTGTTGCTATCTATACGTACACAAAGAAGAATTTCGGTCAACACGAAGCAAAAGAGCTTTCATTCACCCATGCACTTTTACGCGGCATTACAGCTGGTCTTGTCATAGGTTTTTATGATGGCTTTATTGGACCGGGCACAGGAAGCTTTTTAGTGTTGATGTTCATCAGTTTATTGGGCTTTGACTTCATGCATGCCAGTGCACACGCCAAATCAGTTAACCTGGCTACCAACGCAGCCTCTATTCTATACTTTACTCTTTCAGGTCATTTTATACTTGAGTTGGCCATACCAATGGCCGTCTGCAACATGTTGGGTGGCTTTACAGGCACACGCTTCGCGCTGTTAAAGGGAAATCAATTTATCAGAATGTTTTTTCTGTTGATTGTTTGTGCAACTATTGTGCGTTTTGCTTTTGATGTTTTTAATAACAGTCTCGAATGATGATCTATCACATAACTTTTGAATAATACTGTAACTTTATTAATTTAGCATTGAGCCCATCGATTCCTTGTTTAAGACATGGAGTAGATGGGTATTTTTTTAAAGTGGAAGATATGGATCAATCAAAACTAAAGCAATTGTTGGGGTATTTAGAGGAGAATATTAGAAGCTCTGACCAAACAGCAGGTACATATATAGATCCTCATGGAAATATCGAGAGATTGAACTCTAAACAAAATCAAATAATATTTGGAAGAAGAGGTTCTGGGAAATCGTTGCTTATAAAAGCACTAAAAACAAATAGTGTTAATGAAGCAATATATACAAAAGTTAATATTGAGGACTATAAGGACATAAGCTTTCCTGATTCAATTTTACAAGTACTTAACTCCTTTTTAAAACAATTGATAAATGAGGTTGAAAATGACTATAAATTCTATCAGCTTCGAAGAATGATCCAGGCTCGGGGATTAACAAAAAAACTTAAGTCTATCATTAACGAAAATAAAAGAACCTTACGTGAACCTGATAGGTTTGACAAGGGAATCGTTGTTACAGATAATCACCAATCACTTGCATCAGCTGAGATTAAAAGTAATATAGGCAGTATTAAAGTAGGTGAAGATATAGGTGCAGAAGTAAAAACAACTAAAACCTTTTTGGTAGATAAGTTGAGTAACTTAAAGAAAGACATTCCGAATATAAAGGAATTGATAATACTTGTTTCGAAATATTTTAATGGAAAACATATTTTTCTTGTGCTTGATGATTTTTATTTCTTGAAGAGGCAAGAGCAACCGTTCTTTATAGATTATTTTCATAGGCTTACAAAAGACACACCTCTCTATTTAAAGGTGGCCACAATAAGATTTCGCTCATCGTTATATACAACCGCAGAAACTTATATAGGCATCGAAATAGGTCATGATGCCCAGTCAATTGAGTTAGATTATACACTTGATAAGTTTAAAGTTCTTGAAGACTTTATGTGGGAGGTTCTACAAAACGCAAATACCACATCAAACGCAAAGGTTGATCTCGATAGTTTAATATCGAATAATGCGTTTAAATATTTGTGTTTAGCATCTGGCGGTGTTGTCAGAGATTTCTTGTCGCTTTTCCTCAAGGTAGGAGAAGAAATTAATAAGGGAAAAACATCAATTTCTAAACCGGATGTAATCGAAATAGCGATATCCAATATTCAAAATAAATTTGATGCCTTAGAAACTGACTCGGCAGATGAAAAGGAAGAGTTAGAAAGATATTTGAATTATGTTAAGAATTTTCTTGTTACGGAGAAAAGGACTAATATTTGTTTAATAGGTTTACAAGACATTGAGAGATTTCCAAATATTAAACAATCAATTAAAGAGTTGGTTGATTTACGACTCCTTCATCAAGTTGAGCCAAACATCAGTGCTAAACAAAGCGATGGGCAGCGTTATTCTGCTTACATGATTGACGTTGGTTTATTTCCTGGACCAAGGCCTAAGAATTTTCATGTTATTGAGCCAGGAAATTTTGAAGATGATAAAAAAAATGATGAGGTTCGATCGGCACCCAAGCTGGATTTAGATTTATTTAACAAAAATGTTGAATCAAAAGAATAAATAAGTGGCCATAACTACTTAATCATTGTTATCAAGTAACAGCACCAAATTGAACTGTACCATCAGCTCTTGTTGAATTTTAATCAGCCCCATCATCTTATCCGGTGGCTGTAAGTTAAAATCAGAAAACAGAAAGGGTCGGCCGCCACTTAAATGAATCTGCCCGCCCGGATTGGCTTTGATGGAGCAGACGATGTCTACCACTTTGGTAATACCACCTAGTGAAATGGTCATGGTACCATTAAATTTGTCTTCTGCTTTTTTGTAATCAGGGAGGCGCTCAAATGATTTAAAATCAATAACGATATAGGGATATTCCTTTGATTTAAGTGTAGTGTTAAAATCATTTGTCATCATTTGCATGCCACAATCAAAGTGGGACGCTTGTAGTGAAACTTTTCCCTTTACAAAAAGAGGCTTGCGTAAAGGACTTCCTTCTTGAATAACCAGTGTATCTTTTCCGGTGTATTGTGTTATGCCACAGCGAAAGGAGTTAACATTCGTTTTACCATCTATAGTCAAGGTGCTACTAGGCTGAACAATGAGCCTGTGGATTAGATAGGGCCTGGGCTCATCATTGCGAAATGAAGCAAACAAAAACAGAAAAGCAATGAAGATAAGGCTTTGCATAATTACTAAGGTAAAACATCTTCTTAAAAAGGAAAAGTTCCGGTTGACTGCATCAACCGGAACTTTAGTATTAGATTTTTACTAATTAGAAGGAGATGGCACCTTGCACCACAAATCCTTTGAAATTGGCTCCAGATAGTCTTTCAGTATCAGGGTAACCATCATAGTTCTGGTTAACATACTCTGCTTTCATTAACACGTTGCGGGTAATAAACCAGCCACCACCGATAGAAGTGCGGTCGATAGTAATAGGAGTGCGTGTTCCTTCGCTACCAGCAGACTGACCGAAAGGTATCACAGAGCTTACTTTGATGTAACGGGCACCTACGTATAGATTTTCGTTTTTACCGAAGCGGTACAGGAGTTCACCGGCAGCCTGATGAGTCTGGCGGTTATCATAGTCTTCAGATCCCCAGGTAGAACCTTCACCATTTTCAAGCGCGTTTTTACCAAAGGCATACTCATAAGTACCGAAGAACTCAAGACCACCAAACTTAATGAATGGGTTGATCATGTAGGCTGTTACATTATCACGGTAGCCAGGGTTAAAGCGACCAGAAGTAAAAGCTGTAGTAATGGTTGCAGCAGTATTATCAGTTACGAACAGGTAGTTAGAGCCAGTTCTGTCACCACCGAAGATGGTATTGCTGGCAGAAGATTTAGTTGTGTAGAATGAACCGGTTAAGCGTACGCGGAGGTCATCGTTCATCTGCTTATCATAACCTAGTTTACCGTAGAATGAAGGCTTGCGTTTTGCACCATCAGGGAACGGAGGGTTAGCAATGTTACCCTGTATTTCACCATCTGTCATGGCAAGCATGGCGATGATACCATTTTTCTGCCAGTACAATTCAGCACCGATTTCAGTAGTGAACTCGTCCATGATGTTATTTTCAATAAAAGCATTCTGTAGTGTGTGGCCACCATCGCTTCTGCGGAAGTGCGCATCACCATAGTTTACTTCCATGTGTCCTACCTTTAAGGTTAAGTTTTTCCACAGGTTGTCAAAGAAGGCACTGTTAAGGAAGCTTACTTTATCCACTTTTAAATAGCCACCTTTTACCCAAAATTCATTGTGGCGGTGAGAAGACATGTAAGACACCAAGTTCAAACTAACACCGTCTGCTAACTGAACGTCAATATTAAGGTTAGCCTGTGCTAAAGGAAAACCACCACCCATGGCATAGAGTTGGTTAACATTAGTGTAAGCAGTACCAGTTGATCCAAGGTATCCACCAAAAACATTAGGGTTTTTAGTAATGCCAGCAACGGCAGCACCGGTTGTACGGTTAATAAAACTACCTGAACCAGGAGCTGTTTCAATAATGTTGGCACTGGCACCTGTAGCTGTTAAGTTAAGGACTGCTCTTGCGCTGTTACTATGGTCAAGACTCTGGTAGCCTTGTGTAAAACCAGCACCAAAGCGAACTTTCAGACCTTCGAAAGGAACAGAATCGTTCTTCGAAGTTTCGAATACATTAATACCGCGTTGATCATAAGGGCGGAAGTATTGTATAGCAGGCTGTTATGCATGTGCAATACCCGCCATAAAAAGTAAGCCCAGCGCGAAGATTGAGCTTAGTCGGGAAATCATCGTTTTCATAGTTATTAAGGGTTAAAGTGTAATTAATAAGGATTAGCTTTTCTTGAAGGTAAGGTCAAACTCCAGGGTTATGTCATCACCGGTGGTAACAGATCCGAACATAAATGAAGGAGGTTCAACCTTGAACTCAGTCATTTTAAAACTCTTGCTCGTTTTACAAACAATGGTATTGTCTGCATTCACGGTGCAAGTGCTTTCTACTTCCATAGCTTTGGTAACACCAGCTATGGTTAAACTACCGCTACAAACAAGCTTGTTGCCAACAAGCTTAGTTGAGTTAATGGTGTAGGTAATCTGTTTGTGATTATCAGCCTTTAAGGCAGAGTAAGCATTTTTATCCATAGCACCCTTACCGCTTTTAAGGCTTTGAACCGGAATACTAAGAGATAGAGACTTTACGCCTGTTACTTTATTATCATCTAATGTGAAAGATGATTGGCAAGAGAAGTTCTCGCCCTTCATTTCCCAATCGTGTAAGGTAGAGGTTCCCTTAATAACGACACTTGCTTTTTGTGCTTTGTAAGCATCTTGAGCAAGAGCAGAAAATGCAAAGGAGAGCATCAATACAAAAACCGCAATCGTGCGTGCTTTTGTTAAAAAATGGGTGGGTGTTCTCATGTTGCTTGTGTTTGTGTGTAATTGCATGACAAGATTACGGCAGCAGGAAGTAGCATAGATTGATGCTACTTAGGGTAGGATATGATCTTTGTCATGTAAAAAACTGACCAAGACAAATGCTTTGTTTAAAAGCGGTATTTCAAACGGATGAATATCAGTTTGCCACGTGTTATTGAATTTGTAAAGAAAAAATCAGGGCGTATTGATACAAACTTTTCCTTCTAAAGATGAAGGCAACGCTTGCCCTAGGCGCTTTGCCGTGTGTAGATCGCTACAAGCAGCTTTGTGTTGCTTAAGCCGGTAATAGGCGAGACAACGATTATAGTAAGCAGCTGCGTATTCCGGTTCGAAAGTTATGGCTGCACTATAGTCTTCTATGGCAAGCGCCTCTTTCTTTAGTTTGAGTAATACATTACCTCGGTTAAGCCATGCCAAGGCATAATCTTCTTTTAGTGTAAGCGCTTTTGTGTAATCGTTATAGGCCTCTTGGTACTGATGGAGCTTATCGTAGGCAAGACCTCTGTTTAAGAAGTAATCAGGATCTTTGTCGTTTATTTTGATGGCTTTTGTGTAGTCATCTATAGCCTGTTTATATTTTTTTTGACTAAGATAAGCATGTCCACGCTCGGCATAAGCATAAGGTAAATGCGGATTGTTAGCAACGGCAGAATCCATTAGTGCAAAATCACTCATAGCATATGATTGTTGGAGTGCCTCAAGGTTTTTTCTAGCCAGTAGATGTCCTGGGCTAAGCATCAGCGCTCTTTGATAATCTTCAATGGCACGGTCTGTTTGCTCGCTTTTCTGAAAAGCCAATCCTCTGTTTACGTATAAATCGGCACTCCTTGGTTGATGTTTCAAGGCTGAATCAAAAGCAATAATGGCTGCTGAATAGTTTTCAAGCTTAGTTTCGGCTAATCCGAGCGCAGTGAAAACAAAAGATTGATTTGATTTGTGAGCAGTAAATAGTTGATCTACCTCACCGCTGAAGGCCTGTTGCCTGAAAAAAACAGTGCTTGTCTCTGCAGTGCTTTGGGATAATGCAAGCAAAAAGTCTTGCTTCGCCTGCTGATACTGCCCTAAACGAAAGTGTAATTGACCGCGGTTGAAGAGTGCTTCAGCATGTTGAGGGGCAAACAGAATAAAGGTGGAGTAATCACTAAGGGCAAAAGACCATTGTTGTAAACGCTCTCTCGCCAAGGCCCTCCAATAGTAGGCTTCGACTAAAGATTCATCAAGCTTCAAACTCTCTGTAAATGCTGCAATGCAGTCTGCATAAAGTTCTTTATCAAAAAGCTTTTCACCATTTTCAAAATGAAATTGTGCATCCTGGCGCTTATCACTTTGTGAGTAGGCGCTGATAGAGATAAGCAAAAGGAAATTAACTAAATAATAACGCATGATACATGGAAATAAATAGTCTTCCTGTTAAAAACAAAAATCACTTCTTTTTATAAAGATACCGAACCCCTGACTCAATGGGCAAATCCAGATGATTTTCCTCGGGTACAATTGGGCAAGCATAAGTTAAGTTATACGCACAGTAAGGGTTATAGGCTTTGTTAAAATCTATGATAATACTATTCCCTGTTTTTGGTAAACGTAACTCAATGTAACGGCCGGCTTCGTAAGAACTGATGCCATTAGTTAAATCAGTAAAGGGAAGGAAGAGATAATCCTTATAACCTGGCAAGCGCATTAAATCATACGATTGATAAACAGGTAGCGTATAGGTGTTTCCCTTTAATGTAAAAACAAGGTCTCCATACTTTCTGTATTGCGGCAAGCGATCACCCGTTGTTGGCATTTTAAAAAAAGGCGTGTTTTCAGTAACATTAAGTGTCGCGCTTATTCGATAAACAGAGTCGACAGGGAAGAAATCATGCCGCTTAAACTTCTTTCTGCTTTTAGCATCCAGTGGCGAACGTTTTGGGTCTTTATATTCTGCGTTTAACTCATCCTGAAATTTTCTTATATCCAATTGATGTTTTGTTTGAGCAGATGCCAAAAAACAGAAACAAACAATAAGCAGTGTTAAGTGGAAACGCATGGTAACTGGATTAAATAAAAAGGGTTACGGAAAAACCGCAACCCCATAAGTATAAAATAATTATTGGTTAGTAACAGGAACGCTCCAGCGAATATCAGACCACTCAAATAATACATTAACACCTTGCTCCATTGGCAAAGTACTGATTGTAAATTGTTCAACAGCACTGCTCCCTGCCTGAGTCTGTACCTTCGTTTTAAGAATATCTTTACTGTGATCAGGTTCAAAAACACCCCATGACTTCACTTCAGGATTAAGGATAATTTCAAAACCACCCTCCTCAGGAACGGCATACATGGTGTACCGGCCGGCATCAACAGGCTGACCATTGAAATTAACCTGTTTGCTAAAAGTGATAACTGTGGGTTCATTAGCACCCAACCTCCAATATGCACCATAAGGTTGTAGAGCCCCTTGTTCCTTTGTTCCAAAAATCAAGCGCCCACGAACTGAGGGACGGCTATAGTTTACCGATACAGTCAAGTCACCATTAGTTAAAGAGGCCTCACCAGGAGGGCTCATGGTTCTGTTACGATTACTAAGATACATCAGGGCAGCACCAAGAATAACGGCTACCACAATAAAACCAATTAGTATTTTCTTTAGCATATTAAGATTGTTTAGGCTAAGTAAAGTTAACGAAATACTGGCTTAAAAAATTCATTCAGAAAGCACTAGCGTGTTCAAAGTAGGCATCATACTACGACATACTTAGTTAAACCGACAAGCTCATCTCCTCTGCTGGCGATGATTTGAAGTGAGGTCATAAAAAAGCGTAGCAAAACGATACTGATATCAGATCAGCAAAGTCTTGTTAAAAGTGAGCAAAGGCACATGCGCATGAAAGGCTAGCTGCCGGGTTACGCTTCTGCCAAATAGTTTTTCGTAGGTATCTAGCTTATGGGTGAACATCGCCAGCATATCAGCCTCATTGGCTAGTATGTAATCATCAATAGCCTTTGCAACATTATCGCTCTTAATATCGTGATAAATAATTTTTTGATAACCTGCGGTTTTTATCATTTCCGGCAACAGGTTTTTATCGATTTTGCTTTTAGAAGAGGCAGGACTGATGTGTAGCACATGCACGCTGGCTTTGTAAATAGCAGCAAGCGCAGCAATTGTTCGAATTTCCTGCTCCCATTCGTAAAGATCAGAGGCGTATACAATCTTCTTTAAGGTTTTAAATGAGGCTTTTTCAGGAATCACCAATACGGGTATACGACTATGATCAATCATAGACGCAGCGTGACTACCCATAATCAGTTTTTTTACGCCTGATGCTCCCTTCGTACCCATTACAATCATATCCACATCATTTTTTACAGCATAAGCATCCACACTTTCAGCAAAGGATGATCCTGAAGTAAAATGGTAGGTAAAACTTAGATCAACCTTTACTTCAGCACGCACTTCTTCCACCAGGTGTTTAGCATCCTCTTGTGCAATAGCAATCATTTCAGCTTCAAGTTTTTTCCATTTACTCAGCGTTTTTTTACTTGATTGTATGCTGTTAAACCAAAGGATAATTATTTCTCCTTGTAGCTTTTTAGCCATATGAACTGCGTAGAGCAGTGCTGTTTTAGATGGTTTTGAAAAATCAGTGGGTACGAGCAGTTTCATAAGCTGGGTGTTTAACTTTATTTATCAACAAGCTTAGTATGATAAGCGAGAAGAGGTACACTTAAATGGTAGGCAATTTGTTTGGTAAGACTGGCATTAAAAACCCGCTCAAGAAATGTTCTTTTACGAGTAGACAGCACGAGCATTTCACCCCCAACAGATTTTATAAATAAATCTATACCGCGTTCATCGTTTTCATGTGGTAGCACATAATAATAAAGGTGTTTATAATCTGTTTCCTTCACCACAGCTTTCGAAAAACTTTCAATGTAGTCACGCTCCGACCGTAAGTTATCATGGGATACGTGCAATAAGTAAATTTCAGGCTTCCACCCCTTCACCAAATCAATTAATTGTTTTAAAGTTTCCAGATCGCTGTCAAAAAAGTTAGTGGCGAAAACAATCTTCTTAGGCAGATGCAAAGAAGACTGAGGAGGCACGGCTAACACAGGAAAATCAGCGCTTTCAATAACACTGCTTGTTCTGCTGCCAAATAATAATTTAGTTAAACCACTGGCACCTTCAGTGCCCATGACAATGATCTTGCAATTGTTTTCTTCGGCCTCTGCTAAAATGTTTTCAGTAAGTGCACCTATGCGTAGCACATGACTACAACCAATGTTATTTTTTTCTGCGGTGGCCATGCAGATACGATGAAGCTTTTCCTTTATTTCTTTTTGTGCCTGCTCCATTTCACGCTCTACAAAATCGATCATGGCAGTATTGGCCAGATCAACGGGTGCATAAACATGGATCAAACGCAAATCATGCCCTGTTCTCCGCCCTAACAGGGCAGCAAAGTTGATGGCGTGATCAGCGCAGCTGGAGAAATCGGTTGGCACGAGCAAATTCATAATGTTACTGATTTTGGGTACTAAACAAGCGACTAACACCTACAAAATGACTGATGAAAAGCAGCACTGCGTGCAATTTTAATCAGATGAGGAACCATACAGCGGCAAAATTTTAGTCGGAAAAAACCCCGAAAACCCTCTAAAAAGCAGGTTTTTATCCGAGAGGACCAAAAAAAATCAATTTGCTCTGCATGCATAATAAAAATTTTATACCTTCGAATTCGCTTAGCGAAATCGTATGCGGAGAGAAGAAACAGTTGACCATCACATTAAAGCAGCCTGGCATGCCATAGCCCGCATGTATAACCAGCAGGCAGCTGCTTATGATGCAACCATGGCCATGGGTTTTGTCCTCCTCACCATTAATGCAGAGGAGGGAACGCCCGCAACTAAGATAGCACCTTTAATGGGTTTAGAAGCCAGAAGTCTTACCCGTTTACTTAATACTATGGAGGAAAGAGGGGTAATTGTGCGAAAAACAGATGCTATCGACAAACGTTCTGTTCGGGTTTACCTGACTGAAGAAGGCAGACAAAAGCGCGACAAAGCAAAAGAAACCGTATTGAATTTTAATAATGCGGTACGCAAAGAGATTTCTGAAGAAAAGCTCAATGTGTTTTTTGAAGTAATTCAAAGCATACAACAAGTAGTAGAAAAGGATAACATTAACGTAAAAGCATATAACTAAATTCGTTGATAGTTATTCGTTGTTGGTTGATCGTGCAACCAACAACGAGCAACGAACAACGAACAACCAATTTCAGTATGAATAGATCAATTAAAAAAGTAGCTGTACTCGGTTCCGGTGTAATGGGTTCAGCCATTGCCTGTCACTTTGCCAACATTGGTTGCCAGGTCTTGCTAATGGACATCGCACCAAAAGAACTTACCGAGGAGGAGAAAGCTAAGGGCTTGACGCTAGACAACAAGTTGGTCAAGAACCGCATTGTTGCAAGTTCTTTCGATCGAAGTATTAAGTCGAGCCCCGGGCCGATTTATTCAAAGCGTTTTATCTCTCGTGTTTCCCTTGGCAATTTTGATGATGATTTGCCAAAGATTAAAAACTACGATTGGATTATAGAAGTTGTGGTTGAAAACCTGGACATCAAAAAGAAAGTATACGAACAGGTTGAAAAACACAGAACACCGGGAACACTGGTAACTTCCAACACATCAGGTATTCCTATCCATTTAATGGCAGAAGGAAGAAGCGATGATTTCAAAAAGCATTTTGCCGGTACACACTTCTTTAACCCACCCCGTTACTTAAAGTTATTTGAAGTAATACCTACACAACATACCGATCCGGAAATCACCAAATTCTTATTGCACTATGGTGATTTGTATTTAGGAAAAACATCGGTGCTGTGTAAAGATACGCCTGCCTTTATTGGTAACCGTGTGGGAGTGTGGAGTTTGTTAAAAGTAATCGACTCCATGCGCAAGTATGAGTTAAACGTTGATGAAATTGATAAACTGACTGGACCAGTTATTGGTCGCCCTAAATCAGCCACCTTCAGAACTTCTGACCTCGTAGGTTTAGACACCTTGGTAAAAGTGGCCAACAATTTGTACGCAGGCTTACCCAATGATGAAGGCCGCGAAATGTTTAAACTGCCGGAAGCGGTTGCTAAACTGGAAAAGAACAATTGGTTAGGTGATAAAACAGGACAAGGTTTTTATAAAAAGAGCAAGGATGCTTCAGGCAAAACTGAAATTCTTACGCTTGACCTGAACACACTTGAATACAAGACGAAAGCAAAAGCAAAATTTGCCACGCTTGAGACAACCAAAACGATTGATAATTTAAAAGATCGCTTTAAGGTGTTAATGGCCGGAAAGGATAAGGCTGGTGATTTTTATCGCGACTCTTTCTTCGGTTTATTCCAATATGCTTCTAACCGCATTCCTGAAATCAGTGATGAACTTTTCAGAATAGATGATGCTGTATGCGCTGGCTTCGGTTGGGAACTTGGTCCCTTTGAAACATGGGATGCAGTAGGTGTTGAGAAAACAGTGCAAGCCATGGAAGCTGCCGGAGTAAAACCAAATCAATGGGTTTACGACATGCTGGCAGGAGGCAACAAAACATTTTATAAAGTAGAAGGAGGTCAGCGTAAGTATTACGATATCCCGACTAAATCATACAAATCAATTCCTGGTCGCGAAGGCTTTATCATTTTAGAAAACCTGAGCGATAAAACTGTATGGAAAAATGCTGATTCGAAAGTAACTGACATCGGTGATGGTGTGTACAACTTCTCGTGGAGCAGTAAGAGTTATACACTTGGCAGCTCTGTGATTGAGGGTATGAACAAAGCCATTGAACTGGCCGAGAAACAAGCCAGAGGTTTAGTCGTAGGTCATCAAGGCCTCGACTTCTCTTTGGGTGCAAACCTTGGGTTGGTCTTCATGTATGCCATCGATCAGGATTATGATGAGATTGATTTCATGGTGCGTGCTTTCCAGAACTCAGTGATGCGTCTTCGCTACTCATCAGTACCAGTGGTAGTCGCACCGCAAGGCCGTACACTAGGGGGTGGCTGCGAAATGACCATGCACGCTGACATTGCTCAGGCAGCTGCTGAAACCTATATCGGATTAGTAGAAGTCGGTGTTGGTCTGATCCCGGGTGGAGGCGGAACCAAAGAATTTACCAAGCGGGTGAGTGACCGCATGCAAGAAGGCGATGCCGAATTAAATGCTCTTCAAAATGCCTTCATGAATATTGCCACTGCAAAAGTGGCCTTGTCAGCAGAAGATGCCAGAGACATGGGCATACTTCGTCCACAAGACAGAATAACCATTAACAAAGACAGACAAATACTTGATGCAAAAGCAGCTGTAATAGAATTAGCGGATGCTGGCTATACCATGCCAGTGCAAGCCAACAACATTAAAGTTCAGGGCAGAGCAGGTCTGGCATTGTTTGCAGCCGGTGTTAATGGTATGAAAATGGGGCGTTACATTTCTGATCACGACATGAAAATTGCGATGAAGATTGCAAACGTGATGTGTGGTGGTGATTTGACTTCTCCACAAGAAGTTAGCGAACAATACCTGCTTGACTTAGAACGCGAAGCCTTTGTATCGCTTTGTGGTGAAAAGAAAACATTAGAAAGAATTCAAAGCATTTTAACTGGAGGGAAACCGCTTAGAAATTAATTAATCGTTTTTCGTTGATGGTTGTTCGTTAATCGAGAACCAACACGAATAACAAATAACCAACAACTAACAACAAAAAATATGGACGCATACATTGTTGCAGGATATAGAACAGCCGTAGGCAAAGCAAAAAAAGGAGGCTTTCGTTTCGTTCGCCCCGATGATTTGGCGGCAGATGTAATCAAGCATTTGGTAAAATCAATCCCCGGTCTTGAAGCCAAGATGGTGGATGATTTGATTGTCGGCAATGCCGTGCCGGAAGCAGAACAAGGCATGCAGATGGGAAGAATCATTTCCCTGCTGTCCTTAGGCATAGACACACCGGGTATGATTGTAAACCGCTACTGCGGATCAGGTGTTGAAACTATCGCGATAGCGAGTCAGCGTATACAAGCAGGTCAGGCCGATGTGATTATTGCAGGAGGCACTGAGTCAATGTCCCTGGTGCCGGTAATGGGTATTAAAACCGTATTGAATTACGAGATCGCGACCAAGAATCCTACCTACTACACTAGCATGGGTTTAACGGCAGAAGAAGTATCGAAGCAATATGGTATTTCCCGCGAAGAACAAGATCAGTTTTCAGTGGAGTCGCACCAAAAAGCTGCTGCTGCCTGGAAGGCAGGTAAGTTTACAGATGAAGTTGTCCCCATCACTGTAAAAGAAGTGTATGTGGATGAGAACATGAAGAAGAAGACAAGAGAGTTTGTTGTAAAGCAAGATGAAGGTATTCGTGCCGATACAACGCTTGAAGGTCTTTCAAAATTAAAACCTGTATTTGCTGCAGGTGGAACTGTAACCGCAGGTAACTCTTCACAAACATCAGATGGTGCAGCCTTTGTTGCCGTGATGAGCGAGCGCATGGTAAAACAGTTAAACCTAAAACCAATTGCGCGCATGGTGAGCTATGCAACAGCAGGTGTTGATCCACGCATTATGGGAATAGGTCCGGTAGCGGCTATTCCAAAAGCTTTAAAAATTGCTGGTTTAAAATTACAAGACATCGATTTGATTGAATTGAATGAAGCCTTTGCAGCACAATCATTAGCGGTTGTAAAGGAATTGGGTATTGATCGCAGCAAATTAAATGTAAACGGTGGAGCCATTGCCGTAGGACATCCATTAGGATCGTCCGGTGCACGTTTGTCAGTACAACTCTTTAATGAACTACGTAGACAAAATAAAAAATATGGTATGGTAACAGCCTGCGTAGGTGGAGGACAAGGTGTGGCAGGGATTTATGAGCTATTGAATTAGTTGTTGGTTGATGGTTGTTCGTTGTTCGAATGAGTGAGATCTTATCATATCGTGAGTTGGATGTTTGGAAGCACTCTAGAATATTGGTAAAGAGTATTTATCAGATCACTAGGGACTTTCCAAAAGACGAGCAATTTGGATTAACAAATCAACTAAGACGAGCCGTAGTTTCTATTCCATCAAACGTAGCAGAGGGCTGTGGAAGAAACCATGCCAAAGACTCTATTCAATTCTTTTTCATTGCCAGAGGCTCTTTGTATGAGGTAGAAACCCAAGTGATAGTTTCATTTGACCTTGGCTATTTACCTCAAACAGATCTTGACTCTATCCTCGATCAGATCATTAAGTGTAAGAAAATTCTCAATGGATTTATAAACTATTATCAAAGTAAAACGAATAACCAACAACCAACAACGGTCAACGAAATACTAGAACAATATGGAAGCAACACAATCTAAAACAGCAATCAAAGGAGGAGAATTCCTGATTCGCGAAACATTAGCACACGAGGTCTTCATTCCGGAAGAATTCAATGAAGAGCAAAAAATGATCATGCAGCAATGCAAGGATTTTTTGGTGAAAGAAATTTACCCTCGCCTGGATGATATCGATTCGATGAAAGATCCCAAGCTGATGCCATCGCTAATGGATAAGGCAGGTGAGCTGGGTTTATTAGGCACATCCGTTCCACAAGAATTAGGTGGCTTCGGTATGGACTTTAATACTTCTATGCTGGTAGCTGAAGTAATTGGTGGAGGCCATTCTTTTGCTGTTGCACTTTCTGCACACACCGGTATTGGTACACTGCCTATTTTATATTACGGAAACGAAGAGCAGAAGAAAAAATACATTCCTAAACTGGCTACTGGCGAGTGGAAAGCAGCTTACTGTTTAACCGAACCCGATTCAGGATCGGATGCTAACTCAGGCAAAACAAAAGCAGTGTTGTCGGCTGACGGTAAACACTATGTCATCAATGGACAAAAGATGTGGATTACCAATGGTGGTTTTGCCGACATCTTTGTGGTCTTCGCTAAAATTGACAACGATAAAAACCTGAGTGCTTTCATCGTAGAAAAATCTTTCGGTGGAGTAACCATGAACGAAGAAGAAAAGAAGATGGGTATCAAGGGATCGTCTACCCGCCAGATTTTCTTTAACGATTGCAAAGTACCTGTTGAAAACCTATTGAGTGAGCGCGAGAACGGTTTTAAAATCGCAGTGAACATCCTTAACATAGGCAGGATTAAACTCGGTGTTGCAGCAGTAGGTGGAAGTAAGATGGCCTTATCAAAAGCCATCAAGTATTCCAACGAACGTAAACAGTTCGGTGTTTCTATTTCATCTTTTGGAGCGATCAAACATAAAATCGCAGAAGCAGCAACAAGAATTTTTGCTTCTGAGTCAGCACACTATCGTGCCTCACAAAACATTGATGATGCTTACAACGCCTTTGTTGCAGGAGGCATGGATTCTGCCAAGGCACGTTTAAAGGCATTGGAAGAATTTGCCATTGAGTGTGCTATCTTAAAAGTACACGGCTCTGAAGTACTTGACTTTACTGTTGACGAAGGTGTTCAGATTTACGGAGGTATGGGCTTCTCAGCTGAAGGCCCGATGGATCGCGCTTATCGCGATGCACGTATCAACAGAATCTTTGAAGGTACCAACGAAATCAACCGCCTGCTTACCATCGACATGTTATTAAAACGTGCAATGAAAGGTTCGCTAGATTTAATGAATCCGGCTATGGCCGTGCAGAAAGAACTGATGTCAATTCCTGATTTCGGTGCTGCGGAGGAAGAAGGCTTGTTTGCAAAAGAAAAGAAAGCCTTAGCGAATTTAAAGAAAGCAGGCTTGATGGTAGCCGGTGCTGCCATTCAGAAGTTCATGATGAAGCTGAGCGATGAACAGGAGATACTCATGAACTTAGCCGACATGCTTATTGAAGGTTATGTAGCCGAGTCAACTTTGCTACGTGTTGAGAAGCTAATAGGACAGCGTGGCGAGAAGGCTTGTGAAATACAAAAGGAAATGGCGCTAATCTATTTGCATACAGCCATTGAAAGAGCAGCATCAGCTGGTAAGAGTGCCATCACTTCCTTTGCTGAGGGTGACGAACAACGCCTGATGCTGATGGGCTTAAAACGATTCACAAAAGTGGAAAGCTACAACTTGAAAGAAGCTAGACGTAAGGTGGCTAACTATGCTATTGAGAAGGGTGAGTATGCTTTCTAAATCGTTGATGGTTATTCGTTGTTTGTTATTCGATTTACCGACAACGATAAACGAAAAACCCGGGAGAAATTCCGGGTTTTTTTATGGGTATGAATCGATACTTTTTCAAAGAGCCCCGCAACCCAATGTTTACCGCTAAAGCCGATTGATTTTATTTGTTTAATTTAAGCAGAGAATTTCCAAGCCCCCTATGCCACGAATTTTGCTCGTCTTTTTTGCCTTGGCAATAAGTAATATGACTTATAGTCAACAACAGCCCTGCGAATGCAGTAGCTATGAAGAAAGCTTTAAAAAATACCGTGCAGCCAAAGATGCAGGAGAAAACAAAGAAGCCGAAGCAATAGCCTTAGCACTTGCACAAGAGGGCACTCCACTTTGCCGCGTCTTGGGTTTAAATCTGCTGGCCAATGTATCTATTAATGCCTCCAATATGGAGGAGGCAAACACACGTCTTCAACAACAGAAAGCACTCCTTGATTCAGCTGCCTGTGCTGACGAACACTACCTGGAATACTTTCTGACAAAAAGTTATTATCACTACTCACAAGACGAATATGATAGTTCCATTGCCAACTCTCTGAAAGCATTAAAGCTGGCAGAACAAACCAATGCTTTAACACGACAAATCACCTTACGCTTGGGCATAGGCAGTGCGTTTTACAGAACCGGACAAACAGAAAAGAAAATGGAATACGCCCGCAGCATTATTCCATTAATCGAGAAAATAGATGATCCTTCATTTAAATGTCAATACTACTTTAATCTTTTTGGAGCGTATTATACTTACTACACCAACACTAAACGCGACAAGATTTACCTGGACTCTGCTGATTTATACAATAACAAGGCTTTAAAAATAGCGCGGGCTACCAATAACAAAAGATTTTTACCCTACTGCTACGAAGCGCTCGAAATTGTTAACAACGAACGAAATGGCTCTCCCCAAAAAGGCTTGATGTACATCGACTCAGCTATTTATTTTGGAAGAGGTTCTATAAATAATGCGCAGCTCTCTGAACTATTGTTAAACAAAGCAGAATTATACGCCAGCCTTAACCAAAAGAAGGAAGCCAAACTTTTTGCTGACTCTGCCCTCTATTTCTCTGCCCAACACCCACAAAAAAGTGTGTATGCATCCCATCTCTTAGATGCATCCGAACTCTTTAGTAAACTCGGAGATCACCAAAAGTCACTCAGGTTATATAAAGAAGGAGATGTTATACTAGATAGCTTAAAGTCAGTAACCAACACAAGAACTGTGCATGAACTGGAGGAGAAGTATAACAAAGAGAAGAATGAGAAAACCATCACACAACTTTCGCAGGAGAAACAAATTGATGAACTGCAAATTCGCATTCTGATTTTTGGTGTCATCATCGCGCTCGTGGCCATTGCGCTCATTGTTTTTGTTTATCGATTGTCTTCTTTAAAACAAAAACAGCAAATCATCGAATCAAAATACCGATTGAATCAGGCATTGATCAATCCGCACTTTCTTTCCAATGCGCTGGTTTCGATCCAGCGCTTCATACTCGAGAATAATGCAGGTGTTGCTTCGGGCTACCTGACAAAATTTTCGAGACTGATGCGACAGCTATTGGAGTTTTCTCGTCAGGAAAGAATTAGTGTAGAAGAAGAAATAGATTTGTTACGCAACTACCTTGATCTGCAAAAGCTACGTCTAAAAGATGCTTTTAACTATACCATAACGGTGGATGAGCAATTGGCCATTCAGGATTCTTTTATTTCACCAATGTTTATACAACCTTTTGTAGAAAACGCAATTGAACATGGTGTTAGCGGAGTAGATATGGGTAAGATTCAGATCGATTTTACCAGACAAAACAATAGTTTATGTGTTACCATCGAGGATAATGGTAAGGGCCTCAGTCGGCAACATAAAAAGGATCATCAGTCGATGTCTACGGCTATTATTCAAGAGCGCATTGACCTGTTGAATAAGACGAATAAAGAAAAGATTAGTCTGTCTATAGGTGATGTTAGCACAGGCAATGGAACCTTGGTACAATTGGTATTACCTATTTATTAATACCTTAGAAGTATGAAAATTGCCATTATCGATGATGAGACCGATGCACGCTTTGCCTTGCGAAAGTTGCTGGAAGCCCTGCAACAAGATAATGAAATCGTTGAAGCAGATGGTGTCTTGTCAGGACTTGATACGATTAAAGAACACAAACCGGATCTTGTGTTTATGGATGTGATGATGAAAGATGGAACCGGCTTTGACTTACTCAAACAAATCCCAGCCATTGACTTTAAATTAATTATTGTTAGCGGGCATGACCAGTTTGCACTTCAGGCCTTCCGTTTTAGTGCAATTGACTACCTGGTGAAACCGGTTGATATTGATGAACTGAAAACGAGTATGGCCCGCATTCAGGTTTCCGTTCAGCCACCCTGGCAACAGATGATGGATGTTTTAAAACAAAGTATTCAACCTATTAAAGAAGCCGATCGGAAGATTGTTTTAAAAGACATGAATGCTGTATATGTGGTTTCAGTCAATTCTATTATTCGTTGTGAAGCTTCAGACAACTACACGCGTTTTCATCTCAGCGATCAGCCTCCAATAATTGTTTCGCGTCCCTTAAAAGAGTATGATGAATTGTTAACGCCACTCAAGTTCATGCGCGTTCACCAAAGTCATTTAATCAACCTATCCTACTTGCAACAATTTAATAAACGCGAAGGTGGAAGTATTAAGATGAAAGATGGGAGTGAGGTTCCCGTATCATCCCGGAAACGTGAAACTATTCTTATAGAGCTAAGTAAGCTTTCCTGAGTTAATCTTCCAGAAATTTCGTTTTCTCAACCAAGTCCTGCAAATTCTCATTCCCTATCAGCAGAATCTAATGTATCCATTTTAGCATGCTTAATTCCATGAGTTTAGCAGTACTAAAATGATGTACATAATGAAAACACGGTTGATTAAACTATTCAGTATTACGATTACAACTATAATTCTGATTTTACTCCACGCGAGTCTCAGTTATGCTCAGCCCGGCTTTTGGGGCATGACCAGTGAAGGGGGTGCGGATGGAGTGGGGACCATCTTTAAAACAGCTGCTGATGGAACTGGACATTCCGTTAAGTATAGCTTCAATGTGCAAAACCCGGGAGCAAATCCATTTTATAATTCCCAACTTTTGCCTTTGGCGAATGGTAAACTTTATGGTGTGACGTACGGTGGTGGAGTTACTAACGATGGTGTTTTATTTGAGTATGATCCTGCAACAAATGTTTATAGTAAGAAGGCCGACTTTTCAAATTCAGTCGGTCGTAATCCTATGGGCAAACTTGAATTGGGGGCAAATGGAAAGCTCTATGGAATGGCTTCTGCGGGAGGCGCGAATAATCAGGGAACTATTTTTGAATTTGACCCCGCCACCAATGTGCTTTCAAAGAAAATAGATCTGGTACAAGCAAACGGAGGCGTACCGTATGGAAACGGTTTGCTGCTTCATCCGAACGGTAGATTGTATGGCACAACCCCGAACGGAGGTGCTTCTGGTTTTGGAGTCTTGTTTGAGTATGATCCGGCTACCAATACCTATACAAAAAAAATCGACTTTACAGGAGCCGGTAATGGAGCTTATCCTTATGGAAGTCTGATGATTACCAGTGCGGGTAAAATTTTTGGAATGGCCTCACAAGGTGGGGCCAACAACAAGGGAACTTTGTTTGAATATACCATTGGCAATAATACACTCACTAAAAGATTTGATTTTACAACGACAAGTGGTTCTACTCCTTACAGCTCTTTAGTGGAAGGCAATAATAATTTACTTTATGGTGTTGTGCCGGCTGATGGAAGCTTGTTTGAATTCAATCCATCTACGAATGTTTTCACGAAGAAAGTGAATTTCAATTCGAACAATACCGGCATATTTCCTTATGGAACACCGGCAAAAGGAGCAAATGGAAAGCTTTATGGCACAACAGCTAGTGGCGGTGCTTATGGTACCGGAGTTCTATATGAATATGACATTGCTACGAATACAGCTACCACAAAGTTTGATTTTCTATATGAAACAGGAGTAACAACTTTTGGTGGTATGGCTCAGGCCAGCAATGGGAATTTTTATGGAGTCACTTATCAGGGAGGCACATCCAGCGGCCAGGGTGTTCTCTATGAATATAACCCCACCACAGGTGTGTACACAAAAAAAATCGAATTAGGACAGACGCTCAATGGAAAAAATCCTTATAGCGGCCTTACACAAGCAGCAAACAAAAAATTATATGGTGTAACCTATAGGGGCGGAGCAACCAACGAAGGTGTACTTTTTGAAATTGACCCCATTACCAATGTCTATGCTAAAAAGCATGACTTTAGCTACAATACAGGTGCTTCACCAGAAGGAACGCTGTTGCTGGCAGCTAATGGCAATTTGTATGGAATGACTTCCACTGGAGGGCCAACGGGCGATGGGGTACTTTTTGAATTTAATCCAGCTACCGGATCATACGTAGTGAAGCATGAATTTGAGTACGATACCGGTGCTGAACCCAATGGAAATTTAATGTTGGCATCGAATAACAAACTTTATGGCATGACCCCGGAAGGAGGCACATCGGGTTATGGCGTTATTTTTGAATTTGACCCTGCCACAGGTGTTTACATAAAAAAGGCTGAATTTGACAACAGTACTGTTGGTTATACACCATACGATGCGTTAGTGGAAGTTAGCAATGGAAAATTTTATGGTCTCTGTCGTGATGGTGGACTTAATGGAAATGGGCTCGGAACATTATTTGAATATGATCTTGCCACGAACACGATTACTAAAAAAGTAAATTTTACAGGACCGAATGGAGAAAATCCAGAGGGGGGTTTAGTAAAAGCACCCAATGGTAAGTTATATGGAGTAACCCGAAGAGGTGGTGCATATTCATATGGAATATTGTTTGAGTACGATCATGCCACCAACGTCTTCACCAAAAAAATTGATTTTGGTATAACATCCTTGGCCCCTAGTGAGCCAGTCGCCAGTTTGGCGCTTTCTGCTAACGGTAAACTTTATGGCAGTACTGTTTTGGGAGGTTCAGGAGGCAAGGGTGTGCTTTTTGAATTTGATCCAACATCAAATGCATTTGTTAAAAAACATGATTTCATTGGATCCAACGGAGCAAGTTTATTATATGGAAGGTTAACATTTGTTAAAGCTGATCAGACTATTACATTCAATTCGCTTGCAGCCAAAAACGTTAATGATCCAGCATTTTCATTAACAGCATCTTCAACTTCTTTGCTGCCCATTACTTTTAGCAGCAGCAATACATCAGTGGCCACCATTTCTGGTTCTACCGTAACCATTGTAGGTAGTGGCACGACCACCATTACCGCCTCTCAAGCAGGTGATGCCAGTTTCCATCCGGCATCAGATGTAACTCAAATACTTACAGTAAATAAGCTCAATCAAACCATTACGTTTAATGCCCTGGCCAATAGAAATACAGGCGATGCGAATTTTACACTCAACGCCACAACCACATCAGGATTACCCATTACTTATAGCAGCAGCAATACAGCGGTGGCAAGTGTTTCAGGTAATACAGTAACTATTGTTGGAGGAGGAACAACAACTATTACCGCTTCGCAGGCTGGCAATGGCACTTATAATCCGGCTATAGATGTTGCCCAAACACTTATAATAGATAAACAAAATCAAACCATCATCTTTAACCCATTAAGTACTAAAAGCACAGGTGATCCAAATTTTACACTCGGTGCCACGACAACATCCGGTTTGCCAATTACATATTTAAGCAGCAACACGGCAGTGGCCACAGTGTCAGGATCAACTGTAACCATTATTGGTGGTGGAACTACAACGATAACCGCTACACAAGCTGGCAATGCAATTTATAATCCTGCCACAGACGTTACTCAAACACTTACTGTAGTTAAGCAAAATCAAACCATAACATTCAGTGCCCTTGCCGACAAATACTTTGGTGATGCTGACTTTACATTACTGGCAACAGCATCATCAGGTTTAGGAGTTACATTCAACAGTAGCAATACAGCTGTGGCGATTATATCTGGATCCACCTTGACTATTACAGGTACTGGCACAACCACAATTACAGCTTCTCAAGCAGGAGACAATAACTACAACGCTGCTGCTGATGTATTACAGAACTTTACTGTAAACAAATCAGATCAAACCATTTCTTTTACGCCTATTACAGATAAAACGGTTGGTGATCCTGCTTTTGTATTGACGGCAAATACTACTTCATCTTTACCAGCGAGTTTTAGTACTGTCTCTAATAAAATAAGCATTAATGGAGCACAAGTGAGCATAGTGAGTGCGGGTCGTGTAACAGTCACAGCCACACAACCAGGTAACACCAACTATAATGCGGCAACACCAGTGGAGCAGAGTTTCTGCATTAAACCTGCAAAACCAACGATAACGCTTTCAAACCTGAACTCGGAGACGCCTACACTCACCAGTAGTGCAGCTACAGGCAATCAGTGGTATAGAAACGATGTGCTTATCGCGGGAGCAATAAATACGGTATTGACTGCAACTGAAGAAGGTACGTACAAGGTCCGCGCGGTTGTAGATGATTGTGTGAGTGATTTTTCGGATGAAGTAGTGTTGGTTGTTACTTCACTTGAAGAAAATAGTAATCCGATTAGTTTATTTCCAAACCCAACTGAGGATTGGCTAACCGTTTCTTTGAATGATTTAAACGGTAACAAACAAATCAGCATAGTAAATATCCAGGGCAGTGTAAAAGAGAGTAAAGAGGTTGAGGGTAACGAAGCAACTTTTAATGTGGCTACCTACACCACAGGTGTTTACTTTGTTAAAGTAAAGACAAAAAATAGTGTACGCGTCCTTCGATTCGTGAAGCGGTAAGCATTAGATACAGTTAAAGGAAATAAACAGTTATGAAAAAGATAAAAGTAAATACAGCATTATTGCTGATGATTATTAGTGTGTTGCTAATTCAAGCTTGTAAAAAGGACGATCCCATTCCCGAGACCGAACGTGTTAAGGACTTGCTAAAAGCCAATACATGGAAGATCCAAAGCGTGACGGTAAACAATACAAATCAGGATGAATTGTTTACCGGCCTGACGCTCAGTTTTACCGAAAATAGCTACAGCACGACTAATGGCGGTGTGGTGTGGCCTTCAAGTGGCAACTGGCAATTTACCGATGCCACAGCCATGAAAATAAAACGCAGCGACAATATGGAGCTTATCATAGAAGAAATTTCTACTACCTCACTAGAACTTTCTCTCACCTGGGTTAGTGGATCTATAGGTCAGGGTAAAGTAGAATCCGTTGCTGGGAAACATATATTCAAATTTGTGAAGTAATCCACACAAATAAATGCAACCAGTTTCAAAGGAAAAAAATTTGCTGCGCAAACTAGGACTTGACTCTATACTACGACAGTTTGTACGAAGCATCAGTATCACCATTTCACATGCGATAACAAATGCGTTAAGGGGGTGGTTGAAAAACAGAAAATGAAAATAAAAATCATGAAGCATTTTGTAATCATATCCATTATAATTTTTAGTAATAATATCCTTATGGCACAAAACGAATTAAGAAAGGTAGCGGGTGAAGTTCGTGGTACTGCACGTGATGTAAAAAGCACAGCCAGAGAAATAAAAGGTGCAACTAAAGAATCTAAAGCCATGGCAAATGAATTTAAAGGCGATAAAGAAAAAGATGAAGCCAGCCCAGCCAAAAGCTACATCAAAAAATTCTGGGAATATGTAGAAAAAATGGAGGCAGCTCCTACCGATATAAATATTTTGGGGACCAATAGTCGTGCAGCAGCCACAGCTATCAATAATATTAAATTGAAAGATAAAAACTATGATGTGTCCCCTTTAGAGACGGAGTTAATAAAGTGGCAGCAAGCCTACGAAGTCGCACGTAATGGGGGTGAAACGCAACGTAATACCACCAATGATAAGGAGGCTTTATTTAAACTTTTATATCAAGTCAATACTAATGTAGCGCAGCAAGAAATTGATATTAAGTTACAGGAAATCGAGATTTATAAATCTAAGACTGCAGAGATGGTGGCTATGAATATTGACCCGAATGATAAATATAATGCGGCCATCATCAACAACACTTTGCCTCGAGTTAAGGCTGATCTGCAGAATATTGAAAAGAATGTGAAGCTATGGGAAGATAATATGAACATGATTGTAGAAGAGCGCCCTGCACGTTCCTACTATCATATGATTCAATATGAACATGCTCATTGGGATGCATTGCGTAAAGGCCCCTTTACTGAAAAGACACAGCTAGAAGCTGGTTATGTTAAAATTACAGAACTTTTGAAAAGAATAGGTTCAATAGAAACGGTTATCGCTAAGGGTAAAGCACGTGGTGAAGAATTGATCAAGAATACAAAAATGCCGTCAGCAATCAGACAAGACGCAGATACTGAGCAAGTATTCCGTCAGGCACTTACAGATAATGGTTGGAAAGAAAAGATCGTCAAAATTCATTTGATTGACCGCGATTGGAAAGCCATCCGGAATGAAGTTACAGGTGTTTTGGAGGCGCGGACTCAAAGGGCAGCCATCGCTGTGCAAACCAAGAACGGTGATTACCTTTTGTATAATTACCTCACGATCCAGCAGGATTACTTGGGTAATAACTATAGCAATCAGGCAAAAATCGTCTACCATGAATCCTCACCGATTTTACTTGAGAATATCAAATAGTATCTGTGTTGTAAGATTTGATGAGTGCTGAAATGAACAATACACTTTAGTCGTCAATTAATTATGAGCTTTGTTTTTTCACATTTCAAATAGATAGATGGCTTTGAGGAGTATGCAGTCTTGACAAAACAGTATGGCAGGGGAACACGTATTTACCCTTCAAATGATTAAAAGGCCAAGGTAGAATTCATCATTGATCAGCTGTTTTAAATTCACCAACCCATGGCTAGTACTGATCTGTTTTTACTTCAGCCGGCTTAAAAGAATAGATATTTAGAGGAATGGTAACGTGAAATACTGTTGAAAAGCATCCCCTTTTTATTTACGTTTACGTGAAAGTATTACTTTCACGTAAACGTAATTTCGGCTATGAAACCTAAAATTCTTGTTTTTTGCGCCTTTTTAGTAGTCCTTAATGCCTTCAGCCAGGCACCAAGCGATGCCGATGCAATAGTTGGTGTCTGGGAATCAGGTAATGGTAAGGCACGTATTAAAATAGACAAGGTCAACGATAAGTTTAACGGACGAATTGTTTGGTTAAAAGAGCCTAATGATGAAGCTGGCAAACCGAAGGTTGATAAAAACAATCCGGAGGAGGCTTTGCGCACTAAACCCTTGCTTGGCTATAGTATGCTCAAGGGCTTTTCTTATGTGGGTGAGAAAACCTGGGAAGATGGTACCATTTACGACCCCGAAAGCGGCAGCACCTATTCGTGCACCATTACCATGACAGACGAAAACACGCTTGATGTTCGTGGCTTCATCGGGGTAAGTTTGTTTGGTCGCACCGATGTGTGGAAACGAGTTGCCATCAAGAAAAAATAGTTAGGCTATGCGTTTTTTCTTATCAGTCATTCTGCTTAGCCTGAGACTTGTTTCGCAGGCGCAAGAAACCGACAGTGTTGCCGTAGAAGAAGACTTTAGCATGTATGCAGACGCTGAACTGGCAGGTGATGGCAAACGCTTTTGTACTTCTAAAGTATTTGATTTAAGCCCCAACAAACTTATTTCTGTTGGCTACGATTTTCAAACAGGTGCTGATTTACAATTCGGTAGCTGGGGAACACTTCCGACAAGTGAGGTATCGATCAAAAATGTGCAAGGCATTCGTATAGCAGGTAATTTTCCTGTTTTATCACGCACAAATATCTTGCTCAACCTTGGTGTAAATTATTGGGAATCAAATTTCTCGATGGATAACGCGGGTGAGCATCCACTGACTCAGCGTTTAGAAGAGAGAGGTTTGCGCACAACCGGCATTACTACTACACTATTCAAACCCTTTAACGAGAAAAACTTTCTCTTGGCACAAGGTGTTTTTGATTTGAATGGTGATTACTTCCTGCCGAACTTTCAATCGCTGTCTTATACCAGATTTTCTGCTACTGCAGTATATGGCTGGAAAAAACATGATCGCTTAATGTATGGTTTTGGTTTGTCGCGTACGTATCGTGTAGGTGAGCAAAACATTATCCCGGTTTTTCTATATAATTATACAGCGCCTTCACGCAAGTGGGGAGTGGAGTCTATATTTCCGGCACGGGCTAATGTGCGCAGAACGTTTAATACAAGAACCCTTGCCTTTTTTGGTTATGAACTCGAAGGACAAACCTATAGAATGAACTCTCTGGTAGGAGAGCAGGGAGTGGTGAATCCAGAGTTAAGAAGGAGTGAACTGCGCATTCGCCTTACGTTTGAGCGTTCGCTGAAAGATTTTGTATGGATCAGCATGCAGGCAGGTCTTCGGTATAACTGGGCTTTTAATCTGGATGATGGTAATGGTTTTAGAGGATTTGGCAGCGATCCGTATTTGCTCGAAAATACATTAAGCAATGCTTTCTATGCTAATGTTTCCATTAACCTGGTAAGTCCATAACGGTATTTATCAACTGATTGTATTGAATCATTGTTTGTTATTTTTTCAGTTAAATAAAAATCTCTTGATCTATGGACCAAGAGATTTTTGTTTTAACAGCATGCTGATTGTTTAACATGTTATGAATGTAGTCGAATCGATTAATGCTGTAAAAGTTTGGAATATTGATTACTCACTTTTCAACGTATCCGCAGGATTAGACAAAGCTGTTTTATAGGTTTGTGAGGCAATGGTTAACAGGCCAAGACTGACTAAACCGAAGGCACCCAACATAATATCGAATACTGTAAGGTTGGCGTGGTAATCAGGTATGCGTGTGAATACTGTTTCGTAAATACCAATGGCTAAAGGAATGCCCAGTGCAATAGACCAGCCAATGAGTTTCATATAATCCTTAGACAACAACATAGTAATGCCAAAGGCACTAGCACCCAAAACTTTTCGAATGCTCACTTCCTTTACTCTTGTTTCAGCTGTGTAAACCACCATGCCTAACAAACCAAGTATAGAGATGCTGATTGCTAATAAGCCAAGAAAGCCAGCCATCTTTAACAATAAACGATATACCTCATATGATTCATTCAACTCATCTTCAAAAAAAGCAGCTTCTAATTTTGTGTTGTTGCCAAACTCTTGCCAGCTGTTTTCCATGGCAGTAAATGTTCCGAATATATCAGAAACATCGATGAGAACATTGGCTTGCGAAAACATAGTAGCATTATTTCTGAAAATAAAATTGCCTATCGGAATTTGAGGAGGTGCATAGTGAAAATTCTTAACTACACCAATAATCTGTAATTCGATGCTATCTACCCTTAACGTACTGCCAACACCATCCTCCAAAGCGATTTCATTATTAATGAGAAACTGTTCGTTAACAATGCAGTAACGCTCGTTGACGGATGCATCATTTGAAAAATTATTACCTGCAATTAATTTTAATTTAAAGTTTTCTAGAAAATCGCTGTCAATATAGAGTTGAGAAACCTGAATGGAATCTTGATCAGGTACATTAACCCAGGCACTTGCATTGGAGAGACCAGGCGAGCCGGATGAGAGTGAAACCGATTGAACAGCTGATAACTTTTCAAACTCAGTTTTCATTATTTCTGGTTTAACCCCCTGAAGATCTACATTAACAATATTTTCTTTCTGAAAGCCAAAATCAAAGTTTAGCAAAGTGCGGTACTGTCTGCCAAAAACAATTAGTGATAAGATAAAACAAAATGAAAGGGCAAATTGAAATATGGTTAATCCCTTGCGAATACGCATACCACTAAATGCCTTGGACGACACCTTACTTTTTAATGCTTCAATCGGCTTGAGCCCGGCAAAGTACATAGCAGGGAATATGCCAGCCATTAATCCGGTTAACAAGGCAAATGCAACAAAGAGTGTAGCGGTTTTTAAAGTAATGCTTAAGTCAAGTACTGAGGCTTCGACCATCATGCTTTGAAACTCACCTCGTATTAAAAGAAAGATACCACAGGCGCCAATCAGGGAGATAAAACAGATGACGACAGTTTCGGTAATAAATTGAAAGAAGATCTGACTTTTAACGCCCCCCATGGTTTTGCGCAAACCGATTTCTTTGGAGCGCTTCAGTGCACGGGCTATTGAAATATTGGTATAATTGAAACAAGCAGGTAAAAGAATGAGTAGAGCAATAAAACCAAAAACAATGAAGCCAGATGTTTCCCATTTAGGACCTAAGGCATTGTAAAGATCACTTGTTATGATATCGTCTAAAGCCAGAAGATCAAAGTTTACCTTAGTAGAACTTTTGTTATAGGTACTTTTTTCTATTTGTGTGAGATAGCTTTCCAAGGCATTAACAGCATTCTTATCTTTTAACAAAACATAAATAAACTGATCCCGATATTCAGTCCATTGGTCAATATTAAAACCTTGCATTGAAGGAAGTGTGGCGTACGAGGCAAGTGCCTCGAATTTAAAATGCGTATTCTTCGGATAGTCTTTTAAGACCCCCGTAATTTCATAACTGCCTTGATCTTTGAGTTCTATAACTTTGCCCAGCACATCGATTGAACCAAAAAATTTTATTGCAGCACTTTCAGTGAGTACAATTGTGTTGGGTTTACTCAAGGCGCTTTGTGCATTACCACTGATCATCGGGAAAGTAAACACACTCAGGAAGTGCTGATCAGCAAAATATCCGCGGATACGAATATTTTCTTTTTCTTGCACCACATCACCCTCAAAAGAAGCATTGATGCGTACAATTTCTTTAACGCCACCCACTTCTGCTTCTATTTTATCCGCAAGTACAGCAGGGGATGAGGCGTAATTTCTTTCTTCAATGCCTTCTGTTCTTTTACTGATAATCGTATAAATATGTTCACCATTAACATGGAAATCATCACTGGTACTGATGTAGCCATACATTGAAATAATCAGTAAGCTTATCGACATACCAATGGCCAAGCCAAAGGCATTGAGCAAGGTGAAGTAACGATATTGATATAAGTTGCGCACAGCAACCTTAAGGTAGTTTCTGATCATAGATAGAGATAAGGTGTTTGAAGAATAAATTCCTGATTGAGCATTCTTTTTTCGTTTTCGAAGTGCATATGAAAACATGAGTGAAAACACTTGCTTCCAATAGATTTGCCTTGCTTTGCTTATTGATTTTGTTTTTACATGATGGTGAAAGAGTTCATCCAGGTCACCACGCAGGTCGTCTACTTTGGCAAAACCGCAGTACCAGTCAAAAAGCTTTTGTGCAAGTTTGGGTGGTTGAGCTTTCATCGGGAGGCGAGTTTTACTTTGGAGAGATCCCACAATTGGTCGCGCAGACTTTTGGTTTCAGTAAGTGCTTTTTTACCGGCCTGGGTAATTTCATAGTAGCGCTTACTGCGTCCACCACGCTCTGCTGTAGCACCACCAACCCATGATTTTAGAAAACCCTTTTCTTCTAGCCTGGTAATGGTGGAATGTAAGGCACCAATACTAATACTCCTGTCGCATCGGGACTCAAGTTCCTGCTGAATAGAGACACCATAAGCGTTGTCGTTCAGGGCAGTGATAGTCAGAAGTACCAATTCCTCCAATTCACCTAAATACGTTTTCATGTTGAACAGTTTAAGACCTGATACGGATAGCCTGCTTATTTGTTTCTGTTTTTCAGAACAAATAGAAAAAAACTTAGATTTTAACGAAAGCAAAGAGGAATTTTACCCGGTGATCTATTTTTTTTAAAGGACGGGGTCAGCACTTGTGCCGTGTAAGTACTTAGCATAACTTAGTTGCTTTTACAAAAAAGACATGCCTCACGTCACCAAGCCCCTCGTTCAAGAAACGGATGTTACCCTTATTGGTGCTGGCATCATGAGTGCCACACTCGGTATTATTCTTAAAGAACTTAACCCGGATTTAACCATTCAGATATTTGAACAGTTAGATGAGGCGGGTACTGAAAGCTCTGATGCCTGGAATAATGCCGGCACTGGTCATGCAGCATTTTGCGAACTGAATTACACACCGGTAAAGCCTAACGGCTCTATTGATACAAGCAAGGCCGCCAAAATTTGCCAGGACTTTGAAGTGTCAAAAGAATTTTGGTCCTACTTAGTTCAGAAGAAATATGTGAACGACCCCTCAACCTTTATTAAGCAGGTCGCGCACATGAGTTTTGTGTGGGGAAATGATAATGTTTCTTTCCTTAAGAAACGATATGAAGCCATGCAGACAAATCCTTTATTCAAAGGTATGCAGTATACCGAAGATGCTGACTTAATTAAAGAGTGGGCACCTTTGATTATGAAAGGAAGAAATCAGAAGCAAGCACTGGCAGCTACCAACATGGCGGCAGGTACTGACGTGAACTTTGGTGAGCTTACCCGGCAAATGATAAAAAAGCTGGAGAGCATGCCTGGAGTAACGGTTCATTACAATATTGAAGTGCTGGACATTGATCCGCATAAAAAAGGAGGCTGGTTAGTGGAGACCAAACACATGCTCACTAAAAGGAAAGAAGACTGCAGAACACAATTTGTATTTATTGGTGCGGGTGGCGCAACGCTCCACTTATTAAAGGATGCTGAGATAAAGGAGCGTAAAGGTTATGGCGGTTTTCCGGTGAGTGGTTTATGGTTGAAGTGTAACAATGAAGAGCTGATACAAATGCATAACGCAAAAGTATATGGTAAAGCAGCTGTTGGTTCACCGCCTATGTCGGTGCCGCATGTAGACACACGCGTAATAGATGGAAAAAAAGAATTACTCTTCGGTCCTTTTGCAGGATTTTCCATGCGCTTTTTAAAAAGCGGATCACACACAGATTTGGCCAAATCACTTCGCCTCGATAACCTTGCACCCATGATTTCTGCAGGACTTAGCAATGTGCCGCTAACAAAGTACCTTATCAAACAAGTAAAGCTTTCGCATGAAGACCGGGTGAAAACACTGCAGGAATATGTTCCTATAGCTGAACTCAACGATTGGGAGTTAAAGCGTGCAGGACAAAGAGTACAGGTTATTAAGAAAGAAGAAGGGTTAAAAGGTAAACTGGAGTTTGGTACAGAGGCAATTGTATCCGCTGATGGAAGTGTAGCTGCACTCCTTGGGGCATCACCTGGCGCCTCTACAGCCGCAGCCATTATGCTGAGTATTCTACCAAGATGTTTTCCAAAAGAGAGTCAATCCACCGCATGGCAAAATAAATTGAAAGAGATGGCTCCATCTTTTGGACTTGATCTTACAAAGCAAGAAAAGGCCATTCACGAGACAAGAAGCAGAACCGCACAAATACTAAAGCTGTATTAAAAGTGAACAGTATTATTGTTCATGTTTGAACATAATTTAAAAAAAGGCAAATAGAAATTCTCTTTTTTGCTTTTTATGGCTGTTCTATGAACTGGCCTCCTTTTTGAGTATTGCAGTTAAACATTAACCATGGCACGCTCTTCAACCAACTCAGCTTTATTAATCATTATATTATTATTGACTTTTCCGCTTTGGATTGGATTAGCGGGTGGACTGATAGGTTTGATAGCGGGCGCATTTGGTTTGGTAATCGGGCTCATAGCCGGTGCCTTCGGTTTATTTGCAGGCCTTATTGGTGGCATGTTTGGTTTTGTTGGTTGGGTGTTTGATGGCCTTTTCGATTTTGATATGCACCCGTTTAATTTTGTAATAAGTCCTTTCTTGATTTTACTCTTTATTGTTGCTGTTATTATGATTTTTCGCAGTAAGCAACAACCTGCTAAAAAATAAAATTAGTGTATTAAGTGCCACCAGTCATTAAGTACTGGGTGAAGCTAAGTAGAAATAAAAAACCCTGGCGAGAAATTCGCCAGGGTTTTTTTATAGTTTAATAAGTAGTGAAACTATTCGCCTCTCTTAGCCTTCATGGGGAAGGAGCCAAACTGTCCCATTGTTATGTTGCCAGTCATTTCATCACCAGTAATGACTCCCTTCATTTGTATGCTGGCTGTGTTCCCTCCAAAGGAAACATCATAAGTAACAGTTAACTCATTTCCTTTTACAATTACAGAGGTGAGTGCGGTTTCTTTAGGATTACGTGTGCTCACAATTGTTCCTTTATATGTCTCACCATCTTTGACAATTGTGAGTGTTCCATTGCTGGCACCCTGTGGCGTTTCCAGTGTATAAGTCCATTTACCTTCAGCATTCACTACTGCAGCAGGGTCGGCTGCTGGTGTAGTAGTAGTTGTGTTTGCCGGTGCTGTTGGTCTTACGCCTGCAGGCATACCACCACCGCGTTGTCCGCCACCCATATTACCACCTTGTTGTCCACCGCCCATGTTACCCATGTCACCACCGCCATCACCACCATCTTTCAAGTCATCATTGTTAACAGAGCGTCTTCTGCGAGGTTGATTGTCGAAGCTCATTTTACCAATGGTGTAGCTGAAGTTAATTCGGAAGCCAAGGTTATTCTGAGTAGTAAATCCTTTTTGCATGATAGCGCTAGTTCTCGTTTCATTGCGGATGGTGATTGACTCAGCCAGGAAATTCTCAAGACCCAGACCTATGCTTCCTTTCTTGTTAGCAAAATCTTTGCGAATAGCTAAGCTATAAAAACCAAATCCTCCTTGCTCACCCTGAAGCTGAACACGCTTACCTCTGTAGAATCCGAACATTTGTAATGCCCATCCTTTTTCTAAGGTATACCCACCAAATAACCGTCCACTATATACCCAGCCCTCATTGCTTGCTCTTTGCAAAGGATCAGGGTTATTGTTGTTAAGTGTTGTGTAGTATACATCACCACCACCGTTGAGGGATAATTTTCCAATAGTGATGTTGGCGAAAATGCTGGTACCGTAAGAGTCTTCCTGACCAATGTTTTCGTAAGTTGTTACGGTAACACCATCCTGCCCTTCCAATGGGGTTCTTACTCTTTGTATAGCGTTGTCTGAATTTCTGTAGAAGGCAGTGAAATTAAGTGAAGTACCTTTAATAAAAGTGCTATACCCTAACTCATAGTTATCTGTAAACTCGGGATCAAGTGTTGGATTACCAAACGAGATGTCAGTAGGGTTGGCATCATTAATGGTTGGATTTAAAAACTGTATAGAGGGTCGTTGAATTCTTCTGTTGTAAGAAGCCTTAGCCGTTTTACCGTTTTTAAATCTTTTAGAAATATTAACACTTGGAACTAACACAGGGTAGTCCTCTATTTCAATATTGCTCTCCGTCTTGGTAAAGGCGTTGATGGTTGTGTACTCATAGCGTAAGCCTGATTTTAAACTGAAGCCTCCCTTTGCTGAATAAGTATAGGAAGCATAACCGGAGGTAACATCCTGATTATAGTTTAGTTGGTTATCGCGATCAGCATCGGTGTCTGCAATGAATTCTCCATCGGCACCAATAGCCTGAAAGCGTGTAAAATCACTCACTACTTTACGAGTGATTTGTTTCACACCTGTTTCAAAGATTTGATTTTCCCGAATAGGTGTAACATAATCAACCTGAATGGTCATCTCTTCATTCAATCCCTGGTTAATAGTTTTAAGTCTTCTGGCGATAGAATTATCACTCACATCAAAATTGGTGTTGAAAAAATCGTTGTTCCTATCGTTGCGACTGTACAATGCAAGGACACTAAGTTCCCGCTGTGGTTTTTCAAAGTAATGCGTATAAGTTAGGTTTAGATCAACAGTACCTGATTGATCCTTTGACTCAACATCAGCAAGTGTTTGGGTTGAAGGATTTACATTGTTATCAACAAAGAATTGTGTAAATAAACCATCTTGATAGTTGCTATTATTACGGATACCATAACGCACTGAAGCCGCTAAAGCATTTTTTTTATTTATGTCATAATCCCAGCCAAGTGAGTAGTTTCCGAAGATACCATTGCTTCTGTTATCTGCTTGTTGAAGAATTCGTGTACTAACTTCAGTGCCTGAATTTACATCTGTTGAGGTTGTTAATTGATCGTTCTCGAAATTACCATTGATATTGTAATTTGCACGACCCCATCCACCTAAAGAAAAGCCCATCTTTTTTCTTCTGTAGTTACCATTAAGACCAAGATTTGACCCGCGATATCCTACACCAGAGTTAATGTTTAAAGTAAGGCCTTCAAGTGTATTCTTTTTTGTGACGATGTTAATAATACCACCAGAACCTTCCGCATCATACTTGGCAGAGGGAGATGTAATCACTTCAACTGTTTTTATCTGATCTGCAGGAATTTGCTTTAGGGCATCAGCCACAGAACTTGCCATAATGGTGGAGGGCTTATTATTGATAAGCACCATAATATTGTTACTACCTCGTAAGCTTACGTTACCATCTAAATCAACTGACAATAAAGGCACACGTTTTAATACATCTGTTGCGTCTCCACCTCTTGTTGTGGCATCATTTTCAGCATTATAAATGGTTCTGTCAACACGCTCTTCAATAAGATCTTTCTTGCCTTCAACCACTACTTCATTAAGTACCTTAGATCCGGTGCTTAACTTGATCGTGCCAACATTAAGATCATTGTTTTTGCCTTCAACCTTTAAGTTGCTAATGGTTTGGGTTTCGTAGCCGATAAAGGAGATAACAACATTGTAAGTACCATCCTCTACTTTAGTAATGGTAAACTTACCCTTGCCATCCGCAACGGTACCGTTAACCACCTTGTCTGTAGCGGCATCGTGAAGGGCGATAGTGGCAAACTCCACCGGTGCATTACTTTCGGCATCTATAACAGTACCGGAAATTTTTCCATTGCCTTCAAGGCTGGTCACTGGAACAGCGCTTCGCGAGCCACCACCAGGGCTTTGAGGAATTTGAGCCATGCTAAAAAATGAGAGCACGGTAAGTGTAAGGGTTAAAAACGTTTTCATGTAAGTAGGTTTCTCCATATTGAACCGCGAAATAAGTGTTTGGGTTTTAGATAGTTGAGGCAAATCCATGCAGGGTGAAAAAGCAGGACAATTGGTAGTAAATCAGGTTAATGAATGTTAACGTATTAGCTGATCTTGCTCCAGCTTAAACCCGATTTTTTAACGGAGGCAACCTGATTTTTTATGCAGGCATTTTCGACTTTATCCAGGTTTGGATCACTTTCCAGAATACTAATGGCTGATTCTCTGGCTTGTTGCAATAGTATTTGGTCTTTAGATAAATCTGCCAATAAAAGATCAAGTACACCACTCTGTTGTGTACCGGTCAGGTCGCCTGGTCCACGAAGTTTCAAATCTGTTTCAGCTATTTCGAAACCATTGTTGGTTTGTACCATGGTATTGATGCGCACTTTTGAGTCCTGGCTTAATTTATAGTTAGTCATCAGAATGCAAAAGGATTGCTCAGCCCCACGACCAACCCGGCCTCGTAACTGATGTAATTGCGATAAGCCAAAGCGTTCAGCGTTTTCTATAACCATAACAGAAGCATTAGGCACATCGACCCCTACCTCAATTACGGTAGTAGCTACCATAATCTTAGTTTCACCCTTTTTAAAGCGTTGCATTTCATATTCCTTATCAGCAGCTTTCATTTGTCCATGAACAATGCTGAGTGCCACGTCAGGAAATGCCCGTGCCATACTTTCATAGCCATCCATTAAATGCTTAAGGTCTAGTTTTTCCGACTCTTCAATGAGCGGATAAACCACATATACTTGCCTGCCTAAAGCAATTTGTTCCCGCAAAAACTGATTTACCTGTAAGCGATGCGAATCATAACGATGCACAGTTTTGATTGGCTTTCTCCCTGCTGGCATTTGATCGATAACTGAAATATCAAGATCGCCATAAAGCGTCATAGCCAGTGTACGAGGAATGGGTGTGGCTGTCATTACCAACACGTGTGGCATTACAGCTTCATTTTTTTTCCAAAGTTTTGATCGCTGCGCTACACCAAAGCGATGTTGCTCATCGATAACAGCGAGACCCAGATTTTTAAACTGTACTACATCTTCAAGCAGCGCGTGTGTACCTACTAAAATTTTCAGCTCACCTGTAAGCAACTTTTCATGAATTATTTTTCGCTCTGATTTTTTTGTTGATCCGGTAAGTATTTCAATACTCAGATTCATTTTAACCGCGTAGCGTTGCAATCCGGTAAAATGTTGTTGTGCTAAAATTTCTGTTGGTGCCATTAAAGCACACTGGGCATCAGCACCTATGGCTAAGAGCATACAAATAAAGCCAACAATGGTTTTACCACTGCCCACATCTCCCTGCAACAGGCGGTTCATCTGTTTGCCTGTTTTCATGTCGGCATAAATTTCTTTAATCACACGCTTTTGTGCATCAGTTAAATCGAAGGGCAAATGATTTTTGTAAAACTCAGTCAATAAAGACGAGTCGTTAAACACCTGACCTTTGTATGAAACCTTTCTGACGTGTTTAAGCCGTAGCAGTTTCAATTGTACATAGAAGAGCTCCTCAAACTTGATGCGTTGCTGTGCCTTATGTAAACTTTCATGATTTTTAGGAAAATGAATATTAATGAGTGCCTCTCGTTTTCCAATAAGTGCATGTTTCTGGAGTAAGTCAGCGGGAAGTGTTTCACGAATGTGATCTTTTCCTGCAGTCAATATTTCCTGTTGTAGTCTTGAGATTACTTTATTGTCGAGATGTTTGCTTTTAAGTTTTTCGGTTAATGGGTAAACAGGGCGTAAGCTTTGGCTGCGTGTTGTAGCTTCTGTAAAAACATCTAGTTCAGGATGCGCAATGGAAAACTTACTGCCAAAGCGTGCAGGCTTGCCAAATACAACGTACTCTGTATTGGGTTTTATTTTTTCCATGACCCAGTTAATCCCTTGAAACCAAACTAATTCAAGGCTACCGCTCCCATCTTCAAAATGGGCTGTGAGTCTTTTTTTAAAACCATTACCAACAAGTTCCTTGCTCTTTATAACACCCTTAAGCTGAACGTAGGGCATTTCATCAACTATTTCGTTGATCTTATAAAATTTGGTACGATCTTCGTAACGAAATGGATAGTGTTGTAAAAGATCGGCATAAGTAAAAACACTCAATTCTTTATTGAGTAATGCAGCGCGCTGCGGCCCAACGCCTTTTAAATATTCAATAGAAGTGCTGAAAAAATCCGCCATAGCCGCGCGCTTCGTATGTTACTTGTAAATTATCTGGAAAATTAACACTGTTAGGGCTTTTAAACCAGAAAAGTAGGGTTACTTAGGTAAATGATTTGTATTAATAGAGGAGCTAGTGAAGTATGAAGGTTAAGGCAAAATATTTTAGGGAGATAGAGTATGTTGAGGTAAAAGATTTACCACAGGAGCAGCAAGCCCTACTGTCTCATTATGAAGAAGCCGATTATATAAAAATACTTATCGATGATAAAATTGTTGGCCCCTGCCTTCAGTATAGCCAATATGAATCATGGTATGCAACACTGCAAGTACCCAAAATAAAGGAGGAGGTGCTGCAACCAAGTCAAGCTGTTAATCAATTGCTGGTAAACAAGCTTTAAACAATAGTTTACTACCAAATACCAACAGGAACAACCTCTAGTACGTTGCCTGCAGGATCTTCAAAATAGAAGGATTTTTGACCATTTTTCCAGCTTACTTCATCGGTAATGGTTATCCCTTTATTAATAATCTCTTGCTTGGTTTTTCCGTAATCAGCTGCATCAACCTCGAAAGCAAAATGAATTTTACCTTGTGCATAATGACCAGGTGGAGATTGTTTTAGCTGCGAATCCTGAGGATTGAAACAAAGTAAAACTGAACTGCCGACCCGAATAAACAAATGCTTTTCAGGCAAATAACTGATGAGAGGCAAGCCAAGCTTTTCGCAATAGAAAAGCCTGACTGCCTCTAAATCTTCTGCATAAATGCAGGTTTCTTTTATCTGCCTGAATTCCATTAAAAGCCTTTAATAATTCCTTTCTCGGTGGCCTTTATACCTTGCTTCATCCAAAGTGGTTCTTCAGCTCCTTTCAGATAAAAGTCAAAAAATTGCATCAAGCGAATATCATAGTCTTCTCTGTTTTGTCGCTGTTGCAGGTTATGCAATTCATCATTATACACCAGCATCCAAACAGGTTTTTGTAACCTGCGTAGTGCCATGTAAAACTCTATACCCTGGTACCACGGTACAGCATCATCCTTATCATTTTGCATAATCAACACAGGTGTTTGAATTTTATCAGCAGTGAACAAGGGAGAATTTTCTAAGTAGTACAGTGGTTTTTCCCATAACGTACCACCTATACGGCTTTGTGATTGCTCATATTGAAACATACGGCTTAAGCCACTGCCCCAACGGATGCCTCCATAAGCACTGGTCATGTTAACAACAGCTGCACCGGCTCCGGCAGCTTTAAATAAATTAGTGCGTGTTATTATGTAGGCTGTCTGATAACCACCCCAGCTTTGACCTTGTATGCCAATGTTTTTTTCATCTACAAAACCCCTTGCAATCATACTCGTAACACCAGGCATGATGCTGTTGTAAGCACTCTCACCAGGCAAACCAATTTTGTAAACAATGTCCGGAATGAAAACAAGGTAATCGTTACTCACACACATGGTGCGCTGTATGATAGACCAGGCTGGTTGTGGTTTAAAATGACTGTACAATTGATCGCTGCTTTTCTCGTAGAAATACACTAGCATGGGATACTTCTTATCAGGATCAAAATTTTCCGGTTTGTAGAGTAAACCTTCTAATGGAACATTATCCAATGAAGTAAACTTTACTAATTCAACACTTCCCCACTTATAATTTTTCATCTGTGGATTGGCATTAGTTAATTTCTTTGGAGATTGAAATGAAAGATTGCTTACCCAAACATCAGGAAACTCTGTGAATGACTCGCGTGTAAATAAAACCTTGTCGCTCTGCAGGGCTTTAACAACGCCTGCGTAGCGGTAATCGCCAACTAATAATTTTTTCAGCTCGTTTGTCTTCAGGTTTAAACTGTAGAAGCCTGTAGTTTTAGTAAGCTCATTAAAAGCGGAGAGCAGGAGTTGTGCATCAGCTTTAATAAACTTTTCCTCAGGGTCCAGGCGTATGTACCTGAATACAATTTTTTGGTTGCGACCCATCTTTGTAAGATTAATGGCTGCACGTTTGTTTTCAGGGTCAAGCGACCAGATATCGTAACGATCATAGACTAAGAGTTGCTGATCTTGTTCTGTCCAACCCAACCTTCCGTAAGCTGCAGGATAGTCAGGATGATCGTCTTCTTCATCTGCAAAGGCTACAGGCAAGGATTTTGTAAGACTATGTGTCTGTGCATTATTAATAGCGTAGGAAAACCACGCTGTATCGGTTTGACTATACCAGTATACATAATTTCCTTTAGGAGAAATGAAAACATCTCCTTTAAGCGCTTTAGTGATTAGCTTCTGTTCACCGGATTGAATGTTTATCACATAAGCATCTTGTTGTGTATTAATATCGTAAAAGTTGCTCCAGCGATAAGGCAAATCACTCAGGGCTAAAGCATATTGGGCATTGCCTTCATCTGTAAACAACACACTGGGTATACGCTCAGTACCCAGAGGCTTAAGCACCTTATTTTGAAAATCGTACGCAGCGAGATAAGTCCGTTTTTTTTCGCTTTCTAATTGTCTGGCTTGTTGAGTTTGCAATACACTGTCGCGCCAATTCCATACATCTACTTTTATAATTTCCTCGTCTAATCTGGTTGTATCTGGTAACAATGGTTTGGGTGCAAGACCAACAAAAAGTGTGTTGCTATTCTGTGAAAAGAGTGGCGTATAATGCTCACTCAATAACCAATCAGTTGGAACCCCGGAAGTTTGTGAACTCAAGAGCGCTAGAGCCTTTTCTTGTGAGCTTTGCCAATGGTATAAAGTAAATTGACGTAATAAGGCTTTGGTGGTATCGCTGTCTAATAGGAAGGCCAATTGATTTCCATCTTCATTAATACTGATTCCTTTGTACTTAAATTTTTTATGGCCTTCATGTATTTGCTGCAGCGATCCCTTTTTTAGATCGTACCAATATACACCTGGTGTTTGTGTACTATCATTACCTGTGGAGGTGAAAACAATTCCCTGCCCAAACTTTGCGAAAGCATAGTCTTTTACATAAGAAAATGTGATTTCTTGTTTATCACTCAATCTTCTGAGTACTAAAGTGTACCCATTATCATCGTTATTCTTCTTTGCTTTTTTAACTGGCTTTACATTTTCTTTTTTCTTTGTTGTATCGGCTTTATCACCAGTTTTCTTTTCTTCCTTTTTTGCTTCCAACAGGTAGGCAAGCCAGTTGCCGGCTTTTTCAGGGACTTTAAATGATTTTACATCAGCAATTTTTTCAACCGATCTGTTGCTAAAAGTAAAAATGCCCAATGAGTCTTTTGGCAGATCATCTTTCTTCTTTTTCTGTCTGCGCAATTCTTTAACTTTTTCTTTTTGAGGTTTGATTTTGAAAACTGCCTGCTTACTATCGAAGGTAAGTGTTAAATCAGCAGCGCGCTGTACGGAATCCTCTTTGAAATTATTCAGGTTATAAAAAACAGCTCTGCCATCACCATCCTGTGGATTGATTAGAAGGGCTGCAAAATTTCCATCGCTTGTTAGGCCCTTATAGCTGATGTCCTTCCATCCATCATAGACATCGGGTGTTAGTGATTTTTTAACAATGGGATTATTGGTCTTTTTCTGTGCAAAGCTTGTACTTGCAATGAGTGAAAAGAGTAATGGAATGAGAAAAAGTTTTTTCATGGATTAATTTTTTCTTTAACAGCAAATGAACTCACAGTCAGTGTTACTCTTTAAAAAGAAAACAGTAACACATGAATAAAATTCTATTTTTATTCTGAATAAGAAAAGACCGCTTGTATAAAGCAGAGAGAATGTTTAGAAAACCTGACCTCTCAATAGATCTTCAAAGGTTTCCTGCTTCCGTATCAACCTCATTTTTCCATCTTCAACCATGACTTCAGCAGGTCTGAAGCGTGCATTATAGTTCGAGGCCATTGTGTAGCCGTAAGCCCCCGCATTGTGTAAAGCAAGAATATCACCTTCGCGAACTTCATTCAGCATACGCTCAGCGGCTAATGTATCTGTTTCACAAATGTAGCCCACTACATTATATTGTTTAGTGGGTGCTTGAGGATTGGAAACATTGCTGACGTGATGATAAGCATCATACATCATAGGCCGGATCAGGTGATTCAAGCCGCTGTTTACACCAACAAAGGTAAGGTTGGGTGTTTCTTTTACTACAGTAGTTTTTACCAATAGGGTGCCTGCTTCGCTAACCAAAAATTTTCCCGGTTCTATCCAGGCTTGCAGGGGCTTTCCATAATTTTTAGAAAAATTGTTAAGCGCACCAGAAATGGCTTTACCCAAAGCAGCAATGTCAGTGATTTTATCGCCTTCCTTATAAGCTACCTTAAAGCCACCACCGAAGTCAATAAAATCTAGCGTTTTAAAATGCATGGCGGTGTTGAAAAGAATATCGGCAACCTTTAAGAATACCTCTACATCAACTACTTCACTACCGGTGTGTACGTGCAAACCCTTGATGTTAATGTTGTATTGATTAACTACTTCAAGAATCTGTGGTAGTTGTTGAATTGAAATGCCAAATTTGGAATGGATATGGCCTGTTGAAATTTTATAATTTCCACCAGCCATTACACCAGGGTTAATGCGAATAGCACAGCCCTTGGTATTGCCATATGTTTGTCCAAATTTTTGCAAGACTGGCAGGCTATCCAGGTTAATAGCAAAGCCAAGATCAACTGCTTCTTTTATTTCTTCAAAATCAACACCACTCGGTGTAAACATGATATCTGCCGAAGTAAAGCCGGCATGCATAGCTAGTCTTGCTTCATTAATCGAAACTACGTCAACACCAATTCCCTGTTGCTTCATCAAACGTAAAATGTTTACGTTGGTCAATGCCTTAGCAGCATATTTAATGCGTAGGTCTACACCGGTAAAAGCTGATTTCAGGGTGTTGATCTGCTGAATAATTTTGGAGGCATCATATACATATAATGGAGTGCCGAACTCTTTTGCAATTTTTTCAACTGAAATCCCCTGAATGGTGTAAGCACCGTTTTCTAATAACATGACCTAAGCAGCAAATAATTTTAAAACTTTTTCCAAATCTACGTTTCCTCCAGACAAAATGATGCCTATTCGTTTTCCTGCAAACTTATCTTTATTTTTTATAAGTGCCGCAAAAGGTACAGCGCAGGAGGGTTCAATAATTATTTTCAGGGTTTCCCAAATTATGCGCATGGCCTCAATAATTTCATTGTCATTTACAAGCATCACCCCTTTTACGTGTTGCTGAATAATGGGGAAAGTTTTATCACCCAGTGAAGTTAACAGACCATCAGCAATGGTATTCGCTTGAGAGTTTTCAATTTTTCCTGATTTGAGTGAACGAAATGTATCGTCTGCACCCTCTGGTTCACCGGCATACACCAGAGTATCTGGTGAGAAATAATGTGTGGCCAACAAAGTGCCACTGAGTAGTCCACCACCGCCAACAGGTGCAATAAGGGCATCTAGCTTTGGAATATCTTCTAATAGTTCTTTGGCTACCGTGGCCTGACCAGTTATAACATGCTCGTTATTGAAGGGATGAATCTCCGTTGCTTTTGTTCTCAACACAACTTCACGCAGAGTCTCTACTCGGGCCGCCAGCGTAGGCTCACACTCAAAAATTTTTCCACCATATCCAAGCACTGCTTTTTTCTTAATGACTGGCGCTGTTTTAGGCATCACAATAAAGGCCTCGGTGCCAACAATAGAAGCAGCACGAGCCAAGGCTGCCGCGTGATTGCCAGAAGAATGCGTAGCTAGTCCGTTGGAAAGCAGATTAGCAGGTACCTGAAGAGCTGCGTTCATAGCACCTCTCGCTTTAAAAGCGCCTACTTTTTGAAAATTTTCACATTTAAAAAAAAGCTGGCAACCTGTTTGCTGGTTAATGCGTTCTGACGTGAGAATTGGCGTACGATGAATAAAAGGTTTTATACGTAAGTGCGCCTGAACAATATCTTCGACATGAATCATGTGTCTCTATTTTAACGGGAATTAGTAAATTCGAACTCAAATAACAATCCAAATCCAATAAAATGAAACAGCCCCTCATTATTATTCTTTTTGTGAGCCTGTTTGCCTTCCAATCGAATGGTCAAGCGGTGCTCAACAAGCTTAAACAAAAAGCAGAACAGGCAGCCGACAGAGCCATTGATAAGAAGTTAAGTGGTAAGCAAGGCACAGGCAATAGCGGAGGCACTGGTAACAATGGTGGTACAAATCCTTCAAATACGGGTAATAACCCAAGTAACAAAGGTGGTGGAGGACTTACCAGCACACCCCCAGATGTTAACGAGAATTTAAATGAAGCTGAATCAGCTTACAAAACCAAAAACTTTGGTGAGGCACGCTATGCAGTACAGCAGGCTATGCTGGGTGTAGAGATGGAAATAGGCAACGATATTTTAAAATCTTTCCCCGAGTCAGTTGCGAATTTGCCCAAAGAAGAAAGTGCAGATCAGGTGACCAGCACTGGCTATGGCTGGGTAGGTCTTACTATACACAGAGAATATTTAAAAGACGATAAACAGCTTTCGGTAACCGTTGCTAATAATTCAGCCTGGATGGCCTCTTACAATATGTACATGTCGAATGCCGGTTACGGGCAAACAACAGGTGGTGAGCAACAATTCAAGCAAATTAAAGTAAAGGGCTACAGAGGTGTAATAGAATATAGCGAATCAAGTGGCTATAAAATAAGTGTTGGCATTGGCCAGTCTTCAATCATTGTTTGGGAGGGTATAAACTTTGCCAATGAACAAGAGATGACGAAAGCTGCTGAGGCTTTTGATATTGATGCCATTAAAAATAAGCTTGGCGAACAATAAGCAAATACAAATAAATACAGCTGAAAGAAACAATCATGAAAAAATTATTCACCCTTATATTTCTAGTAAGTGCAACTACTGCATTTGCACAATTTGATACACACCTGGCTACGGCAAAAGCAGAATATGCTAAAGGTAACCTCGAGGCATCGCGTTTTGCTATGCAACAATTAATGACGGAACTTGACATACAAATTGGTAAAGAAGTGCTAACCTTGTTACCGGTTAAAATGGATGCACTGAATGCCAATACCAAAAATGATAATGTAACAGCCAATACAGGCCTGGCGGGTTGTTTAATACACCGTGATTATGGCACACCCGAAAAAGAAGCTAGAATCGAAATCATGAGTAACTCTCCGCTGATTGCTTCATTAAATGCCATCCTGGCTATCCCATTTATGGGCAATTCAGGTGATGGCACACAAAAAGTTGTAAAGATAGGCGGGTACAAAAGCATACTTCAGAAGAGTGTAGATAGCGAAACCAACGTAGAAAACTACACCTTACAAATTCCGATGAATTCAACATTGCTAACGCTATATGCAGATAAGAGCAACGAGGCTGAAATTTTAAAGTGGGCCAACACCATTCCGGTAGATAAAATCGCGAAGATGGTTCAGTAAAAAAGACCTTTTTCACTAAACCATCAAGGTCTATATGCTTAAGCAAACAGACCTTGATGGCTTTTTACGCGAATAAAAAGACCTCGGTGGATTCCCGGTGGTGGTTATTTTTTATTATTAAAACTTCTACCTTAGGTCGTACATTTTTTATGACCTACGACTACATTATTATCGGTGCGGGTTCTGCCGGATGTGTGCTGGCAAACCGTCTTTCTGAAAATCCAAACACAACAGTGTTGCTCCTGGAGGCTGGTGGAAAGGACACTCATCCCTTTATTCATATTCCTGGAGGTTATTCCATGTTACATCACAGTAAGATGGACTGGAATTGTTACTTCACCACACCACAACCCTTTTTACAAAACAGAAAAATTTATCATCCGCGCGGTAAAGTATTGGGTGGATCAAGCTCTACCAATGCCATGGCTTATGTAAGAGGGCAGCGCGAAGATTATGACACCTGGGCAGCACTGGGTTGTGAAGGATGGTCGTATAAGGAAGTATTACCTTACTTTAAAAAATCAGAGCATAACGAGCAATACGAAAACGAATATCATCATAAAGGTGGCTTACTGAATGTAACACAAGCCACCTGGTACCACACAAAAGTAGGCGAGGCCTTTATACAAGCCTGCGTTGAGAAAGGATTACCCCTCAATCAGGATATAAATGGAGCCACACAAGAAGGCGCAGGCTGGTTGCAGTATACCATGAAGCAATCGAAGAGACAAAGCACAGCGAAAGCTTTTCTGCATCCGGTAATGAAACGCAGCAACCTGACAATTGTAACAGGGGCTGTTTGTAAAAAGTTAGTATTGCAGCACAAGCGTGTAATCGGTGTTGATTTCATGACGAAGAGCAGCAGCACGCTAACAGCCCGAGCAAAACAAGAAGTAATTGTAACAGCGGGCGCATTTGAGTCACCCAAGATATTAATGCTGTCAGGCATAGGTGCTAAAGATGAATTGCAAAAGCATGGCATAGCTATGCAGCATGAATTAGAGGGTGTTGGTAAAAATTTGCATGGTCATTTATTCTATGCCATCAGTAGTTTGAGTAATGTTAAAACCAATAACCATTATGTTCCCTTGCACATGCGAGCTGTAGCTTTGGGTAAATATTTTATTTCCGGAAGCGGCCCTTTATCGATAGGACCCCTGGAGGCAGTAGCTTTTCTGAAATCAGATGCAGCACAAACAAGACCTGATATTCAGTTTCAGTTTACCCCAACACAACCAGGAGATAATTATAATTACGACATTTTTAATCTCGACACCTTTCCACATGAGAGTGGCTATACCATTTTACCCACACAGGTAAGACCTGAGAGCCGTGGACAAGTGTCGCTCGCTTCTGCGGACCCCCATGCTGCACCGCTTATCGATCCGAAATACTTGAGCAGTGAAAAAGACAGAGAGATTATGGTGAAGGCAGCAAGACATGCGCTCGAAACCTTGGAGCAAAGTGCTTTTGATACCTACCGAATTCGGAATCATGTGCCAGCAAAGCGCAATTCGGATGATGAGTTATTGGAACACATACAACGCAGTGCTGAATGTGTGTACCATCCGGTGGGCACATGCAAAATGGGGATTGATGAATTAGCTGTAGTTGACCCTCAACTCAAAGTAATTGGCATGGAAAATTTGCGGGTGGTCGATGCCTCAGTGATGCCAATCATCAGCAGTGGTAATACAAACGCACCAGTAATTATGATTGCAGAGAAAGCAGCTGAGATGATTATCAACGCACATTGATTTTAGTTTTATCAGTGGGAACCTTTGACTCATTAAAATCCTTTGTAGATAAGACTTAAAAATAGCATAATGACAACAGCACATGTAACCCCTGCACTTTTTGTAAAAATGGCGATCAGCGCCTGGGAAACTCAGGTTAAGCAAATGGATAAACTGGTAGATAGTCTTACCGATGAGCAATGGATGAAAGAGATAGCACCAGGTAAAAACCGCGGCATTTACATTTTAGGTCATTTGGCTGCTGTGAATGATTACATGCTATCTTTGTTTGAATTCAGCGATCGCTTACATCCTGAGTGGGAGCATATGTTTATCCGAACACCTGATAATTCTGGTCATGATTTTCCATCCGTAGAAACGCTGAAGAAATATTGGAGACAGGTGAATGAAACACTTGCTTTACACTTTAATAAGATGGAACCAACTGAATGGTTTCTCAAACACACATCAGTAAGTGAAGAAGTTTTCGCTAAGGAACCCCATCGCAATAAATTGAATGTATTGATTAACCGCACTAACCATCAGAGCTACCACCTGGGTCAGTTGATTTTATTGCAGCATAAGCAGTCGGACTAGTCAAGTAATCGGAAGACGGCATAAGGATTGCTTATTTTTGGTGTTGGAGTGTAACAAAACATCAATCCAATAGTCTTTCGTTAAAAAAAACCTATGCTTAAAAAGGTCAGCAGTTCTTTCTTACTGGCAATTCAAAACATCCGCTCGCACTTTTTCCATACACTGTTATCTGTGCTGGGCATTGTTATTGGTGTGGCTTCTCTGGTAGCCATTCTTTCACTCATTGATGGTATGGAAGATTATGCCAATAAAGAAATTACCCAAACCACCTCCCTAAAAGCAATTATTATTCGCAGTGACGCGCACAAACGCGTTAACGGTATACGCATAAGAAAAGATAGCTTTGCTACACTGCAACCAACAGATGTTTTCGAGCTGCAATTGAGCCATCCTGCCAGTTTATACTTGAGACGATCTTCTGTTGATGAGATTATTGTTGGAGATAGCACTATCGGAACCAACATTTTAGCGACTGGTGTTAATGTTTCCCCCAACACCCAAACGGTAGCAGGAACTTTGTTTGCACCAGATGACCTGGAGAATAAGAGAAATGTAGTTTTGATCAATGAAATATTTGCCAAACAAGCCTGGCCAACAAAGGATGTACAAACACTCATAGGACAAGCCATTGTCATAGGAGATAGAACATTTATTATTCAGGGCATATTAGCCAATGATAAAGCAGATACTCCTTGCGTTATTATGCCTATTACATTGCTTACCCAGGAAGAACTGCGAAGCATTACACCAGAGCTGATTGTTGAAGCCGAAAGTGTTGAAGATGTTCCTGAACTTAAAGATGAGATTGTACTCTTCCTAAAGCGTAAATATCCCTCTTACCAAGAGGACTTCTCAATTTTTACAAATGAAATGCGCGTAAAACAGGCTGCTCAGGGTTTTTTATTATTTAGAATTATCATGGGTATGATTGTCGGCATCTCCGTGCTAGTGGGTGGCATCGGTGTGATGAATGTATTGTTGATTTCAGTGACAGAAAGAACTGTAGAAATTGGTATAAGAAAAGCAGTAGGCGCTAATCGCACGGACATCATGTTGCAGTTTTTATCAGAGTCAGTCACGGTTTCTGCTTTTGGTAGTTTAATAGGCCTAACCCTGGGTGTATTGGGCACCATGGCTTTTGTACCAATAGTAAGAGCCATTACCGAAATGCCTTTTCAGGCAGCCTATACACTCAACACAATGCTGGTTATTGGTGTAATAGCCTTGTTAGTTGGTGTAATTTTTGGTACGTATCCGGCTATCCGCGCTTCACGCCTCGATCCGGTAGAGGCAATAAGAAGAGAGTAAACAAAAATAAAAACAGGGTGTTGTTGCATTAGAATATAAATGAATCTCTTCAGTTCAGATACAACTATCAATTTGCTTCCACAGGATGGTACGGTAAACTATTATGGAAAAATCATGAGCGATGCAGAGGCATCGGATTTTTTTAATCGTCTACTTAACAACATCGAATGGCGAAACGATGAAGCTGTTATCTACGGCAAACACTATGTTACTAAAAGAAAAGTAGCCTGGTATGGAGACAAACCCTTTTCCTATTCTTATTCAAACACAACAAAAGAAGCCTTACCCTGGACAGCCGAACTACAAACATTAAAGACCTTGGCGGAAAAGCTTTCAGGAGAAACCTATAATTCATGTTTACTCAATCTTTACCATACGGGTGAGGAGGGTATGGCCTGGCATAGTGATGGAGAGAAAACTTTAAAGAAACATGGGGCCATCGCCTCTTTTAGTTTTGGAGCAGAAAGAAAATTTGCCTTTAAACACAAGGAAACAGCACAAACAGTTTCACTGATATTGGAGCACGGCAGCTTGCTGATTATGAAAGGCACAACGCAAGACCACTGGCTGCATCGCCTGCCACCTACTACCAAGGTAAAGCGTCCAAGAATTAACCTTACCTTCAGAACAATTGTAGGGCAATAATAAAGCAGGCGTTTTGTACATTCGTAAAAAGAGATTGTATGTCGAACATCAGTTTAATTATTGAGGAACGCCCCCGCAACATTGGTAACTTTATGGTGGGTAGACTACTACCTTTTCGTGAGAAAAGAATGGTTGGACCTTTTGCCTTTATCGACCACATGGGGCCGGCAACCTTAAGCGCAGATGAAAACATGGATGTTCCACCTCATCCACACATAGGCCTATCCACACTAACCTTTTTGTTTGAGGGCAGCATCATGCACAAAGACAGCCTGGGAACAGAAGTGGAAATAAATCCGGGTCAGGTAAACTGGATGACAGCAGGGAGTGGTATTGTACATTCTGAAAGAACACCGCAGCATTTGCGTGGTAAAGAGAAGAAGGTTCATGGTCTGCAAATCTGGGTAGCCCTTCCGAAACATCTGGAGAATATGCACCCTGCTTTTCATCATTTAGACGAACAGGACATTCCTTCCTGGCAGGAGCAAGGGGTAAACTATAAGCTGATTGCGGGCGAAGCTTTTGGCAGAAAATCACCCGTGCCAGTTTATAGTCCACTCTATTTTATTGAAATAAAAAGCACCACAGCGCAACGCATCTCTATTGGTAAACAATTGTATGGGGAATCTGCCCTTTACATTTTAGAAGGCAGTATAGAGAGTGAAGGAAACGTTTACGAGCCCAAACATATTTTGGTGAGTAAAGACAGCACACTCTGTGAGTTTGACATCAGTGCCAATACCACACTATATATTTTTGGAGGCGAGGCTTTTCCTGAGGAACGTTTTATTTATTGGAATTTTGTAGCCAGCAGTAAAGAGAAAATCGAAGAGGCAAAAGAACGCTGGCTTAATCAGCGCTTTGTGCCTGTACCGGGCGAGACAGAATTTGTTCCATTGCCACCACAAGGCGCTAACCTAACCCAAACGAAGTGATCTGGGTGTCCGCCAACGAACAAGATTGTTCGCAATCAATCGGCAATTAATTATAAATAGGGGCAAAAACTTCAAAATCCCACATTTTGCATTGGCATAATTTTTTAATGGTGATGGCAAAACAAGAGTAATGCTGAGTAACTATTTTAAAATCGCCTTTCGCAATTTAGTAAAGCACAAAGCTTACGCTAGTATAAACCTTGTAGGCTTATCATTGGGTTTAATGGCAGGCATTTTCATTATGCTTTTTGTGCTTGATGAACTGTCGTACGATAAGTTTCACACAAAAGGAGACAGAATCTATCGTGTTAACACAACTTTTTACGACCCTGGTGCTACCGAAGGCTCAGCGAATGAAACCAACGGATGGCCTGTAGGTAAAATTTTAGAAAAGGAATTCCCTGAGGTGGAAGCTGTACTGTATACGAGAAGTGCTTCTTATCTAACTATTAATTACAACGATAAGCGTATTCGCCAGTCACTTCATTATGCTACACCAGCGTTTTTTCAACTTTTTTCTTTCCCACTGATAGCGGGTAATAGCAACACTGCCCTTGAAGATCCCTACAATGTTGTTATATCAAAGGCGATGCAGGAAAAATATTTTCCTGATGGACAAGCCTTGAATAAGACCTTGGTGATGGCGGACACCTTGCAATTTGTTGTTACAGGTGTTATGGAGAATATTCCGGGCAACTCACATATTCAGGCAGACATGCTCATTTCATTTGCGACCTATCAAAAACTTGAATCATTTTCTTTTGATGAGGGCTGGGGTAATATCAACATGAGAAATTATGTACTGTTAAAGGAAGGTGTTGATGAACAAGCCTTTTTTGAAAAGGCTAAAAATATTTACATGGACCGTGTAGGTGATATGATGAAGAGCTGGGGCACAACAGCCTATGTAGAATTTGAACCTATGCATGACATCTATCTTAGAAGTGAGGCGGGCAATGGTATGGGCACCTTAGGAAGCATCAAAAGAGTGTATATGCTGATCGGTATTGCGGCTTTTGTCATGCTGCTGGCTTGTATCAATTTTGTTAACCTGGCCACGGCACGCTCGGTGTACCGTGCAAAAGAAGTTGGTTTGAGAAAAGTGGTTGGCTCTACCCGTGGAGGGCTTATCGTGCAGTTTTTAAGTGAATCTTTTGTACTCACCACACTTGCCTTATTTATTGCACTGAGTTTGTTAGGTGTATTTATGCCTTTGTTTAATTCATTGCTGGCAAAATCATATACCCTTAGCTCACTATTAAATAGCAATATTGTATTGGGAGTGGTGCTGCTCGTATTTCTGATTACAGTATTGGCTGGTTATTATCCGGCTATCATTATGTCGGCTATGAGACCAGCTACTATTCTTAAGGGTAAACTACAGAACAACAAGCAAGGTGTGCAATTGAGAAGAAGTTTAGTGGTATTTCAGTTTGTGATTTCAGTGGCACTACTTACGGGCACTTTTGTAGTAGTTAAGCAGCTTAACTTTATGCAGGAGCAATCGTTGGGCTTTTCAAAAGACCAGGTGCTGGTGATTAACAGTGCAAGGGTAAATGCAAGTGAACCCAATGCGTTTGAAGCTCTTAAAACCGAATTAGAAAAACTTGCTTTTGTAAGTGCTGTCAGCTACACCAATGCATTGCCGGGTACACCCGGCTGGGTAGGACAAATTGCCTACCCAGAAGGAAAGGATGGTGATGAAACTGTAAGTGTCGAGTACATGGCTATTGATGAAAAATACATTAGCGCGCTTGGTCTTGATTTAATTGCGGGGCGAAACTTCGATAAGAGCCGTACACAGGAATTAGCCAGTGGTTTAATATTGAATGAGACAGCTGTAAAACAATTTGGCTGGGACACTCCTGAGCAGGCCATCGGAAAGAAAATAACATCGCCCTCAGGCACTCCCGAAGGAGAGGTAATTGGTGTAGTTAAAGATTACCACCAGTCTGGCTTGCAAAGGAAAGTACGACCTGTCACCATGGACTATGCACCGGAGTACAGTTATCTTTTTGCAGTTCGCTATCAAACAAAAGAAACACAACAGGTAATTGAAGCCACTGCAAATTTGTGGAAGACAAAATTTGATGGTTACGACTTTAACTACTTCTTTTTAGATGAAAGCTTTGAAAAACAATATCAGGCTGAGCAACGCCTGGCTAAAGTATTGACTTTGTTTTCAACGATTACATTAATAATTGCAACCATTGGCTTATTAGGACTTGTTTCATTTATGGTAGTGACACGCACCAAAGAAATTGGCATAAGAAAGGTATTGGGAGCAAATGTGTTTAGCATTACGAATATGCTTTCGAAGGAGTTCTTAATACTCGTGTTACTCGCAAATGTTTTAGCTGCCCCCATCGTATGGTATGTTGCGCAAGAATGGTTACAGGGTTTTGCTTATCGAATGGAGTTGAATCCATTAATATTTATTTATACTTCCGCTGTGGCACTTTTGTTGACCCTGGTAATTGTAAGCACACAAACAATGCGTGCCGCCATTGCTAATCCTGTAAATTCACTACGACAGGAGTAAGATCAATTGCTGAGCAGAATATCCTTAATTTTTAATTGAATGCTGGTGTTACCATTGAAGACATTTTCTTCAATGGTAAAGGCCATGCTAAAGGGTTTACCACTGACCAAGGCTTCGTAATGCTTAACCATATCAAAACCGACAACCGCCAGTACATTATTCGCATTTTCCTGCTTCACAAAAAAACGTATGTGTCTATCCTTAAAAGCAGAAAGTGAATGCGCAACCTGCAAATGATGCGCAGCAAATACAGGATTTAGATTTTCAGGCCCGAAGGGAGCCATTTGTTTTAATATGTTTAAAAACTTTGGTGTAATGGTATCGAGCTCAATCTCAGCATCAATATCCATTACCGGACTTTTCATTTCGTCAGTCATTCGCGCAGTAACCACCTCTTCGAAACGATCAATGAAAGCATCCAGATTTTGATGATCTAATGTTAAACCTGCCGCATGACGGTGCCCGCCAAACTTATCCAGCAAGTCACTGCAGGCTTCTATGGCCTCATATAAATCGAAACCATGTACACTTCTGGCGGAACCGGTTATCTTATTATTTGATTCAGTAAGAATGATAGTGGGCCTGTAATATTTCTCAATACAACGTGAGGCGACAATGCCAATGACACCTTTACTCCAGGTGCTTTTATATAAAACGGTTGAGTTAGCATTTTTGATTCTTTCACTCGCTTCAATCATGGCCAGTGCCTCGCCTGTTATATCGAGATCTACAACTCTGCGTTGATCATTTTTTTCATTGATGGCAAAAGCGAGATCCAGCGCCTCCTGTTCTGTTGAAGCGATGAGAAGTTTAACAGCCCCATTAGCATGCGCAATACGACCGGCAGCATTGATGCGTGGGCCAATAGTGAATACGATCCCTGAAACGTCAAGATCATTACGAATGGCTGCAATTTCTTTTAAGGCTTTTAATCCTGGTGATGGGTTTTCGTTTAGCTTTTTTAATCCAAAAACAGTGAGCACACGATTCTCTCCGGTAATGGGTACAATATCTGAAGCAATACTTACGGCAACCAGGTCAAGGTATTGAAAAACTTCTTGTTCATCTCTGTGCTTTTGCGCGTAGGCTTGCATAAACTTAAAACCAAGACCACACCCGCTTAGCTCTGTGTAGGGATAGGTACAATCTTCGCGTTTAGGATCTAATACAGCAATGGCATTGGGGATGTTGGCATCTGGCAGGTGGTGATCGCAAATGATGAAATCAATACCGTGCGAGTCAGCCAATGTTACTTTATCTGACGCTTTTATACCGCAATCAAGTGTGATGATGAGCGCTACACCATTTGCTGCAGCGTATTCAATGCCAGCCTGTGAAACACCATAGCCTTCACTATAGCGATCGGGCACATAATATTCACAATGCTTATAGAAACTAAAGAGATAACTAAAAACCAACGCAACCGCAGTTGTGCCATCAACATCATAGTCGCCATAGATCAGAATTTTTTCATTAGCATTGATGGCTCTATGTAAACGTTGAACAGCTTTTTCCATATCCTGCATCAGAAATGGATTATGAAGATCATCTAGTGTTGGTCTGAAGAATGCTTTGGCTTTTTCAAACGTGTCGATACCCCTTTGGATAAGTATACTTGATAAAAGTGGATTGATATTAAGCGTCTGGCTTAAGGCTTTTACCTGATCTTCAGAAGGTGTAGCTTTTTTAATCCAGCGTTTTTGCATGACAAGTATTTAGTGCAGAATTAGCAATACAGCTGCAAGTATAAAAAAATAGCGGTGTCATTTTGTGACACCGCCATCTCTTTTCTTAAACGAAGCGCTACTTAGAACCTTCAGCAGGTTTATCGGCAGTTACACCTTCCAGCACATCTTTAATTTCAACTCTGATTCCGTCTCGATAGGGAACGATCCAGGCATCTTTCACGCCCATTTCACGCATGTATTTCTTAAAAGTATCGGCTTCCCAATAATCGCGGAAAACACCGATGGTTAACTTCTGAGGATCTGCTTCTCCTTTAGCGGCTTCACCACCAAAGTTGGGATTGTTCTCGAAGTATTTTGATAAATCCTTGTTTTTAAAAGCCCCGATCTGAACCTTGAACACAACTCCTTTAGAGAAGTCCATGGGTGCCGGAGCGGCCGGAGAAGATTTCATTTGAGCTAATTCTGCACGTGTTGCTGATAGCTGGCTGTTTGCACGTGAAAGCTCATCTTCTAATTCTGTTATTCTGGCATCCTTCGGAGCCAATTGGCCCTGAAGTGCTTTTACCTGGTTAGTTAAATCACTCACCGAATTATCAGCAACTTGCTTGTCTTCAGTAAGGGTTTTAAGAACCTCTGGATTCTTAGCGTATTCTTTGGCTTTCTTTTTCCACTCCTTCTTTTCCTTCTTGGATAGTTGCGCGAAGCTGGCTGTGGAGGCCGCCATTAACGCCAGACAAAAAAATAATACTAGTCTGTTTTTCATTGTGCGTTTGGTTTAATCAGTAATAAAAGTACAAAATATTTTGAAATATCAGCACCGGCTTTCAACAGAAGCCTTCAACAGAGAGTCTAATGAAAGCCGGTAGATTTGATGAATCTTATTTTTCAAGACTACCCACCATTTTTTCTGGTCTCACCCACTGGTCGAATTGTTCATTTGTTACCAAACCCAGGTCAACTGCAGCCTGGCGCAAGGTCTTATTTTCTTTGTGGGCTGTCTTGGCAATTTTGGCAGCATTTTCGTAGCCAATATGTGTATTAAGCGCTGTAACAAGCATCAGCGAATTTTCCATGTGTTGTTTAATAATAGGCAAATTCGGTTCAATACCTACCGCACACTTATCATTAAAGGACACACAAGCATCTCCAATCAGGCGGGCTGACTGTAATACATTGGCAGCAATAACAGGCTTAAATACGTTTAACTCAAAATGCCCCATCGATCCACCTACGGAAACCGCCACATCGTTACCCATAACCTGGGCGCAAACCATGGTAAGTGCTTCTGGTTGTGTAGGATTTACTTTACCCGGCATAATAGAAGAGCCAGGCTCGTTATCAGGAATAATAATTTCGCCAATACCACTGCGAGGGCCAGAACTTAACATACGGATGTCATTGGCCACTTTCATTAAAGCAACTGCTGCGCGCTTCAATGCGCCAGACAATTCAACCATGCCATCATGAGCGGCAAGGGCTTCAAACTTATTAGGGGCTGTAATAAAAGGATAGCCGGTAAGGTCAGCAATCTTCTTAGCCACCAATACATCGTAACCCTTAGGTGTATTTAACCCTGTACCTACAGCGGTACCACCAAGAGCAAGTTCACGCACAATTTCCAATGCATTTTTAATGGCGCGAATGCTATTGGTAATCTGTTGTACATACCCTGAAAATTCTTGCCCTAGTGTAAGTGGTGTGGCATCCATGAAATGAGTACGCCCTGTCTTTACAATGTTGTTGTATTCGGCCGCTTTCTTTGCTAAAGTGTCACGAAGCTTTTCCATACCCGGCAAGGTAATTTCCATCACTTGCTTGTATGCGGCAATGTGCATGGCTGTTGGAAAGGTGTCGTTGGATGATTGTGATTTGTTCACATCATCATTAGGGTGCAATACTTTTTTATCGTCAGTAAGTTTACCACCGCTCAATACATGTGCACGATAAGCAATAACCTCGTTCACATTCATGTTGCTTTGCGTGCCGGAACCTGTTTGCCAGATGACCAAAGGAAATTCGCCATCGTGTTTACCAGTTAATATCTCATCACAAACCTTGGCGATCAGATCCTTTTTGTCCGCAGCCAATGCACCCAGTTCATGATTTGCCTGCGCAGCAGCCTTTTTCAGGTAAGCAAAAGCATAAATAATTTCTTTAGGCATACTGGCCTCGGGGCCAATTTTAAAGTTATTGCGAGAGCGTTCAGTTTGTGCACCCCAATATTTATCGGAGGGTACTTGTACTTCGCCCATAGTATCTTTCTCAATGCGGAAACTCATAGTATTTTAAATTTTAGATGATGGCAAAAGTAGAAAAAAGGAATGTATTTCGAAGCTTGAAATTGCTGCCCCAAACCTGGATTTAAAAAGATAAAAGCGGATATGTTATGGTAGTTGATTTAAACCAGCAATGGTCAAAAGTATGGATGAGAATAGGAAATAAAATCTATGTAGTAAGTCAGCTAGTTTACTTATTAACATAAATAAAAACGACTCATAGATAAAGCCCTTATGCTTTAAAAAAGGAAAATGAGTTAGTTCTAATTCCCGTCTCCTTTAAAGTATTTGTCCTCATCAAACTCGGCCTCTTCGCTTACCGGTCTTACTACATCGCCTATCTCAACAATCTTGAACTCGGTTCTACGATTGCGGGCACGTCCAACGGGATTGTCGCTGCCATCCGGATTGGTATTGCGGGCAATAGGTTTTGTTTCACCATAACCTTTGGCTGTTAAGCGCTGCTGCGAGATACCATTATTTACTAAATAGCGCACAGTAGATTCTGCCCTGCGCTGAGATAATTGAATGTTATAATCCTGAGTACCCACACTGTCAGTATGCGAACCCATTTCAATTTTTATTGCTGCGTTGTCTTTCAGAATATCTACCAGCTTATTTAATTCTATGGCTGCCTGTGGTGTTATATCAGACTTATCAAAATCGAAGTAAATATTTTCAAGAACAAAAATTTTATTAAGCTCGATACGATCCATGACCATAATGGTATCGAGAGTAATGTTAGTCACCAGTTCTTTTAAGGTTGAAGGATCAACAGATTTACCTTTGGTAGTGTAGGGTTGACGTTTTGTTAAATAGCCATCCAGCTCTCCAAATAACTCGTAATCTTCATCGCCATACACGCGGAACAAAAACTTACCATCGTTACCGGTTACATAATCTGTCATGCTTTCTCTTTTGTTATCAAGCAAGCTAACCTTGGTGTTGGGCAATACCTGTAGCTTTCCCTCTTTATCAGGTGTGTACACAATGCCTTCTAAATAGTAGTTAATGATTTTAAGATTAGGATCTTCGTTGATGAATGTAAACACGTCATCATCTCCCTTTCCATCTGCCCTGTTAGAAGTAAAGAACCCACGGTCCGGTTTAAAAAGAAATATACCAAAGTCATCTGCATTTGAATTGACAGGTTCACCCAGGTTTTGTATAATGTTGCGTCCATTAACACGGTTCACCACAAAAATATCCAGCATGCCAAAACCAGCATGCCCGTCAGAGGCGAAGTAAAGTTTTCCATCTTCTGCCATGTGAGGGAAATACTCATCACCAGGTGTATTAATTTCTGAACCGAGATTTTTTACCTGCGAGAAGCGGCCACGTGAATCCATGCGGGCCGAATAAATATCTAAGCCGCCCTGACCGCCAGGGCGTGAGGAAGAAAAATATAAAGTACGACCATCAGGACTAAACGAAGGGGTGGATTCCCAATGACCTGGTGTATTTACACTACCAGTAATGGGCTGTGCGGCAGTCCACTCGCCATTTCTGAAACGGGCAATGTAGAGATCAACATCTTCTGCACCTTTTTTCTTGCCCGTATTTCCCTTAGCAAAAACCATGATCTTACCATCGGGTGAGAAAGTAACACAACCATCATTAATGCCTTCTGTATTAATGGAAGAGGGCAAGGGAGCAAGAGTATTTAAATCCACATTAGCACCACGCGATGCTACTTTATAAATGTTTGAAAAGGGTTTCCCCTCCGCTTCATAAATCTTACCGGAGCCACGATTGGAGGTAAAGTATAATTCGTTGTTAAGAAAAACAGGAGAATATTCAGCGGAAGGTGTGTTAAGCGCTTCCAGGTTTTTAACACGGTAATAGCTTTTATTTTGCTTGATAGTTTCTAATTCCTGAAGACCGCTTACCTGTGCATTGGCAAGTCTCTTGAGTTTGTCGCTGCTAGCATTTTCTGCCAGGTTATTTAACTGTGCAAGGGCCTCGCTGTACTTGCCATTTGCCTTTAATGATTGTGCATAGTAAAATTGAACGGTATCCTTGTCGATGCCGATGCCTTTTGCATTAGCGTAAAAGGGTTCTGCCTCTTTAATGCGATTAGATAGTCGGTAGCTTTCTGCAATGAAGTAATTTGCTTTACCCGGGTTTTTAGAAAGCGTTTTTTGGTAGAGACCAATGGCATTCTGGTATTCACCACGATTAAAAGCCTTCAAGGCTTTTTTCTCCACGCTGCATGATACAGCCAATAGTAAAACAAGAATGAAGAATAGATACCGCATATTTTCTAACTAATTCCGAAAACTACAAAAAAGCAAGCAGTGTTTTATACCGAAACGGTAGGCATATAACGCTTAAGCCAGCCTGACTTAGCCACTTGCAGCCATGTTTGTTCCAATGCTCCCTTTGTGGACACCAGATTGTTGAAAGTTAACACATCCGGGTTTACCTCAGTAAAGAACGTTTTAAGGGCAGCTCTTGGTATTAGCCTAACTTCATTATTTAAAAGAAAAGCGATGAGTTCGCGGTTGAAAAAATCAACTTTGAATTCCTTACCTAAAGCACTCAGGTCGCGGAATAAACTATCAATTGAGCAGCCACTGGCACCGGATAGGGATTCATCCAGACCGATGATAATAAAATGCTGATATCGAATGTCTGCACCGGCATGTAAGGCATGACCATGGGCTGTCCATTTTTCAAGGAAACCGGCAACACGACTTTTAATGACCTCCGACTCATCAGGCGAAAGGGGTCTGTCTGTTTGGTAGATCCAGATTCTGGCTGTTTCGGGTAAACTATTGAAGGGTACTATCATGTTGATAACACTGTGAAGTTTGAGAAGCTGTAAACTATAAACCCTTTGCCTCTACAATCAGTTCCGCTAAATCCTTTACAGAAACCTCAGCCTCTTTCTCTTTATTTTTCACACCATCAGTCATCATGGTCATGCAAAATGGGCAAGCCACTGCAATGGTTTTTGCACCGGTTCCGAGTGCCTCTTCTGCCCGTTCGATATTGATTTCTTTTTTACCCTTTTCAGCATCTTTAAACATTTGTGCCCCACCGGCTCCGCAACATAAGCCAGTTGTACGGCAACGTTTCATTTCCACAAGATCGGCATCGAGTGCTTCAAGTACCTGACGTGGTGCTTCGTAAATATTATTAGCACGCCCTAAGTAGCAGGAATCGTGATAGGTAATTTTTTTACCCTTGAAAGATCCACCACCTTCGAGTTTAATTTTTCCTTCATTGATCAATTGCTGTAAAAATGTGGAATGATGAATTACTTCATAGTTTCCTCCAAGCTCTGGATACTCGTTTTTGATCGTGTTGAAACAATGCGGACAGGCCGTTACAATTTTTTTAATGCCGTAGCCATTCAACACTTGTATGTTTGACATGGCCTGCATTTGAAAAAGAAATTCATTTCCTGCTCTTCGTGCAGGATCACCCGTGCAACTTTCTTCAGTGCCCAGCACTGCGAAATTTGTACCCACAGCACTCATGATTTTTACAAATGCTTTGGTCACACGCTTGTATCGATCGTCATACGATCCGGCACAACCAACCCAAAATAATACTTCAGGACTTTCTCCTTTGGCGGCTAAATCGGCAACAACAGGTATGTTCATAGTTTTTAGAAGATATAATTTAAACTCAAGGTTATTCTTTTAAGAATGCATCGGGGGCATTTCTTTTTACAGCGTCAACACCCCGGCCTGCTGCAGCTTTGGTCATGTAAATTCCACTTTTACCAATAACATTACCGTTGGCTGCCTTAAGATCAAAATAGAACTTTCGGTCTGCTGTTTCTTTGATGTCGTAGCAAGCATCGTTTATCGCATTTTTTTTTATCGCCTCCATACTTTCACCATAATCCTCAGCACTAGTGTACCCTTCGGTAGTCAGGATGGTCATGCCGTTACTTGATTTCAAATTAAGCAGTACCTGACCATCCCTTCTTTTTTTGATCTCAAAATATCCCATAACAAAGAGCTTAATGATCGCTTGTTATGATAATTTACTTACTTTATAAAGTATAGCCATCAATTATGAACAACCGTTTAAATATGTACCTGACGCTATACTGTTCATCTCTTATCTTATTCTGATTTCGACCAGTTAAACCTGTCACTGGGTGAAAATTTCCACGGAGCAAAGTTGGTTTCAATGTTTTGATACATGCTGTTCCAGGAAGCAGGAGCACCCGACTCCTCCATAGAAACGTAACGTCTCAGCTCCAATATAATTTCCAGCGGATTGATGAGTACGGGACAAGCCTCAACGCAGGCATTGCAACTGGTACAAGCATTGATTTCTTCTTTTGTAATGTAATCACCCAATAGTGTTTTACCATCATTTAATCCCGGCCCTCCAGCTTCTATACTCTTCCCCACATCTTCCATGCGATCGCGTGTATCCATCATGATTTTACGTGGTGATAATTTTTTGCCTGTAAGATTCGCAGGACATTCGGCAGTGCAGCGACCACATTCTGTACAGGAGTATGCCGCCATTAAAGTATTCCAGCTTAAGTCATTGATATCTTTCGCGCCAAAGCGACCAGGCTCTGCGGGAGTAGCTGGTGTTTCTGTGCTGAGACCAAGCATGGATTTAACTTCGCTGGTTACTATGGGCATGTTATTGATGTGGCCCTTTGCTTCAAGCTTGCCATAATAAGTATTGGGGAAGGCAAGAAAAATATGAAGATGCTTGGAATAGGTAACATACACAGCAAAACCAAGAATGCCGATAATATGAAACCACCAGGCAAAACGTTCTACAAAAATTAATGTTGACGTGCTCAGGTTTTCAAAAAGAGGAATAAAAAATGAGCTGAAGAAGAGATTGCCTGTTGCCACATAATGTTCATCTCTACCCTGCAGCAGTTGATCGGCAGCATTCATGCTGAGGATGGCTGTCATTAAAACAATCTCTGTAATCAGAATCAGGTTGGCATCCATGCGAGGCCACTTACTTAATTCAGCAGACTGAAAACGAGGAATATGCATGACGTTTCTTCGGATCAGGAAAAAAACGCAGGCAAGTAAAACAGCTACTGCCAGGAACTCGAAAATATTCATCAGCACACCATAGAAGGAGCCCAGAAAGGGAGCAAACACCCGGTGGGTACCCAGTACTCCATCTACCACAAACTCCAGTACTTCAAGGTTTATCACCAGAAAGCCAACATAGATAAAGAAGTGCAGTATGGCAGGGATGATTTTTTTAAACATTTTCTTCTGGCCAAAAGCCACAAGCAACATATTCTGAAGACGCTCACCAGGTCTGTCTTTGATGCTGTTTGCTTTACCAAGCTTAATATTATCGCGAATGCGCAAAGCGCGTTTTCGGATGAAGTAGGCGGCAATGCCGAGCGTAATAACAAATGCAAATTGCTGAATCATACCACGAGGTTAAGCTTCAATCGTTATAAATCCAATTTTGTAAACAATTTAGAATGAGTTTTGAAAAGATGAGACGAAGAATGACAAAAGGATAATATTTCTGATGGCATTTTTGCTCGGAAAGTAAATTTATCTACTTTTGTGCCCCGCTACCCGTTATTTGGGTCGTTTTAAAGGTGATGTAGCTCAGTTGGTAGAGCAAAGGACTGAAAATCCTTGTGTCGGGGGTTCAATTCCCTCCATCACCACAAAAAAGGTGTCTGAAAAGACACCTTTTTTATTTTAAGCCCTTCTTTTCTGTATCCCTGATTAGGCATTAGTCTTCTTCGGCTGAAGACATAAATAAAAAACCCTGACAAGATGATGAAAACCATTGTCAGGGTTTAGAAAGTGGCCTTTTGAAATTATTTCTTAAAAGATAATCCAACACCGAATGTTAGCATTCCCTCGGAAAACGCCAGTGTTGAGTAGCCAATGCTCAGGTTAAAACCGTTAAAATCCACCAATAGACCAAGCTCTGCTTCAACAGAAGAAATACTTACATCAGTATACTTGATTAATTCATAGCCGTAAGATGTGCCTGTTGAACCGAATTGTTCATACTCATACATGTAATTGGCATATCCGTAACCCAGACCAAAGTAACCGTGAATACTGGTGCCATTAACATCGCCACCCATATTGGCCATATAGCCCACTAAAAAAGATCCCCTTCTGTATTCATAATTACCGGTGTAATCCCAGGTCCAGAAGTCATCATCTATTCCATCGGCATCGCTCATCTCATAAATGGAAACTTCACCAAAGGAATTGCCAGAAAAACGACCGGTAAAATAAAAGGCACCTTTGTTAGTTAAGCCACCCATACTTACACCAAGCCCGGCATAGGTGCCAGGGGCATAGCTGATAAAAAAGCGTGAAGAGCTTGTACTACTGCTGGCCGGTGTGTATGAACTTTGCGGCTGGGTGTTAAGTATAGCGCTGTTTGTTTGAGCAGGCGCAGATTGAACAGGTCGATCAACTACAGTAGCAGGGGCAGGTGTTTGTGCTGGACTTGTAGTATTTGATTGAGCAGCTCCAAAAACATCTTTGGTTCCGTCTTCATAACGGATCATAAAAACTTCCGTCTTTGCAATTGAGTAAATAGGACCGGTAGTACCCTGATCGAATCTTCTGTACTTTATTTTCAAGTCCTCAACTTCAACAACTTTGGCACTTATCTCGGAGCCATCTTTTTTTATTATCAGATCCTGAGCAAATCCTACAGCGGATATCAGCAACAGCAGTAAAATGGTATATGATCTTGTGAAATGATTCATAATAAAATTGATTAAGGTGGAGAACTATTTACAGTATGGGCAGTCGGGCGTGCCGGGTTCACGGAGACTGTTGTAAATGGAACAAACACTTTGTACTTGTTGAGAGCTTAGCGCGTAGCCATCTAAACAACGATACGCGTAAGCGGCACCACAAAATGAGTCGAGTTGTACATCGCTGACAGGGCTTCTATAGCTGCCTGAGCATACGGCATTGCCGCCACCTCCACTACCGCTTCCACCACTACCGCTGGTTACCGGAGGCTCGGGAATATCAGGCTCGCATGTGCTGGCCGTTAATGATAATAAAAGAATAAAGACAGAGATAAATCTGGGGAATTTTACCAAGTATTTCATACCAACTATTTTTGGCAAGGTATCCCGTAGATACTACGTTGCGCAATACCTAGACTTTGGTATTTTCACTTTCGGGTATAAACAAAAAAAGATGACACTGTGCAGTATCATCTTTTGTTTAACGTTTATAACTAAACTCAGGTACCTTTCTTCAGGTGCTTTAGTCGGATCACCTCTTCTTCACGCAAATGTCTCCACTTACCTCGAGGCAAATCTTTTTTATCGAGTCCTGCATAAATAGTTCTGTCAAGTTTAACTACCTGGTAGTCGAGCGATTCAAAGATTCTGCGCACCACTCTGTTCCACCCGATATGAATTTCAAGACCAACCGTTTTACCATCCTCCGATACGATGGCAATGTCATCTACCATAGCACGTCCTTCCTCCAACTGCACGCCTTGTCCGATTTTTTCAAAATCCTGTTTTGCTAAAGGTCGGTCAAGCTCAACTTTGTAAATCTTCTTTACATTATATGAAGGATGTGAAAGTTGCTCGGCTAGTGCGCCATCGTTCGTTAACAAGAGCAAACCGGTTGTGTTTCTGTCCAGTCTGCCTACCGGATAAATTCTTTCTTTAATGTGGGAGCCCACTAACTCCAATACTGTCATGCGATCTTCGGGATCGCGAGTAGTAGTTAAGTAGCCCTTAGGTTTGTTCATCAAAACATATACATGCTTTTCGGCACGTAGCATCTTGCCTTCATGTTTAACAACATCGCCAGGTTGAACCTGGTAACCCATTTCAGTTATGGTTTTACCGTTAACAGTTACCAAACCCATCTTAATGATTTCGTCAGCTTCTCTGCGTGAACTTACGCCACTGTTGGCGATATAGCGATTGAGACGCATTTTCTCAGGCTTTTCCTCAACAGCATCTCCTCTGTCCTTATAGCCTTTAGATGAAATAGTTTTTCCCTCGGTAAAGGATTTACGTGGTCTTCTTTCTCCGCGCTCATCTTTTACTTCACGATTGTCAAAGGATTTTCTTCTACCAAAAGGTTTTCTTTCGTCATCACGACTGCCTCTTGCATCATCTTCCCTTCTTGAAGGTCTTTCACCGCCCTCTGAAGTACGTCTGCGTGTAAAGGGATTATCTGCTCTGTCTGAAGATTGCTCTCTCGAAAAATTTCTGCGTGCAGGTCTTTCCTCTTCTTCTCCTCTGCCTCTGTTGTCCTCATCCCTTCTTACAGGGCGTTCATCGCTTTCAGCATTACGCCTGCGGGTAAAGGGATTGTCGGATCTTTGTGAGGATTCATCATTAGCAAAATTGCTGCGTGTAGGTCTTTCACCATCATCACGTCTGCCCCTGGCATCACTGCCTCTTCTTTCAGGTTTTTCGTCTCTATCGAAATCGCGTTTGCGTGTAAAGGGGTTATCGGATTTGCCTCTGAAGGGTTTTTCTGGTGCGTCACCGCGTTGACGGAAAGAAGAACGTTCACCATCAGGTCTGGATGTGCGTCTTGGACGCTCATCATCGTCTCGCTTAAAACCTTCAGGAAAACCTCTTCGCGGCTTGGCATCAGCATTAAAAGGTCTGCTGCCACCACGTTCGCTTCTTCCACTTGTTTTTCTTTTATCAAAAGGTCTTTCACCTCTTCCTTCAGCACGAGGTGTGCTTCTGGTAGATGAATTCCTTCTAGGTCTTTCTTCGCGACTCTCATCTCCGGAGCGAGAAGAACGTCTTTTGTCGAAGGGTTTATCTGAAAATTTGCGCGGAGCAGATGTTCTTTCACTACGTGAGTTAGAAGAACTTCTTGAAGCGCTTTTTTTACTTGTGCTTTTAGAAGATCTGCGGCCTGCATCGCTTCCGCTTGTGCGCGGATCAGTACGCGATAATTTACGCTTGGCCATCTGTTTCTGTATTATTTATAGCTGTTTCTTTTGTATCAGTGCTTTCACCAATAGTGCTGATTACTTCTTGTGAGAAATCTTTTGGAACAGGCATTTCTGTTAAATCATTAATGCCGAAGTATTCCATAAATTTTATAGTGGTGCCATATAGCATAGGGCGGCCAACACTTTCGCTTTTACCCTTAATTTCAATCAGGCCCTTGTCCATTAATTTTTGAACAGCATAATCGCAGTTTACACCACGAATATTCTCTACTTCAGTTTTTGAGATGGGCTGCTTGTAAGCAATAATGGATAATGTTTCCATGGCTGCCGTTGAGAGGCGTTTTTTAGACTGCTGTTTCAACAAGATACCGATGCTGGCCTGGTAAGCTGGTTTTGTTAAAAACTGGTAGCCGCCTGCTGCCTTATTCAGCTGAAAAGAAAATTCCTCAGCCGAAAATTTTTGTTCAATTCGGTCAATAGCGCCCTTAATATCATCTTCCGGTACATCGGCCCCGAACATCTCTGAAAGGCAAGCGTGTATGTCGGCTACTTTTACTGGAGAGGGCGCACAAAAGATTAGCGCCTCGATATGGTTTTGTAAGAAATCCACGGTATTACTGTTTTGCACAAAGGTACGTTTTTATTGAGTCTTCGTATAAAAGAAAAAACCCCGTAAACGGGGTCTTTTCCAGGTTAGGTTTAGAGATATCTGCTTAATCTTGTTGCTGCATTTTAGCCTCAATAGACTGCGTTGTATGGGGAACAGCCATTAAACGTTCCTTTGAGATAAGCTTACCAGTAACGGAGCAGATACCATAGGTGCCATTTTTAATGCGTACCAAGGCATTCTCAAGGTTGGTAATGTATTTCTGCTGACGCGCTGCCAATTGGCTCATATTCTCTTTTTCTGCGGTTTCAGCGCCATCTTCCAACACCTTAGTATTACCGCCAGAGGTGGCATCAGTTCCTTCATCGTTATTGCGATTAAGGGTGTCTTTCAAAATTTTGTATTCGCTTCGCGCCTTATCGAGCTTGGCGTTGATAAGCACTTCAAATTCCTTCAATTCTTCATCAGAATAACGTGTTCTGTTATCTGAAGCAGCGGCAGGTGCATTCGCAGGGCGATGTGCAACGGGCCTTTGCTGAGGAACATTAGGGAAAACAGTATGTGCTATTGATGGCTTAGGTGTTGGTGCAGGGCTAGCGGGAACTGCTTTTACCGCTGGTGCGGGCGCTTTTGCCGGCTTTGCCGCGACTGGTGCTGGCTTTGTCACTTTCTTAGGTGCTACAGCTTTCTTCGCCACTACTTTTTTGGCTGGTTTAGCCGTTTTAGCCGCTGGTTTGCTTGCCTTTTTTGGTGCAGCTTTCTTAGCCACTTTTGCAGTTTTTTTTGCTGCAGGCTTAGCGCTTGGTTTTTTAGCTGCTTTTTTAGGGCTCGCCTTTTTTGTTGACTTCGCCATATAATTCCGAGTGTTTGGTAAAAAGTTGCGCAAAATTACGCGCAGGTATCACAAAACAAAAAATAAGTCAAAAAATATCCCGCAAATCCAAATATCCTTTTTGCAGAAAGGGCCTGTTCAGAATTAAAGTCGATTTATGTTGAAAAGGCAGAATACTATTAGGCAAAAGCCAAAGGCTGGTTAAAAAACCGATTTACTGCCTTAAGGCACGGTTTAGCGTTTGGCCAAAAAGATAAGAGGTTGTCATAAACCTGAATCCCGGTTGGGTCTAATCAGATTTTTGACAACCTCCTTTTATTAGAAATTCAACCTGCTAATGCGCTTCTGTAGCTAAAATCTGTCTGACCGCTGATTGCATCTACTTTCAGCGATCTGACGGATGCTTTATTTTATAAAAGCCCACCCGTTTTTGAAACTTGGGGTATCCAAACGGATTAGCAGAAAATTAAAAAGCAATTAAGCAGGCTTCCACTTAATCGTGCAGCCAATAGCTTTTGTTTTATCTGCAGGTACGGCTTTTCCAGCAATAAGGGCATCCACTGCTTCCTCCACATACTTTTTGTCTGCGGCAGCAGCATCTTTTGTGTTGTTATCTATGGCACCGATGTAGGCTACCTTAAAAGCGCCCCCGTCTTTTTTCAAAACATAAACGTGAGGTGTATTAGTAGCGCCATAATTGCGTGCTACTTCTTGTGTTTCATCAAATAAATAAGGAAAAGTATAGCCTTTGCTTTTTGCATACTTTACCATTTCTTCAAAAGAATCACCAGGGGATACTTCAGGTGAGTTAGAGTTGATAGCAACAACTGGAAAAGTACTTTCATACTTCTTCGCAAGAGCAATGATGCGTTCATTATAAGCCTTGGAATAAGGACAAGTATTACAATCAAAAATTACGATGGCGCCTTTAGCGTTTTTGAAATCTGCCAATGACACCATTTTGCCATCGACATTTTTTAATTTAAAGTCAGCTACCGTATCGCCAACACCATAACCCGCTGGTTTGGCGGCAACAAAAACAACTGCTACAAGAGCCGCTGCAATAAGTGATTTGAAGTACTTCATGGTTTTAATTATTTAGTTTGTTATTGTACAGATTCAATTAGTTTTTCCAGCTCACCTTCTTTCAGTTCATGTTGTGTAAACACACGCTTGCCTGTGGCAGGGTTAAAAATAAGTGTTGCAGGAATAGCGCCCTCCCAGCTTTTTTCAACCTTATCAATCCAACTATTATAGTCCAGATCATCCAGTAGCAATACTTCACTCTTCATGTTTTTGCGGGCAACGAAAGCATCAACCTTGTCAAGCTTATCGGCAAAATCCAGACTAATCAGGGTAACTTTTATGTTTGGGTTGTTGGCGTTTGCCTGTTCAAACATGGGCAATTCTTTAACACAGGGTCCGCACCAGGTGGCCCAAAAGTTAATTACCTGTACCGGGCCTTCTTTTTTCTTTAAAATAGCCTCCAACTCAGGAAACTTAACCACCTTGGTTTGTGCAAGCAAACTGTTGATGATAAAAAAAAGGAATAGCGTTAAAGGGAGAATACGTTTCATAAAAATGAAAAACGAAAATACAGTTTGTAAGTTTATCAAAGTGGCAATCATTATGCCAATGAGCTACATTTAGTGATGGAGTGTTATTTGTATACGATTAACGGAAAAATGATCCAAAAAAGAGGAGAAATAGTTTTCCACAATTTTTTGCAGTTATCCACACGACCCTTTTGAAAAGTGTTAATTATCTGAAAAACAATAAGTTAACTACCTAAAATTAAATCTTGAGTTTGTGGACAACTCTAAAGCACTATTTTTTGGCCTTCCCGAAGGCCTGAGTTAAATTTCAGATTTTCAACGCAATACAAGCCCTTTTTTGTCATGAACCAACGCATTCAACAACTTTTCAACATTCAGTTTCCCATTATTCAGGCAGGCATGATCTGGTGCAGCGGCTGGCGTTTGGCAGCGGCTGTAAGTAATGCAGGTGGTTTAGGTATAATTGGTGCTGGCTCTATGCATCCGGAAACCCTAAAGGAACATTTGCAGAAATGTAAAGCAGCCACCTCAAAACCTTTTGGGGTAAACGTACCCATGCTCTATCCGGAAATGAAGGAAATCATAGACCTTATTATTCAGGAAAACGTAAAAATTGTGTTTACCTCTGCCGGTAATCCGGCAACGTGGACAAGCCACCTAAAGCAACATGGTATAACAGTAGTACATGTGGTTAGCAGCGTGAAATTTGCCAAAAAAGCAGAACAAGCCGGTGTTGATGCAGTAGTGGCTGAAGGCTTTGAGGCGGGCGGTCACAACGGAAGAGAAGAAACAACGACTCTGGTTTTAATACCAATGGTACGTGCGGCCATATCTATACCACTGATAGCAGCAGGGGGTATAGCCAATGGCAGAAGTATGTTGGCGGCAGAGGCACTAGGGGCTGATGGCGTACAGGTGGGCAGCAGGTTTGCTGCTTCTGTAGAGTCATCGGCACATGAAAACTTTAAAAATAAAATTGTGTCAGCCGGTGAGGGAGAGACTTTGCTCACCATGAAACAATTAACCCCGGTTCGTTTATTAAGAAATAAATTTTTCCAGGAAGTAATTGAACTTGAGAAAAGAGGAGGTACCGCTCAAGAGATGGAAGCACTATTAGGTAAACGAAGGGCCAAAAAGGGCATGTTTGAAGGGGATATGGAGGAGGGAGAACTGGAGATCGGTCAGGTAGCGGCAAGCATTAATAAAATTCAGCCAGCGGCAGAAATCGTAAAGGAAATGTGGGAAGAGTACTTGCTGATAAAAAAAGGCTTATGCGGATAGGTGAGCAGGGCCCAGGTGTTGTTTCGCCAGCCATACAATGGGTACACCGATGACAAAAATGTGAACAAGAATTCCTACAAGAACACTATCGGTTTGAAATGAAATTGGAGGTGTGTTGGAGAGAGGAATTACTATAAAATTCATAACAAGCCAAATCCCACAGCCATAACCAGTGCCGGTTAACAAAACATTGTTGAGTAAATTTTTTAAGGAAGAAGCGACAATGAAGAAAAAAGCGGTGAAGGACATGGCAATCAAAAAATGAAAGCATAAGCCAGCGACAAGCATTTCTGTATTACCAGCGAAAGCCTTCATACCAAATACACCACTGGCCACAAATTTGAAGACCCGATCAGGGCTAACATCCTTCATCAAATAATTAGAGACTGCGGCAGCAAGGCCATCGGCTATACCAATGAACAATCCTGATAAGAGAATAGCTTTAGCAAAAGAAATTTTGTTCAGATAAGCTGAGATCATGTATAAAAATAATAATCTCATCACAGTCCAGGCTCACCTTAGCTGTGGTATTTATTCATTACCATGAAGTATTCGCTCGCTGATGCAAGTAATTTTTGCCACCTCACCACTCATACAGACAGTAGCTACATCATTCATAATTTCAAAACTGATCAGCACCTGTTTTCCATCTACATATTCAAAATTGTAAAGCGGATCATCAGTCATTTCTTTTGGTAGTGGAGGAGTGCCACAAAACCACGTCCAATAAGGAATCAGCTTAGTACCATCACTCAATTCAAAAACCCAACCACATCCATCTAAACCCCTCATATCTCTAACGGTGGCTTGTACTGAACACGTTGGCTCAACTTCATTTTCATCGGTGCAACCAGCTACAACAATGCTTAGCATTAATAGAAATACAAGGGTTTTCATGGGTTAATTTTTTCGATTAGACACAGCGACCCTTTAATTGGTTGGAAAGACAAGAGAGAGCCATATAAAACACACCGCGCAAGTTTCAACTATTAGATAACACTTAACACCAGCCCTTTTAAGTACTCACCTTCCGGATGAAAAATAGAAACAGGATGATCAGCCGGTTGACACAGATGACTTAATACTTTTATATCGCGCCCCGCCTGTATCGCAGCCGAAGTAACGGTATCATAAAAAAGTTTACGATCAATTACTTGCGAGCAAGAGAAAGTAAAAATAACACCACCTGATTTAATCATTTTCATGGCTTCTGCATTAAGTCTTTGATAACCTTTCATGGCCTGGTGTTTGGCATCGCGGTGTTTGGCAAAGGCAGGAGGGTCCAGAATAATTACATCGTATTCGTCTTTTTTATCTTTAAGAAATTCAAAAGTATCTATGGCAAAACATGCATGCTGTTGTGCATCAAAGCCATTGAGTTCAATATTTTTTCGGGTCAGCTCAATTGCCTTTTCAGAGGCGTCAACCGAATGAACCAAACTGGCTCCTGCTTGCAGCGCATAAACAGAAAAACCTCCTGTGTAGCAAAAAGTGTTCAGCACTTTTTTATTTCTGGAAAAATCACCCAACAGCTTTCTGTTTTCACGCTGATCTAAAAAGAAACCGGTTTTTTGTCCGCCTTCCCAATCGATTAAAAACTTCTGCTCATGTTCTTTAACAATATGGGGCACGCTGGTCATACCGTACAAATAGCCATCACTTTTGTCATCGCGTATTTTTCCGGGCAATGTTCCCTGACTTTTATAATAAACAGCCTTCAGTTTGTCTTTAAGTACTGTTTGCAAACCCAGGGAGATCTCTTCACGATCGGCATGCATGCCGGTAGAGTGCGCTTGTACGATAGCTACACCATCATAATAATCAATAACAAGACCGGTTAAGCCATCACCTTCGCCATGCACCAGCCGAAAACAATTGGTATGAGCAGAAGGCAAATGAGCCGATGCTCTCAGGGCTAAAGCATGCCCCAGCTTTTTAGCATAAAATGATTTATCAGGTACGACTGAGTTGAAGCTCAGCATGCGCACTGCTATACTGCCATTTTGATAATGACCAAAGCCAAGGGTTTTATGGGCAAAGTCTTTAACCTCTACCCAAACACCATCGTTAACCACACCCTCCATTTTCTGAATAGCTCCAGAAAAAACCCAGGGATGGAAACGCTGTAATGAAATTTCTTTACCCTTTTTTAAAACTATTATACCGCTTATGATCATCCCGCAAATTACGCATACAAATAGCAGACATGCGGTATTTGAAAACCCATTTGATTAATTATCGTTTTAGTTGAAATAAGAAAGCAAGCAGGCGTTGGAAGGAATTTTTGACTCTGAAAAACTGACAAAATTTCATTTTTTTCTGAATTGCCTGATTTTTGAGGATAAAGAAACTGTAAAAAAGCAGATAAGACTATGAAATGGTCATGTAAACGATGCTTATAAAGCATAACGATTGTATGGCCGTTCCATGTGACATTAACCAAAAATTATAAACACATGAAACAATTTGCATCTATTTTTTTAGCAGCTGTATTGGGCAGCGTTTGTACAATTGCCGCTTATCGTTGGTTAGGAGAAGATAAGGTAAGTACAACTCAATATGTGAATGGCACACCCATTACCAGAGTAGCGTACTCCGTTAATGAAAAGGGAGAAGCTGTTCCGCTGGATTTTACGACCACTGCTGAAAGGGTAACGAAAGCGGTGGTGCACATTCGTTCGACACAGAAAAAAGTTGCCAGAGAAAGTCAACAATTTTATTTTGATCCATTCCGTGATTTTTTCGGAGCGCCCTCTCCACAGGGTCGTGGTGGTCAACCAAGCCAGTCAACAGGTTCGGGAGTTATTATTAATGCAGAGGGTTATATCGTAACCAATAATCACGTAGTAAAAGACGCTGATATTGTTGAAGTAACGATGAATGATAACAGAACCTTTAAGGCAGAGGTGATCGGTACAGACCCCGATACAGACCTGGCTGTTTTAAAAGTGAAAGAATCAAATCTACCCTTTCTGGCTTTTATAGATTCAGATCAGGCTAAGGTTGGGCAGTGGGTGTTAGCGGTTGGTAATCCTTTTAACCTTAACTCAACCGTAACAGCGGGTATTATCAGTGCGAAAGGAAGAAACATTGGTATAGTAAATCGGGAAGGGGCAACAGAACTGGGAAATACAGCTATAGAATCGTTTATACAAACAGATGCCGCCATCAATCCGGGTAACAGTGGCGGAGCCTTAGTAGATTTAAATGGTGGATTGTTGGGTATTAACACTGCTATTGCAAGCCCTACAGGTGCTTACTCAGGTTATGGTTTTGCCGTACCATCAGATATTGTAAGCAAAATTGTAGAAGACATTATTAAGTTCGGCATTGTGCAGCGCGCCTGGCTCGGTGTGTCGATCACAAGTGTAAACAGTGAGCTGGCTAAGCAGTACGATCTTGATGTGATTGAAGGAGCTTACGTATCTGGCTTTGCCGAGAAAAGTGCGGCTAAAGATGCAGGCCTTAAGGAGGGTGATGTTGTTGTTAAATTGGATAACACAGCTATTAAAACAAGCACAGCCCTAACGGAGTATATAAGTCGAAAACGCCCTGGTGATAAGGTGGAAGTAGTAGTGAACAGAGATGGCAAGGAGTTGAAGTATGCTGTCACCTTAAAGAGTCGTGATGGTAAAACCGAAATCATAAAGCCAGAGGAGAGAGATGGACTTGCAGCTTTAGGAATTGAGCTGGAAGAGATAGATGCTAAAGTACTAAAGCAACTCGATTTAGATAATGGCGTGCGTATAAAGACCCTGGGGAATGGCAAACTGGCCCGTTATACAGAAATAAGAGAAGGTTTTATCATAACTAAGGTGAACGATACAGAGATAAAATCCGTTAAAGAATTTAACGAGGAATTAAAAAACAAAAAATCAGGTGATCTGGTTATTTTAAGCGGAACTTACGATGACTTCCCCAGAGAATTTAACTACGCTTTCAGGATGTAAGCGATTAGTGTCATCAAAAGCATTCCAATCAAACACTTGACTTTTAAGTTTTGATTCGTATTTTGGTTTAAAATTAACAACTCGTTATCGTACTATATGAGGAAATTGTTCAAGAAGGGCGAACGTGTTCGCAACAAGGTAGATGGAAAAGTGATGGAAGTGTTAAGGTATATTAAGAACAACATCGTAGAAGTAAAGTGGTTTGATCTTGAATCAAAAGAGGTGAGAACCAATACTGTAAAAGAAGATAAGTTATCTAAGGCTGCATAAGCCGGTTTTCTTTTAAGATGGAAAGGCAGTACTCCTGATTTACTCAGGAGTGTTGCCTTTTTATTTTTTTACTGAACCACATGCCCTTATTTGTGTTTAACTTGCAGATAAAATTTTACAGCTATCAAAAAGTTCGACATACCCGCCTATTACCGCTCCTCTATTACCGGCAAGGTAAAAGAAGCAAGACGTGTGAAAGATTTACGCAAGCAGGATTTTTCTCCTACCACACTTGATTTCGGTACTGTACAATTTATTCTGGCCCGCCATTTTGGTTTTTGCTATGGGGTAGAAAACGCTATTGAGATATCGTATCGTGCCATCGAAGAAAATCCTGACAAAAAAGTTTATCTCTTAAGTCAGATGATCCACAACCAGGAAGTGAATAATGACTTGCAGAGCCGTGGTATATCTTTTATCATGGATACTGACGGTTCGCAGTTTATTCCCTGGGAAAATATTAAAGCGAATGATGTTGTGATTATTCCTGCCTTTGGCACTACAATAGAAATCGAAAATTTCTTATTGGATAAAGGTGTTGAAGTGCAAAAATATAATACCACTTGTCCTTTCGTAGAAAAGGTATGGAACAGGGCGGAGAAGTTGGGTAAAGAAAACTACACCGTCATCATACATGGTAAGCCTAAGCACGAAGAAACAAGAGCAACATTTTCGCACTCAGCGGCTAATGCAAAATCAGTAGTAGTGCGCGACATGGAGGAGGCCATACAGCTGGCTGGCTACTTATCAGGGAATAAAAGTGCAGCACAGTTTAGCGAAGAATTTGCAGGTCGTTTTTCTGAAGGATTTGATGTGACAAAGGATTTAGAACGTGTTGGTGTGGTAAATCAAACTACTATGCTGGCCACCGAGACTCAAGCCATTGCCGATTATTTCAGAAAAGCGATGATAGAGAAGTATGGAGAGGCAGAGATCAGACAACACTTTGCTGACACACGTGACACCTTATGTTATGCCACCAACGACAATCAGGATTCAACCTATCAACTCTTAGAAACGAATGCTGACTTAGCGGTAGTGGTGGGTGGTTACAACAGCTCTAACACTTCACATATTGTAGAACTATGTGAGCGAAAATTTCCAACCTATTTCATTAATTCAGAGAAAGAAATTCAGTCCGCTACAGAAATACATCACTATAACTATCCTCAGAAAAAGAAAGAAGTGACACAAAACTTCTTACCAACTAAGCGTCCACTTAAAATAGTCTTAACCAGTGGTGCATCTTGTCCGGATACTTTAGTGGACAGAGTAATGCTACGTTTGCTTGAGTGCGTAGGCTCAGGCAAAACTATTGAAGAAGTTTTGGCAGCGTATTAATGAAAGAAGCGGTGCTGACAACAACACCTGTTCTCAATAAATTATTCGGCTGATTTAGCGCGACCTTTCTTAGCAGCACCTTCAACTTTTTTACCATTGCGGTGCTCGCCCATAATGATAATGTCTTTAGTAGCCTGGTATTGGCGAACAGCTTGCATCATGGCCTCTTCAGTGTCGCGGATGATGATTGTGCCTGTTTTAGCGCCTTTATTGCGAATTTCTATATAAAAACCGTCTTTTTTCTTCTTTGGTAAAATAGGGGGTCTTCCCATGATTCTTGTTGTTTTTATGCAATGTTAGAACACATTTACCCTGCATTTGGTGCAAAAGTGGCGCAAGATACTGAAAATGTGGTGTTTAACCTACTCTGCTTCGATTAAGGCCTTTAACCAAACTTTTATACTGCGAAATCAATAAAATGACAACAATTTTATAACAATGCTGGCTGATTTGTAATAGAATTTCGAAGCAAGAAAAAACTAGATTTGTAACCACATTACTGATCATTTAAAACCATGAAATCGCCATGAGCTGGCGCACACCCAGGAGCATAATAATGAGGCGATTCCGTGTGTCCTAAAGCAAAAAAATAAATATTAACACATGAAAAACATTTACGCTGTACTGATGCTCTTGCTTGTACTTACCGGATGCAGCAAGACTGAAAAGAGTAAAAAATTAATTGAAGCGGTTACGCCATTTGTGGAGGCCGCTCAAAAACCTTTTTATCATGGTGTGGCTTCTGGTGATCCACTGCATGACCGTGTCATTATCTGGACAAGAGTTACACCTGAAGATTCTGTCAGCAGTATTGTTGTATCATGGGAGGTGGCAGAAGATCCGGCTTTTGTTTCCGTGTATAAATCAGATTCAGTTACAACAACACCGGCTCATGATTACACAGTGAAGGTAGATGTTGACGGACTTAAACCAGGTAGATTTTATTACTATCGTTTTAAGGCTCTGGGATATACTTCTATGACGGGGCGCACAAAAACAGCAGCAGTGCAAACAGATAGTGCAGCCTTTGCTATTGTAAGCTGCAGCAACTGGGAGTTTGGTTATTTTAATGCCTACCAAAAAATTGCTGAACGTGAACTGGATGCTGTTGTGCATTTAGGTGACTACATTTATGAATACCCTGTTGGCGGCTATGGAGATACAACGATAGGTCGTAAACATTTACCTGTGCATGAAATTGTAACACTACAGGATTACCGCACGCGCTACTCACAGTATCATTTAGATAAGGGATTACAAAAAGCAAGACAACAACACCCTTTTATTACTATTTGGGACGATCATGAAGTAGCTAACAATGTTTTTAAAGAAGGTGCACAAAATCATCAGGACGAGGAAGGTGACTTTGCCGCGCGAAAAGCAGCCGCCACACAAGCCTACTATGAGTGGTTGCCCATCAGAGAAGGTAAAAGTCATTACCGCGCATTCTCATTTGGTAATATGGCTGACCTGATTATGTTGGATGAAAGACTGGAGGGAAGAACAAAGCCTGTTGACAGCTTAAGTGATCCTGATTATGAAAGCGAAGCACAAAGTATGTTGGGTTCAGCGCAATTGGATTGGTTTAAAACCACATTGGCGCAGTCAAAAGCAATTTGGAAAATTATTGGCAACCAGGTAATATTTTCTGAAGTGGATCAATCAGGGCCCTTCCCATCGGCACCGCGCAACCTCGATAGTTGGGATGGTTACCCCTATGAACAAAAACTTGTTGCCAGCTACCTGCAAGAGCAAGCCTTGAAAAATATTATTTTTATTACAGGTGACACCCATGCCTCCTGGGCTTTTGAAGTAGCCGATCTTAAAAAGGGCTTTTGAAGTAGCCGATCTTAAAAAGTATAATCCAAAAAAAAGTGCCGGAGCTTATGCGATTGAACTGGGCACACCCAGTATTTCTTCATCCAATTGGAATGAATACAGCAGCGATGATAGTGTAAAAATGGGAGAGCAAACTTTATTCAAAGCCAATCCTCATCTGAAATATGGCAACGCTCGCGATCATGGTTATTTACTACTGCACACCAACGCAGAAAGAGCAAAGGCTGAGTGGTGGTATGTGAGCACCTTGCGTACACCTGATGCGGATGAGCAGTTGGGGAAAAAAATGGAAATTTTGAAGGATACTCACAAAATATATTAGGTTAATATCATTGTGATCTAGTTTACCTATGAAATTCTTTCAAAAAACAAATATGATATTTAAACTATAGTAAAAATTTGTATGCTTGATTACACCTTGTTATTGGTACTCAATTGTTAGAATAATCCAAGTGGTAGGACAATAGAAAAGAAAAAATACATGATTAAATATAAGGTATAAGACAAACCCCCAATGAGGAGACTATTTTTGACATCTAATCTTTTCAGACAGAGGATAAAGATAATCAAGTAGAGTATATCTGATAATGAAATTGAATTAATATAAAGATTTGTGATCCCTAGGTGCTTCCAGAATGAAAAACGAGTAAAATTAATCACCTCGTCTAAATAGAAATGCCGAGGTAAAAAAATGAAATAGACTGCTTTAAAAAAATATATTAGGATGTAAGCAAATTTAGAAATAAGAATTGCTTTAATAATAATTACACTTGGAATATGATTATTAAGCAATGTTGCTAAATACTTAGTAATTAAAAAATGTGTAGATGAGGCGAAAAGAATCGAAAAAACACTAACAAAGTAAACAGATATTATAAATCGTGAAAGGGGGACGTCAAATGAAGATTTAATTTCAAAGTCAATAGCTTGGGGTCTGATATAATAGTAATCAATATATAGAACAATAAAGGAAGCCGCTAAAAGTGCTAAAACAATGCTTAAGATTGATAATTTTGAAGACATGGTTAATCTTTTAAAGAGCCATTTTGTCTAAACTGTTGTGTCAATGGTTTTCTTGTTTCTAACGTAGTTAGCACTTTTGGAGGAAGTTTTGCGTTTTTGAAAACTTCATAAGTGTTCCAAAAAGATTCGTTGTAGGAATAGTAAACTTCATCCAGTGTTTTTTCTCTACTCGCGATATTCTTTTTTCTTATTTTATCCACTTCCTTTTTATTAGTAATAATTTCATAAAATGAGATTGTTCTTACTTGAATTTCGTTGTCATAGTCATCTTTGCCTGGTGAAATTTCTTTTATAAACACGGGATAATAGTGCTCGTCTATTTTTCGAAATTGTACTAGGCTATAATACGAATCACTATATAGGTTTACTAAATCCTCAATTTGAATAATTGCATTATCCTCTAGATTGATAGTAATTCTTCCGGAGTAATTTCTTGTCCTATGATTGTGTAAAGATTCATAACGTAGAATTACTAGAGAATCATTAATATCTTTTGAATAAGCCTCTATATAAAACTCATTTGATGTTAAAAAGGATTCTCCAAGCCTTAGAATCTTATGATGATAGTTCCTAATTGGAGTTTGGTAAGTCTTATATAAATTGTTTTGATCAATTTGTTTAGGCACAAATTTTCTCATAAAAGAAATTATTGCAAGTTTTGATCTATTGTCGTCACTTCTACGTAACTCATTAATCTGAATTCTAATTTTGGAAGCTTCTTTTCTATAGGATTGGTCCTGAACTATTAAATCAGCTTCTTGCAGCCAGAGATAGACTGAGTCTTTGTTAAATGAAATTTCTCTATAGAAACCTTTTAGCGTATGAACGGTGTTTGGAAAATTAAAATCATATCGTTCAAATGCTTTTTGTGCTATTGCACCCGCTTCATCTTTACTTGATAAAATCCTCACTTCGTCAAGCATCTTCACATATTCTGTTAAAATAACATGAGGATTTTGTATTAAATTATTGACACTGATTTCAATTGAATTAAAACCAACAGCACTAAATCTTATATTACTCTTAATTAAAGAATCAGCAACAATTAAAATATACTCACCTTTTTCATTACTTGAAACACCGATACTTGGATTTTCCGAAAAATAGATTGAGCAAAAAGGAATTAAATTTTGATTGTCTCGGACTGTTCCCTCAATTCTAGATTGTGAAATTGCAAAGAATGGGATGCAAACAATTAATATCAGCAGCTTCATAACAAATTAAATAGGGTATTAAACTACGATTTAATACCCTATGACAAAACAAATTGTTCTTAATTAAAAATTAGCTTCCTGATATTCGGCTAATGTTTCTGGATTTATTTCAGCACAACCAGCTTCAGCCGCTCCAAGTCGAGCTCCAAGTAATGCACCTTCAGATAATGTATTATGCTGCATAGTATAATCCAGTGTTGCACAATATGCAATTCTCGCTTCCATCGTATAAGGAGAAGCAGCTAAAGCAAAAGTTGTTAACATTGTACAAAACACTAGAGGTGATAGTTTTTTAATTGTTTTCATTTTTTACTGGTTTAAGTTTATTTTTAACGATCTCAAATATCTAAGAAATATTTTCAACACATCAAAAAATCTTAATTCTTAAAAGGTCTTTTTATGTCGCTTAAAGTTCAGCTTGTTTGATGATAGATTTTTATTCCAACTAACGATTCTTCTTATGCTGATATGTAGAAAAAACTGTTTTAAAAAACTTGTATTTCTTGATTGTGAATACTTGAGTTAGATAACAAATCAATTTCTAGGTTTGCGTCTTTTGAAAAGGTTCACGTCATTACTATAGGCAATAAGGAATTGCTATAAAAAATGTTGTAACTAAACTTTACTGACATGACACTTTCAACTGATGATGGTTGCTGTGGTGGCGGAGGCTGCTGCTAAACCGAATTGTCAGGGCATCATGGATGTCCTGACAATTTCTAAACAATGCGATTTAATTCTTCCTGTAAAGTTTGAGGCGTGTTGCAAGCACAAGCTTCAAGGTTTTCGCAAACAAGTATGTTACCGTAGGCATCGGTTTCTATACGGTAAAGTGTTTGCAACTTTTCTTTTAACAACTGACGTGCCCGCTGTACTCTCGATTTCGCACCCGAGTAAGAAATATTCCAGCGCCTGGCCAATTCAGTTTGAGAAATATTTTGCTTCTCGGATAATTCTAGTGCTTCTTTATAAGGATCGGGTAAGGTGCCTGCGAGTACGGTAAGACATTGTTCAACGCATTCATTAAACACATGCCTGTCATCTTCAATTTCCATCAGCACGCCACTTTGCTCTTTTTTCTTTAGCCTGAAATGATCAATGACGGCATTTTTTGCAATGCGGTACATCCAGCCAATTAATTTTTCGGGATTGCGTACCTGATGTTGTTGTAATTGAATTTTTATAAAAATATCCTGCACAATATCTTCCGCATCTTGTTTGTCACGCACATGATTGAGTACGTAGCGTTTAATTTTTTGATAAAGGTCGTGGTGCAGGCTATTCATATACGATTGGTCGAGTCTATCCGTTTAATAGACGGAGAAGGTTTGAAAAGACGCAAACATTCATGCAGTTTTACCAATAAATCCCCCCATTATGAAAAAAACGTTAGTATCCTGTTTTTTGTTGCTTTTATCGGGCTTCTCAATGGCTCAGGTGGTAGGAAAAACTTTTCCAGCCATGGAAGCAGAGACCGTTGAAGATAAGAAAGTGAAATTGCCAGGCGATATAAAAGGAAAATATACGCTTTTGGGCTTGGCCTATTCTAAAAAGGCAGAGGATGAATTGAATTCCTGGTTTTCTCCTGTGTTTGAAAAATTTGTAAGAAAGAATACAGGATCGCTGTTTGATGGAATGGGCTACGATGTTAACGTATACTTTATTCCGATGTTTACTGGCGTTAATGCAGCGGCAACAGGAACTGCCAAAAAGAAGGCGCTAAAAAATGTTGACCCACAAGTACTCCCCAACATTCTGTTTTATAAGGGAGAGCTAAAGCAATACAAAGAGGCACTTGATTTCGAAAAGAAGGACACGCCCTACTTTTTTGTGTTAGATGCTGATGGCAAAATTGTATATGCTACCTCAGGAAAGTTTTCAACGAAGAAGCTGGATGAGGTGGAGAATGTGATTGAGTAAAAACCTGGAGGTCACATTATCAGTTATAACTTATCTGTAAAATAAAAGAGCTAGTGATTGTGTCCCCGATGAAATCGGGGGAAGTAATTTAGTCGCTTGCTTTAAATTCTTGTAAACAGATTGCTTCCTCACCCCAGCACACATTCAACGCTTCGTTCATCGCAATGACGAGCACATTTTGTTTTGAAGTATTTTTGTGATTGCTTCTAAGAAAATTAATACGTAACCGACCTTCGCATTTTCCTTACTAATTCAAGAGCATAGTTAAATTGTGTATCAATTCCCTTTAAAAGATCACTTATTTTTTGATCTACGGGATGATCAGGAATGGTGCCCCTTCCCACTATGATGGGAGTTGTAACATCATTATCGTAGTACAGAAGAGGAGAACCGATTTTTATTTTTGAATTTGGGAGCTCAAAGTTTAAAAAGCTCCCACCATTGCCGCCTTCGTACACACCTCCGGTTTCTTCACCAATGAGTGTGATGGCCTTGTTACTTTTGGCGTAAGCAATAAATTCCGCGCAAGCAGAGGCACTTCCACCATTTGCTAAAACATAGACTTTACCAGTGAAACGATTCTTTTTTGGTTGCTGGATCTGTAACTGCACACTGAACTCCTCCTTTACAGAAAAAGTACCATCTGTTTCTCTTCGAAGTTCCTTTTTAACATTGCTGAGATCCCCTGCGGATAAGTCGGAAAGCGAAAAAAATTCTGAGGAATCTGTCAGGCAATGAAGTCGTTTATAGCAACGGGTGGGTTTATCCATAAAGTAAGTGAAAAGCTCAACGCCCTGAATATCCCAACCACCTCCATTGTTTCGCAAATCAAGAATCAAATCAGTAACCTTTTGTTTGTGTAGTTTTTTCATGCAATTGTCCATGAAGCTTCTCATTTTTTGCCTTGCTTCTTCTTCATCTCTACCTCCACCAAAAGCATTTATTCTGATAATGCCAATATTTTCTTTTTCAGTAATTGCTAAACGCCACCCCTTTTTGTTTTCCAGTTTATTCTTTGGTTCGTATAGGGCCAAAATTTCTTTGTTTACCGGATTTGACTCAAAGAATCGTTTTGTTTCAGCCAGAAATTGAGCAGGAATTGGTCTTTCTATTTCTACATTATTTAAATCTTTCATTTTAAGAACAAAGCTTTCACTTTGCTCAATAAGCAGATAATAAAAGAGTGGAAAGAATCCTTCACTTAAGACTTTATCTTTACCTGTTTGATTATAACCATCAGACCATAAACCACGCTGCATTTCGTTACGAATAGCATGAATAGATTTTCCATTGATACTGAGTAACTCAAACCCTGGCTTTATTGAAGTATCTGCTGTACCGTTAACTGTTACGTAATAAGCACCTTCGGTGAAAAAAAGCATGAGCGGAAAGGTTTTTATTTGATTGTTGTAGAAAGAAGCAAAATCTTTTGTTGGAAGCAGGTGTGTGTGAGCGCAGCGTATATCACTTATTAACCCGGAAAGAATACGATAGAAGTCATAGAAACGCTGCTCAGTCACTAGCAGCTTCTCCAAACTATCAAGCTTTGCCTGCATTACATTTTTTGAAGTATAGCGATAGAGTCCTGGGTGTGTTTGCTCAAAAACTTTTCTCAGGTATGAGAAATCTTCCTGCATTTCATGGGGTAAGAAAATTTTATCACGAAATGGATCAGATTGGGTAAAACCCAAAAGTGGAAAGAATAAAATTGCGATGACTGCACAACACATATATTTTCTATTAGCTGAACGATACTATAAAACAACATTAAGCAATGCTTACAAGCATTGCTTAATGTTGAACCTTAAATTTTCCAATTTGAAAATTATATCACTCCTTGCGCTTGCATAGCCCTTGCTACCTTCAGGAAGCCGGCAATATTAGCCCCATGCATGTAGTTACCTGGCTTGCCGTAGGCTGCTGCAGCAGACAAACACGTTTCGTGAATGTTTTTCATTATGTCTACCAGTTTTGCGTCTACTTCTTCACGCGTCCAATTGGTACCCATAAAGTTTTGTGTCATTTCCAAACCGGAAGTAGCCACACCACCTGCATTGCTGGCCTTACCTGGTGCGTACATAATGCCGTTATCAATTAACACATTAATACCCTCAGGTGTGGTGGGCATATTTGAGCCCTCGCCTAATAGCTTCACACCATTTTTAACAAGGTTGTTGGCATCCTTTTCGTTGACTTCGTTTTGGGTAGCACACGGGAAAGCACAATCTGCTTTTATATTCCAAAGTGGATTGTGATCCGCTTTATCATCAATGGCTGCGTAAACAACACCCTTAAATTTTTCTGCATATTCTTTTATGCGTCCACGTCTGTTGTTTTTTAAGTCCATCAGGAATTCAAGCTTCTCTGTAGTAAAACCGGCTTCATCATAGATGTAACCGTTAGAGTCGGAGGCGGTAACAGCTTTTGCACCAAGTTGAATCAGTTTTTCAATAGCATATTGTGCTACATTGCCAGAGCCGGAAACAAGGCAAACTTTATTTTTGAGTGAATCTTTTTTCGTTTGCAACATGTTTTCTGCAAAATAGACAAGGCCATAGCCTGTAGCCTCAGGTCTTACCAAACTACCACCCCAACCAATTCCTTTGCCGGTTAATACCCCTGTAAATTCATTTCTTATTTTTTTATAGGCGCCAAACAAATAACCAATTTCTCTTCCACCTACACCAATGTCACCGGCAGGTACATCTAAACGATGCCCAATATGGCGTGCCAGTTCGCTCATAAATGCCTGGCAGAATTTCATGATTTCATTTTCGCTCTTTCCTTTCGGATCGAAATCACTACCACCCTTACCACCCCCCATCGGTACACCCGTCAATGCATTTTTAAAAATCTGTTCGAAGGCTAAAAATTTGAGTACACTCTGATTAACTGATGGATGAAAACGAAGACCACCCTTATATGGGCCAATCGCACTATTCATCTGCACGCGGTAGCCACGGTTTAATTGTGTTTCTCCCTTATCATCTAACCAGGTAACGCGAAATGAAATAAGCCTTTCAGGTTCGGTTATTCGCTCAATGATTTTAAGTTTTCTTAGGTCAGGATGTTTTTCAAGCGCAGGTAAAACAGAAAGTGCTACTTCTTCTACAGCTTGTAGGAATTCAGGTTCGTGGGCATTTCGTTGTTTAACAAAATTTAATAGGTCGTTGGTTGTCATGGGGTTCTATTTTTAGGACAATATACTATAAGAATTAGCATTGCAAACGATTGTTGTTTCGCTATTTTAATTAATTTGAGACTATGAATAACCGTCCTTGGCTTTCAAGTTATCCCGAGGGGATGCTTGCTGAAATCAATCCTGCTGATTATCCTACTTTATTAGACATGTTCGATGAGTCTTTCCAGAAGTATAAAGGGAGACCCCTCTTCGAAAACATGGGTAAGATCATGACCTACGATGAGCTTGATAGCCAATCGAAAGCTATAGCGGCCTACTTTCAACACAAAACGGACTTAAAGCCTGGTGACAGAATTGCAGTGCAGATGCCCAACTGTTTACAATATCCAGTTGTGTTTATAGGAGCCCTGCGGGCGGGCTTAATTGTAGTAAACACAAATCCGCTCTATACACCAAGAGAAATGGAACATCAGTTTCGTGATAGCGGAGCAAAGGCAATTGTGATTGCTGCCAACTTTGCTTTTAACCTGGAAAAGATTTTTGCTAAGACACAAATCAAAACAGTAATTATTACTGAGCTGGGTGATATGTTGGGGGGTATTAAAAAACACCTGGTGAACTTTGTGGTAAAGCGGATTAAAAAAATGGTGCCACCTTATCAGTTACCGGGAGCCTTATCTTTTAATACTATTTTAGCTGAGGGTAAAACACTTTCCTTTAAAGAAGTAAAGGGCAAGCCTGAGGACACCATCTTGCTTCAGTATACAGGCGGAACAACAGGCTTATCCAAGGGCGCTGAATTATCACATAGAAATCTCGTAGCTAACTTGATGCAAGGTGAAGCTTTTTTGAAAGTATATTTTCCCAAGAATGCTACTACACTTGTTCCCTTACCCTTATATCATATTACAGCCCTGTATGGTGCGCTTATATTCATGAAGTTTGGTTTTAAATCTGTGCTGATTACAAACCCTAAGGATATTCCAGGATTTATTAAAGAATTAAAAAAGCAGCCCTTCAATATTATGATTGGAGTTAACACGCTTTTCAATGCACTACTCAATCACCCTAAAATTAAAGAAGTAGATTTCACTCCGCTAAAAGCCACTATTGGTGGGGGTATGGCCATACAAGATGTGGTGAGTGAACGCTGGAAACAACTAACAGGTCAGTTTATAACGCAAGGCTATGGGTTGAGTGAGACTTCCCCTTTGCTATCCATTAACTTACTGGGTAGCGAAAGGCCAAGCTCCATTGGAGTGCCTTTTCCGAGTACTGATATTATGATTGCAGATGATCATGGCAACCCACTCCCTGCTGGTGAACCGGGTGAGTTGTGTGCCAAAGGGCCGCAAGTATTTAAAGGTTACTGGCAAAAAGACAATAGTGAGGTATTTTATAAAGGAGAATGGTTTAAAACAGGGGATGTTGCCATTATGGAACCAGATGGCTTCTTTAAAATAGTAGACCGTAAAAAGGATATGATTTTGGTTTCAGGTTTTAACGTTTATCCGAATGAAATAGAGGCAATTGTAGCAACACATCCTAAAGTATTGGAAGCTGCAGCCATTGGTGTGCCAGATGAACATTCTACAGAAGCAGTGAAGCTCTTTGTGATTAAAAAGGATGAATCACTTACAGAAGATGAGCTGAAGGCTTTTTGCAAAGAACAGATGGTTAACTACAAACGACCTAAGTACATTGAATTCAGAACTGAATTACCAAAGAGCAATGTTGGAAAAATTTTAAGAAGGGCTTTACGCGATGGCACACCTTCTTAAAGTTTAATCAGCTGATTTAAATCATTTTGGGCTTAGCAAGACTTTACTAGTTTCATTCATCTTTCTATTAAACGTAAATCATTATAGCAACATCTCACAGATTTATGCAGTATAAGCGTCAGTTATCTGCGCAAATTTGTGTAAGCTGTGGCATACGAAGTTTATAGATCTAGACGAAATATATCCATAAAACCCAAAGCTATGTTAAGCGATGAAAAATTGATTCGGGTGAAAGACTTGTTGGTAAAGCCTGAAACGAAAATTAAACTCAAAGATTTTAGTACCAAGTATAAAGGTGAAGAGCTAAATAAAAAAGATGCAGAGGCGCTACTAGAACAAGGGCGAAGGCAATTGGCTGAAACACAGGATAAGCTTTATGCACACAATCGTTTCAGCATCTTAATTATTTTTCAGGCGATGGATGCGGCCGGTAAAGATGGCGCGGTGAAGCACATCATGTCGGGCTTTAATCCACTTGGCGTTAAGGTTCATAGTTTTAAAGCCCCTAATTCGCATGAACTGGATCATGACTACTTCTGGCGGCATCAATTGGCTTTACCCGCACGGGGAGAGATTGCCATACACAATAGGTCGCATTACGAAAATGTATTGGTAACCAAAGTTCATCCAGAGTATGTGTTGGCTGAAAATATTCCGGGTATTGATTCTGTTGAAGACATAGATAAAAAGTTTTGGGAACAACGGTACAAGCAAATAAGGCGTTTCGAAAAAAACCTCACGGATAATGGTATGATTATTCTTAAGTTCTTTTTGAATGTTTCTAAGAAAGAACAAAAGAAACGTTTTCTTGAACGCATTGATGATACAACTAAGAATTGGAAATTCTCTTTGAGTGATTTGAAAGAAAGAGGTTTTTGGGATGATTATCAAAAGGCATATGAAGATGCACTGAGTGCAACATCAACAGAATATGCTCCCTGGTTTGTTATTCCTGCTGATGATAAATGGTTTGCCCGATTAAGCATAGCCGCCATCATTCATCGCCAGTTTGAAAAATTGGAATTGAGTTATCCAACCGTTAGTGAAAAACAGAAGGAAGAATTGCAGAAGGCAAAAGCACATTTACTTGGTGAAAAGGACAGCTCAAATAAATAAGTAAAATATTCCTTTGCATTGCCATAGCATTTCAATAGTTTGAGCGCTATGCGTAATACACTATTATTAGTAATCTGTTTAACACTGCTTTCCTGTCAACAGGAAGAGCAAACGAACCTGCCCGGATATAAAGAATTCAACACCTATCATGAGTTTATTAGCACGCTTAAGAAAATTGGCAATCTAACGGTCGAGAACTCGCCCAATTTATTATTAGACGCCTTTTGGGATAGTTTAAGCGTGAATAATAAAATACCCTTTGTCATGGGCGACTCTGTTGCTTTTCTATACAGGGGCACTAGCAACAATGTTTCGTGGGCGGGTGATTTTAATGGATGGAGTGCTACAAACAGTGCTTTTAGGGGTGAACGAATTGGCCTGAGTGATGTCTGGTTGATGGAGAAAGTTTTCCCAAACGATGCACGACTTGATTATAAAATTGTTGCCGGCACACAGTGGATTTTAGATCCAGTTAATACTCACATACAATACAGTGGCTTTGGAGCAAATTCTGAATTACGAATGCCACAGTGGCAATTTCCAACTGAAACAAAATTGGCAGCAGGAGTAAATCGTGGTCAAGTCAGCAACACGATCTCTATAGTTAGCAGCGCTGCTAATCTTGGTTACAGTGTACAATATAAAGTTTATACACCTTTTGGATATGAAAATCTTGCTCAGTTACCCGTTATGTATGTAACTGATGGGCATGAATATAGTGATGATAAACTTGGTGCAATGGTTATTGTGCTGGATAACCTTATTCATTCAGGTGCTATACAACCGATAATCGCAGTCTTTGTTGATCCAAGAAACCCGGGTAATTTATCGGAAAACAGAAGGATGCAGGAGTACACAGGTAACATCAAATTTGCTAATTTTTTAGCTGATGAATTAGTGCCTGTCATTGATGCTAACTACAGAACAAGTCAAACAGCTGATGCCAGGGGAATTCTGGGAACATCATTGGGCGGTTGGAACTCAGCATATGTGGGCTTAGTAAGAAGCGATGTATTTCATCTAATAGCTATTCACTCTCCAGCTTTCAATAATGAAATTATTCAATCTTATAACAGCTCCCCTAAGCTCCCCTTAAAAATCTTTATGAGCACAGGTGTGATTTATGATACTCAGGATAGGGCGCGAGCGATGAGGAGTGTACTTGAATCAAAAGGATATCCGTTAAGTTATATTGAGGTTAATCAAGGTCACTCATGGGGTAATTGGCGAGCTTTGTTGCAAGAGCCACTTCAATTCTTTTTTCAATAGAACATTTCTGAGTCTCCTCCTTATTATTGATTCCAGATAGTAAACTTTCCTGCTAATCAACTTGTACACCACAGTTTCGACAACAGCAGGGATTTCATAAAATGAATCATCCTTCAGACCACTGTAAGCAGAAGCAGACAGTGGTCAGACGTATCTTAGCTTAAGATGCAGATCAGCAGGTAAACTGTGTATCAAAAGGTATGGTTAGACGAGTCTCGATTGAATGCATATTGTTAATATTTCATTTCAATTAACAATTAAGATTAAAGAGGTTGTTTTGTATTTATCAGGAAAGAAAACCTACTCACTAACAACGACAGCAAGTGTATTATTTTGTGCATTTACAGCCATTCTGGTAATACCTTTCAACGGAAGTTTTAATCCTTTAATGCTTAGCGGCATCCACTTACCCTCTCGTAGCATATAAATCTTTTCGCCATCACTGGACAGCAAAGTTCCTCCGGCAGTCCAGCAGATATCCTCTTTCCCTGGTAAAGTCTCAGCAATTTTTTCGCTATTGAGTTTATCTAAATTTAATTTTCTGATCTCCCACTTGTCGGCACTTAACTTGGCAACATAACTGATTGCTGTTGTCGATGGAATGCGATGCAAAGAACGACCAATGTTTTCTGCCAGCACAGTATCATCGCGTGTGGGTAGTTCCAGGTAGTGGAGTGTGTTAGGAGAGCCATCTTTCCCCAACACAAAAAGTGCCAGGTGACTGTTATCAGCCCATACATGATATCCAACCATAAGGTCGTCAATGATTACGGTAGCTTCTCCACCTTCAACAGGATACTTTCCTAAATCTTGTGCACCATTATCGCGCTGAATAATACAAGACAGATAGTTCTCATCTGGCGTTAGGGTAGGTGAGTATTCCCGCTCCTGAGTTTTAGTGATGTTTTTAGTTTCTTTTGTTTTTAGATGATAGCTTTTAAGATCTGCTCTTCCATTTTCATCAAAAGATGAAAAGTAGAGAACTCGATCAGTTTTGTGAAAGGATGGCTGGTTGTCGTAACCAATACGATTGGTAATATTTCGTGGATTAGCTAAGGTAATCTTTCCTTTTTTCTCTTTTAGATCCAGGATATAAATCTCAGAACCGGTTTGAGCAAAAGAGGTGAGGAAGGAAGCTGCAAGAATAAGCGTGGGCAAAATAATCTTCATGAAACAATTTAAGCATTCTTTAAGTGATTAACATTTAGCAGCCTTTAAAATAAAAATCCCTGAAACAGTAAAGCTCAGGGATTTATTAAAGGGAAGGTTTTTTTGAATGCTTATTGCGTAGGACCGTTATCGATTCTGGATTCAATGGCCGTCTGAATGCTGGAAGGAAGTGCAGAGAATAAGTTATAGCCCATTTGTGATTCTATTGCATCAGTGGTTGTTCGGTAAGTGCCCCATGAGGTGCTAATGCTATTTGAGTTAGGCATATCTACGGCTATTACACGCGTTGAAGTGGTAACACGGCTTACGTCATTTGTGCCCTTGGGTAAAACAAGAATAACTTTCCACACTCTGTTTGGCACTGTAACTTTACCATTGGCGATGGTTGTTTTATAGCCATTGCTGCCAGTTCCTCCTGTGCCATAACTCCCCATGATAATGTATAATTCATTTCCCTGGTTTACTAAGGTTCTGCAATAGCTCTCCAATCTTGCCCAGGTCTGTTGATTATTAGTGGGCGCTTGCGGAATCATATTGGTCATAAAAAAGGTGGCAGAATTATCACTTACTGAATAAGTGCGATCGGCTGAAGGACAATTATGTCCTCTGTCAAATCCACTACCAGAATAATCGGTGTTGCTTACCCGATACCAGCCGCTAGGCAGCGAAGTATCAGCACGGAAATCATCCTGGCGGGCTGCGCTTCCTAACCAGGTATTGTCTAAGTGCCAGCTTACCCAGTTCGGTGTGCCTCTGTCGCGGTGATAAGACATAGCAAATTGATATTTGGTAATAAGATAGTTCCAATAATAGGAGCTGCTGGCAACGGCTCCACTCGGATTGCCCATAGTCAAATTTTCTCCAGAGCTCCTTCCATTGTTAAAATCTTCTTGTGGCACGTAAGCGTCATCGGCTCTTGGACTATTGGGTTTAATAGATTCATCATCGGAACACGAAATGACTGCAAAGAGCAGTACAAAGGCGAGCAGTAGTTTGCTAATGTTTTTCATAATTGGGGGGTTAGGTTATGAAAACAAGTTAGCCTGGCAAAACTGTACTTCAGTTATCCTAAGGTTATTGAATTATCAAGAAATACCTGGGTGATGATGTAGAAATAAGGGAAACAAAGTGCTACTATTTTTATCAGAAAGAACTGACAACACAAAATGGAACTTTGGTTTTCTGCTAATCAGTCTGATAACCAATTTTAAGAACAGTAAGGATTATATGAAATGAATTATCCGTCAGACCGCTGAAAGCAAAAGAAAACAGCGGTCAGACGGATCATAAGTAAAGATGAGGATTAGCATTTTAGTTTTCAGTAAAAAGCATCTTCAAAATGTTCTATGATAATCTCCTTGCCCATTTTAACACTAACTATATCAAAACGAATGGGCCCATTCCATTGCTGTTCAAATACAAACTGCTCAGCCCCTTCAATTACTTTGGCAGCTTTTTTATTACTTACAAAACTTTCCGGTTCACCAAAGGCCACAGAGTGACGGGTTTTTACTTCAACAAAAACCAGCCACTTATCCTTCTGGACAATCAGGTCAATTTCCGCATGCTTATAGCGATAGTTCCTGGCCATAATGGTATAACCCTTATCAATCAAAAAATTAGCAGCCAGTTCTTCACCTTTGTTGCCTGTTTTAATTTTATCGCTCATGCAAATGTTCTACCTTTGAAGCCAAAATTTACGACTGTGTCAACAACAAAAAAATACATTGAAGGATTTACCCGCCAGCTTGCAGATGCCTTGAAGATAGGCGAGGGGCTTGATTTAGTAAGACCCGGCAGCGATATACGCAATATTGTGATAGCAGGTATGGGTGGTTCAGGCATTGGTGCCAACCTGGTGGAGTCACTTACTTTTGGTCGCATTCCCATCCCCATGACGGTGGTAAAGAGCTACAATATTCCACAGTTTGTAAGTCCGCATACACTTTTTGTAGCTAGCTCATACAGCGGCAATACAGAAGAAACCATTGCGGCCCTCAATAAAGCTTTGTTAAAGCGGGCTCATTGCATTGTCATTGCGTCAGGCGGAAAAATTCTGGACATCGCCCGCGAGTATAATCTCTTTTACATTCAGCTTCCGGCTGGTTCAGAGAGTCCCAGGGCAATGTTGGGTTATAACATGATTGCACTGCTATCCTTGTTATACCATACCAACCTGATAGGCTCTGCTTTTATCAAAGAAACAGAGAATGCGATTGAGTTTTTAAATCGTGGAGAAAAAGGCATTCAATCAGAAGCCGAGCTGATTGCCAAAAAGCTAAAAGGCAGAATGCCGATTATCTATTGCGATCAGCGTCTGCATGCTATAGCCTTGCGCTTTCAACAGCAGATTAATGAGAACTCAAAACAGTTCGCACACATTAATACTTTTCCGGAGATGAACCATAATGAATTAGTGGGCTGGAAATTCCCGGAGCCACTGATGCCTATGTTCCAACCCATCTACATGTACTCAGACCATGACCATGAAAGGGTGGAGAAGCGTATGGAAATTTGTCGCGATTTACTGGAGAAAAAATCAAATCCGATCATAGACATTATTGGAGAGGGAGCTTCTTTATTAGAGCAATATTATTATCTGATCCATCTCACCGACTGGATTTCCTTTTACCTGGCTAAGGAAAACGGAGTTGATCCGGATACGATAGAACCCATTGTTTATTTGAAATCAGAACTGGAAAAAATCAAGTGAACGTAAAACCAAATAGCGCCACCACATTTATTGATCTTGGATTAATTGATTACAAAGAAGCCTGGGATTACCAGGCTTCTTTGTTCAACGATATTTTAGCTATCAAGAGCAGCAATAGAAATCTGCCTGAGGAAGAACAAGTCATAACAAAAAACTTCCTGCTATTCTGCGAACACCCTCATGTATATACCTTAGGTAAAAGTGGTGACGCAAAAAATTTATTGTTAGACGAGGCTGCCTTGAAAGAAGTAAATGCCAGCTACTACCACATTAATCGTGGCGGTGATATTACCTACCACGGACCAGGGCAATTGGTGGTTTATCCGGTAATTGATATGGAGAATTTTTTTACCGACATACATAAATACATGCGCTTACTGGAGGAAGCTGTTATCCTTACCTGCAAGTCTTATGGTGTTGAGGGGACAAGAATTGCTGGCCTCACCGGTGTGTGGCTAGGAGATGCCGAAAATCAGAATGAAAGAAAAATTTGTGCGCTTGGTGTCAAGACAAGTCGCTGGGTCACCATGCACGGTTTAGCCTTTAATGTAAATACTGATTTGAATTATTTCAATCACATTGTGCCCTGCGGAATAGATGACAAGGCTGTAACCTCATTGCAACAGGAACTTGGCAGATCCATAGACATGGAAGAAGTAAAAGAGCATATGAAAAAGCACCTAACCTCTTTATTTGGTATGCAATTAATGCAGGGATAATCAAATAGATCTACAGGCTCACGAGTAAAAAATGAATTGAGACACATGAAACTGTTTACCCTTATCGCGCTTCCTGTACTACTGTTGTCTTTATTCCTGATCAATAAAGATGCAACTGACAGTAAACGAGAACGACAAAAGGGTGTTTGTTGGGTGGGTACGCCACAGCCTGTAGTACAGGAAGATTTAGACAAACTTAAATCGCTTGGTGTCACGTGGATTTCACAAACACCTTTTGCCTGGCAACAACAACCTGGAGATACAAGTTTGTTGTTTGAGAAAAAAACAGAACATAAACCCTGGTGGGGAGAGTCGTATGAGGGCATCGCAACAACCAGTCGCTTTGCAAAAGCCGCGAATATTAAAACAATACTAAAGCCACACATCTGGTTAAGGCAATCATGGCCGGGTGAAATTGAGATGGCAAGCGAGGAGACATGGGAAAAATGGTTTAAGCAGTACAATGACTTTATTATAAGTTATGCTACACTGGCACAACAAGAACAAATTGAAATATTTTGTATTGGCACAGAGTTACAAAAAACGATACATCGGTCAGAGTGGTTGGAGATTATTAAAAATGTAAGAGGTGTTTATAAAGGCAAACTTACTTATGCAGCAAACTTTAACGAATTTGAACTTGTACCCTTTTGGGGAGCGCTGGACTTTATTGGCATACAAGCTTACTTCCCCTTAACAAAAAATTCACATCCTACTGTCGCGGAAGTAGCAGCTGGATGGAAGCAGCCCTTAAAACAAATAGAAGCCCTGCATAAGAAAACACAAAAGCCTGTTATTTTTACAGAGATCGGATACAAAAGCACACACGATGCAACGATAGAACCCTGGACGTGGCCTGGCAACGAAGATCACGAAAAGATTTCAGATGTAACACAAGCCAACGCCTATGAAGCTTTTTTTCAACAATGTTGGGGGAAAAGCTGGATTGAGGGTGTGTATTTTTGGAAGTGGTATCCGCAAGGCGCCAGAAGAAATGCAGCAATAGATTTTACGCCACAAGGCAAGCCGGCAGAAAAAGTAATGAAAGAATGGTTCAGTCAACGATAAGATGAAGAAAGACTTAGAAATACCCACGGTGGTTAATGTTACCATTGCAGTGGCTTGTAAGAAAGCCATTGGTGAAAGTGATGAGTGGTTGGTGTATTTATTGAACAACAATGAGTTCCCGATAGAGAATACACTTGTGGCCAGTAATGGATATGGAGAGAAAGATGGGGAACAACAAAAGACCTCCATTTTACGTCATTACTTACAGACAGTTCCTGCAAGGGGCGCGGCCTTGATTGAACCAATTGATAAGGGCGTTTTTCACCTGAACAATGAATACTGGGTCAGCTATTACATCGGAAGCAAAATTTACGATAAACGTTTTGTCTTCGTTCCCGAAAGTATTAGCGAGCACAACCTGACTTTTGTAAAAGAACTTGGCATGGAGGCTGTATTGCACTCCTGAAATGAGATTATCATTAACAAGAGGAATTTGTGTATTTTGAAGGAGAATTGTAGAGTAACATGATTCCTGAATTACGCGACATACTATTTCTGGATATTGAAACGGTTGCTATCACCAACAACTTTCAATCTCTTGATGAACGCCTAAAAGTTCAATGGTCTCGAAAAGCCTCTTTCCTTAAGCGTGCTGAAGATCAAAGTGATGAAGACCTTTTTCATGAGCGAGCCGGTATTTATGCAGAGTTTGGGAAGATCATCTGTATTTCTGTTGGGAAGCTTTTCGATCATGAAAGTGGGGACTTGGGGTTAAAGACTAAGGCCTTCTACGGACATGATGAAACGGCCTTGCTTCAGGAGTTTAAAGAAATGCTCATGAAACTTGGTGACGGTGTAAAGCTTTGTGCGCATAATGGTAAAGAGTTCGACTTTCCTTATATGTGCCGTAGAATGCTGGTGAATGACATCCCCTTACCACCAGCCTTAAATTTGGCAGGTAAAAAATCCTGGCAGGTAGAACACATGGACACCATGGAGATGTGGAAATTCGGAGACTATAAACACTACACCTCTCTGGACCTGCTCGCCTCCATCTTTAATATTGCCTCTAGTAAAAGTGATATTGACGGAAGTAAAGTGAATAGTGTCTACTACCAACAGGGCGATCTGGAGAAGATAAAAAATTATTGTACAGCTGATGTTTTGGTGTTAGCACAGCTATTTTTAAAAATGAAAAGCCTTCCATTAGTGAAAGGTGAAAATGTTATTACGACTTAAGAATGTCAAAGAATAAAAAAACAAAAACTACAAAAGGAAAGGATTCCTTTTCACGTATTAAATCAATCATCCTGTCAGTTTTTTCAGAAAACCCGGGTAAGGGTTACAGTATCAAACAAATTGCCAGAAAGGCTCAGATAAAAAAGAAAGATGAGCTAAAGCTTGTCGCCAACTTCATTTACGAACTTGAATTACAAGGACAAATAAAGGAAATCAGCGATGGAAACTATGCAGCAGTAGCAAGCTTAAATGCCATTACGGGTATTGTTGACCACGTCAGCTCTCGCTTTGCCTATATCCGCATAGGTGAAGATCAACCCGATATTTATGTAAAATCCAAAGACCTCGGTTCAGCCCTTGATGGAGACACAGTAGCCGTTAGTATTTTTAAAACAAGACATGGTGAACATCCGGAAGGTAAGGTAGTAGAAGTACTTAAAAGAGGCAGAACACGTTATGTGGGCCGCATTGAGGTTTCTAAAAACTATGCATTTGTTGTGCCCGATTATCGCAAGATGCATCAGGACTTCTTTGTTTATCCGGAGAATATCAATGGAGCTAAAACAAATGATAAGGTTGTTGTAGATATTGTGGCCTGGGGCGCTCCGGATAAAAGCCCGGAAGCAAAAGTAACGGATATTCTGGGTAAAGCTGGTGAGAATGAAGCAGAGATACATTCCATTATGGCAGAGTTTGGTTTGCCCTTCGAGTTTCAACCACAAGTGATTAAGGAAGCTAAAAAGATTGATGAAGGTATTACGCAGGAAGAAATCAAGAAGCGAAAAGACTTCAGGAATATCACAACCTTTACCATCGACCCTGAGGATGCCAAAGATTTTGATGATGCACTCTCCATCCGTAAACTGGAGAATGGTAATTACGAAATAGGGGTGCACATTGCCGATGTAACGCATTACGTTGAAGAGAAAAGTTTATTGGAGGAGGAAGCTTTTGAAAGAGCAACTTCCGTTTACCTGGTCGATAGAACGATTCCAATGTTGCCGGAAAGACTGAGCAATGAACTTTGTTCGCTCAGGCCCAACGAAGATAAACTTACCTTTGCCGCAGTGTTTGAAATGAGCTCACAGGCACAAATAGTTAAAGAATGGTTTGGAAGAACCATCATTCATTCAGACAGACGTTTTACGTATGAAGAAGCACAAACTGTGCTAGAGACGAAACAGGGCGATTTTGCTACAGAGCTGACACTACTGAATGACTATGCGCATAAACTCAGAAAAGAACGTTTCAAAAAAGGAGCAGTAAATTTTGAAACCACAGAAGTGAAGTTTAAACTGGATGAAAAGGGTAAACCACTCGCTGTTATTCCTAAGGTAAGAAAGGATGCACATAAGCTGATTGAAGAGTTTATGCTGCTGGCCAATAAGCGTGTGGCCACTTTTGTATACGAAATGAAAAAAGGCGAACAAAAAAACACCTTTGTTTACCGCACGCACGATTATCCCGATCCTGAAAAAATTCAAACCTTTGCCACCTTTGCCAAACAATTTGGGCATGCCATGGAAGTTGAAGAAAAGTCAATTTCTAAATCGTTGAATAGCTTAATGGATGAAATTGAAGGCAAACCAGAGCAAAATGTTTTACAGAGTTTAGCCGTGCGTGCTATGGCCAAGGCCAAGTATACCACAGCTGCTAAAGGGCACTTCGGTTTGGCTTTCGAGCACTACTCACACTTTACTTCACCCATACGCAGGTATCCCGATATGATGGTGCATCGTTTGTTGCAACATTACCTGGAGGGAAAGGCTTCTGTTGATCAAACGGAGTTTGAGAAAAAATGTCTGCATGCATCAGAAAGAGAGAAACGGGCTGCTGATGCGGAACGTGCTTCAATTAAATACAAGCAAGTTGAGTTTATGGCAGCTGCTGAGAAGCGCGACTACGAAGGCATTATCTCTGGTGTAACGGAATGGGGCTTATACATAGAAATCATTGAGACAAAATGCGAGGGCATGATCCGTATGTCGGATATGGATGATGACTACTACGAGTTTGATGAAAGGAATTATTGTATTGTTGGTCGTAGAAACCATAAACGTTTTACGCTGGGCGATAAATTAATGGTGCGCGTAAAGAAGACTGATATTGATAAGCGACTGATTGACCTTGTTTTTGCCGAGACGCAAGTGTTTTCCAATAAGGCACCATCACCTAAAAAATATTCAGAAGACGCAGATGATCTTGATTTTCCTGACTCTTTGGCCAACAGGAAGAAGAAAAGATAAAATTTCTGCGAAGTTGTTTTAAGTTTGGATAGCTGCAGATTTTAAATAGAAGCTGTACTTTTATCCGTGAAAATTTGTGTGATCTGTGGCTAAAAAAGCATGGATACTCAACTAAACATTTTAGAAAAACCCTTGTTTACAATATTCTTAAAATACGTCTTGTGAATTTTTTTGAACTTATTGAAAAAGAAGCAGCTAAACAGAAGTTTGGCAAAAATCCGGATTCTCTTTATGAACCCATTCGGTATATCATGAGCATTGGTGGCAAACGCATGCGTCCGCTACTCACGATGCTGGCCTACTCACTGTATAAAAAAGATGTGAAGTCAATCACAACCTATGCATTGGCAGTAGAGGCCTTCCATAATTTTACGCTCATGCATGATGACATTATGGATCAGGCTCCCTTAAGAAGAGGCAAGGCCACGGTGCATAAAAAGTGGGATATCAATACAGCTATTCTCTCTGGAGATGTGATGTTGGTAAAAGTTTATGACATGTTCATGACCTTACCAGATGCCAAACTGAAGAAAGTATTAAAGGCTTTTAATAAATGTGCAGCTGAAGTATGCGAAGGTCAGCAGCTTGACATGGACTTCGAAAAGCGGGACGGTGTAACTGAAGCAGCATATATTAATATGATAAAGCTGAAGACGGCAGTGCTCTTAGGCTTTGCCTTAGAGTTAGGGGCTATTTTAGCGAATGCTAATGAAAAACAACAAAAGGCTTTACGCGATTTTGGTGTAAATATTGGCATAGGCTTTCAGTTAAAAGACGATTTATTAGATGCTTATGCAGATCCGGAAAAATTCGGTAAACAGGTAGGCGGGGATATTATTGCCAATAAAAAAACGTATTTATTAATCAAGGCTTTCGAAAAGGCGAACGACCAACAAAAGCAGACATTAACACATTGGTTATCGCTCACAAAATTTAATAAAAACGAGAAAGTTGAGGCTGTTAAGAAGGTGTATGATGAATTAAACATTCCTGCACTGGCTAATAAAAAAATTAATAGCTACTTTAACAAAGGCTTTAAGAGTTTGGATGCTGTAAAAGGCAATGTAAAAGCTAAAACAGCACTGCGCACTTTTGCCGAAGACCTCATTGACAGACAAGTTTAAATATGCAGGAATTTTTTAAAGACAAGAGTGCACACGTGTATTATGATGCAGTGTTAGACACACTCTTTTTGGTTTACACGGGCAAGGTTCAAAACGACCAGCATTTTATCACCATCAACACGGCTGTGCTGGCTGCATTTACGAAACTGAAGACCCAGAAATTTGTAGCGGATATCCGTAAGATGGGTATCATAAGTGTCGCCTCTCAGAACTGGGTGGTTGCCAACTTGCTGCCCGGCATGGTAAAGCACCTGAATGGTAAAATGCTCTACCACGCACAAGTAGTCGATCCGTCAGAAATATTGTCAAAAGTATCCGGGAATAACATTAAGGGTAGATCCAGCCAGGTTGCAGAAGGATTTGAAGTGGTACAGTTTTCAGATACCGAAAAGCTTAAAGAGTATTTAAGAAGCGTTACTTAAATAAGCATACTCAGGCTACTGAGTAATGAGCGCAACATACTTTTCTCCCAATTTTTCCCTGCTGTACTTCATTGATAGTTCATGTGCATTTTCCTGTGCTTTACGCAACATACTTTTGTCTTCGAGAAAGGGTTGGAGTTGCTTCACTAAATTTTCAGGCCTATGGTAATCAATTACAAAACCGCAATGATGTGACTCAATGTCTTCTTTAATCCAACCATTGAAATTAGTAATGACTAATTTGCCCGCTGCCAGACCATCAAAATATTTATTAGGTGAACCGGTTTCTAAAACCGGTTTATTGCGATAAGAAATAAATACTGCATCCGTAACGTTCATCACCTCCCTCACGCCTTCACGATTGGAGAAGGGAACAAAGACAACATTATTGATCGCTAATTTTTTTGTGGTGGATTTAAGCGATTCCAGCACAGCCCCCTCTCCACAAAATAAAAAAGAAACAGGTAAGTTTGCCTGTTCCGCAATTCTGGCGCAGTCGAGCACAAACTCCAGGCCATTGGCAAAGCCAATCGAACCAATATATGATATCACAAATCGATTTTGTACGCCAAACCTTTGCTCAAGCACTTCCTTTTTATGCTCGGGTTTGAAAAAATCCAGGTCGGCCATGTTGGGTAACAGATACACTGTTTTACCGGGTACTTGCTGCTCAATTATTTTTTTCATGGGAATAGACAAAGCAACCACCGCATAGCTCTGCCTGTAGATAAAATGCTCTAAGCGTCTCAATAAAAATTTGAGAATCGGATTTTTGATAAAGCCAAGCTGGATAGGCGCCTCCGGCCAGAGATCACCCACTTCAAAAATGAAAGGCACTTTTTTTCGCCACTTTAGCCAAATACCCACCAAACCAACAGTTAGGGGTGTAGACATGACATAGCACCGCTCCACACCTTGTTGCGCAACAGCAGTTTTGCATGCTAAAAATATAAATGTTAGAAAAGAGCGTACCCTTTTATAAAAGCCAAAGGCATTATCATATGGCACAGGTAAATAGTGAATAGCAATGCCTTTATGAATCTCATGTTGTGACGTGCTTTGATTGTGACCTGTAAGGACTACAACCTCATGGCCGTGTTCCACCAATGCCGAAGCCAGAAAATAGGAGCGCAAGGCTCCACCCTTTTCGGGAGTATTAAAGTGCTGGTGGACAAGCAGAATTTTCACGGTGCAAAATAGCAGCGAACTTTTGAAAGTTCATCATACCGGCTTCCACTCATTTTTTGTTTACCTTTACCAGGAGCAAACGCCTCTGAAAAAGAATAAAATACAGCTGATAGAGCCTGGAACTGTTCCAGCTTAAACGTTACATCAAGTTGCGCTTTCGTCTATAAGCGCCCTGTCCTTTTATTTTTCATTATATAAATTTTACCATGTTAGAAACAACACGACTAGTGCTTATGCCTTTGTCGCATGAGCAACTATATCTCTATAAACATCAACGACAAGCTTTAGCCACGAAACTGGGTATTAACAACATTGCACCCCATGACGATCCGGAAACGCTACCTCATTTGGACGAAGCAATAGATTTCTGGATTGAAAGTACACGAAAACATCCTCAGTATTTTACCTGGTATACCAACTGGCTCATCATTCTTAAACAAGAATCAGTGGCAATAGGTGGTATTGGCTTTTCAGGTATGCCAAGAGAGGGTAGGGCAATGGTTGGTTATGGATTGAATAGTCAGTATTTCGGAAAAAATTACGCAACCGAAGCACTTAAAGCCATGATAGATTGGGCATTCAAAAATCCAGACTTGGATACAATTATGGCAGACACACCGTTGGAGCACTGGAGTTCGCACCGGGTTCTGGAGAAAAATGGATTTAAGCAGGTTGGGCGTGATAGCGAACTCATTCATTGGGAGCTTCCCTACACTGATTAAAGGCCAACAAATTTTACCTGAGGCAATGAAATCCTTCGTTACTGAATATTTCAGTAACGAGGGCCGCCTTGCCTGCAAGGAGATTGAGCTTGCTTGTATCTAGCGTTTCACCGAAGAAACACTTCTTACATGACTCAATATATTCAGCACCGTGGTTGAGGAAGGCTTTAACAAACCTCCATCCAACTCTTTGGTTAGTGAACATAATTGATTGAACTGCTCATTCAATTCCGGGTCGGAAAGTAATGCATGCTTAATTTCCTCCGTTTCCTTCTCCGTAGTCTCTCGGTACAAAAACCGGATCAGGTCGTTCTGGGTAAAAGTTTTTATCATAGGCTCTGTTAGTAATCATTTTCTTACGCAAGTTGATAAGCGCGTAACGCATGCGTCCCAAGGCCGTATTTATGCTTACGTCTGTGCGTTCTGCTATTTCCTGGAAACTCATGTTTAGGTAATGGCGCATAATCAATACTTGCTTTTGCTCTACAGGTAGATCCTTAATCAGCATACGAAGTTTTGCTTTAGATTCCTGTAACACCTGTTTATCCTCCATGGACACTTCTGCAAATTCCATTGAGTTAAAAACCTTGCTACCATCTTCCAACACAATTTCCGGATAGCGCTTTTGCTTACGGAAGCTGTCAATTGCCAGGTTATGCGCTATTCTGCCAATCCAGGCAGAAAACTTACCCTCATCGTTGTAGCGGCCACCTTTTATGGTGTTCACCGCTTTGATAAAGGTTTCCTGCAAAAGGTCTTCAGCCCTATAGCGGTCTTTTACTATTAAATAAATGGCCGTATACAGGCGCGACTTGTGTCGGTGTAGGAGAATTTCAAAAGCCCCATCGTTACCGTTTTGATAAAGTGACACTAATTCACTGTCACTACATCCTTTATTAATCATCTGCTTTGCTTTTAGGTAACGTAGAAATGTAGCTCGATAGTATGGGGTTTTAGTGAGTGATTAGACTGAAAAGGTATAAACTTTCTGAAATTGCGCAAAAAATTTTTTAAAAAATCTTGCCTACAATGATTTTTATCGCCCTATTTGAACCCGATTTGCAGTTTTAACCAATTATGGCCACGAGTAAGAAGCGCGTTATTAAAAGTTTAGATAACCTAACGGACGATCTAAAGGAATTATTAAAGGATCAATACCCTGCAGGATACGAGGGAAGTATCACCCGTATTACCAATGCTAAAAAAGAACCCATTTTTGTTTTCCCGCTGGAAACAGAAGATGCCACCTATCTGATTAAGGTACCTGCTGTTAAAAACAGCGATGGTGAGTACGATGTTGAGAAGAAGGAGGAAGACGAGTTTGGAGATAATGCACCAGGAGGAGGCGATAGTGATGACGACTATGGCAACGATACGGATGACAGTTATGGAGCCGGTGGTGGTGATGATGACGATTATGAAGGAGGAAAACGCGGTGGAAAAGAAGCCAGTTACGACCCTGACTTTGACTAAACTGCCACAAAGCAATTTCAGGCTTTGTTTGCATAAATTCCTTAAAAGTTTACTATAAATTGAACACCATCTGAAAGGATGGTGTTTGTGTTTAAACCATCTTCGCTACTCAGATAGAAACCCAATTTGATTGAATTGGGTAAAGGCCTGCAAAAATCAATGAAAAAAGACACGTTAACTATCGAACAGGACATCGACCAACTCGACCCTAAACAGTTCATCATCATTAAAAGGGCACGGGTTAATAACCTTAAAAACCTGAGTGTGGCTATTCCCAGAAATAAGATGGTAGTGATTACCGGCTTATCGGGTTCAGGGAAATCTTCCTTAGCCTTCGACACACTTTTTGCTGAAGGTCAGCGCATGTATGTGGAAAGCCTGAGCTCTTATGCCCGCCAGTTTTTGGGGCGTATGGAAAAGCCTGATGTGGATTATATAAAGGGTGTTTCACCGGCCATAGCCATAGAGCAGAAGGTAAATACACGCAACCCACGGTCTACTGTAGGCACCACTACAGAGATCTATGATTATTTGAAATTACTTTTTGCCCGTGTAGGTACTACCTACTCACCTATTAGCGGCAAGGAGGTTAAGAGAGATACCGTTACAGAAGTCATTAATCAAATTAATAAGTTAAAGCAAGGCACTCGCATCATGGTAGCCTGCCCTTTACATATTAAGAAGGGACGCAAGCTGAGTGAAGAGCTGAATCTTTTATTAAGCAAGGGCTTCGCTCGCATATTGATGAATGGCGAAGTGAAGTTTATCGAGGAGATGCTAAACTCAGCAACACCCGCTGAGGAGGCTAAGACAAAAAAGAAAACAGCAGCAAAAAAGGTGAGCGAGCCCACCGCAGTTTTTGAAATTCTGATCGATCGTGCCTCCGTCAATGCTGAAGATGAGGACACCGTTTTTAGAATATCAGACTCAGTACAAACTGCCTTTTTTGAAGGAGAGGGCGATTGTCATGTATATGTTGAGGGTGGTGATGTCTTAAAATTCTCAGATCGTTTTGAGTTAGATGGCATGACTTTTACAGAGCCATCGGTTAATTTTTTCAGTTTCAACAATCCCTATGGAGCCTGCCAGACCTGCGAAGGTTTTGGAAAGGTACTGGGCATAGATGAAGATTTAGTCATTCCGGATAAATCAATGTCGGTGTACGAAGGAGCTATTGCACCCTGGAGAAGTGAGGCGATGAGTGAATGGCAAAAGCCCTTGTTAAAAAATGGTATCAAATTCGATTTTCCTATACACAGACCTTATAACGAGCTTACACAAAAACAGCGTGAATTGCTTTGGACGGGTAATGAGTACTTTGATGGCATCAACGGTTTTTTCAAATACCTCGAATCAAAAACACATAAAATTCAATACCGCGTAATGCTTTCGCGCTATCGCGGCAGAACTACTTGCCCGGATTGCCGGGGTACTCGTTTGCGTAAGGATGCACAGTATGTAAAAATTGCAGATACTTCTATCACTGATATTGTGCTAATGCCCATAGAGGAGGCCTTGGCCTGGTTTCAAAAATTGAAGCTCCCGGTATACGAACAGAAAATATCCGATCGCATACTCACCGAAATACGATCACGCCTCGAGTACATGGAGAAGGTAGGGCTTGGTTATCTCACACTCAATCGCGTTACGTCTACTTTGTCTGGTGGAGAATACCAACGAATAAAGCTGGCTACCTCATTGGGCAGTGCTTTGGTTGGCTCTATGTATGTACTGGATGAACCCAGCATTGGCCTTCATCCGAAAGACACAGCCAGGATGGTAGAAGTACTTCAATCCTTACGCGACTTGGGTAATACAGTAATTATTGTTGAGCATGAAGAAGAAATCATGCGGGCTGCCGATCAGATTATTGATATTGGCCCGGATGCCGGTTCACATGGTGGTGAGTTGGTGTTTCAAGGATCGATTAGTGATGTAAACAAACGCATTGCTTCACATACCATTAACTTTTTAATTGGTGCAGATAAAATTGACATACCGAAGACACGCAGAAAGTGGAAAGACTCCATTACCGTTGTGGGTGCGCGCGAAAACAATTTGAAGAACCTGAAAGTTAAGTTTCCCCTCAATACGCTTACCGTAGTGACTGGAGTAAGTGGTTCAGGTAAATCAACCCTGGTAACTAAAATCTTATATCCTGCTATGGGCAGGCTAACCGGCAACGTAGCAGAAACTCCAGGCAAGTATGATAAGCTTGAAGGCGATTTCAGCAGAATTACGCAAGTTGAATTTGTAGACCAGAATCCAATTGGCAAATCGTCACGCTCTAATCCGGTAAGTTATGTGAAAGCCTACGATGCTGTAAGAAACTTATATGCCGATCAACCTCTGGCACAACAGCGCGGCTATAAGCCTTCTCATTTTTCATTTAACGTAGAGGGTGGACGCTGCGAGACTTGCCAGGGAGAGGGAGAAATTAAAGTAGAGATGCAATTCATGGCGGATATCTTTTTAAAATGCGAGAGCTGCCATGGCAAAAGATTTAAGCAGGAAGTGCTGGAGGTAGAAGTAAACGGAAAAAATATTGCCGATGTACTAGACATGACCGTAGAAGCTTCTTTAGATTTCTTTAAAGAGCGCAAGGCCATTTACGACCGACTGCTGCCCATGTATGAGGTTGGTTTGGGTTATGTAAAACTGGGGCAGTCGTCCAATTCATTAAGTGGAGGAGAAGCGCAGCGTGTAAAGCTTGCTTCTTTCTTAGGAAAAAACTCACCAGAGGGGAACATCCTTTTCATTTTTGATGAACCGACTACCGGCCTTCACTTTCACGACATCAGTAAATTATTGAAAGCCATCAATGCCCTGGTGGATGAAGGACATAGTGTAATTGTGATCGAACACAACCTTGAAATTATTAAATGTGCCGATTGGGTTATCGACTTAGGGCCAGAAGGTGGAGAGAAGAGAGGAGGTCAATTGGTATTTGAAGGAACACCTGAAGAGATGACGAAGAAAGGCAAGGGTTTTACAGCGGAGTTTTTGAGAGGGAAGTTGTAATGGTATTATGACAAATATGATTAATAAAAGAATAAGTGTTTGTTATTTCACGCTTTTATTAATGCAGTTGACACAAATCAAGGTGTCAGCACAAGAGCCTTTGAGTAATCCTATTAAATCTTATTATAAAAACATTTCTGATAAACGCTTAAAAGAATTACGTATAGTTAAGTTCAATCCGGAAGATTCAATAAAAGAGCTACACGCTATCCATTGGTATGGTAGAAATGGAAAAATAAAAAAATCCAGAATTTTTGATGAAATATTCCCTAGCCTCGAAACTTTTATAATTTATCACCACGATCCGGATGGCCTTAGCGAAACCACAATCGTTAACGGTAAATTTCAAAACCAACAAATAAATCTTTTATATGAGGGAATTAATATAAAAGTATTCAGATCGGATCATGTAGACACAACCAAATCTCTTTTTAAAAACATCAAAGTTCTTAGCCAAAACATCCTGGACACAGTAAAACTAGAAGAAGCTGAAAAAATAAGTTCACTAATAATTAGTGATAAGAAAAATGATCATTTGCGTGTATCATATACAAAAGCATTTTTAAAAGATGGTAGAGTTTACCAGGAAATCACGAAAGGTTATGAGCAAGATTCTGTGGTATGGAGTTACCATGATGAAGAACTAACGAAAACATATTATATAAAGGAGCGTAAATTCAAATCAATTAAATTTTCAAAACAAGGTCTGCCAGTTTTTGAAGAACTCAGTGGTACTTTCAATGTCACTATTGAAAATGCTTACACCAGCGAAGGTAAAATAATGACAACTTGGTGGACAGGAAGTATTGAGAAACGTTTGAAATATGTTTACTCAAATGATTTACTCACAATGATTGAAGAGTATGCGTCACAAAGTGATAAAACTATTATCTTGAAATTCGATTACCTATTCAACAATAATAAGGTCTCGACACATTGAGTCAACTATTTCTATTTGGTTAGTTTTTTCAGGAAGTGACACCAGTGGTTCGCAAACAGTACAGTCATTATCTTCCCTGTTCGTGAAAACAAAGTAAAACCCACCACCTGTTTCGAGTATATCCTCAAATTTTCTTAGCTGCTCCTCATTTGAGGCACAGTATGGATAAGTTTTAAATACATTTTGGTAGATTGTTGCATTAGCTTGGAGAGCATTGTGCCAGTGTGCATCGACTTGCGTTGGCAGAAAAGAGCCTGAAAGAATCTCAATGGCCACACCCGCACAAGCCGGACTATCACTGACAATGCGTCCCTTTAACCTTGCGACACATAAAGCTTCGTTCGACAATTCAGGTTGACAAGCCGAAAAAGTCATAATAACGGCAACAGATAAGGTAAGTAGGCATCGATTCATTTTCTCTACTTGATTAGTGTTACTATTTATTGACACTGACAACTGCCAAAAGGTTGTAAGTAGTAAACTGTATTTATTTTTTCGATCTGGCTTGGCACTTACTTGATGATTGAGTTTGAAAGCCTAAATTGACCTGATAAAAAATTCAAAATAACCCACGTTGCGTGAGTAAGGCTGAATAGATTTTAATGGTTAACTAACATGAGAAATATTTTATTTTTTATTGCATTATTGATTGCAGGAAAGGTGCACGGAGCAACACCTCCAGACTCAATAAGTACTGTTAACAAAAAAAGATTATGGCTGGTGGCCGGAATTGAGGCAAGCTTTTATGTTGGTGGCATGCTCTATCTTAATGAAATATGGTACAGAGATTATGAACGTGTACCTTTTCATTGGTACAACGATAATTCAGGCTATCTGCAAATGGATAAAGTTGCGCACAGTTTTATCGCATATCAGGAGAGTCGTGCAGGATATCAGGCGTTACGGTGGGCGGGTGTTCCAAAAAACAAAGCCTTGCTTTGGGGAGGTTCACTTGGTTTTATACTGCAACTGCCAGTTGAAATATTTGATGGCATTTACGAAGGTTATGGCTTTTCTATGGGTGATGTTGTCGCAAATACTTTTGGAAGTTTACTTTTTACTCTGCAGGAGTGGCGTTGGGATGAGCAACGTGTAAAAATGAAATATTCTTTTTCACCCTCTCCCTATGCGAAAGTAAGACCGCGTGTGCTCGGAGAAAATGCTCTTGAACAACTTTTTCTGGACTATAACTCGCACACTTATTGGCTTTCATTTAATCTAAAATCATTCGCCAAAAATTCTCAACTCCCTGCATGGTTAAATGTGGCGGTTGGTTATAGCGCCAATGGTATGCTGGGGGAATTTGAAAACCCTGATTTTATTAATGGTCAACCTGCTCCGAATTATGAGCGTTACAGACAAGTGCTGCTAAGTTTAGATGTTGATTTGAGTAAAATTCCTACGCGGAGTATTTTTTTAAAACGTGTGCTTGGTAGTTTAAATATTTTAAAAATTCCTTTTCCTGCTATTGAGTTTAATAACAAGGGTATTAAAGCTTACAGTCTATACTATTAAGAATTCTTCATGGACTGATAAAATTTAGCTAAATAGAAGTAAGTATTAAAATGTAGCTCTTCCGGATTTATAATCCGGAAGCCGTATCAAAGAATTTTTAATTCGCTTTTACAATTTAATAGCATTTAACGCTATAACCGCTGTGCAAAAGTTAAGGTCGCAGACCTGTGATAGTGCTTCCGAATTTTAAATTTTGAATTTGAGATTCACGTGAGAGTATTCAAATAAACTTATCTCACCTTCCTGTAAATCTCCCTTCCTTTCTCATTCCACTCTACACGTACAAAAGCTTTTGTTTCAGGATCAAAGGGTTCTTTTGGGAAGGAAATTATTTTTTTACGTCTGCCATCAGGATAGTATTCAATCCAGTCGTTTATTCTTTTACCGAACTTATATTCGCCAACCACTGCGGGTTTTCCATTTTCGTGGAAGAGGTAATAGTAACCTTCTCTTTCACCATATTCGATCGGAATAATTTCTTTTAACTTTTTTCTTTCAAATGGATCATAGTATGTAAGTTGTGATTCTTTAGGCCATCCCCTGAAATATTTTTCTTTATCGAGCAACACACTGTCACGGTTGTAGCGCATCCAGCGGCCATGCTTAGTGCCTTTGTAGAAAATGCCTTTCTCAAGTGTTATACCACCCAGCATAAACTTTTCATAAGGGCCATGTAAGAGTATCCCACTTTTGGGATCAAATTTTGAAGGGGCTGTCTTGCGAACTTCTGTGCGTTTATAGTCAAACCAATAAACATCCCTGACGAAAGTCTGTGGATTCTCCGGTGTTTTAAGAATGAAAAATTTTTCAAAAACGATACGTTCACCCGTGCCTTTGCGGGTCATGCCTTTTTTGGTTTTAATACCATAAAAGACCCGCTTCTTTACTTTCTTCTTTTTTGGGCTGGCTATTGAATCGTCTTTTTGACTCAGGTCTAACTGATAGGCACCATCTATGGTAAAGGGTCTGTCTTCAGCATCGCCTGTTTCCTCCTGCGCGAGCAGTGAAAAAGACAGGAATAAAAAGCAACCAAGCAGTATTGTGCGCATGAACATAAAACGAAGATACGGTAATTTTATTTTTTAAGGAATGCTTTAACCCTACACAGAAAATGGTGTTTAAGGAGTATGAGTAAAGGCAATAAATCTTATTTACCCCAGAAAGTATGCGTGGTTTGCCAAAAGCCTTTTACCTGGCGTAAGAAGTGGGAGAATAACTGGGAAGAAGTTAAATACTGCAGTGATCGGTGTCGCAGGCAAAAGTAGACCCAATCACTTGTGTACTTCTTATTTTGTAATTCTTTTATAATACAGCATAGCAGCCGCTATTCCCTTTTTCTTTTCGCTCGTTGTAAGATAGCCATCACTTTTATTGGTGAAGCAAATAGACTCACCTTGAGGCTCAGGGGTGTAAGGAAGTGTTGTGGCTTTTCGTCTTAACATGGTTACAATACTTTCTGCCTCCCCTTTTTTCCAATAGTAAACCGAATCGTAATTCTTTATCAGCAGCTCACCACGATCACCATCATAATCGGCTGCTGTAATTTGAGTTACCGGTATAGTTAATAAATAGTTTGCCACAGAAATAGTGTCTGTCTGCTGCGGGTAAGGAAGTGTGTAAAGATTGATTTGCTTTTCTCTTTTACTGAAGATATAGAGGTCTTTGCTCTTCGGTTCGATAAACAGCGCTTCAGCATCACGCTGGCCATCAGAAAACTGAAATTTGATAGAATCTATTTTGTCAACAACAATTTCGTCCCCCTCATTAAGCGAAGGTTCTTCAATTCTATAAATGTACTTGAATGGATAGATGGCTTCATTGTCACCGATTTCTCCTACGTAAACGTAAGTCTTTTTATCATCCGGGCCAGGGCCAACACTTATATCTTCCCAGTCACGATTTTTTACCCCTTTGAGTACAGCACTTCCAATGTAGGCACCATCTTGTTCTACCAGAAAAATTCTCGGCTCGCCTGCACTGTCATTATGCGTCCAGTATCTCCCTTGATTTGCCATACTGGCATCAAGCCCTGAAGCCTCATCAATTTTGGCATTTGAAAGTACACCAATTGACTTACCATTTTCAAAAAAGGAAGGGTCAATTTTACCGGAAGGCTTGCAAGCATTAAAAACAAGCAAAGCAAGCGAAAAGAAATAAGTTAAAAATCGCATTCTAATTTTTGTGCAAAGAAAGTACTTCCGGTGAGTTTTGAAAAACATTTTCTACAGCCAGTCAATTCATCATGATAAAATTAGTCTTGGCAGTAAGGAATTCATCAAAAATAAAAAAGCTCCCGGGGATTATTCCAGGAGCATTTTGACTTTGGTAAAAATCATTAAATCGATTTAATAGCTGCTTCGTAATTAGGCTCCTGCCCAATTTCAGGAACTAACTCCGTATGTTTTATTTTGCCATCAGCACCGACAACCACTACTGCGCGGGCATCCAATGCTTCAAAGGCACCATCCGTAATTTCTACACCATAATTTTTTGAAAAGCCTTTGTTGCGGTAATCGCTAAGGGTAACCACGTTGTTCAACCCTTCAGCGCCACAGAAACGTTTCATGGCAAAAGGCAAATCTTTAGAAATGCAAAGCACCACTGTGTTGTTAAGTTTGCTGGCTTCAGCATTAAACTTACGTACAGAAGCAGCACACACACCGGTGTCAACACTTGGGAAAATGTTCATTACTATATTTTTGCCCGCATAATTTTTTAATGAGACTTCGCTCATATCAGCAGCATTTGTCAGAATAAAATCTGGTGCTGCATTTCCTACTGAAGGCAATTCTCCGTTAGTATTTGTGGGCTTTCCACCCAAAGTAATTTTCGACATGTTTGTTGGTTTAATTTCTAGTTGTAAAACAGATGTGATTTAATAAAGTTCATTAAATATCTATTTGGCGTACATATAATCCAGTGTCAGGTTAAGCATGGCTTTAAGACCAACTAACATACCACGTTCATCAATGATAAAGTCAGGCGTATGGTGGCCAACGGCATCCTTCAATGGATCTTTGTCTGGTGGGCAAGCGCCTACAAAGAAAAAGAAGCCCGGAACCTTTTGCTGATAGAAGGCAAAATCTTCAGCACCGGTTACTGATGGGATTCTCACCACATTGTTTTCACCTGCTGCCTTTTGTAAGCTGGCCACTACTTTTTCAGTTAAGGCAGGATCATTATACGTTACTGGTGTCATTTTTTGAATTTCAATTTCGGCTCTGGCACCCATACTTTCAGCAACATTAGTCACCATCACCCTCATCTTCTCATGAATTTCATCCTGCATCTTTGTATCAAGTGTTCTGATGGTACCGGCCATCTCAGCGTATTCAGGAATAATGTTTTCGCGAATACCGGCATTGATACGACCCACGGTAACTACGGCAGGCTCTTGTGTAAGATTAACAGAACGGCTTACAATAGTTTGTAAACTGTTGATGATTTGAGCAGAGACAACAATAGGATCTATACCTCCCCAGGGAGCAGAGCCGTGTGCCTGCTTACCATACACTTTTATTTTAAACCAATCGGATGCTGCCATTAAGCCAGCAGGCTTATACGTAATGCGCCCTAGTGGAGCGATGGACTGAATATGTGCACCAAAGATTACATCTACTTTGGGATTTTCAAGTACCCCTTGTTTCACCATTAGACTGGCGCCACCTTCCTCACCGGCTGGTGCCCCTTCTTCTGCAGGTTGAAAAATAAATTTTACAGTGCCTTTTAGCTCAGCTTTGTTTTGGGAAAGAATTTCTGCAGTGGCCATCAACATCGCTACATGTGTATCATGTCCACAGGCATGCATTACACCGGTTTCTTGTCCATTAAAAGTGGTACGTTCTTTTGAAGCAAAAGGAAGACTGTTGCGTTCAGTAACTGGCAAGGCATCCATATCAGCGCGCAAAGCAATTACTGGCCCGGGCTTACCACCCTTCAATATGCCCACTACACCAGTGTGTGCCACACCTGTTTGTACTTCTATGCCCAGTGACTTAAGATGGGCGGCAATCTTCTCACCGGTTTTAATTTCTCGGTTAGATAATTCAGGATATTGATGGATGTTTCGTCTCCATTCAATCATGCGTTGTTCTATGGCAACGGCCTGCTGCATTACCTTAGTTTGCAGTTTTGGGCTTACCTGTGCGCTAACACACAGCGTTAGCAGAGAAAGCACTGCACTCATTAATAAATTTTTCATACGTTTAGGTTATGGCTAAAACCGAAGGTAGAAAAATAGGCAGGCTAAGCAAAGGCAAATCGTTATGTGGATAAAAATCTTTACACAGCCGGAACAGGCCTATGCACAATTGGCAGATGGAAAGCCAAGGCTTGTTTTATTGGATAAGCATAGAATTGCCCTGGTTCGGAAGGGAGATCAGTTTTTTGCGGTTGATGATTTTTGTACACACAATAAGGAATCCCTGAGTAAAGGACATACCAATTACCGCAATGAAATTATTTGTCCGTGGCACAACTACTGTTTTGATTTGCGTACCGGTCGCGAAAGTCAGCAACGATCTGCCGACTTGGCTACTTTTGCCACAAGAATTAATGAGGAGGGTTTGTTTATTGAGTTACTGGATTAGCATGCTATAATTGACAGTTGACAATGATCAGTTTACAAAATGCAAACCTATTGAACAACACATTTTGTCTGGTGTCAATTGCCAATTGTCAACTTTTGTGGTGTGATATAATCATATTAGCATGACAAACCTTGCAATCTGAAGGTCATTTTTTCGTTCTTTGTCTGCGTATATTATGAGACTGATCTACATTTTAGTGCTGAATTTTTTCTTAGGCTTTAGCTACAAGGCAGGGGCTCAGTGCTTGCCGGATACGGAAGAGCGTTTTTTTGAGCGCTTTACTATTGTCAACCAAATGCCAGAGCGTATTTTAAGCGGGCGAACTTTGTTATTTTACTCTAGTAGCCTAAGTCAAAAAGAATTAGTCCGCATTCAGGAGTCATTTTCAACCCTGGGCATTGATGCAGTACTGGCTATAGAGCTAGAAAAATTGCTGGGAGGCCATGATGTAAGGAAGGCCCTGTTTGATGCTATTCAAAAGAGGGAAATAAGCAACCTGGTTTTTATTCAAAAAAACCAGCAAGCATATACGTGCACCCTGACAAAGTTTAATCAGAAATTCAGTTTTGTAAACACAACACAACCAGCCTGGCAACTAAGTAAAACTACCTTGGGCGAAATGTTGCTTGAGTTAAGCAGGCATGCGCAAAGTGCATTTACAAAACAAAATTTTTTAGTGAATGATCAGCCGGAAACTGACGTGAAAATAACGATTATCCGTGGCAGCAGAATAGAGTCACATAGCTCAGATTTACGGGTGGATAGATTAGCTGTAAGGTTATCCGACAGGGCAGAAGATAATGAGGCATTGAAAGCTGCCTTGAGTAATTATCCGTTTAAAGTAGAATTTGTTGGAGATAGTATTAGCGATGCTGAACTCAGGTTAAAAGGATTTTGGTATGTGTTACAATCAGTTCACCTGCCAGAAAAGCAAGCCCGGGATTTCTTAGGTTATGCAGTAAGCAAGGGTTTAAATAATAGCTTTGATGACCGAAGTGTCTATAAGTTTTATTTTAAAAAGCTGGAGTTCGATAATGTGTATCTGGGCAAGGAGTGGGATGCCGCCACTTCGTGGCAGCAAGCCTTGGAAAACACGCTTACTAATTTCCGTAAAGAGCTCAACATTCGATAAAGCTCTGGCATAAGCCTTGCTGTTAATCAGGAAATAGAAAGGTATGAAAGGCGTTGTGGTGATTATTTTCCTAGCTCTTTTTTTGTGCACAAAAGCTCAGGCCTATACATCAGGTATTGCTATCAGTGCTGTAAGAAAATCGGAACTTGTGCAGGTTTTTGTTAATGGCAAGCTCTATAACAAAACCCCCACAAATTTCATTCGAATCAAAAGTACCCAGGGCACTTTTCACCTGAGGGTAAAAATACTCAATATCCAAACCCGCCAGAGTCAGGAAATTGTTCAAACCATCAAAATTTCCAAGGGTTTTGAGTACTATTACGAGATAAAGTATGAGCAGGGAAAAGCCCCAAAATTGATTCAAATGAAGCGTTATCCTATCTATTCCCGCTATTTTTTGGATTACGGTTTATACACCAGAGGGCAACACAGTTAAACAAAATTTTATTTGGGAGCAGTTACATGTACCTTTTGTAAGGTATTATGGGTGATTTTTGTATCTTTAATGTTACTTAAAACCAATGCCCCCTTATGAGAGTAACAGCAATAGCTTTACTGCTGCTGGCCGCTACACCAATATTTGCCCAGAAGGTAACGATTAAACGTGTGGAGTTGGCTGGAGAAAAGATAATCGTACACTACGATTTAGAAGACAGTAACCCGAACAATGAATACCAGATAGCCCTCTATAGTTCTCAAAGTAACTTTAACACAGCTTTGACGAAAGTTACTGGTGATGTTGGCAACGAGGTAAAACCCGGCACAGATAGAAAAATAACCTGGAGCATTCGTGAAGAGTTAGGTCCTTACAAAGGCAGGCTTTCATTAGAAGTGAGGGGCAAACAGTTTGTATCTGTAGCTAAGTTTACCAACATAACGACAGCAACTAAAATGAAACGTGGTAAAAACCATGTCATTAACTGGAAGCCAGGTAACAGCAATCCCATCAACATTGAGTTTTTAAATGGAGGCCAGCAAATAGTGGCCGCATTAAATCAACCAAATAACGGTGCCTACACGCTTTATATTCCGAAGAAGCAGAGCAAAGGCAAAGATTACATCATCAGGATTACGGACACCCGCAATACACAAGATGTAGCCGTATCAAAACCCTTTATGGTTACACCGGCTGTTCCATTGTTGCTAAAGGTAATTCCGGTATTGGCAATAGTAGGCGGTGTGGGAGTATTAGCAAGTGGTGGAGGTAACAACAATACTGATAGTGGTGGTAGCAAAATTCCTGATCCGCCATTTCCAACAGGTAATTAATTTTTATTTCGAGCAAGCATATGTATATGAAAAAATATATACTGATTCTTTTAGCAACATTAACATTAAGTGGTTTTGCCCAAACCAACTACACATCCTTGAACGGCCCCTATTCCGGGGCTCCTAAAAAGATAGTAAGCAATGGAGGCATCTTAATTGGTATTTCGGAAGGCGCAGGAGGAATTATAAGAAGTACTGATAATGGTGCTACTTGGGTAAGATCAAATACAGGTATCACCAATTTCTACTTTAACGATATAATAGTAGATGAATCTGCGAATAAATTATTTGCCATAACCAGCTTTCAGGTTTATACATCTACCGATAATGGACTAAACTGGATTCTGGCTGCGAATAGCGGATTTAACAATAGCCGCTTTATCCGTAAAGCGCCAAATGGTAATTTTTATATTGTTGGTTATAATGGTGTGGTTTTTAGGTCTACCAACGGAGGAACGACCTGGTCAATCAGAAACAGTAATCTACCACAGAATAGTGTAACTGATTTTGAGATAAATGGGTCAGGACATTTGTTTGTTTTGCTTGATGGAGTTGGTGTGTATAGATCGATTGATAATGGTTTTGGTTTTTCAGCTCAAAATACAGGTCTGACCAATCTTAATACCTATTCTCTTTTAGTTGATGGAGCAAATCTATACCTGGCAACATACTCGGATATTTATAAATCCACTGATAATGCTGCAAACTGGGTGAGTACTAAGGGAGTTGCCCCAACAGGAATTACTGATTGTTGCTTTAGTTACTATGTAAGTATGCAAAGGGATCTTTCGGGTAACATTTATGTAGTGAGCGATCAATTCATTTGGAAAAGTACAAACGCAGGTTCAACCTGGACAAGCATAAAAACTCCAGTTCCCGTTGGTTTATATGGTCAGGTTGCTGGTGTGTTTTTTATCTCTTCGACAGAATTTTTTTACGGAACGCAACAAATCGCTCTTTATAAAACGGTTGATGGCGGAGCTAATTGGTTTACCAGTAATGCCGGTATCTACACGAGTTATGAGACAGATATTTTGCTCACAGATAATGGGAGAATTCTGCAAGCCTATGGTTATCCATACGGAATGAATATTTCTACTGATGATGGTGTCAGCTGGGATCCATTAGTGAGTGGAGAAACTGCAAGGCAGATTACAGGCCTTGTAAAAGCAGGATCATCTATTATTGCCCATGGAAATGGTCTGATCCGGTCGACTGATAACGGCTCAACCTGGACATTACTGAATACAAGCAGTTGGTATAACTTTGCTTTAGGCACAGGCAATAACGTCTTTACTGTTGCCAGCGTATTTCAAAATCCCAATTTTGTCTTTGCCTTAAATAAATCTGCTGACCTTGGCGTAACGGTAACTAGTGTTAACATATCTGGTCTCCCCAGTCCTAACAATGGTTATATCGAATCAGGTAATTTTTTCGCAGATGCTTCAAATAATCTTTATCTTCTTATCTATGATTCAAGCGTTGGTGCAGAAAGATTGTATAAAATAAATAGCACGACAGGTGTTGCTACTGAACTGACAACCCTTCCCATAGCTAGCAACCTTATAAGAGATATGCATTTTTATAATGAAAAGATATATGTTCTTGCTGGCAACAACCAATTATTTATATCTAGTGATGGAGGTCAAACTTGGACGACTAAAACCACCCCTTTTGGTAGTGGCAAAATCAAAGCACTAACAGACAATACGCTGTATATTTTAGCTAACAATGTTTACATAAGTAATGATGCAGGTACAAGCTGGACTAACACAGAAAACTTTACAACAATAACACAGGGTCAGTATGCCACAGATGTAGAAATTTCGAACACGAACTTTTCCTATTTGGCATTTCCCAGTAGCCCTGTATACAAGAGTAATGCACAGGTAATACCACCGACTGCTCCAACAGCATTATCAATTGAAAGCTACTCAGCTTTTTCATTGACATTAAAGTGGAACGACAATTCTAATAATGAAAGTTATTTTGTTATTGAAAGATCTCAGGGAAATAACACAGCATATGACAGTATTGGTTTTGTAAACCCCAATGGCTTTAGCAGTGTAATAGTAAATACAAATGTGCCAACAGATAATACCCTTTATTTTTACAGGGTAAAAGCTGTAGGGGCCGCAGGTAGTTCTGCCTACACAAATGAAACCTCTGTAACAACATTGGCAAATTGCCAGACCTATACGATTCCAACTAATAGAAGCTGGACAGCAACTACTCAGACTTTAGCCGGAAGCAATACTCCGGTGAGTATAACAGGTAACTTTGGGACTTATTCAGTTTCTGGTCTTCTCAATTCTGCAGCAGTAAGCGGTATTACTCCTTCAATTCAAACAACACCTACGTTTCAGATAAGGGAGGTTTGTGGCAATGTGTATATTTCTCCCGGTACTGCAGTATATGGAAATGGAAATGGAACCTGGGATGCAACAACGAATACTTTAACCATACATTGGAAAACACGTCCACACTATACTCCTTACAGAGAAGAAACAACGGTCTACACGCTTAATGCCATAGACCCCGCTCCGGGCGTGCCCGCCAATGTTGGAGCGTACATAAAAAATACCAATGAGGTAGTTGTCACCTGGAATGCCTCACTCTACGGACAGCAGTATCAGGTACAACGCTCAACAACTTCAGGGGCTGGTTTTGTGAACGTTGGACCTGCCTTTACTACAGCGCCCTTTTCTTATATTGATAATAGCACACTGACTGTAGGAACAACCTATTATTACAGAGTGGTGGCCACAAGCTTTGGTGGTGCGAGTACAAATTCTGCAGAAGTTTCGGTGCCCTACCAAACACCTCGTTTTAATGCTATTAGTTTAGTCGGTTTTGATTTCCCTACGCAAGGCATAGCCTGGGCTGATATTGACAATGATGGTGATGACGATTTACTTGTTACCCCATTTAACACGCCTGCTGAAAACGCTTACATAACAGTTTTTGAAAATGATGGACTGGGTAATCTAAATAAAATTACTGTACCAGGACTTAGCGATTATATTCAGGCCGTTTACAGGGTAATATCAGTTGGGGATATCAACAATGATGGCTATCTGGATTTTATTGCAAACGGTACTGGTAATGCAGGTGGAGTAGTTTTTATCAACAATAGAAATAAATCGTTTACTCCAACACAATTGGTAGCGCCTAATACATCAGGTCTGAATTGGTTTGCCTCTCTTGCCGATATTAATAATGATGGAAGATTAGATGCCGTATTTTCAGATGATAATATTACGACAACTCCGGCCACTACAACATTTAGATTTTTTACACAAAATAGTGCAGGAGAATTTGAGCCCTATGAATTGGGTGAAATCGCAGCAGAAAAAAGTATCTCAAGAGGTGGTAGTTGGGCCGATTATGATAAAGATGGAGATCAGGATTTTATCCGAAGCAGGTTTGGAACAACGGCCAATGATTTCGATCAATTGTACAGAAACAACGGAGACGGCACATTTACACCTGTAACAGGTACTGCCTTTGAACAAGATTTCATTATGGGCTCACGCTCGCTTTCTTGGGGCGATTATGATAATGATCTTGATTTAGACGTATATATTGTTGAGAATGGTGCGGCTACTTCCAGCATGCTGTATCGCAATAATGGGGATGGTACATTTACAAAAATGACAGGAAGCCTACTGTCCGAAACAAAAACTGTACAGTCTTTTGGTAGTGCCTGGGGTGATATTGATAATGATGGTGATTTGGATATGGTGGTGGCGAATGCCCTACAAGCTGTTTTGTACTTAAATGATGGTGTAGGAAACTTTAGTAAATATACCGCACAAGAATACCTTGTAGCACTTGATGCAAGCAGAACTAACATAGCCTTTGCTTTTGCCGATTATGATAATAATGGGACCTTGGATATTGCCACAGGTAAGAATGCAAATTTCCCTACTATTCTCTTAAAAAATACATTGGTGCCAGGCACAAGTTCACGCTGGCTCAAGGTAAAGTTGCAGGGAGTAAATTCTAATAGGTCTGGTATTGGTGCAAGAATAGAGATAACAACACCCAACGCTAAAACACAAATGCGCGCCATTGAAGCCCTGTCTGGTTATGGCAGCACGAGCAGCTTAACTGCGCACTTCGGTTTGGCAAACCAAAGCAGTGCTACGGTAAGGGTATTCTGGCCTTCTGGTCTTCAGCAAACTATTACCAACGTTGCAGCAAATCAAACACTGCTAGTTGTAGAGGACGGAACAGGTCCACAGCCACTCACTTTACTTCCTGCCAGTGGAGCGGTTAATGTTGCCGCATCAACAAAACTAGAGATCACGCTCAATGAAGCGTCAACGGCAATTGCAGGCAAAAGACTAATTGTTGTAAAAAGTAGTGACCCTGCAACACAGCTCTTTTCAATTGATGTTGCAACAGCAGTTAAAACCGGCAACAAATATGAATTCACTCTACCTAATAAATTGGATTTGGGCGTTAATTACCAGGTAAGTATTGAATCAGGTGCTTTCAGAGATGTTTATGGAAACTTATCGAACGCCATTACAGGCACATCATGGGCATTCACGGTAGGCAATGGCCCTCAATTGGCCAGTCTCTTACCGGCCAATGCAGCGGTTAACGTTACTATAAACCAGGCACTCACGATAACCTTTACAAGTGCTGTTACAGCTGTGGCCGGGAAAAAACTTATCGTGCTAGATGGTACTACAACTTTGTTAGATGCCGATGTGACAACGGGTACTGTAGCAGGTAACGCGATTACATTTAATGCACCTGCAGCGGGCTGGCCTTATGAAAGATTATTATCAGTAACACTAAATGCTGGCGCTTTTGTAGACAATGTGGGCAACGAATACGCAGGTATAGTAGCAGGCAATTGGACCTTTACAACGGTTGAAGCACCCGATGTAACCGCACCTTCTATTGTGTATGACCCATCTTCTGTAAACACACTAGACAAGGGCTTCTCTCCAACTGCCTTAAACTTGGTTGCAACGGATAACAAAGCGGTAACCGGTATAACATTCTTCCACAGAAAAGTATCAGACACTAATTTTAACCAGGCCGCAGTTACTAATAGCGGTGGCAACAACTGGACCACGCAACTCACCAACACCATGGCAGATGACATGGGGGTTGAGTATTATTTTGTAGCAACGGATTTCGCTGGGAATACAAAAAGAAGTCCTGAAGCAGCTGATACTTATTATAAAACAACCCTGAGATTCACCACGGCAAATGCACCTAGAATAACACTGACTGGTGAAGGAAGTGTGAATAGTTGGAGGATCATTGCAATACCTTACCAACTCAATAGTAATAACTTTAATATAGCTGATGTCTTTTCATCTTTTGGGGCTGCCGGAGACGATACCTGGCGATTATTGCGCTACAGCAAAACTGGTACTACAGAAGTTTGGCAGGAATATCCGGATTTTAACACTATAGAAAGAGGAAAGGGCTACTTCATTAACGCCCTAGGATCTAAAGAAGTTTTGTTTACCAACTCAACCTCTCCAGATTATGACAGGGAAAATCTTTTTACCATGAATCTAGTGCAGGGTTGGAATCAGATTGGTAATCCTTACAGTGTAGCCATTAATTGGGATGAGGTGAGAACCTTTAACAATGCAACAGCTAATGTAGGCGTGCTAAAAACATTTGCGAATGGTGCCTATGGTAATGGGAATACTTTACAACCAGGACAAGGTGGTTTTGTGAATGTACAAACAGCAGTTACTCTGCAAATACCTTTCCCGGGTCAGACTGCCGGTGCAAGAATAATGGAGCACAGCTTTACCACTAACCTGGATGATGAAAACTGGCACCTGCCTTTAGCCTTAGAGCACAATCACATCAATAACTTATTTGCTGGTGTAGGTATGCATCCAGCTGCTTCTGTCAGCTATGATGAGTTTGATGATGTTAATCCGCCAAGATTTTTCGACTACGCTGAAATTAATTTTGATCATGCAGAACATGTGTTCAAAAGATTTACGCGCGACATCGTGCCTACCACTGAATATCAAGAGTGGGAATTCTCCGTTAACTCAAACCTGACCGGTTGGGCAACCATCCGCTGGGATAATATGGGCTTTGGAAATAACGAGAAGGAAATCATGTTGCTGGATAAACGAAACATGCAGATAATTAACATGCGCGAAGTAAGTTCTTACACTTTCGATCCGAAACAATCTACATCCTTCAAGATTTATTTTGGGGTAAATCTATTAGAGAAAATCGGTGCAGAATTCTTTGCTGTAAGCAGTGCTTATCCAAATCCTACAAATAAAGAGACAACCGTAAGATTTTCATTGCCAGAAAATGGTGGAGAAGAACAGCAAGTAAGTTTAGAAATCAGTGATGTTATGGGTAAAAATCTGGGCACTGTTGCCCGTGGTGTGTTCAAGGGAGGTTATCACGAGCTTTCTTTTGATACCTCAACGCTCAGCAATCACCAGGGCATATTGTTGATATCAGTAAATGTTGTTAATAAAACAGGTAGAAATTCAAAACAAGTAAAGGTTATTGTAAATAAATAGAATATGAAAAAAAGTCTCTTCTCATTGGCGTTAACGTTATTGAGTGTGGTAGTTGCCATCGCTCAAAACGTGAGTACGCGAACAAATGATTTCGAGGTGGATTTCAGCGATCCTAAAAAGCTCGCATACACCACTATTCCGGTGATTAACTGGATTACCCCTGTGCAGGAAACCAATTATGCACAGGAGAACAAATTTAAAATCAGGGTAGAAATTGATTCAGACAAACCCATTAAGAGCATTATCATTAATGTGAAAGAAAGTGAGCAATCGGCTTCTCGCGGCAGCTCTTCTATTCAACCAACAGATGAAGAAAAGCTCCATACAGTAGTCGAACGCAACATTACACTCATGGAGGGCGACAACCTGCTTGAAATTATTGCAGAGAATGTTGATGGACAAAAAACAGTGAGCTATAGAAAAGTAACAGTTGGTTCGGCAGCTATTGCTGATGCCACTAAGTTAGACCGCACTGATTATGCTTTAATCTTTGCAACTGATGAGTACGACCACTGGGGCGATTTGGTAAACCCGGTGTTTGACTCACGCACAATTGCAAACGAATTAAAGAATACCTATGGCTTTAAAGTGGATATCGTAGAAAACGGTACGCAGGCTGAAGTGTTAAAGAAAATTCGTGAGTATGCAGAGAAGAAATATAAGCCACTGGATCAACTACTGATTTTCTTTGCAGGCCATGGTAACTATGACCAAACTTTTGGTGAAGGCTTTGTTGTGACCAAAGAATCCTTAATTAACGATGAAGCGAAAACCACCTACCTTTCGCATAACCGCCTTCGCTCAATCATAAATAATATACCCTGTGAACATATTTTTCTGGCCATGGATGTTTGCTTTGGTGGAACATTTGACGCAGCCCTGGCCTCATCCAGGGGTATAGATGATGAAGTATATAAAGAGCAGAATACAGCAGAGTTTATAGCACGTAAGCTTACCTATAAGACAAGAAGATTCTTAACTTCTGGGGGCAAGACTTATGTGTCGGATGGTATTGCAGGGAAACATTCACCCTTTGCAAAAAATCTAATAGAAGCATTAAGAGGCAGAGGAGGCAGAGATGGCATATTAACCTTGCCGGAAATATATTCCTATGTAGAAAAATTAAAGATTCAACCACGATTTGGTGAGTTTGGAGACAACGCCCCGGGCAGCGATTTTGTGTTTGTAGCCAAATAGTATACCTTACCTTGAGTATAGAGGTGGGCAGAAATGCCCACCTTTTTTATTTTAAAGCTTAACTTTGGACTTATCATTCCCCAGACATGAGAATCCTTTTATTATTATTCATTTGTACCCTTATCGGTCAGCCTGTATTTGCTCAGCCCGGCCATTATTACATCTCCCATTACTCACAAGACAGGCAAGCGGGGGCACTTAGTTTTGACATGGCTCAGGATGCGAACGGGCTTATGTATTTTGCCAGCCGCAAAGGTCTTACACAATTCGATGGTCACAATTGGCGGACCATTGTAACAACATCTATTATTTATTCTCTAAGTGTGGCCGATGGTCAGGTGTTTGCAGCCGGTGAGGGCGTAATCGGTCAGGTTATTACCGCACCAGATTACAGTCTGCAACTAAGACCAATCGTGTCTAATCCCGGCAACGACTACTTTGAGAGTGTAAGCAATAATGGTTTACTCTATTTCATTACCGAAAAAGAACTTATTACCTATCAGCCTGCTGAAAAGAAAACAGGCAGAATTAAACTGCCTGATGGAGAAGAGGGCTTTTCAAATTTATTTGAATTATCAGGTACTGTTTATGCCGCCACATTTAGTGGAAAAAATTATAAAGTAGATGGCGCCAATCTAATAAGTGCGAACCTGGGTTCTATACAAGGTGTCGACCTTGTACTTGCCCTCAATGATAATTATTTTGTGGTAACAGAGGATCAAAAATACTACCTCGCAAAAGGAAATGCTTCGTTAAAAGAAGTTGTCCTCAATGATGCCAAATACTTGCAATCAGGAGTGGTAATATCCGGTGCCTGGGTAAATGATAAGTTGATAGCCCTGGGCACCCTCAATGGTGGCGTTGTATTTATCGATCCGCAAACAGGAAAGACGGAAGAAATCATTAATTATTATTCTGGCTTACCCGATAATGAGGTTTATTGTATGAGGCGTGACTCAGAAGGTAATGTTTGGGTAGGACATGAGTATGGATTTAGCTGCATTGCTCCGGAATTACCATTTCGTTCATTCAATCATTACACGGGCTTAAGCGGCAATATACTTTGCGCAAAAACTTTTAAGGATAGGGTATTTGTAGGTACATCGGTGGGCCTGTTTACCTTGGTAAAAGAAGACCAGTACATGGACGAAGTGTACTTCGTTGAGAAGAAAGGAACCGTTACAAAGCAAGTAGTAACAGCAGAGCAGGAGGAACCTGAGCAGACCACTAAACGAAGAGGCCTGTTCAGATCGAGAAAGAAAAATGAAGAGCCAAAAAATAAGCCGGCAGTAGAGGAGAAAACAGAAACAGTTGTTACTAAAATCCGACAAGTACGCAAAATCTTAATGGGCAGCACTTACTCATTTAAAAAAGTAGAGGGCATACAAACTAAAATTGAAAAACTAGTCGACCATAAAGGAGCATTATATGCATCGGGCTTATCAGGCTTATTCAAAATTGATGATCTTAAAGCAAGGCAACTTGTTCAAGAGCCTGTAGAGGTTATTGCCTCCAGTAACAAGTATGGAATCGTAGGAGAAACCTACAGGGGCAGAGTTTTCTCCTGGACGGAAGCAGGTGAAAGTACATTAATTGAAGATATACATGACGACATCAGTTCTTTTGTAGAAGATCCCAAAGGCACACTTTGGATTACAGGTTCTAAAACCCTCTATCGTTTAGAGGAGAATAAAACCCTTAAGCCCTTTGCCTTTACCAACCCTGCCTTAGATCATAGCGAATCTATTAGTTATGGTGATGCGATGTTGCTGGTAAATACCAACGGTTTTTATACAGTAAATGGGGGTGCAGTACGTGTTATAGATTCATTAGGTAAGCCTTCTCAGTTTTTTGCAACAGACGATAACCTTTGGTACCGCTACAAAGAAATGTGGAGGTGCCTCGGTTCTTTTGAAAATCATCAGAACTTGGAATACTTAAATGTATTTGCAGAACTGCGATACATAGATGCCGAAGAAGGAAGCGATGCCTTATGGGTAGTAACTAAAGACAATGAATTGTTTCGCTTTTACTCTAATAAATCTCTGCAGCAGGCAACTACCTATCCTTTTTTAATTCGATCTATTCGTAACCAGCAATCCTTTTTTCCTGTAAATCTTCCCTTCTATAAATTAGAACAAGATGGCGGGCAGTTGAATATTGAAATAGTGCAGGCCACCTTTGGCTCTCAATTAGGTGCTCAGTATCGTTATTCACTGGAGGGTTCAGAAGCGGACGGGGGTTGGTCTGACTGGACGAGTAATAATGTTTTTAATTTTCCTTATCTGGCATTGGGCAACTACACGCTTAAATTTCAAACAAGAGACGCACTGGGTAGAATCAGCGAATTGAAAGATATCCGTGTACGCATTAACCCGCCCTTTTGGAAAACACCCTGGTTCTACGCCATGGAGTTTGCGGTTTTCAGCGTATTGGTAGTATTATCTATGCGCTTGCAGGCCTTGAATAACCGGTATAGATTAATTGCACAAATGCTGGCCATGTTAACAATTGTTTTGTTGATTACGCTAATTCAGGCAGCCGTGGGCACCTATTTTGTTACCACAAGTCCTGTGGTTGATTTTGGTTTGCAAGTAGGTATAGCATTTTTAGTACTTCCGGTAGAGATGTTCCTGCGAAAAGTGATGTTTTCGACCAACGAAAAGAACAAGCTTTATCAGATTATAAATCCCACATTAAGAAAGCCTACTACCGGGGATAAATAGTATCTTAGGTTAAAATTTATTGGTGGGATACTCACCTAAATTTTTAATAAACCCTGTTAAAATTTTGATGGGGAACAGAATAATCTTAAACACGAAAATGTAAACAGATGAGACATCTTTATGCCCCCCTGATATTGACTTTGTTAACACTCGCTTGCGGGCAGCAGCAAAATGACAATAATGCATTAACTGAAGAGAATCCAGCAGCCGAGGGTTTTAATGTTGAATTTTCTGACCCTGCTGCAATAGAGCTCGCAGATAGTGTTATGCGTGCCCAGGGAGGAAGAGCTGCGTGGGATCAGACTCGCTTTATCAGTTGGAATTTTTTCGGCCGCAGAAACCTGGTGTGGGACAAGCATGAAGCAAGGGTTAGAATTGAATCCCTTCCTGACAGCACCATCTATTTATTAGATATGAAAACAGGTAAAGGTAGAGTACGTGTTAAGGGCATAGAACTAACAGAGGCTGATACACTAAGCACCATGTTAAAACGCGCAGAGCGAATTTGGATAAATGATTCATATTGGTTAGTAATGCCCTTTAAATTAAAAGACTCTGGCGTTACACTAAAGTATTTAGGAGAGGATACTTTACAAACTGGTGGCTTTTGCAATGTTTTACAACTCACTTTTGAAAACGTGGGTTCAACCCCTGAAAATAAATACCATGTTTACGTAGACCGTAAAGATAATTTAGTAAAACAATGGGCGTATTTTGAAAAGGCAAAGCAAGATACCGCTTCAGCAATCTGGCCTTTCGACAACTACAAACAATACGGAAAAATCTTACTTTCTGCTGATCGCTCAGATGGCAAGGGGCCAAAAGAAGTAAAAGTAAGTGACACCCTACCAGATGCATTGTTTACAGAATTTTAATGAATGGCAAAAAAGAAGAACACTACATCAGGTGTTTTAGAAGAGACACGCTTTAAAGCGCTTATAGAACATGCTCATGATGGCATTGTTTTATATGACGCCCACGGTGTTATTCGCTATGCAAGCCCATCATTAAAACGTTTCGGAGGATATACCGATAAGGATTTAGTAGGAAGAAAGGGATCAGAATTTGTTCATCCCGATGAAGTAGAAAAAATCCGTAAAATCTTTTTCAACCTAAAACCAGGTGAATCTATTACTTTTCAACAAAGGCTTCTACATAAAAAAGGCTACTTCCGCTGGGGTGAAACCACCTTAACAAATCAACTGCATCTTCCGGAAGTTAATGGTATAATTTCTAATTTCAGAAACATCAGTGAGCGCAAAGAGGCGGAAGAAAAATCACTACAGTTTCAGGAGCTGCTTGAAATCATTAATGAAAATCTTGAAGAAGGAATTTTTCTTGGTGAATTCGGAGAGAAGTTTCTGTATGCAAACCAGGCGTTTTTAAGAATGTCCGGTTACAAGACTTTTGAAGAATTAGCTAAAACCAGACCACGCGATTTTTATGTAGACGATGCACAACGCCTATACATTTTAAGTCTAATGGCGCAGCATAGGGTAGTTCGAAACCAGGAACTCCAATTCTACAAAAAAAACAAGAAGAAAATATGGGTGAAGATGACCATCAGTTTATTGGCATCTCCCGATCGCAGAACACAATACATCGGAACTGTACAAGACATAACTGAACAGAAAAAATCCGAACTGAAGTTTCAGGCAAGTCAACAGCTGCTCTCTTCTATCAGTAATAATGTGCAGGAAGGATTTTTCAGGAGTACACCTAATAAGGGTCTTATTTATGTTAATGAGTCATACATTAAAATGTTTGGCTACAAAGACCTCGATGAAGTACTCAAGGTTCCTCCAGTAAAATTTTATGCAAATCCTGCTGATCGCAAGCGGTTAATTGACGATCAGAAAAAATCGAATAAAGTAAGCAATGCTGAAGTACTCTATCGCAGAAAAGATGGAAGTACATTTTGGGGATCTTTAAACAGTACCATGTTTAAAGCGGAAGACGGCACCTACATTATGGATGGTGTTGTACGCGATATAACCGAAATCAGAAGCAAGGAGGAAGAGTTCTTTCAACTGCACTCAAATCTCCGTGCTATCATGGAGAGTACACAAGAATCTATTTATGCTTTAGATAAACAATTTAAATATTTAGCCTTTAACGAAAATCATAAAAAAGTAATGAAACTCCTTTACAATAAGGAGATAGTGATTGGTGGTGATTTGAGAGATTATTTAAAAGGATCAGTTGATGAACAATGGTATCCGGGCGAAATTAAGCGCGCTTTTAAAGGAGATCGGTTTATTAAAGAATATAAAGTTAATTACGAAAACTATCCTAACAGGACTATCCAGATAACCTTTAATCCAATTAGAGGAAAAAAGAATGAATTTCAGGGTGCTGCTATGTTTGTGGTGGACATAACTGAACAAAAGCAAACAGAAGAAAAGGCAAAACAACTTCTCTCTAACCTGACAGCAGTTTTAGAAAGCACCAAAGACAGAATTTTTGCAGTTGATCAAAACCTGAAGTACCTCATCTTTAATAAATCTCATGAGGAACGTGCATTTAAGTCATCCGGTAAAAAAATTAAGGTAGGAGACAGTGTGCTTAAAGTTTTTCCAAAATCTGATTACCCTAATCTTGAAGAAAACCTTAAGCGTTCGCTAAAGGGGGAATATTTTAACATTGAAATGACCTTGCCGTCAAAAAGTGTAGTGGAGGTTTCTTATAGTCCGGTAAAAGACATAGACGGTAAGATTACAGGAGCAGCAGCATTTGTACGCGATGTAACAGTCAGAAAACAGAATGAACAAAAAATAAGAGCTTTGAATGAAGAACTTATTAATCAGAATTGGAAACTTGAAGCGCGTGAGCAGGATTTAAAAATGACGATGGAGGAACTTTCGGAACGAAATTTCGAACTCGATCAGTTCATGTATAAAACCTCGCATGACCTGCGATCTCCGCTTAGTTCTGTGTTAGGACTTATCAATCTTGCTAAGTTTGACAGTGAGAAGGGAAGAGTAAATGAGTATCTCGATAAAATTGAGGGTCGTGTTAGAAAGCTTGACGAATTTGTTCGGTCAATGTTAAGTTATGCCAAGGTGAGCAGGGCCGAAATTAATACCAGTGAGGTGTTATTAGACGAACTGATAACGGCAAGTGTCAAAGAGCTGGAATATCTGGAGAATTTTAAAAAAGTAAAGGTTACGCTAAAATGTAAAAACAAAGCAAAATTTCGTTCAGACGAAATGACCTTAAAACTAATATTCGGAAACATTATCTCTAATGCATTTAAATATTATAACCTTAATGTCAAAAGCTATCTTAAAGTAAGTGTTGATGTAAATGCACTCCGGGCCTCCATTATTTTTGAAGATAACGGCATTGGTATTCAACAGGAATATCTGGATAAAATTTTCGACATGTTTTTCAGAGCAACGGAAAAATCTGAAGGTTCTGGCCTGGGGATGTATATCGTTAAGCAGGCAGTAGATAAACTAAATGGAAAGATTGATATTAAAAGCGAATATGGTAGCGGAACAACAATTAAATTAATTATACCCAATCTCTAATGTTTTAAAAATGTCATACATTAATCTTGAGTCTGTCCCTGTTTTTTACCAAACATATGTTAAACATGTTCATGATATCCCTTTGCTTGATGCCCTGCAGAAAAGCAAGCAACAAGTGCAGAAACTATTGACCTCAATACCTGAGGAAATGGGGGAATTCAGATATGAAGCAGGTAAGTGGAGTATTAAAGAGTTGCTTTGTCATATGATGGATGCTGAGAGAATTTTTTGCTACCGTGCGCTCCGTTTTTCAAGAAATGACAAAACTGAACTTCATGGTTTTGATGAAAACACCTACGCACCGGAAGCTAACGCACATGGAAGAACCCTGACACAGCTTGCAAGGGAAATGCATAATTTAAGATTAAGCACGTTGGATTTATTCAATTCTTTAACACCAGCCATGCTTGAACGTAAAGGAAAAGCAAATAATACTGAAATATCAGTGTTGGCCTTAGCTTATGTTGTTGCAGGCCATGAGACTCATCATAGGATTGTTTTAGAGCAAAGATATTTATCAGCCAGTAGAAGATGAGATACACACCTGCTTTTTTGATTTTAGTTATTTTATCCTCCTTATTCTCCTGTGCCCCGCGTTTTCAGAAATCACTTGAGCGTAATTTTAGGGAAACTGAAATAAAATTCCAGGATCATACAGGTTTCTCCTTATACGATCCTGAAAAAGCTAAAACGGTATTCGAGTATAAGGCCGATCGATATTTTACACCGGCTTCAAACACAAAAATCCTTACCTTTTATACTTGCCTTACACTATTGGGAGACTCCTTACCCGCCTTTAAATACAAACAGGCAAACGACTCCTTGCTTGTTTGGGCGATGGGCGATCCTACTTTTTTAAATAGCAAGGTTTATAATAATACAGCGGCTTTTGATTTTCTCAAGAATGCAAAGAGTAGCTTATTTGTATCATCAAGTAATTTTCATGCAGAAATCTTTGGAAGTGGCTGGTCATGGGATGATTACAATGGTTCTTACCAGCCGGAGAAATCCGCCTTCCCAATGTATAGTAATTTGGTAAGAGCAACTTTCGATTCAGCACTCCTTCTTGTTGAACCAGCTGTTTTTGCCAATAGCATTAAGGTTGCAGAGGTGAGAAAAAATCCTGAACTCATCAGAGACAGGCTGACGAACCGTTTTACCTTTTACCCGTCCCAACGGATTATAAATGAAATCTTTGAAACACCATTTCAAACCAGCGATAGCCTGACACGTTTGCTCCTGCAGGACACATTAAAAAGACCAGTGGTATTCATAGATAAAGTCGTACCCCGCGATGTAAATATTTTTTTGAATACGCCAAGCGACAGTGTGTATAAAGTGATGATGCAGGAAAGTGATAATTTTCTTGCGGAACAATTATTGCTGATGTGCTCGGCAACCATCAGCGATTCATTAAGTATTTTACCGGCCATGCGCCTGATGCAACAAAGTTATTTAAGCGATCTGCCTGACAAGCTGGCTTGGGTTGACGGTTCAGGACTCTCCCGTTATAATCTCTTTACCCCCAGGAGTATCGTTGCCGTGTGGAAAAAAATTTACCAGAAAGTACCCAGAGAGAGATTGTTGCCTATGCTGGCTACAGGTGGGGTAAATGGTACCGTTGCCAATTGGTATAAGGCAGAAGAGCCCTATTTTTTCGGTAAGACAGGCACCTTGGCCAATAACCATTGCCTGAGTGGCTATTTAATTACACGTTCTGGTAAAACCCTGATCTTTTCTTTTATGAACAGTCACTATCTTGCATCCACTTCGGATATTCGAAGAAATATGCAGAGCATACTGGAATACATTCGCGACAATTATAAATAATGAAATGGCCAAATAAATCCTTAATACTAACCGAAATGATTCTTGAGGCCACACTATTTGGCCTTAATTAAAAATTTATAAATACATGAAGTTAATTTTTGCATGCTTCTTAAGTATAGGAGTGATCAGTACGTCCTTCTCCCAAACAGATAGCTTATCATTAAAAATCGGACAAATGCTGTTGATAGGCTTTGCTGATACAAAAGTTGATGAAAAAGTATTGAAAGAGATTAAGGATGGTAAGGTGGGTTCTATTATCATCTTTGAAAAAAATATTCCCAAGTCAAATTCTTATGTGGCTTTAAAAAAGATTATTTGGACTTATCAACAAGCGGCTGCAATACCGCTTTTTATTGCCATTGATCAGGAAGGTGGGCGTGTAAACCGCCTAAAAGAGAAGTATGGTTTTCCACGTTCTGTCTCTGCCGCTTATGCGGGGAAAAGTAAATCAATTGACACGGTACGTTTCTATGCAGAAGCCACGGCAGCAACACTGGCAGGTTTAGGCATCAACGTAAATTTTGCACCAACAGTAGATTTGGCCAGCAATCCTAACAACCCCATTATAGCAAAAGTGGAACGCTCCTATTCCGCTGATGCCGATACCGTAAGTATGATGGCCAAAGCTTTTATTGAGGAGCACCGTAAACTTGGCATTGTTACAGTACTCAAGCATTTCCCCGGTCATGGTAGCTCTAAAGACGATACACATTTAGGTATTGCAGATGTAACCAATACCTGGAATGTGAATGAGTTAACACCTTATAAAAAGTTGTTACAAGCTGGTTATGTAGATGGTATAATGAGTGCTCATATTGTGAACAAGAAACTAGATTCGCGAGGTTTGCCTGGCACCTTATCCGATAGTATTCTTGGAAAATTATTAAGGAAAGATATCGGCTATACAGGTGTTGTTTTTTCTGATGATATGCAGATGCATGCGATTACCAAACACTACGGCTTAGAGGAGGCTATTAAACTGGCTATTTTGGCTGGCGTAGATGTCATGACTTTTTCTAATAACATATCAGGCAGCGAAGAGCGTACCGTTGATAAAGTACATGGCATTATTAAAAAACTTGTTCAGAATGGCACTATCAGTGAGGCACGTATTGATCAATCTTATGACCGCATAATGATGTTGAAAAATTCATTTGCTTTCGACAAAGCATACTATCAACGTGAACTGGCAGAACAGAAACAACAGGCTATATTGAATAGGAGATTGGCTATGGAGGAATTTAAAAAAGCACAAGCCATTAATGTAAGTAAACAAGAAGTAACAGAGGAGGGCCCAGGTAAAAAATCAACCAAGAAACGCTCAAAGAAAAAAGAATAATGGAAAACTCTTTGGACAAACAACAAATAAGAAGAGCAAGGATAACAGCAATTGTCTTGGCGACTTCACTAGTAGTAGCCTTAGTCTCACTTACCTATGCCTTTACCCGTAGCCAGGAGGTTGAGAGAATTACTAAAGAAGCTGAGCAAGTAAAAGTACTTGCAGAGAAACATAGGCTGGAGGCGGAGCAAGTAGCGGCTGAGGCGAACATGCGACTGGCACAAGCACTAAGGGATTTGGATGAGTGTAAATCAAGTACTAAGTAAGTAGCTATGGAAAACACACAGGAATTACACATTGAAATCCAGTACCTCAAAAAATCGGCCAGGAGAAATAAAGTTATCTTGTTAATTATGTTTGGGCTCTTACTTTGTTTAAGCGTATTTTCTTACGTTCAAAGAAGTGAAGCTCAGCTTCAAAAAGAGTTTAGTGAAAATCTAATGGAAGATTTACAGCAGGCTAGAGCTATCGCTGAAAATGCTCAATTAGAGGCGATGAATCAAAGAAGCCGTGCAGAAGAGAATGAACTAAAGTGTAACCTTGCCCTACAGGCATGCCAGCAAAAGGGGAAATGAGTAAATCTTTTTTTATAGAGCAACCTACCGCCCCTGAAGTCCCACTTATACTTAGTGTTCCCCATTGTGGAACGGCCTTTCCTATCGAATTAAAAGATGATTTTAAGGAAGAACTAAGTCAGGCGCCAGACGACACAGATTGGTTTGTGCACAAGTTATATGACTTCGCTCCAGCTTTAGGCATTACTATGATTCATGCGCATTATAGCCGCTGGGTAATTGACTTGAATCGTGATCCGGAAAGCAAACCGTTGTATAGTGACGGTAGAATTATTACGGCTCTTTGTCCGACAACAACTTTTTTTGGCGATTCGATTTACAAGGATGAAAGGAAAGAAGTGGATCAACGAGAAGTAAATAGACGTGTCCAACAGTACTACCAGCCTTATCATGCTAAACTGGCGGAATTGATTGAAGAAAAACGACAAAAATTTGGCAAAGTGTTGTTATGGGACTGTCACTCCATACGCCAACATGTACCAACCATTTATAAGGATAAATTTCCTGACTTGATTTTGGGCAATGCAGATGGTACTTCAGCAGCAAAAAATATAATTGAACTGGCGCTGAATAAACTTTCAGATAGTGATTATGCAGTTTCTCATAATCATCCATTTAAGGGTGGTTATATTACCAGAAACTTTGGTAATCCAGCTAAACAAGTACATGCATTACAACTAGAAATGAGCAAAACGATGTACATGGATGACCAAGAGCAGCACTATGATGAAGTACGTGCCGATAAAATGAGAAATCTTTTAAGAGAAGTACTGAACAGTTTAATTATTGCTTTAAAATAATGACAGCACAAGTTAAACGCTATAAAACATTTCGCTTTGATCAACTTTGGCATAACCAAAGCTGGCTTGCACCTGCATTTGTTTCTTTGGATGAGCGTGGTTGTATACTTTCTATTTCGGCAGAAGCACCAGCAGAAGCCTTGGCTATTGAGTACGTAAATGGCATTGCTCTCCCTGGATTTCAGAATGCACACTCACATGCTTTTCAATATGCTATGGCTGGTCTGGCAGAGCAACATGCACCGGGCACAAACGATGATTTTTGGACCTGGCGCGAAGCCATGTACCAGTGCGCATTGGCTGTGAACCCGGATGAAGCTGAAGCCATTGCCACGATGTTGTATGCTGAGATGCTCAGACATGGCTACACACATGTTGTTGAATTTCATTATTTACACCACGATAAAGAAGGTAAGCCTTACAGCAATCTGGCTGAGATGGGGGAGAGAATGGTGTCAGCGGCTGCAACAGCTGGCATTAACATTACGCTTATTCCAGTCTTCTATCAAAAGGGTGGCTTCGGTGTTGAGCCGCAAGTAAGGCAAAGAAGATTTATTTCCAGAACAGTGGATGATTATTTTCATCTGCTCGATGATTCAGCCACTGTAGTAGGACAACACACACACGCAAAGCTTGGCTTTAGTGTGCACTCCTTACGCGCAGTTGATCTGCAGGATATTAAAACCACCTATCAACAAGGTCCTCGAAATATTCCTTTTCACCTGCATGTTGCTGAACAGAAAAAAGAAATTGAAGATTGCCTGGCTTATACGAAACAACGCCCTGTGGAATGGTTGTTGAATAATCTTCCGGTCGATAAACGTTTTCATCTGGTGCACGCCACCCATTTATCTGATTATGAAGTGAAAGCTTTAGCCAGCGCTAACGCGGATGTAGTATTGTGTCCCTCAACGGAAGGAAATCTGGGTGATGGCATTTTCAGCATGAAAGAATATGTGAAGCATGGCGGAAAATGGTGTATTGGTACAGATAGTCATATAGGTATCAATCCACTGGAAGAATTTCGGATGATTGACTACCGACAACGATTAGTAACCAATCAACGCAATACTTTTGATGGAGACGCAGCAGCCTATATGGTGCAAACGGAAATTGCTAATGGAAGAGTCGCCATGGGTCTGGGTGAAGCATCACCGTTTGCAATAGGTGAGGCTTTTAATGTAGTAGTATATGATGCTGCAGCACCATTGTTGGCCAACACCTCACAACAAAAACTAATGGCCAGCATAGTATATGCTTCGGATAGTGCTATGGTTTTGGGAACGATAATCAATGGTAATTGGATAGTTAAAGAGAACAAGCATATAAAAAACGAAGCCATTAACAACGCTTTCACAAAGGCCATACAAAGTATAAAGAACCGATAGATAATTTCAAGATAATCGAGCATGAATCTTTTAGATAAAATTAAAGTACTCGCTGACCAATACACTGCGGATGTAATTACCTGGAGACGTTACCTCCATGCACACCCTGAATTATCCTATCAGGAGTTTGAAACTGTAAAGTATGTGGACACGCAACTAAGATCTTTTGGACTAACGCCAAAGCCATTGGCCGGCACGGGCCTTCTGGTAGAAGTGCAGGGCAAGAATCCAGCAACGAAAACAATTGCCCTTCGCGCAGATATGGACGCCTTACCGATTTTTGAAGCAAACGAAGTATCTTATAAATCAAAAAATCCAGGAGTAATGCATGCCTGTGGCCATGATGTGCACACCTCTTCTTTGTTGGGGACAGTAAAAATTCTTCAACAACTTCGTGGTGAATTTGATGGTACAATCAGATTTCTCTTCCAACCAGGTGAGGAAAAGAATCCAGGAGGCGCTTCCTATATGATTCGTGATGGAGCCCTGCAAAACCCACAACCCGCCAGCATTATCGGACAGCATGTGTTTCCTTTATTGCCAGCAGGTAAAATCGGTTTCCGTGAAGGTATGTACATGGCCAGCGCAGATGAAATTTATTTAAAAGTACTAGGCAAAGGTGGCCACGGGGCGGCCCCCGAACTTACTATTGATCCAATTGTGATTGCTTGTAATATCATTGTATCACTACAACAGATTATCAGTCGCAACGCAAGCCCTAAGCAACCTACAGTATTAACTTTTGGAAAAATTGAAGGTGGCGCTACCACCAATGTTATTCCGATGGAGGTAAACATAGCCGGTACTTTCAGGGCCATGAATGAAGAGTGGAGAGAAGAGGGCCTAAGAAGAATTAAAAAAATGGCAGAGAGTTTAGCAGAGGGCATGGGCGGTAAATGCGAAGTTGATATTTCACGTGGCTATCCCTTTCTTCAGAACGATCCGCAAGTAACCAAACGGATTAAAGCTGCCGCAACAGAATATGTGGGAAAGGATAATGTAGTAGACATTGATATTACGCTTGGCGCTGAAGACTTTGCTTACTACTCACAAATTATACCCGCATCATTCTATCGTCTCGGTACAAGAAATGAAGCTAAGGGAATCACTTCTTACGTACACACCCCCACTTTTGATATAGATGAAGATGCGCTGAAAATCAGCAGTGGGTTAATGGCCTGGATGGCGGTGAAGGAACTTGGCAATCATTAAATTATGATCAATTTGAAATTTGAAATTTGAAATTTGAAATTTGAAATTTGAAATTTGAAATTTGAAATTGTACATCACAATAATAAGATTCTTATCATTTCCTCTTCTTAGCCAAAAAACCATTTAAGGCTGCTGCCTCATTTAATAATTCTTTTACTTCGTCTTCATGCTCATCCAATTCTGTTAGGCCATAAAAGGTGGCAGACATTACCTGCTTCCTACCCTTGCTTTCCAAAAAATGATACTCTTTCGGTAATTCAAAGCCACGATTAAAGCAAAGACTTACACTATCTTCATCATGACTGATGTAGCAGAGCGCGCCATTTAAATAAAAAGATGGAATATTGTTAATCAACTCTTCTTTAACATGTGGACCTAAATCTAAAATCCATAGACGCATCATGGTCATGATGTCTTTTTGTTTTTTAGGGAGAGAAGAGATAAAGCCTTGTACTGTCATAATAGTAAAACTACAGACAAAACATATGGGATTCAATGATTTATATCAGTAATTGATTGTTTAAAATACTAATGATGCTTCTTCCCTGGTCTGTGTCCTCACAGACCAGTTATGTTGTTCCACATATTAGTGCAGTGTATTTCGAACTAGCTATAATGCCTGATTTAAATCCAGCCCATCATAAGTCCCCGATGCCCTACGTAACAGCATAAAAGTGTTAGAGTTTTCTTTTTTGTAACCGATTAGATTAATCTAAAATCTAAAATCTAAAATCTAAAATCTAAAATCTAAAATCTAAAATCTAAAATCTA
>VFQM010000026.1_pt1 | contig 187773 bp, 192 predicted proteins | sample 3512391 | NCBI WGS metagenome assembly VFQM01 (sample SAMN10412369, study PRJNA504923) | tailings metagenome | isolation source: Replicate 1 from Balatoc abandoned mine | place: Philippines
TGAGGTCGAGGTTGAACTCGCGCTCCAGCCGCTCCTGGATGATCTCGAGGTGCAGCAGGCCGAGGAAGCCGCAGCGGAAGCCGAAGCCGAGGGCGGCCGAGGTTTCCATTTCGAACGAGAAGGACGCGTCGTTGAGGCGCAGCTTGCCCATGGCGGCGCGGAGATCTTCAAAGTCCGCGGCGTCGACCGGGAACAGGCCGCAGAACACCACCGGCTGGGCCGGCTTGAAGCCCGGCAGGGCTTTTGCGGTGGGGCGCTTGTCCTCGGTGATGGTGTCGCCGACGCGGGTGTCGGCCACTTCCTTGATCGAGCCGGTGAAGAAGCCGAACTCGCCGGGGCCGAGTTCGTCGACCTGGACCATCTTGGGGGTGAAGACGCCGGTGCGCTCGACCAGGTACTTGGCGTTGGTGTCCATCATGCGGATGGTCTGGCCCTTCTTGAGCCTGCCGTCGATGACGCGGACGAGCACGATGACGCCGAGATAGGTGTCGTACCAGCTGTCGACCAGCATGGCTTTCAGCGGCGCGTCGATGTCGCCCTCGCGCGGCGGCGGCAGCTGGGTGACGATCGCCTCCAGCACGTCCTCGATGCCGAGGCCGGTCTTGGCCGAGATGTGGACGGCCTGGGAAGCGTCAATGCCCGCTCGGGCTCGGCGGCGGGCAGGTCGATCTTGTTGAGGATGACCACGATCTCGTGGTTGTTGTCGATGGCCTGGTAGACGTTGGCGAGCGTCTGGGCCTCGACGCCCTGGCTGGCGTCGACGACGAGCAGCGAGCCCTCGCAGGCCGACAGCGAACGCGACACTTCATAGGCGAAGTCGACGTGGCCGGGCGTGTCGATGAGGTTGAGGACATAGTCCTCGCCGTTCTTGGCCTTGTAGTTGAGGCGGACGGTCTGGGCCTTGATGGTGATGCCGCGCTCGCGCTCGATGTCCATGTTGTCGAGGACCTGCTCGGTCATCTCGCGCGCCTCCAGCCCGCCGGTGAGCTGGATCAGCCGGTCGGCAAGCGTCGACTTGCCGTGGTCGATGTGGGCGACGATGGAGAAATTGCGGATGTGGTCGAGCGGTGTGGTCATCGCCGCGCTTTAGCAGGGCGGCCAAGGCTTCACAAGCGCGCGCATAAGGCTTTGCGGCGTCAGGCGGTGGCGGCTCGCGCGGGGCGGACGGCCTCGGCGGGGGCGAACAGCATCTTGACGAAGCTGCGAAAGGCCAGCACCTGGCGCTCGAGCCGGCGCGGATCGTCCATCAGCTTGGCCATGATGATGCCGCCATCGACGATACAGGACATCATATCGGCGACGGTGTCGAGGTCGACCGGCTCGCGCGGGGCATGCACGGCGGCGATCTCGTCCAAGGTGGCGCGGAAGCGGGCGTTCCAGCCCTGGACGGAGTTGGCGGCAATGGTGCGGACCTCGCGGTCGAACAGGCGCTCCTGGTAGCAGACCGAGGCGATGAGGCAGCCGGGATGGCCGCTGGGCAGGTCGGCCATGACCTCGGCGAGCAGCTTGAGGCCGATGAGGAAGGCCTGGAGCGGGTCGTCGGCGAGCTCGCGGCCGCGGCCGAAGACCTCGTCGAAGAGTTGGTCGTTGGCCTCGACGTAGCGCAGCAGCATGGCGCGGGCGAGCTCGTTCTTGTCCCGGAAATGGTAGAAGAAGCCGCTCTTGGTGATGCCCGCCTCGGCGATGACCTCGTCGATGGAGGTGGCGCCGAAGCCCTTGGCCAGCACCGACGCCTCGGCGATGGCAAGGATGCGCTCGCGGGTTTCCAGGCCCTTTCCCATGGCGGCCTCGCAAATACTGTACCTGCGGTACGGTTTTTGGTGCGGGCACAATAGCACCGCATCCGCCCGTCGCGCCACAGCGCGGGCCAAGCCGCTGAATTCACGGCAGAATCGGCGCCAGCGCAGTGACCGGACCGCGAGCCGGCTAGTCCGGCGGCGGGCTCAGTGGCGATACTTGGGCATTCCCGAACCGGTGCCCTGCCGCGCCCGAAGGGTCCAACAGAGGCATCGGAGAATGACATGGCAAAGTACCGTAACGACCTGCCGCAGATGAAGGGCGGCACGTTCCTCAGCGACGGCGGCATGGAGACGACGCTGATCTTCCTCGACGGCGTCGAGCTGCCGCATTTCGCCTCCTTCGTGCTGCTCGACACGGCCGAGGGGCGCGAGCGGCTCAAGGGCTACTACGAGAAATATCTCGACATCGCCCGGCGGCGCGGCACCGGCTTCGTGCTCGACAGCGCGACCTGGCGGGCCAATCCCGACTGGGGCGAAAAGCTCGGCTACGACGCCGAGGGGCTCAGGGCGATCAACCTGCGCGGCATCCAACTGCTCGAGGAATTGCGCCAGGAATGGGAGGCGCCCGGCACGCCTCTGGTGGTGAGCGGGGCGATCGGCCCGCGCGGCGACGGCTACAAGGCCGGCAACATGGACGCCGACGAGTACGAGACCTACCACGCTGCCCAGATCGCCAGCTTCGAGGCGGCGGGCGCCGACATGGTGGCGGCCTACACGATGAACAACATCAACGAGGCGATCGGCATCGCGCGCGCGGCGAAGCGGCTCGGCATGCCGTGCATGATCGCGTTCACGGTCGAGACCGACGGCAGGCTGGTGACGGGGCGGACGCTCAAGGAGGCGATCGAGACGACCGACCGCGAGACTGGCGGCTACCCGCTCTACTACATGATCAACTGCGCCCACCCGACGCATTTCGCGCAGGCGCTCGCCACAGGCGAAGCCTGGCTCGACCGGGTCCTGGGCGTCAAGGCCAACGCCTCGGCCAAGAGCCATGCCGAGCTGGACGAATCCGACACGCTCGACCCGGGCGACCCGATCGATCTCGGCCAGCGCTACAGCGCGCTCAGGCGCGCGTTCCCCACCATGCGCATCCTCGGGGGCTGCTGCGGCACCGACCACCGCCACATAGCGGCGATCTGCGAGGCCTGCCTCCCCGCCTAGGCTGCAGCTCAATCACGGCACGGCGGAAGGGCTTCACGCCGTGCCGGCGATCCGCAGCAGGCGCAGGTCGCGCACAGGCTGCCGGGTGCAGGCGGCGGTCAGCGCCGAACAGAGCACATCGACATCAGCCCGCTCATGCGGGCACCAGCCGCACGGGCAGGCGTCCGATCCGGAATGCGCGGCGGCACTCTCGCGATAGATCGCCCCCACCGCCTGGGCCGCGAGCCGCATCACCACCATAGGCGGCAGGCCCGTCCGGCGCATGACCTCACCGAATTCGTTCATGATGGTGGCGCGGATATGCGCCTGCGCCTCCTCGTGGCGCCGTTCGTCGTCGCTCGAAAATGCCGGCAAGCGGGTTCTCCTGTTCCAGTGTCTGTAGGGCGCGGCCGCTTCAGGGTGCCGGCGCGGTTCCTTCGATCGCCGCGTCGAGCCGGCGCATCGCCTCGAACAACGCTTCCTTGTCGCGTGTGTGGGCCTCGATCAGCGCGCCGGAAACGTCGTCCCGGCCGAAGCCCGGAGCGGCAAGCGCGTTGAGCCGCTCGAGGCTTTCACCGGCGGCGCGGCGCGCGGCGTCCACCTGGGCCCGCAGCATTGCCAGACGGCTCAAGTCGTGAGCGGCCCCCTGGACGGCGAAGCCTTCCCCTGTGGGAGAGACGTGCATCATTCCGATCTGCCTCCTGTTGCGGTCTCCCCCTCCCGCGACTGCGCGAGACCTGTGCCTTGCAAAATCAGCACTACAAAACATGACTACAATAATCAAGTTTAATTCGGCGACCCGTATCGATCGTTGGCGCATCCAGCCCAGCTGGAAATTCCGCACGGTTGACGCAGGTCAACGGGGGCGCTCCAATGTGGACCGCCGCCCCGGCGGCCGCCACCGAGAGGAACCGACCATGGCCAAAGAAGCCCTGCCGGGCAACGAAGGGTTCGCGGCGCGTGCCCGACCTGCCACCAAGGACGATGCCGCCGCGCTGGCGCGCCTGGTGAACATGGCTGGCGACGGGCTGCCGCTGTATCTGTGGACGAAGCTGGCGGAGGGCGGCGACCCCTGGGAGATCGGCCGCCAGCGCGCGCAGCGCGAGGAAGGCAGCTTTTCCTACCGCAACGCCATCGTGCTGGAACACGGCAAGGTGCTGGCCTGCCTGATCGGCTATCCGATCGTTCCAGCGCCCGTCGATCCGGACACGCCAGCCATGTTCGTGCCGATGAACGAACTGGAGGCGATGGCGGTTGGGACCTGGTACGTCAACGTGCTGGCAACCCTGCCGGAAGTGCGCGGTCAGGGCTGCGGCACCCGCTTGCTGGAACTGGCGGATCAGGTGGCGGATACGACCAACTGTACCGGCACGAGCCTGATCGTGTCCGACGCCAATGCGCATGCGCACCGGCTGTACGAAAGGTCCGGCTACGAGGAGGTCGCCACGCGCCCGATGGTCAAGGAGGACTGGATCAATCCGGGGAAGAACTGGGTTCTGATGATCAAACGCGCAGTCGCTCGACAGGCGGGCGACTCCGAGTAGCAATTCCACAGAGATCCCAGGCAATGGCCGATCCTGCAGCAGCGGTGTTCTGCGACGACGAGATGCTGGCTTATGACGGGTCGCGCCGCACCTTCCTGCCGGGCGAAGTGCTGACGTTCGACGAGGCCTACCGTCTCGCGCACCTGCCGCTCGTCGCACCGGGTCATCCGGAAGCGATCGCGCGTAAAGAAGATCCGGAAGCGATCGCGCGTAAAGAAGGCAGGGACTATGCCTCCGGCAGATATGCGGCGCCCCGCTTTTCGCTCGTGGCTCCGGTCGACGCCACTGCGCTGGAAGCATCCTCCGGATTTAGCCGTTTCGAGCAGGAACTGCGCTCGCATCGCTTCAGCGACAAGATCGAATGGCGGCTCAACCGGGAGCGCGCGACGAAGCTCCACGCGACGATCGTCAACGGTCTCGCGGAAGGAGACATTGCCGCTTGCGCGAAAAGCGCCGCCGAGGCGCTGGCGCCCTTCGGGCGAATTTCCATCGGGATCGGAGGGCCGTTCCTCGGCCGCATCAATAGCGGCAGGATCTACCTTCCGGTCTATCCCGAACGCCGCGACGGCGCGGACGTGTTCTCCGTCATCCAGGCGGCCTGCGGCGCCCGACAGACACGCTTCTACGTCGTCGGCTACTATCATCTGCACTCGGCGCTCACCGCCGCGGAGACGTCGGAACTGGCAGGGCTGGTCGAGCGCTGGCGCCACAGCACCCTGGCTATCCTTCCGGTCAATGCGCTTGCGATCCAAGCGACAAACGACGACCTGGCGCTTTCGGCGCGCAACATCATAGGAATCCCGCTCGGCGCTGCCGGCGAGGTTGAAGCACAATGACAAAATTCGCCTCCGGCGGACCTGACCAATCCACCAGAGGTCGTTTACGCCACGCCGGAACCCCCAAGGCCGCTTCCGGGACATGGCCAAAAGTGAAGCTCAGGGCCGCAGCGACGCGACCCTTTTCATTCGAGTGCAATAATGCCAGTCGCGCCGGGGCCCCACGTCGACATGGACGATCCCGGTGCTGCAATAGGTGCCGACGCCGCCTATTCCGTCCAGGCTGCGGGCATAACGCGCAATCTGGCCCGGGTTGACGCCGGGAATCCTGATATCGGCGGCTTTGCATTTCGCGTGCATGGAGCGACCCGACCTCGGACGATATCCCGAGGTCACGACGGGCCGTTTTCCAAATCTTCGGTGCAAGGTTGCCAGCACAGCGCCAAGCTGGGCCGGAAAGCAGTTGGTGGTGACGTTGTCGGTCTGCTTGGTGTAGGCGACTTCAAGCTTGCTCTCGAAATCGGGAGTGAGGTCCTGAAGGCCTCTCGGGTTGTGAGCCTCCGGAGCCTGGCTTGCGTAAAGCGAGGCGACGGACAGACCGCAGATCATGACGCCGGTTGCAAGGGTTGTGGCTGTCGACATAGGCATTGGGGAAACTCCAGATCGAGTTGCCATTCCAAAGTGCCAGCTAGTCAGGAAGCACCCTCATTAGTTGCATCGAATAGGGCTCAATTGTGGCAACGACAGCATCGCGGCCAGGCCCATGACATGGCTGTCGAAGTGCCCCCGGAAGTCGTCCTGAGGTTGCGAGATGCCGGCCGCCACGGCGTTGCGACGGGTTCGGTGGCTCGACCGCCGCATTGTTACAGTTACATGCTCGTTTTCCGGAGCACGCTTTGCGAAACTCACCCTCGGCACAGCTTAGGGAGTACACCCCATGCTATATCAGCGCACATTGATGGGCGTTTCGCTCATCGCGGCAATGGCCGCAGTCCCCGTGCTCGCGCAAGAACCCCTGTCTGAAGGCTGGCTCGGCAGCGAGACCTTGCAAACACCCTATGGCGAGTTCGAATTCAAGAATGGCTATCCGGTCGGCGACAGCGCGGAACGGCTGCTCGATCTCGAACTGCGCAACCGCGCCGTCGAGGTTTACCTTACCAATATGATGGCGGTCAGCCAGAAGGCGGTCGACGAGGGGTTGCGGGCCTTCGGCGCCAGCAAGCCGAACCAGGTTGTGATCTGGGAGCAACTGATGGACCCGGCCACCGTGCTGCTCACCGCCAACACCGAAACCGTCTATGCGCTTGGCACTCTCGACCTCAAGGCGGACGGACCGACCGTGGTCGAGGCGCCGGCCAAGATGTTGGGCTTCCTGCAGGACGGCTTGCAGCGATACCTCCAGGACATCGGCCCGCTGGGACCCGACAAGGGTGCGGGCGGCAAATTTCTGGTGCTGCCCCCCGACCATGCGGGCGACGTCCCCGACGGCTACTTCGTGGTCAAGTCGCCCACCTATTCCGTGATGTTCGCAATGCGCGGCTTCCAGGTCGACAACAAGACCGACGAGGCGGTCGCCCTGATGAAGCAGACCAGGGTCTATCCGCTGTCGACCGCCGCCGCACCGCCGCCGATGCAGTTCATGAACGGCTCCAACCAGAAGATCAGCACGCTCTTCCCCGACAACTTCCATTACTTCGAGCTGCTGGCCAAGCTCGTCGAGGACGAGCCGCTCGACTCCTTCGGGCCGCTCGAGCGGGCCCAGATGCAATCGATCGGAATCCAGAAGGGCAAACCCTTCGCGCCCGACGCGCGCCTGAAGGCGCTGCTTTCGGAATCGGCACGGCTGGGCGGCGCAATCGCCCGCGCGCAGACTTATGCCTATCGGGAAAAGGATCCCTACTACTATGCCGGCAAGAAGTGGCAGGGCATTCCGTCGGGACTGACCTACACCTTCGCCATCGACGGCGCGCCCCAGATCGATGCGAAGGTCAACGTCTATTACATGGCCGCCGGGAACTCGCCTGCCATGATGGCCAAGAACATCGGCCAGGGCTCGCAGTATCTGTGGACCTATCGCGACGCCGAGGGCAACTACCTGGACGGCGCCAAGAGCTACGCACTGCATATCCCGCCGAACATCCCGGCTAAGGCGTTCTGGTCTGTGCTCGTCTACGACGCGCTCAGCCGATCGCAACTCCAGACGAGCCAGCACCTGCCCTCGGTCAGCAGCTACAGCAGCCCGGTCGTGAACCCGGACGGCTCGATAGACATCGCCTTCGGGCCCGAGAAGCCGACGAACGCAGGCAACTGGATCAAAACGGTCCCCGGCAAGGGCTGGTTCGGCATGTTCCGCTGGTATTCTCCGACGGAACCATTCTTCGACAAAAGCTGGCAACTGGAGGACATCAAGCCGTCAAAGTGACGGGGCGGCCTGCCCGGTAAAATGTCGGCCGCCAGCCGGCCGACATCGGGCGGGCACAAAAAAACATCCGAGGCCGTGAACCTTCTCCATGGGCCGGGACACTGACGATCATTGCGGCCACACAGAGCCGCAGTTTCGAAGGGCGACCCAGAGGAGAACCGAAATGACCACGACCACCATCATCATCCGCTCGACGCTGATCGCGACGCTCGCGCTGTCGATGTCGGCCTTCGCCGGCACCGGCGCCGCTTCGGCCGCACAGATCAAGGGACGCGTTCCGACCCCTCCGCCGCACCAGCTCGGCCTCAAGGCGCCGGGCGGCGGGCAGGCGGAAGGCCATGTCGAGAAGTGCAACAACATATCCTCCTGCAACCTGCTCATCGCCTATTGCATCGGCCATGGCGGCGACTGGGAGGAAACCGGCACGCCCGGCCCGATGGGCGAGCCGCAGAAGGGCAAGTGCACCTACCCCTGATCGCCTCAGGGGTTCCGACGCAGTCACGCGCATTGCCCCTCCCGTCCCAGGACGGGAGGGGTTTTCCGCACGTCATGACGCCGGAACGTCGGAGCATGTCGCCGCCCGGCTTGACGCCCGCGCGACATTCGGAGCAAATCCCCCGGACAATCGCCCGGAGCCTTCCCAAAATGTCCGCCATTGGCCTTTCGCTGCTCGGTTTCTCGACCGTCATCTTCCTGATCGCCGCAATGGTCGCCAAGACCTGGGGCATCGAGCCGACCATCGGCAAGCTGGTGGTGACGCTGCTGCTCTATTCGCTCGGCAACCTGATCATGCTGCGGCTGGTGCGTGACTTCGGCATGTCGGTGTCGTTCAGCCTGTCGGCGGTGATCCAGCTGATCGCGGTCAACCTGGTTGCAATCGTCTATTTCGGCGAGAAGCTGAGCGGCGTCCAGGGCGTCGGCGTGGGGCTCGCAGTGGTAGCGGTGGCGCTGATCACGCTCGGGCCGGCACTCGCCGGGAAGTAGTCCCGCTCCCTCGACCGTCTGGCCGGGCACGGACCAAGGTCCGATACGGGCGGCGAATTGGTCCGGGAACGAGCCGTATCGGTCGCAGGACGCTCCACATCGAGAGCGGCCAGCGGCAGGGTGTTCCTTGCGAGACACCACGGCGTACTGCGCCCGTGGCAACGAAAGGAGCCCATGATGCGTGCGAGATCATCCCTCAAGCCCGTCCTGCTCATGCTGCGCGCCTCGGCCGCGCTGGCCCTGACGGCGACACCGCTGCACCTGTCGTTCGACGGCGTCGGGCCGAAGCTGACGGTGGCGTCCGCGCTGGCGGACAGCGACCATTCGGGTTCCGGCGGCGGGGATGACGGCGGTGGTGGTGGCCGGGATTCGGGTGGCAGCGACTCCAGCGGCCATGGCGGCGGCGATGATGACGATGGCGGCGGTGACGATCACAGCGGCCCAGGCGGCGGCGGGAATGATGATGACAACGGCGGCGACGATCACGGCGGCCGGGACGGCGGTGGCGGCGGACGGGGCGGCAATGACGACGCCGACGACGATGAAGATCACCACGTGAACCGGGTCACCGGCGACCGCGTCGAGGTCGACGGCAACAACATCGAGGTCATTCACCCCGACGGCACCAAGGAAGAGATCGAAAACGGCAGGTTCGAAATGAAAGACGCCCGGGGACGAACCATCATCGAGCGCCGCGCGACCCGCGCCGACGTCAACCGCCTGATGGCGCTTGCGAGGTAAGGGCCCGCGCAACCTATCCTTATCGGGCAAATCCGGGCGGGCACATTCTTCCCGGACGAACTCGGGCAACAGGCCGGAAGGGTCCTTCGACCTTTCCGGCCATTTTTTTGCTACCCAGCGCGATCTCGGGCATCGCGCAGCAGCATCGCCGCCTCGGTGCGGTTCCTGACGTTCAGCTTGGCGAGCACCCGCGTCATGTGGTGCTTGACGGTCTTTTCCTGCAGCGACAGGCGGGCGGCGATCTCCTTGTTGCTCATGCCGCCGGCGACATGGCGGAGGATCTCGGCCTCGCGGTCGGTGAGCTGCCGGAGCGGATCGAGACCAGGCGCGTCCTGGATGGCCTTGAGGTCGGAAAGCAGGCGGGCCGAAAGCACCGGCGACACGTAGGTTTCGCCGGCCGCGACGTTGCGCAGGATCTCGGCCAGCATCTTCGACCCCACGCCCTTGAGCACGTAGCCGCGAACGCCATGGTTCAATGCCCCGGTCACGTCGTCGCGCGTTTCGGAGACGGTGAGCATGACGATCTTCTGGGCCGGACGCTTTTCGAGGATGCTTCGCACCGCGTTCATGCCGCCGCCCGGCAGGCTGATGTCGAGCAGGAGGATCTCGGGCTCGGCCTCGCCGACCAGGCGCAGCGCGTCGTCGGCGCTGGCACCCTCGCCGACGATCTCGAAGCCTCCGTGCTCGACGAGGCTGCGGGTGACGCCCTCGCGGAACAGTGGGTGGTCGTCGACGACGGCAAGACGCAAGGGGGCTGTCATGACTGCTCCTTGTCCTCGACATTGAGGGTGACGGCCACGCGCGTGCCGGCCGCTGAAGACTCCAACGAAAATTGGCCACCTATGCTTTCCACGCGCTCGCGCAATCCGGCCAGGCCGAGCCGGTCGGGACGGACGGAGGCAGTATCGAAGCCCGGTCCGCTGTCAGAAACCTCAACCGTAAGCCGGCCCGCGCCCGCAGTGACGGTTACCGTCTGGCTGCGCCCTCCGGCATGCCGGAAGGCGTTGTTCAACGCCTCCTGGACGAAGCGGTAGATGCAGATCTTTTCGGCCGGGGCCAGAACCAGCGCGGGCTGGTCGCCCGCAAGCGCAACCTTTGTGCCGGTGCGCTGCACATGGGCCGTGACGGCGAGCTTCAACGTCTCGGACAGGCTCGCCATGTCGATCTCCGGCAGCACCAGCCCATGGCAGATGCCGCGGATTTCGCGCATGGCCTCGTCGAGCCGCGCCCTGATCGCCACGATCTCCCGCTCGCGTTCGCCGCGGGCGACGCCCGCACCGGCGATCGCCTTGCTGTCCATGCGCAGCGACGCGAGCGCGAGCAGCTGGGCGGGGCCGTCGTGCAGGTCGGCGGCGATGCGGCGCAGGTAGCTCTCGTTGTAGGCCGTCGCCCGGCGCGAGGCGCGCTGGACACGCAGGCGCAGCGCCGAATTCTGGGCCAGCAGGCTCTGCAGCTCGGCAACGCGCTCCTCGAGCGCCTGGCGCTGGCCGTCGATCGTCTTGCTGCCGCGGAAGACGATGCCCCAGAGCAGCCCGAAGATGGCGAGCGTCATGCCGGCGACGAACAGCCAGCTGGAGGTGCGCGCGGCGTTCAGCGTCGCACGGAACTCGTCGGCGATCTCGTAGAACTCCGACACGGCGACGACCTGCCCGGACCAGGGCTCGCGCACCGGATTGTAGATCTCCAGCAGCGGCAGGCCGGTTGCCTTCTCGGAGGCGCTCTCGTCGTCGTCGAGATGGTCGAACTCGGCGACCACGCGCCCACTCCAGGCGGCCTCCAGATTGGCCGACGGCGGATACTTCCGGCCGATCTGGCTGGCATCCTTGGAGTAGAGGATGGTTCCGTCCCGCCGCCACAGCCTGAACGAGACGATGCGGTCGCCGAGTCCGCCCTGGTCGAGCGTCTCGTCGAGCGCGCGCGTGACCGAATCCGCCAGGGTCTCGCTCCTGCGCATGTCCGGCAAAAGCGGGGCAATCACGCTGTCGACGTAGAGCGCGGTGGTGGTGGCCGAATTGCGGGTCACGCCAGCTTCGATGCGGGTGGTGACCCAATAGCCGGCCAGGAACATCGCCGCGAGCAGCACGGCGCCGCCGGCGACCAGAAACTGGACGGCCAGCGACTGGCCGATCCAGGCCCGGCGAAGTCTTTCGAGCGCGCGCACCCATACCTCCTGGTTTCCCAATCATAGGGGCGCCAGGATGATTCTTGAATCGGGCTTCTGTCGGGTACGGGCACGGACTTTCGTCCGGCGCGAAAAAGCCGGCGGGATGGCCCCGCCGGCTTCATCAACGAGAGTGCGAACGATCAGACGCCGATCTTGCCGCCGCCCTGCTTGGTGATGGCGACCACCGCCGGACGCACCGGCATGTCGGGCTTGAAGTCGGGCCAGCGGGTCGACAGGTCCTCGTAGTAGGACGGGCGGCCGAAACCTTCCCAATCCTCGCCGCCGTCGCCCGGATGCTGGACGGCGACGAAGGCCGTCTGGTCATCAGGCGCAAACAGCGGGCCGCACATCTCGGCGCCGACCGGCACGCGGAAGAACAGCTTGGAGGTGGCGCGGGCATCGCCCTCGGTGTCGACGGCCCAGAGGCCGTCGGTGCGGCCGGTGGCCTTGGGGTTGTTGCCGTCGGTGGCGACCCAGAGGCGGCCTGCGGAATCGACGGCGCAGTTGTCGGGCATGCCGAACCAGCCGTTCTGGGTGGTCGAGGTCGAGAACGAGGCGCCGACCTCGGCGATCGAGGGGTCGCCGCACTTGAGCAGGACTTCCCACTTGCCCTTGGTGGCTGCAAAATCGCCGCCGTCCTCGACCAACTCGATGATGTGGCCGAAGGCGTTCTCGGCGCGCGGGTTGGCGGCGTCGACCTGGTCGGCCTTGCGCTTCGTGTTGTTGGTCAACATCACATAGACCTTGCCGTTGACGGCATTGGGCTGGATGTCTTCGGGACGATCCATCTTGGTCGCGCCCAGCAGGTCGGCCGCGCGGCGCGCCTCGATGACGACGTCGGCCTGGCTGACGAAGCCGTTGTCGGCGTTGAGCGGACCCTCGCCCTGGACCAGCGGCAGCCACTCGAACGAGCCGTCCTCGGCGAACTTGGCGACGTAGAGCGTGCCTTCGTCGAGCAGGTCGAGATTGGCGGCGCGGTCGTTCGGGTTGAACTTGCCCGCGGTCACGAACTTGTAGACGTAGTCGAAGCGCTCGTCGTCGCCGAGGTAGAAGACGACGCGGCCGTCGGGCGCGACGATGGATTCGGCGCCCTCATGCTTGAAGCGGCCGAGGGCGGTGCGCTTCTTCGGCACCGAATTCGGATCCTCGACGTCGACCTCGACGATCCAGCCGAAGCGGTTGGGTTCGTTCGGCTCCTTGGACAGGTCGAAGCGATCGTAGAACTTGTGCCAGTCGTAGGTGTCGTCCGGCACGCCCAGGCGCTTGTAGTTCGCAGCCTCCGCATGGTCGGCCGGAAGCTCGCCGCCGAAATAGCCGTGGAAGTTCTCCTCGGCCATGATGTAGGTGCCCCAGGGCGTGACGCCGCCGGCGCAGTTGTTGATCGTGCCGAAGACCTTGGTGCCGGAAGCATCCGCGTTGGTCTTGAGGCGGTCGTGGCCGGCGGCCGGGCCGGTGAGCTGCATCTCGGTCGAGGCGGTGATGCGGCGGTTGAGCTTGCCGTCGCGCACGACCTGCCACTTGCCGCCCTCCTTGCGGATCTCGACGATTGAGCCGCCGTGGGCTGCCATCTCGATGTCGACGCGTTTCTGGTCGGCGGGGGTAACCTCGATCTTGCCCTCGACGATGTTGACGATGCCGGGGAACATCAGGTGATCGTTGGTGTATTCGTGGTTGACCAGCAGCAGACCGTGCTCGGCCGAGCCTTCGAGCGGCACGTAGCCGACATAGTCGTTGTTGTAGCCGAACTGCCTGGCTTGCGCCTCGGCCGACTGATTGGCGGGATCGAACTCGGGCGCGTCGGCGAAGATCGGGTCGCCCCAACGCAGCAGGATGTCGGCGTCATAGCCGGCCGCCACGTGGTGCTTGTCGTCGATGCCGGCCTCGACCTCGTCGAAATTGAAGGCCGAGCCGCCGGCAGCGCGGGCATCGTCGGCGAGGATGATGGCGATGGGGCTGACGGTGGCGGCGATGGCCGAGACGGCGAGCGAGCCCTTGAGGAAGCCGCGGCGCGAGAAACGCGCGGCGATGACGTCGCCCATCGTACGGTTGTCGGTCGGGTTGTGGCCGGGGCCGTCATTCTCCTCGAGCAGGGAGGTGCGGAATTTCTGATCGTGGGGAGCGTTCTGGTTCATGGTGTCGACCTCTGGCTGATGGTTCGCTTGGGGTTCGCCGAGACCGCTAATCGGGCCACATAACAGTAGCATGACAGTTTCGCAGGAAACCGGGCTTGGCTATAGAGCCTTCACAGACGCGTATCCGAAACCGGCAGGCTCGCTGCGACCGATTGGTCGGGCATCTTCCTTTTGCCGTGCCGCCCCCCATCTACTGCTGCCGGACTTCGGTCCGGACCAAGATTAACGGCGAGACAGACTAACAGGACGATGCACCAGAAACTGTGGAACAAGATCGAATTGTCGCTGCTGGCAGCCGGCGTCATCATCGCCGGCGGGCTGTGGGCCTTCGTCGAACTTGCCGAAGTCGCGCGCGACGCCGCGCCCCATGCCTTCGACACCGACATCCTGCTCGCCTTTCGCGTGGCGGGCGAGCCCAACAATCCGATCGGGCCAGGCTGGTTCGAGGAGGCGATGCGCGACATCACCGCGCTCGGTAGTGCTGCGGTGCTGATCTACATCACCGCGATTGCCATCATCTATCTCTGCCTGATCCGGCGCTGGGGGCCGGCACTGTTCGTGTTCCTGTCGGTGGCGGGCGGGCAGGTGCTGTCGAGCCTGCTCAAGCTCGGCATCGACCGGCCGCGGCCGGACCTGGTCTCGCATCTGGCGCAGGTGCAGACGATGAGCTTCCCGAGCGGCCACGCCATGCTTTCGGCCGTGACCTACCTGACCATCGGCGTGGTTCTCTCCCGCGTCCTACCGGGTCGCGCTGCGACCATATTCGTGTTCTCGGTGGCGATCCTGACGACGCTTCTGGTGGGCATCAGCCGCGTCTATCTCGGCGTGCACTGGCCGTCGGACGTGCTGGCCGGCTGGAGCGCCGGCTTTGCATGGGCGACGCTGTGCTGGCTCGTCAGCCACTATCTCATGCGGCCCGGAACGGCATCCGACGTCGATATGCGCTAGGCGTCGGTATTCATGCTTGAAACATCATGATGAATGTCTGATACATTCATCCTGCGGATTGAGACGGGAACGCCGAAAGTGATCACAGCCGCACAGATGCGCGCCGCAAGGGCGCTGGCAGGCATCGACCAGAAGAGGCTCGCCGAAATGGCGGGCGTCTCGGTGCCGACGATCCAGCGCATGGAAGCCAGCGACGGCGTGGTGCGCGGCGTGGTCGACACGTTGACCAAGGTCATCCAGGCGCTCGACATCGCGGGCGTCGAACTGATCGGGGAAAACGATGCCGGCGGCCGGGGCGTGCGCCTGAAGAAGTAGACTGGGTAGCGCCCGGACCCGACCGATCCGCAACAGTCGCGACGGCGACCGCCGACAGCTTGCCGACGATCCCGCCGCATCGACACGTGCGGATTGGACCATGGACGCGAGCCACAACGTTTCCCGAGACAAGCAGCCGACCTTCGCCGAGCTGTTCACGCCGAAGCTCATCACCGTGCTGCGCGAGGGCTATGGCGCAGCCCAGCTGAGGGCAGATGCGATCGCCGGATTGACGGTCGCGATCGTGGCGCTGCCCTTGTCGATGGCGATCGCCATCGCCTCGGGCGTGTCGCCCGACAGGGGCCTGTTCACGGCGATCGTCGGCGGCTTCATCGTCTCGGCCCTGGGCGGCAGCCGTTTCCAGATCGGCGGGCCGGCCGGCGCCTTCATCGTGCTCGTGGCCGCGACCGTGGCGCGCGAGGGCGTCGAAGGTCTGATCCTCGCGACCATGATGTCCGGCGTCATCCTGGTCGCGATCGGCTACCTGAGGCTCGGCACCTACATCAAGTTCATCCCCTATCCGGTGACGGTGGGGTTCACCGCCGGCATCGCGGTCATCATCTTCGCCAGCCAGCTGAGCGAGATGTTCGGCCTCACCCTGGCAGGCAAGGAACCCGGCGCGCTACTGCCCAAGCTGACAGCACTTGCCGAGGCGGCCGCAACCGTCAATCCGGCCGCGGTGGCCATCGCGGCGCTGACCATTGGCACGATCCTCCTGCTGAAACGCTGGCGGCCGCACTGGCCGGGCATGCTGATCGCCGTCGCTGCCGCTTCGCTGGCGGCCACGCTGCTCGCGCTGCCGGTCGAAACGATCGGCACGCGCTTCGGCGGCATACCGCGCAGCCTGCCCTGGCCGGCACTGCCGGGCTTCACTATCGACAAGGCCGTGGCGGTGCTGCCCGACGCGGTGGCCTTCGCGCTGCTCGGCGCCATCGAGTCGCTGCTCTCGGCGGTCGTCGCCGACGGCATGACCGGCCGGCGGCACCGCTCGAATTGCGAGCTGGTGGCGCAGGGCTTCGCCAACATCGGCTCGGCGCTGTTCGGCGGCATCTGCGCCACCGGCACCATCGCGCGGACGGCGACCAACGTGCGGGCCGGCGCGCACGGGCCGGTCTCGGGCATGCTGCATTCGGCCTTCCTGCTCGCCTTCATGCTGGTGGCCGCACCACTCGCCTCCTACATCCCGCTCGCAGCGCTGGCCGGCGTGCTTGCGGTGGTTGCCTGGAACATGGTCGAGAAGCAGGCCTTCGCGACGCTGATCCGCTCGTCACGCGGGGACGCGCTCGTTCTCCTGGTCACCTTCCTGCTCGTCGTCTTCCGCGACCTGACCGAAGGCATCGTGGTGGGCTTCCTGCTCGGTTCGGTGCTGTTCATCGACCGGATGGCGAAGAGCGTGGCGGTGGAGACCGACCAGCCGCTCGTCCCGGAGGACGTGGCCGACGACACCAATGGCAGCCGCCACGCCTACGAGGCGCGGGACGCGGGCGACGCCGACACGGTGATCTACCGGATCTCGGGCGCCTTCTTCTTCGGCGCGGCCTCGACGGTGGGGGCCGTGCTCGACCGCATCGCCGACCAGCGCCGGAACTTCATCCTCGACTGCGCGCAGGTGCCGTTCCTGGATTCGACCGCGGCCAACGTGATCGAAGGGGCGGCGCGCAAGGCCGAGCGTGCCGGCGTGCGGTTCTTCATCACCGGCGCCTCGCCGCAGACGCGCCGTATGCTGATCACCCACGGCGTCAAGCAGCCGCACGTCACCTATGCCGGATCGGTCAGGGACGCGCTCGATCTTCTGGCGGAGGAGCGGGCAACGTACCCCGAGGCAGCGCGGTGACGTCGATTTCCTTCTGCTCGCCCCAGGTGACCTGCTTGTAGTCGAAGCCATACTCCAGCGTCGGCTTGACGATGCGGAAATACGGCGACAGGTCGAAGTCGCGCGGCGTGTAGAGCGAGTGATGGCGGATGTGCATGATCTCGCGGCGCATGTAGTTGGACTGCGCCGAGGCGCGGCCCGGGGCGCGGGTGATCTCCGGCAGGATCGGATAGCGGATTTCGCCGTATGCCTCGGCAATCATGGTCGAGCAGATGGCGCGGGTCGGATCGCCTGAGCCGAATGCGAGCATGCGGCGGCGCCAGCGCACCGGCACGGGCGGCGTTGGCATGAAGTAGCGCAGCATGTCGAAGATGTTCTTGAGGTCGTATTTCAGGCCGAGGCGCTCGAGCATGAACCGCACGATATGGGCGCGGTCTTCAGGCGACAGGCCGTTGGCCCGGCAGATGCGCGTGTTGTAGGTGCGGTACTTGGACAGCGGCACCGCAACGCAGCCCTCGCCGAGGTTGACCTCGATCAGGCGGGGCCGCTCCGAGCCGTCCGCGGGCTCCGGCAAGGCATCGCCGACATAGAGCGCCGAGTGCGACCAGGTGGACTGGGTGAGGTACTTGATCACCGCCGAAATGCGCTGGTTGCCCTCGATGAGCAGGATGTCGCCGGGCTCGAGGGTGCGTCGGAGGGTATCAGGATCCGAGGGCGTGTAGGGCTCGTAGCCGGAGGATTCCACCTGAAGGCGCGAGGCGAGCCAGCGGCCGAGGCGGTCGAGCATGGTATCGGTGGTCTGCGTCATGACGCAGAGGAAGTAACATGACGTTGGGAAAGGAAGCCAGCCTCCCGGCTAATCTCCTGCCGCCTCCTCGGTTTCCGGTGCGCCCTCGTCGCCGGAGGCATCGCGGCATTTCTTCGCCAGGCGCCGGGCGGCGCGACGCGGCTTGTCTTCGAACAGTTCTTCGGCGTCGGCCACGCAGGATTTGCGCAGGAGCTTTTCCGACCGCTTGAGCAACCTGACGAGTTGCCTGGGCTCCGGCCCGGCGAACGGCGCCTCGCGCGCCGCGATCAGCGCGCGCATGACGAAGATGTCGTGCAGTTCGCCAAGATCGTCGCCGAGTGCATCGACACGTTCCCGGCGGGGTTTCACCGGTGCCGGCCACAGGCGCTGCAGCAGAGACAGATGGGCCGCATGCGTCTTCACCGCCTTGCGCAACTCGTGGAAGTCGTCGGGCTCGGCGCGCCCGCGCGCATGGTCCAGAGCCTTGCGGGCACCGCGCAGCGTGGCGAGCGCGCCTTCGGCAAGCACGTCGGCCGCGCTTTCAGGGGCATCCGGCAGCGAGAGCGCGTCGAGGGCCGCCAGGCCGGCCTGACATTCCGCGATGGCGGAATCGAGCGTGGCGGCGAGACCCGTCGCGCCGTAGGCCACTTCCGTCCTGTGGCGGACCAGCATGGCCCGGATGCCGGCAAGGCCGGCACCATCGGCCTCGTCGGGAAACCCCTCGATCAGCCGGTCGACGGTTTCGATCAGGGCAGTGGCCTGGCGCGGGCCGGCGATCGAACGGGCCATGTCACGGTAGCGGTCGTTCTCGGCGCGGCAGAAGGTTTCCGCACCTGGACGAACGAGACGAAGCAGCGACCTCAGACTCTTTAGCCGGCGTCGCGCCTTGTGCAGGGCGCGGTCGGGGTCGTCGCGGGCGGCATTGAAATATCCGACGATCTTGTCGAGCTCCTCGCCCGCGATACGCCTGACCTCACCGGTGAGGGGCGCACGCGGGTCGATGCGAAAGCTCATGCAACCGCCTCCGGGACGTCGCCGAGCGCCAGCGACGAGTTGTAGTACTGCGGCTCGCCAGTGACCTCGCGACCGAGCCACGGAGGCAGCATGCTCGCGGCAACCTCTTCCGGCGTCTCCAGCTCGGCGATGATCAAGCCGGTCAGGGGACCGTGGAACACGTCGACCTCGTAGAGATGTCCACGATGGCTAACATGATGGCGTGTCTTCTCGATGACATTGCCGACGGCGAACTCAAGCATGGCCTCGGCATCGACGAGCGGGATCGAATATTCGAACTCGTCGCGCTCCTGCCCCTGTTCACCGAATTTGAGCGTCAGCTTGGCCTTGACGCCATCGGTGATGCGGACGCGGAGGCTGCGCCCCTCGGTGGAGGCCAGGTAGAACTGGCGGATCTCGACCTTGGCCATGGCGAGGCTGCGCCAATCCGGTCCGTTCACCAGGAACTTGCGTTCGATCTCCTTGGCCATGGCGGGCAGTAAAGCTTGACCGGCAAAGCTCCGCAACATGAATCTTGACATTAATCAATCGATTGATTAAATTGCATCCATGGACAAGACGCAGCCCACCACCCAACAGACGGCCTCGGCCGCCGACGCAACCCGACAGGCGTTGGTGATGGCGGCGCTGCAATTGTTCGGACGCCAGGGCTTCGACGGCACCTCGACACGCGAGATCGCAGCAGCGGCCAAAGCCAACATCGGCTCGATCGCCTATCACTTCGGCGGCAAGGCGGGGCTCAGGCTGGCCGCCGCGGACTACATCGTCGAGACGATCCAGAAGATAGCCGGCCAAGCACTCGTCGCCACAGCCGGCTCCCCGGCAACGTCGGCGCAGGCCGAAGCGCAGATCGAGGCTGCGGTCGAGCGCATGGTGAGCTTCATGGTCGCGCGGCCCGAGGCCGGCGAGATCGTGCAGTTCATGCTGCGCGAGCTCTCGACGCCCACCGAAGCGCTCGACCGCATCTATGGCGGGGTCTTCGAGCCGGTGCACAAACGGCTGTGCCAGCTCTGGGCCGACGCGACCGGAGGGACGCCGGAGAGCGAGACTACCCGCCTCAGCGTCTTCATGTGCATCGGGCAGGTCATCTATTTCCGCATTGCCCGCCCCGCGGTCCTCCGCCGCATGGGCTGGGCCGATATCGGCGCGGCCGAGGCGGCAAAGATCGCCGGCCTCGCCAAGGAGAACGTCGCGGCCATGATCGCCGCGCGCAAGGCAGGAAAGCCATGAGCATCCTTTGTTCCATTCCCTTCGCTGCGTCGCTGTTTTCGGCATGCACGTCCGTCCCGCTCGCCGTCGGCTATGTCGAGGGCGACTACGTGCTGCTGGCCCCGATAGAGGTGGCGCAGGTCGAGAGCATATCGGTCCGCCGCGGCGACCGCGTCGAGGCCGGCCAGCCTGTGGTCACGCTCGAAAGCGGCGACGCCAAGATCGCGGTGAGCCAGGCGGAGGCAGCGCTTGCCCAGGCCGAGGCACAGCTGGCCGACCTCAAGGTCGGCAAGCGTCCCGAGGAGATCGCAGCGCTCGAGGCAAGCCTGCGCTCGGCCAAGTCCCAGTCCGAGGAAGCCCAGCGCGTGCTTGTCCGCACGGAGGGTCTGCTCGGGCGTGGCATCGCGACCCAGGCGCAGTTCGACGAGGCCAAGACCCAGGTCGAGGTCGCCGACGCGGCGATCGGGCTGGCGCAGGCCAATCTGGACGTGGCCGGCTTGCCGGCCCGCATCGAAGCGATCAAGGCGGCGGAAAAGCAGGTGGAGCAGTCGCGCGCCGCCCTCGACAACGCGCGCTGGCGGTTGTCGAAACGGGTGCTGGCGGCACCGGCCGCGGGCCGCGTCAGCGACGTGATCCGCCATGCCGGCGACACGGCCAGTCCGTCGGCCCCGGTGGTCTCGGTGCTGCCCGACGGAGCGTCGAAGCTGACGCTCTACATTCCCGAGGCCGCCTTCTCATCGGTCAAGGTCGGGACGCGGCTCGCGGTGCGCTGCGACGGCTGCCCCGACGGGCTCAAGGCGAAGGTGAGCTACGTCTCCCCCGACCCCGAATTCACCCCGCCGGTGATCTACTCCCTCGAGACGAGGCAGAAGCTCGTCTACCTGGTGGAGGCGAAACCCGAGGAGAGCGTCACGGCGCTGCAGCCGGGACAGATCGTGGATGTGGGACTGGAGGCAGGGGAGTAGGGCAGTAAGGGAGTAAGGCAGTAAGAACGATCCGAAGGCACCGCCCCTACTGCCCTATTCCCCTATTCCCCTATTCCCCTACTCCCCTACTCCCTTGCCGGAGGCACTTATGAACGCCATCGAGGTCCGAAATCTCGTCAAGCGCTTCGGCGACAAGACCGTCGTCGACCATGTGACGATGTCGGTGGCCGAGGGCGAGATCGTCGGCTTCCTGGGGCCTAACGGCTCCGGCAAGACCACCACCATCCGCATCATGTGCGGGCTGCTGACCCCCGACGAAGGCGACGGCCAGGTGCTGGGCTACGACCTCAGGCGCGAGGGGCTCAGGATCAAGCGCGAAGTCGGCTACATGACGCAGAAGTTCTCGTTCTATGAGGACCTGACGATCGGCGAGAACCTCGAATTCGTTGCGCGGCTCTACAAGCTCCGGCCGGTGGAGGAGCATGTCGCGAACACGCTCGAGGACCTCGGCCTGACGTCGCGCCGCAACCAGCTGGCGGGCACGCTGTCGGGCGGCTGGAAGCAGCGCCTGGCGCTTGCCGCCTGCATCATGCACAAGCCGAAGCTGCTGCTGCTCGACGAACCGACCGCCGGCGTCGACCCCAAGGCGCGGCGCGAGTTCTGGGACGAGATCCACAGGCTGGCGCGCGGCGGGCTGACCGTGCTGGTGTCGACCCACTACATGGACGAAGCCGAGCGCTGCCACCGCATCAGCTACATCTCCTATGGCAAGCTGCTCGCCACGGGCACGGTGGACGAGGTCGTGCGCAATGCGGGCCTCACGACCTTCGTCGTGTCGGGAGAGAGGCTCGACCAGGTGGCGGAGGCTCTCGAAGGCCGTCCGGGCGTCGACCAGGTCGCCCCCTTCGGCACGACGCTGCATGTGGTGGGCTCGGACAAGGCGCGCCTGGAGGCAGCACTCGCCGACATGCGCCAGCGCAAGGACGTGACCGTCGAGCCGGGCGAAACCAGCCTCGAGGACGTGTTCATCCAGTTCATGGCGGGCTCCAAGGACAACATGTGATGAAGCGGATTTCGGACAGCCTGTTCTCCCTCTCGCGGCTCGGGGCGCTGCTGATGAAGGAGTTCATCCAGATGCGGCGCGACCGCATCACCTTCGCCATGATGCTGGGCGTGCCGCTGATGCAGCTGGTGCTGTTCGGCTTCGCGATCAACAACGACCCGAAGAGCCTGCCTGCGGCGCTTCTGGCGACCGGCAACGACCAGTACACGCGCGCCATCGTGGCCGCACTCCAGAACACCGACTACTACCGTTTCGAACGCGTCGCCCGTACGGCCGCCGAAGCCGAGGAACTGATGGCCAGCGGCGCGGTCGCATTCGTCGTCACCATTCCCGCCGATTTCGGCCGCCGGGTGGCGGCCGGGAACGAGCCGCAGATCCTGATCGAGGCCGACGCAACCGACCCCGCCGCTTCGAGCGGCGCGGTATCGAGCCTCGGCACCGTCGCCGGCCAGGCGCTGCTCAGAGCCCAGGGCAAGCAGGCGGCAGCGGCCGAAGACGCAAAAGGGAAGCTCGAGGTCGTCGTCCACCGACGCTACAATCCGGAGGGGATCTCGCAATACAACATCGTGCCCGGGCTGCTCGGCGTGATCCTGCAGATGACGATGGTGATGATGACCTCGATGGCGCTGACCCGCGAGACCGAGCGCGGCACGATGGAGAACCTTCTGGCCATGCCCGCGAGCCCGGCCGAGATCATGCTGGGCAAGGTGCTGCCCTACCTCGTGGTCGGCGCAGTGCAGGTGGCGGTGGTGCTGGTAGCGTCGAAGCTGCTGTTCTCGATCCCGTTCATCGGCTCGCTGTCGCTGCTTCTCTCGGCCATCCTGGTGTTCGTGCTGGCGCTGGTGCTGCTCGGCTACACGATCTCGACCATGTCGCGCACGCAGATGCAGGCCATGCAACTGACCTTCTTCTTCTTCCTGCCGTCGATCATGCTGTCGGGCTTCATGTTCCCCTATCGCGGCATGCCCGGATGGGCGCAGGCGCTGGGCGAGATCCTGCCGCTGACGCATTTCCTGCGGATCATCCGCGCGGTGATGCTGAAGGGCGCCGAGTTTCCCGCGATCGCGCAGGAGGTCGGCATTCTCGTCTTGTTCGTGATCCTGTTCGCCGGTTTGGCTTTGGCGAGGTTCAGGCGGACGCTCGACTGAGGTCCGCCTACCGCGCGAGATCGGCGACCACTGCGTCGAGCACGATCATGCCCTCGGGGGTGGCGCGCAAGCGCGAATTGCCGACCGGCGCCACCAGCCCCTCGCCCTGCAGGATCGACAGCCGCGCCGAGGACAGCGACTTGCCGGAAAGCTGCTCGTAGCGGGCGAGATCGATGCCCTCGACGAGTCTCAAGCCCATCAGCAGGAACTCGTCGGCCTCTTCCGAACGGTTCAGCGTCTCGCCGCCGACGATGCCGTGGCCGCGCTGCTCGACCAGTTCGGCCCAGCGCTCGGGCATCTTCTCGGCGATGGTTACGATGCGCGTGCCGTCCTCGACGAAGCGGCCATGCGCGCCGGGGCCGACGCCGACATATTCGCCGTAGCGCCAGTAGGTCAGGTTGTGCCGGCTCTCGGCCCCTGGCCTGGCGTGATTGGAGATCTCGTACGCCGGCAAACCATGCACGGCCGTCACCTCTTGGGTGATGGCGTAGAGTTCCGCCGCGTGCTCGCCGTCGGGGATCTGGAACTTGCCGGCATTGTAGAGCTGGAAGAAGCGCGTGCCTTCCTCGATGGTCAGCTGGTAGAGCGACAAATGGTCGACGGCATAGCCGATGGCCTGCTTAAGTTCCTGAGCCCAGGCGTCGGGCTGCTGGCCGGGGCGGGCGTAAATGAGATCGAAGGACAGGCGTGGGAAAATCTCGCGGGCGAGGCCTATGGCGTGCAGCGCCTCCTCGACATTGTGCAATCGACCGAGGAAGCGCAGGTCGGCATCGTTGAGGGCTTGCACACCGAGCGAGACACGGTTGACGCCGGCCGCGCGATAACCACGGAAGCGCTCGGCCTCGACCGACGACGGGTTCGCCTCCAGCGTGATCTCGGCGTTGCCGGCTATCGTCCAGTTGGCGGCGATCGCATCGATCACCGCGCCCACGGTCTCCGGCTTCATCAGCGATGGCGTGCCGCCTCCGAGGAAGACGCTGGTCACCTCGCGCGGACCGGTACGGGCGCGCATGGTGGCGAGTTCGGTGGCGAAGGCGCGGGCGAAGCGCTCCTGATCTACCGGCTGGTGGCGGACATGGCTGTTGAAGTCGCAATAGGGGCACTTGGCCGCGCAGAACGGCCAATGCACGTAGACGCCGAAGCCGGGGTCGCGGCTGAGCGACACAAGCGCCATCAGGCCGAACCGAGCTTGGCGCGGGCGAATTTCTGGAAGGCGCGCGCACGATGCGACAGCGCGTCGGCCTGGCCCGGCTTCCAGCCGTGCTTTTCCTCGGCGCTCATCTCGCCGAAGGTCTTGTCGAAGCCCTCTGGCAGGAACACCGGGTCGTAGCCGAAGCCCTTTTCGCCACGCGGCGGCCACACCAGCGTGCCCTCGGCCTCGCCGCGGAAATACTCGGCGTGGCCGTCCGGCCAGGCGAGGCAGATGACGGCGACGAAGCGGCCACTGCGCTGGTCGGGCGAACTGGCGCCGCGCTCCTGCATGGCGTCCTCGGTGCGCTGCATGGCCATGGCGAAGTCGCGCGTGCCGTCGGGCTTCTCGGCCCAGTTGGCGGTGTAGACGCCGGGCGCGCCGTCGAGCGCGTCGACCACCAGGCCGGAATCGTCTGATAGCGCCGGCAGGCCGGTCTTCTCGGCGGCGGCATGCGCCTTGATGTAGGCGTTCTGCTCGAAGGTCGTGCCGGTCTCGTCGGGCTCGGGCAAGCCATATTCCTTGGCCGACTTCGCCTCGAAGCCGAAGGGCGCCATCAGGTCGGCGAACTCGCGCAGCTTGCCGGCGTTGTGGCTGGCAATGACGATCTTCCTGTCTTCGAGTTCACGCATCAGATACCCCAAATTCTCGGTTCGGCGATCTCGAGCGAATTGCCCGAGGGATCGCGGAAATAGATGGAGCGGCCGCCGTTCGGCCACTCGAAATCGGCTTCGATGGCGACGCCCGCGTCTTCGAGCCTCGCCTTCCAGCCTTCGATCTCGGCCGCGGTGCCGGCGAAGCACAGGTGCCCCTGACCGGTCGTGCCATGTGGCGGCACCGGAAGCCTTGCGTCCGGCTTCGGCGGCTGCCGCGTGGCGTCTGCGTTGAAAAGGAGCAGTACGCCCTGGCCGCAGCGGAAGAACACGTGCCGGCCCTCGACCTTGGCGATCCGCTCCAGCCCCATCACCTCAACGTAGAACGTCTCCGCGACATCGAGGTCGGAGACGTAGAGCGCGGATTCGAGGATGGCGGAGGGTTGCACCTAGATACCCCCCTCTGGCCTGCCGGCCATCTCCCCCGCAAGGGGGGAGATCAGCTGTGGCGACCGCCCCAGCTCATCGCCGAAGTCGCAAGTGAAGCGCCCCCGGCCGAACCGCCGATCTCCCCCCTTGCGGGGGAGATGGCCGGCAGGCCAGAGGGGGGTGTCCAAGGGCGACGACATCGCTGAAACTACTTACGCCACCGCCATCTGCTGCAGGCTGACCAGCCGGGAGATGCCCTTGCGGGCGAGGCCCATCAGTTGCAGGAACTCTTCCTCCGAGAACGGGGTGCCTTCGGCGGTGCCCTGGATCTCGACGATGCCGCCCTTGCCGGTCATGACGAAATTGGCGTCGGTGCCGGCGGCCGAATCCTCGAGATAGTCGAGGTCGATCACCGGCTGGCCGTCATGGATGCCGCAGGAGATCGCCGCGACGTGGTCCTTCAGCACCTTGTCCACCTTCACCATCTGGCGTGCTTCCATCCAGCGCAGGCAGTCGTGCAGGGCGATCCAGGCGCCGGTGATCGAGGCCGTGCGCGTGCCGCCGTCGGCCTGCAGCACGTCGCAGTCGACGGTGATCTGCTGTTCACCCAGCGCCTGCATGTCGACGACCGCCCGCAGCGAGCGGCCGATCAGGCGCTGGATTTCCAGCGTGCGGCCACCCTGCTTGCCGGACGAAGCCTCGCGGCGCATGCGTTCGCCGGTCGAGCGCGGCAGCATGCCGTATTCGGCCGTGACCCAGCCCTTGCCGGAATTGCGCATCCAGCCGGGCACCTTCTCCTCGAGGCTCGCCGTGCACAGCACGTGGGTGTCGCCGAACTTGACCAGGCACGAACCTTCGGCGTGCTTGGACACGTTGCGCTCGAAGGAGATGGCGCGCATTTCGTCGAACTGGCGTTTGGAGGGGCGCATTCGGTCTCTTTCTCAGGGCTATGGCAAATGTTGCCGGCTTGTAGCCCCACACCCAGCCGAGCGCAAAGGAAAACAGGCCGGCGGTGCGCGACGTGTTGTGTTCGGGCCGGCGCTGTCTATATCATTTCCGGCGGAGACCCAGAAGAAGATGACCAAAGCGGTTACCGACCCCAGCCTGCAGTCGCTCGACATGCGCTCGCGCGACATCTTCCGCCGCATCGTCGAATCCTACCTGCGCGACGGCGAGCCGATGGGCTCGCGCAACCTCTCGCGCATGCTGCCCTCGTCGCTGTCGCCGGCGACCGTGCGCAACGTCATGAGCGATCTCGAGCATCTGGGGCTGGTCTATGCGCCGCACATCTCGGCGGGCCGGCTGCCGACGCAGAAGGGACTGCGCTTCTTCGTCGATGCCTTCATGGAACTTGGCGACCTCTCCGACGAGGAGCGGCGCACCATCGACGCGCAGGTAAAGGCCTCGGGCGACGGCGCCTCGCTGGAGCACATGCTGACCGAGGCGAGCCAAATGCTGTCGGGCCTGTCGCGGGGCGCGGGCCTGGTGCTCGCCACCAAGAATGAGGTGCCGCTCAAGCACATCGAGTTCATCCAGCTGGAGCCCTCGCGCGCGCTCGTCGTGCTGGTGTCGCAGAATGGCGACGTCGAGAACCGCGTCGTCGAGCTGCCGCTTGGCGTCACCCTCTCGCAGCTGCAGGAGGCCACCAACTTCCTCAACGCCCATATCCGCGGCCGTACGCTGGCCGAGGCACGCACCGAGATCGCACGCCTCAAGGAAGAGACCAGGGCAGCACTCGACACGCTGTCGCAACAGCTCGTCGAGAAGGGCCTCGCCGTCTGGGCCGGCGCCGACAGCGGCCTGCCCGCCCGCCTCATCGTGCGCGGCCGCGCCAACCTGCTCGAGAACGTCACCGCCCAGGCCGACATCGAGCTGCTCAAGCACCTGTTCGAGGACATGGAGACGCAGGACGGGCTCATCCAGCTGCTCGATCTCGCCGAGGAAGGCTCGGGCGTGCGCATCTTCATCGGCTCGGAGAACCGGCTGTTCTCGCTCTCCGGCTCGTCGCTGGTGGTGGCGCCCTACCGCGACAAGGACGCGCGCGTCGTCGGCGCGCTCGGTGTCATCGGCCCGACCCGGCTCAACTATGCCCGCATCGTCCCGATGGTCGACTATACGGCGCAGCTCATTTCGCGCATGCTGAGATAGACCGTCACGCAGGAGGACCACATGGCGCTCGAACAGATCAAGGCCCAGATCGCGGTCCTGTTCCAGGAGATGGTCAACCAGCCCGAGGACGCGCACGAACTGCAGGAGCAGATCCGCGAGAAGCTCTCGGAGTTGCGCGCGCAAGGCCTGCCGCTGCCCGCGGATCTCGTGGAACTGGAGAAGCGCCTCGACGCGGATTTCTCCGAGCCGGATGAGTGAGCAGGTCGATTAGAACCGGCCCGACCTTGCGCTAGGCCTCGCGGCTCGACGGGCCGATCACCAGTGCGCCGTTCTCAACCTTGGCGACGATCTCACGCCCGGCCATGGCGCCCGTGAACTTGATGGTGACGCTGTCGTTACTGCCCTCGAAGCGTACGGTGACCGTGCCGTCGTCATTGTGCGCGAGTGCGGCCTTTGCCGGATCGAGCTGCCCGGTACCGTCGCTGCTGTAGCGGGTGATGTTCAGCGGCGCATTTGTTTCGACCGCATCGTTGCCGTCGCCTTCCGCCATCCTCAAGGTCGCTGCCCGGCCGGCGGTGCTGTCGAGCCTGATCACGTCGTCGCCCTTGCCGCCCGTCGCTGCCAGGTCACGGCCGGACAATAGCAACGTGTCGTCGCCGTCGCCGCCACCGGCCCCGACGCTACTGCCGGACAGGTGCAAGACGTCGTTGCCGTCGCCACCTCCGGCGAATGCACCCCAATTGGCGGTGACGCGGATGGTGTCGTCGCCGTCGCCGCCGTCAAGACCGTACACGCTGCCGCCCGCCGAAATGGCGATCGCGTCGCGCCCTTGACCGCCCTCGACACCGACAACTCCGCGGGTCGTGGCAATGGCGATGGCATCGTCACCGTCACCGCCGTCGACCAGTTGCACCTCGTTTCGTGCGGAGATTGAGATCGCGTCCGCGCCATTGCCTCCGTCGACGATCCAGATCGAGCCTCCCGTGGTGATGGCTATACTGTCATTACCATCTCCGCCATCGGTGCGCGTCACATTGCCCCCGCCCGCAATGGCGATCGTGTCGTTGCCGTCACCGCCCTGCACAAGATCGACCGCAGCTTCGAAGCCTGATTGAGGCCCGCTGCTCGCGAGGCCAAGCACGGAGATGTGGTCGTTGCCCTTTTCTCCCGAAACGCCCGTCACCCGGTCTCCGACGACCTGAATGATGTCGTTGCCGTCCGCGGCACCGACAGAAATGTGGTCCTTGTTCGAGGATACAACAGACAGGTAGAGGTTATCTGAACCTGATGCCCTGACCTGCGTAATGTGTCCGGCATCGTTATCTGCGCCGAAAACATATCGCTCGACCTCCATGCCGAGCGCATTGCCGCTCGAACTCACCGAAGCCCGGATGCCCTCCGACTCCACGAGGATGCGCATGATCGCCGAGACCGCGGCGCTGGGCGAGAATTTCAAGCCCGGCTGCGGCTGGATTCTGGCGGCATCAGTACCGGTCTGGTGGCCGCCGCGTGAATTCAATTGCTGCAGCAGACTGACTGACACGGACGTGTAGGAAATCGATCGATTGTCGATCTTCAGCATCGGTGCATCCCCAGGCGATCCGGCGAAGTCGCATAAGAACTTCCAGAGAACTGTCACCTGAAAATACTAAGGAAAAATAAACTGCATTATACGTGTCGAAGACATGCATGTACTTGCAGAAAATATAGGCAACAACTGGGAGATTCCCCTCCCGAAGGTCGCGGCGAAATTCTTGGAACCGCCTTTCAGAGGGAGGCCACAGGAGATGGCGACCCATCCCGATGTATTCGGGATGGAGCCAGGTTCCTAAATTGGCGGACATCCGGGCTAATGCAATGCGCCGCTGCGCCCGCCTTTGTGCGCCGCCGGGCGATCCCATCTGTTCCGTCTGGCTGCCAATGCTCTAGCCGAACTTCCGCTGCGCATCGAGCGCAAGCCCGAGGCCGACGCTGCCGAAGGCATCGCCCTGCACCACCTTGGCACCGGGGACCAATTCCAGGATGCTCTGGCGGGCGAGCGGGATGGCGGTCGAGCCACCGGTGAGGAAGACGGCGGTGATGTCTTCAGCGCTTACGCCTGCCTCGGCCAGCGTGTCGGCGACGGTGGCCGTCACCCGGCCGACCTCGGAGCGGATCGTGTCTTCAAGCTGCCCGCGCGTGAAGGACGCGGTGAACCGCGCCGCGGGAAGCCCCACATGCACGGTGGCGCGGTCGGCGTCGGTGAGTTCGATCTTCGCCTTTTCGACGCGGGTGGCGAGCGCGTGGCCAAAGCGCTGCTCGACGACCTCGATCATGCGGTCGACGAGATCGGGCCGGGCCGCCTCGTAGCGGATCTGGCGCAGGTCGAGCATGGCCTTGGGGGTGTAGAGCAGGTTGATGCGCTGCCAGGTGGCGAGGTCGATGAAGTAGCCCGCGGGCAAATTGCGCTTGTTGTCCTTGGTCGGGGTCAGATAGCCGAGTTCGGGCATGACATGGGCGATCGAGAGCAGGCGGTCGAAATCGGTGCCGCCGATGTGCACGCCGCGGTTGGCAAGGATGTCGGCCTTGCGGTCGGCCGCCGCCGCACGCTCGGGCGAGACGCGGACGATGGAGAAGTCGGAGGTGCCGCCGCCCATGTCGACGATCAGCGCCAGTTCCTCGCGGGTGACGGTGCGCTCGTAGTCGAGGGCTGCGGCGATCGGCTCGAACTGGAAATCGATGTGCTCGAAGCCTTGCGCGCGAGCGGCCTTCTCGAGCTCTCCCTGCGCCTCCGCATCGGCCTTGGCGTCCTCGTCGACGAACTGCACGGGGCGGCCGAGCACGACATTCTCGACCGGCTCGCCGACATGGCCCTCGAGCTTTTCCTTGAGGTGGCCGACGAACATGCCGATGATGTCGGTGAAGGCGATCTGGCGCTTCTTGATGCGGGTCTTTTCATGCACCAGCGAGGAGCCGAGCACGCTCTTCAGCGCGCGCATGAGGCGACCCTCGGCGCCGTCGGTATATTCGCCGATGGCCTGGCGGCCCATGGCGGTGTTGTCGTCCTCGAAGTTGAAGAAGATCGCCGACGGCAGGGTGACGCTCTCGCCTTCAAGCGCGACGAGGCGCGGGCGTCCGTTCTCGATCACGCCGACGGTGGAGTTGGAAGTGCCGAAGTCTATGCCGCCGTATGCCGGTCGCATCGTGTCGATCCTGAATTTTGCTGCGTGTGATCGGCGGCTCTCGAAATGTCGGGCCGCAGCGGGAACGTGCGCGTACACGACCGGGCGGCGAATGTCGATGTCCGGAGCCGCATTTCTGGAAAATGTGATCGCTGGCCCAATGGCGGCGACATTCACAGGATACGCGATCCGTGGCATAGAGCCTGCGATCAACCGACATATCCAGGCCGTTCCAATGACGCTTGCAGGATTTCTCGCCTATAGCGGCGCGCTGGCCGTTGCCGCCGCCATTCCCGGACCGGGCGTGACCGCGCTGGTGGCGCGTGCGCTCGGCTCCGGCTTCCGCTCGTCGCTCGCCATGTCGCTGGGGCTGGTGCTGGGCGACCTCGCCTATCTCACCGCCGTGGTGCTGGGGCTCGCCATGGTGGCGCAGTCCTTCGGCATGGTGTTCCTGGCGATCAAATGGCTCGGCGTCGCCTATCTCGCCTATCTGGCCTGGAATTTCTGGACCAGCGGCATCACGCCCGAGACCATCGAGGCGAAGAAGGGCAAGGACGGCTTCCTCGCCAGCCTGCTCGCCGGGCTGACGCTGACGCTCGGCAATCCGAAGACGATGATCTTCTACCTGGCGATCACGCCGACGGTGGTCGACCTCAGGTCGGTGACGCTGGCCGACTACGGCATCCTGGTGGCGATCACCGTCTTGGTGCTGATGGTCGTGCTGGTGCCCTATCTGGCGCTCGCCTCGCAGGCGCGCTGGTTCCTCAAGACGCCCAGGGCGCTGAAGGCACTGAACAGGACGGCGGCCGGCTTCATGGTCGGTGCGGCGGCAGCGATCGCGGCCCGCCAGTAGGGCAGCACTAAGGAACATTGTTCCCAAAAACCAGCGCTTCCCGGAACAGACTTCCGGGAAACGCTTCTAATCAGCAAGGCGCCCACTCGGAATTTGCCCGGCCACACCCTATCTTCTGGGCCGGCAAGGCATCACAGGCAGGGAGCGAACCACATGAACAAGCCCGTCACCTCCACGCGCGTACCCGGTCGCGGGCGCATCTTCGGTTCGATCACCGAGACGATCGGCGACACGCCGCTGGTGCGGCTCGACAAATTCGCCAAGGAAAAGGGCGTGGCGGCGAACCTGCTCGCCAAGCTCGAGTTCTTCAACCCGATTGCCAGCGTCAAGGACCGCATCGGCGTGGCGATGATCGAGGCGCTGGAGGCCGACGGCCGCATCGTGCCCGGCAAGAGCACGCTGATCGAGCCGACCTCGGGCAACACGGGCATCGCGCTTGCATTCGCCGCGGCGGCCAAGGGTTACAAGCTCATCCTCACCATGCCGGAGACGATGTCGATTGAGCGCCGCAAGATGCTGGCGCTGCTCGGCGCCGAACTGGTGCTGACCGAGGGCGCCAAGGGCATGAAGGGCGCCATCGCCAAGGCCGAGGAGCTGTCGCAGACCATCCCCGACGCCATCATCCCGCAGCAGTTCGAGAACCCGGCCAACCCGGAGATCCACCGCCAGACCACGGCCGAGGAGATCTGGAACGACACCCAGGGCGAGGTCGACATCTTCGTCGCCGGCATCGGCACGGGCGGCACGATCACCGGCGTCGGCCAGGTGATCAAGAGCCGCAAGCCATCGCTGCATGTCGTCGCCGTCGAGCCGGAGGCTTCGCCTGTGCTGTCCGGCGGCCAGCCCGGCCCGCACAAGATCCAGGGCATCGGCGCAGGCTTCGCCCCCAAGGTGCTGGACACCACCATCTATGACGAGATCATCAAGGTCTCCAACGAGGAAGCGGTGGCAAACGCCCGACTGGTGGCGCGCCTCGAAGGCGTGCCGGTCGGCATTTCCTCGGGTGCTGCCCTACAAGCGGCTGTTGTCGTCGGCTCGCGGCCGGAGAACGCCGGCAAGAACATCGTGGTGGTGATCCCGTCCTTCGCGGAGCGGTATCTTTCGACCGTGCTGTTCGACGGGCTGGGAGGCTGACCGGGCACGGGCTTTTGCTCTGAATTGCCCCTCACCCTTACCCGTGAAGAACGGGGAGAGGGAGGCGTGAACGGCTCCACTTATCCCTTCTCCCCGTCCTTACGGGGAGAAGGTGCCGGCAGGCGGATGAGCGGCGGCGCGATATCTCGCCGGAAGACCTCTCTTCAGTCAGCCGGCAAGACCCCTGCCCTCTTCCGCTCCAGGAACGCCCGCACCGCGGGATCGGTCTCGAGGCCGATGGCAAGGGTGTAGGCGCTGGCGGCCTCGTCCGGGCGGCCGGCCATCGACAGCAGCTCGGCGCGGGCGGCCCAGTAGGGCTGGTACTGGTCGAGCCTTGCGTCGCCGATCGCATCGAGCATCTCCAGACCCTTTGACGGCTTGCCGGCAAAGGCGATTGCCACGGCGCGATTGACCGCGGCGACGGGCGACGCCGTGACCGTCGTCAGCGCCTGATAGAAGACCGCGAGTGCGGGCCAGTCGGTGCGGCCGAGGATGCGGCGGGCTGCGTGGACGGACTGGATCGCCGCCTCGATCTGGTAGCGGCCCATGGTTTCCAGGGTCCCGGCACGGACCAGGAGCGCGTCGGCTTCTGCGATGAGACCGGCATCCCATAGCCCTGTGTCCTGGTCGGCGAGCGGCACGAAGGCGCCATCGGCATCGCGCCTTGCCGGCCGGCGCGCCTCGGCATGGAGCATCAGCGACAAGAGGCCAAGCGCCTCGGGCTCGTCGGGCATCAGGCCTGCGACAAGCCGGCCGAGCCAGATGGCCTCGGAGGCCAGGTTGCGGCGGCGGGATTCGGCGCCGCTGGCATCCGCCCAGCCTTCGGAGAAGGTGGCATAGATCGCCTCAAGCACGGCCGACAGCCGTTCGGCCATTTCGGGCCTTTCGGGAACGCGGAAAGGAATGCCGGCCTGCCGGATCCGAGCCTTGGCCCGCACCAGCCGTTGGCCCATGGTCGCCGGCGAGACGAGGAAGGCCGAGGCAATGGTGGCGGCATCGAAGCCGAGCACGGTCTGCAGGATGAGAGGCGCACGCACGGACGGATCGATGTCGGGGTGGGCACAGGCAAACAGCAGGCCGAGGCGCTCGTCGGGCAGCTTGTCGCGCACGGCCTCCTCCTCCAGTTCCTCGCCGATCAGCCTGAGATGCGGCAGCGCCGCCTCGCGGACGGCCCTGCGACGGTGGCGGTCGGTCGTGCGGCGCCGGGCGACCGTCAGGAGCCAGGCTTCGGGGTTGGCGGGCACGCCCGACTGCGGCCAGCGGGTAAGCGCCTCGGCGAAGGCGTCGGCCAGCGCGTCCTCGGCACCGGCGACATCGCGCGAGCGGGCGGCGATGAAGGCGACGAGCTTGCCGTAGCTCTGGCGGGCGGCCGCTTCGGCCGCCGCCCGGGCGCTGTCCGCGACGTCTGGCACTGTCAGCGCGTCTTCCAGATCGGGCGCACCTCGACGGTGCCGGTGCTGGCGCCGGGGCAACGCGCCGCCCAGTTGATCGCGGCGTCGAGGTCGGGCGCCTCGATGATGTAGAAACCGCCGAGCTGTTCCTTGGTGTCGGCGAAGGGGCCGTCGAGGACTTCGGTCTTGTCGCCACGGACGCGGATGACAGTGCCGGTGGCGGACGGGGTCAGCCGGTCGCCGCTGACCATGGCGCCGGCTTTGATGAGGGCGTCGTTGTAGGCCATGTAGGGTGCGGCCATCTCGTAAGCCTTGTCGGAGGGGGTCGCTGCCATTGCAGCCTCGTCGACGTGGATGAGAAGCATGTATTGCATGGTCATCTCCTGCTTTTGCCAGCACCGCATCATCGCGGGCTGAACGGATGTCGCGCTGGCCGGAGCGATTTCGACAGCCGTTCGGAAAAATTTGCAAGCGAGGGGCGACGGACCGGCTGGATCGGTGAAAATAGGCATGTGGCAGAGGCTATCCGCGCTTGAGAAGCCTGCCGGCACATGTCACATCACAAGCAACCGGTGCTGCACCGGCTGGGGGGAAGTGACATGCATAAGCTCTACACGCGCGCCGGCAGCGGCGGCTTTGTGGTCGAGGCTGCGCTGGAAATGGCCGGCGTGCCATATGAGCGCGTCGACGTGACCAAGGGCGTCGAGCCCGACGATCAATTCCATCAGGTGAGCCCGCTCGGCCAGGTGCCGGCCATGGTGCTGCCGGACGGGACCGCGATGACGGAATCGGCGGCGATCGCGCAGCTGATCTCCGAGAGCTACCCCTATGCGAGGCTGGCTCCGGCGACGGACGACGCAGGGCGACCCGACTTCCTGCGCTGGATGGCCTTCCAGACGTCCGTCATCTACCCGGCGATCCTGCGTATCTACTACGCGCCGCGATACACGACCGACCCCGCCGGTATCGAGGCGGTGAAGGCGGCGGCGGTGGCCGAGGTCGACCGGGCCTTCGGCATCGTCGACAAGGCTCTCGAAGGCCGGCAATGGCTGACGGGCGACCACATGTCGCTCGCCGACGTCTATCTGCTGATGGTCGTCTGCTGGCATCCCGAACCGCGCAAGGCGGAATCGGCCTGGCCTGACATCGCGCGGGTCTGCGCGATGCTGCGCGACGTGCCGGTGATCAAGGACCTGAACGTCCGGCACGAGCTGTGGTGAGTGCGCAGGCGCGCTTGAACTGCGCGCCTTACGCCGAAGCATAGCAGTCGCTGCCGCCGAAGATGATCCTCGGGTCGCGATGCGTGCGGCTGTCTTGGGAGGCGTGGTGCCGGGCTCGCGCCGCCGGCAGGCGTATGCCTTAGAGGCGGCTGGAGGCAGCCCGGCGTTCGCCGCGCAGCGTGGTGCTGCGGTGGTCGACGGCCGGCCGCGAAATGCGGCTTTCGTGACGTCCGGTAACGGTCATGATCAGTGGAGCGTTACGCGGGTCTGAAGCTTCTGCTCGCGACGTGCGCAGGCCGGGCCCGGGCCGCGCATGTAGTGGCGCTCGGGGCGATAGGTCGGCGCGAGGAATTCGCGGAATGCCGATGCGGCGTGAGTGAGTTGGTTCCAGATAGCCATTGTTCTTATCCCTGTCCGTTCGGAAGCCCGTTCCGAATGTGGAAGCGATGATAGCCGGCGGTTGTGAATCTTCGGTGAACGCCACGTTAATCTTCGTGTGAAAATGCGGCCGATCTTGACTGAAATGCGTTCTTTTCTGGGCATTTAGGCTGGATCGGCGCGCATTGGTTAACGTGTACCTTTTAGGGCACAGCTGTATCGGCCAATTGCCGTGAAACTATCCACAGGTTTCAGTCGCGTAACGCTGCGGAAACGGTGTTCGGCACCCGACCGACCGGCATCAGAGGAAGGTTTTTGCAAACGCCTTGCGGCCAGGCGGGGTGAACTCGACGGTTCGGCTGCCTGAAGGGCGGCGGGCCCATTTCTCGGCGACGATCTTGTCGAGGATAGCAGCCCCCAGCGAACCCGCGAGATGCGAACGGCGCACGCTCCAGTCGAGGCAGGCGCGGCATATCGGCCGGCGCGAGGCACCGAGGCTGGAGGTGTCGATGCCTATGGCGGCGAAGAAGGATGGACCCGCCGGGCCGAGATGGATGTGCTCGTCGTTGGTAACGACAATGCCGTCGGCGAGGAAGCGGTCGAGCATGGCCACCGCCTGAGCACCGGCGAGATGGTCGTAACAGACGCGCGCCTCGCGCATGCCGGCGTCCTTCGGCCCGGGCCGGGTTCGCGTCGGCCCGGCGCCGGCGGCGACGCCCATGATCGCCTCCAGCATGGTGGCGACCTGCGGCCCGGCGAGGCCGAAATAGCGATGCCGCCCCTGGCTGGCCAGCTTGAGCAGGCCGCCGTCGACCAACTTGGCGAGGTGCGAGCTTGCGGTGGGTAGGCCCACGCCGGCCTCCAGCGCCAGCTCGCTGGCGGTGAGCGCGCCGCCGTCCATCAGTGCGGTCAGCATGTTGGCGCGGGCGGGATCGCCGACCAGGCTGGCGATGCGGGCGATGTCCGGACCTTCCTTCACAGCTGTCTCCATCTGCAGCAAGCATGCGTGCATCATTCGATGCTAGTCGAAGCATCTTCGTCGGGCAATCCGTATTCTGGCAGCAGAAAGGAGATCGCCATGACCAAGGACCTCGACATGGCTTCGGCACCCCCGCGACCCCTCGAAGCGTTGCTGGGCGGGTTGCACTTCCTGATGCGCTGGCACGGTCGGCACGTGCAGCGGCTCCATCTTTCCGACCTCGACGACAAGGCGCTCGACGACATCGGGCTCACCCGCCGCGAGGTGGAGCGAGAATGCGCCAAGCCGTTCTGGCGCTAAGCCTGCCTGCCACATCCGAAGCGGCCGAAGCTTCGATGCCGGCCGAACTTTCCCCGACAGACCAAGGAGACCGCAATGACCATCGCCTGCTTCATCCGCTACGAGATCGACCCGTTCGGCAAGGCGGCATTCGAAGAGTATGCGCGCAACTGGGGCCAGGCGATCCCACGCTGTGGCGCCGACCTGATCGGCTATTTCGCGCCGCATGAGGGCTCGGCGACGACGGCCTACGGCGTCTACACCATCGATGACCTCGCAGCCTACGAGGCCTATCGGGCGCGGCTGGCGGCCGACCCGCTGGGCCGGGAGAACTACGAGTTCGCGCGGCGGGAGAAGTTCATCCGGCGCGAGGATCGCATCTTCCTCAAGCTCGCATCGGGGCCGCATGCACCGGTGGTAAAGCCATGATCGCGGTGATCTTCGAGGTGGAGCCGGCGGAGGGCCAGCGCGATGCCTATCTCGGCATTGCCGCAAACCTCCGCCCGCTGCTCGACGGCATTGACGGCTTCATCTCGATCGAACGCTTCCAGAGCCTCGCCCATCCAGGCCGGCTGCTGTCGCTGTCCTACTGGCGCGACGAGGAGGCGGTGAAGGCGTGGCGGAACACCGAGGAGCATCGCGCGGCGCAAATGGCGGGGCGCGGCGGGGTGTTTGCGGGCTACCGGCTGCGCATCGCCCATGTCGTGCGCGACTACGGGCTGACCGAGCGGGCGGAAGCGCCTGGGGACAGCAGAAGGGTGCATGGGTGAAGGGGAAAGTCTTGAGCGGCATCACCCCCCTCTGGCCTGCCGGCCATCTCCCCCTCAAGGGGGGAGATTAGCCATTATGACCGCCCTGGCCATTCGCAAGCGTTGCAGGGGGCGTAGAGGTGGGAGCTGCCATTCTCCCCCCTTGAGGGGGAGATGGCCGGCAGGCCAGAGGGGAGGCCAGACGCTAGGCATTGCCAATCAGCACGCCCGCGGCGAAGACCAGTGCGCCGCCGAGCACCACCTGGAAGGTGGCGCGCAGGAAGGGCGTGTCCATGTAGCGGTTCTGGATGAAGGCGATGGCCCAGAGTTCGAAGAACACGACGATCGCGGCGACCGTGGTTGCCGTCCAGAAATGCGGGATGAGATAGGGCAGCGCGTGGCCGAGACCGCCGACGGCGGTCATGATTCCAGACGCCAGGCCGCGCTTGAGCGGTGAGCCGCGCCCAGACAGCTTGCCGTCGTCATGGGCGGCCTCGGTGAAGCCCATCGAGATGCCGGCGCCGACGGAGGCCGACAGGCCGATGAGGAAGGTCTGCCAGGTGTCCTGGGTCGCGAACGCGGCCGCGAAGATCGGCGCCAGCGTCGACACCGAGCCGTCCATCAGGCCAGCAAGGCCGGGCTGGACGTAGGTGAGGATGAATTGGCGGCGCTCGCTCGTCCGCTCCTCGTCCCTGACGTCCTCCGGCACGAGCTGATCGCCGAGGCGGTGGGCGAGCGATTCATGGCCCTGCTCGGCGGCGGCAAGATCGCCCAGCAGCTTGCGGGTTGAAGCGTCTGAGGTGCGCTTGGCCGCTTCGATGTAAAATCGATGGGCCTGCCGCTCCATCTCCTCGGCCTGGTCGCGCACCTTGTCTATGCCGATCGGCCGCACCAGCCAGTCGGGCTTGCGCTCGTAGTAGCCGCGCACATGCTCGCGGCGGATCAGCGGGATGCGCTCGCCGAAACGGGTGCGGTGAAGCTCGATCAGGGATGCGCGGTGGCCGTCCTCCTCCTCGGCCATGGCGTCGAACACCTTGGCCGATTGCGGGAATTCGTCGCGCAGCCCGTCGGCATAAGCGCGGTAGATGCGGGCGTCGTCCTCCTCCGACGAGATGGCAAGCGCCACGATTTCCTGCTCGGAAAGGGAATCGAAGGCACGGCGGCCGAAGCCGAAGACACGGGAGAGCATGCTGATTCCTCAATTTAGAATGATTCTAAACTATGATCTGCCCCGATGCCGGTCAATGCGCCAGGCGCGCGAAAGCCTGTTCCGCTTCATGGTCCAATCGTGGAATCCGTTGGCTTGTTATAGGCGAAGATGTGCTTATATAGCCTAACCTCCACTGATAGAGAGGTTTCCCCATGGCGGCCAAGCAGCATTCCCACGGCATCGATCCCAAGCCCGTCCTCGAGCTGATCGCCAGCATCGAGGCGGACCTGCTGCGCCTCAAGCAGATGCTGGAACCGATTCCGCAAAAGTTCGACCCGGCCAACCCGCACAACAAGGCCAGCGACGGCAAGCTGACCGAGGAGGGCATCGAATGCTGCTACCGCATGTTCGACGAGGGCAAGACCCGCTATTCGGTGGCGCGTGCGATGAAGATTTCCTTCGCGGCGGCCACGCACCGCTTCAACGCATGGCGCAAGGCCGGCGGTGCCAAGCGGCAGCGGGCCCTCCTGGGCTAGCCCTCCGGTAGCCGGACATCACGGCCTCGACAGCGAAAAGACGTCGAGGCCGTCGACATTCCGCTCGATGGCCCGCCAGCCGAGCCCTTCATAGAAGGCGGACATCGCCGGCTTGGCGCAGAGATAGACCGTCGCAAAGCCCTGGTTGAATGCGGCGTCAGCTGCGGCGCGGGTCAGGGCCGAGCCGATGCCGGCGTTGCGTGCCGCCTCCTCGACCCAGACAGCCGCGACCCAGGGTGAATATTGCGGTCGCGCCTCGAGGTCGTTGTCGATCAGGTGGGCGGTGCCGAGGAACATTCCCTCGTCATGGGCGACGAGCGCCATGGGGAGGCCGGCGGAGGAGAAATTCTCGTCAACTAGTCCTTCCAGGTATTCGAGCTCGATCCCCTGCTCGCGCCACCAGGCGCTCCAGATCCGCTCCGCGACCGTCGAAGCAAATTCCGGCCTGTCGCGAAGATCGGATATGGAATAGGTCTGGACGAGGTGGTCCTGCATGCGTCTTTCCGTCTGGCAGTTGTTCGAGCCGGGCGGAATAGAGTTGGCCGGACCAATAATCATCGGCCAGCCGGACCATTCCACGGAGCCAGACATGACTTCCGCACTCGCAACCTGGCAGTTCTGGGCAGTGCTTTCGGCCGTCTTCGCGGCACTGACGGCGATCTTTGCCAAGGTCGGCATCGAAAACATCAATTCCGACTTCGCGACGCTCATCCGCACCGTCGTGATCCTACTGGTGCTGGCGGGCATCGTGGCGGCCACCGGCCAGTTCCAGCCGCTCGGCGAGGTCTCGCGCAAGACCTACCTGTTCCTGATCCTCTCCGGCCTCGCGACCGGGGCGTCGTGGCTGTGCTATTTCCGGGCCTTGAAGCTCGGCAACGCGGCGCAGGTGGCGCCGATCGACAAGCTAAGCGTCGTTCTTGTCGCGGTGTTCGGCGTCGTCTTTCTTGGCGAGCGCCTTAGTACGGCCAACTGGCTCGGCGTCGCGCTGATCGCGGCGGGCGCGGTGCTGGTCGCCTACAAGGCGTGACGGCGGTGCCGCCCGGGTGGCGGCGTCGAGGCGGGAGATGAAGGCGTCGAAGCGATGCGGCATGACTGATGCGTTAGCCTCTGTTGGCGAATCCATGTTCCGATCCGCGGCCGCGATTTGTTTCCGGCACTGTGGCAAAGCCATGGCAAAACCGATCACATCCTTTTGCAAGCGGGCCCGCGCCGTGCCAAACAGGGGCCGGAACCGTTCGACACAGGCGGAACGGCAAGCGGGGCGGCGTGCAGACAGGTGAAAACAAGCGGGTTTATGTCATCGGCCAGACCGAGATCGCGGCACGGCCGCTCGATCCGGCGCTGTATCTCGTGGCGACGCCCATCGGCAATCTGGGCGACGTCACGCTGAGGGCGCTCGAAACCCTGGCGGCTGCCGACCATGTCGCCTGCGAGGACACGCGCGTGACCCGCGTGCTGCTCGACCGCTACGGCATCCGCCAGCGGCCGACCGCCTATCACGAGCACAATGCGACCGAGGCCGGACCACGCCTGATCGAGGCTTTGGAGAACGGCAGGAGCGTCGCGCTCGTTTCCGATGCCGGCACGCCGCTGGTGTCCGACCCGGGCTTTCGGCTGGTCGAGCAGGCGCAGGCGCACGGCATCCGCGTCGTGCCGATCCCCGGCGCATCGGCGGTGCTGGCAGCGCTCACCGCCTCGGGGCTGCCCTCGGACGCCTTCTTCTTCGCCGGTTTTCCGCCTGTGAAGGACGGCCAGAAGCGCAGCCGGCTGGAAGAACTCAAGGCCGTGCCGGGCACGCTGATCCTGTTCGAATCGCCGCGCCGGCTCGCCGACACGCTGGCCGCGATGAGCGACGTTCTGGGAGACCGGCGGGCGGCCATCGGCCGAGAGTTGACCAAGGCCTTCGAAGAAATCCGCACCGGCACGCTGGCGGAGCTTGCGGCGCACTATGCCGAGGCCGACACGCCGAAGGGCGAGATCGTGATCTGCGTCGCGCCGCCCGAGGCAAAGGCCGAGACGGCGGAGGACGTGGACAAGCTGCTGCTCTCGCTCGCCAGCGAAATGCCGGCATCGAAGGCAGCGGCCGAGGCGGCGCGCATGACCGGCCTGCAGAAGCCCGCGCTCTACCGCCGGCTGCTGGAACTCAGGGAAGGATCGCGTGACTGACCGGCTCGCCCGGCAGAAAGCGCACGCCCGCGGCCACCGCGGCGAATGGCTGGCGGCATTTGCACTGATGGTGAAGGGCTACCGGATCGTTGCCCGGCGCTACAAGACGCGGCTCGGCGAGATCGACCTTATCGCCCGGCGCGGTGACCTGGTGCTCATCGTCGAGGTAAAGGTCCGCAGGACCCTGCTCGAAGCGATGGATGCGCTCGGCTACGCCTCGGAACGGCGCATCGAGGCGGCAGCGGATCTCTGGCTCGCGCGCCAGCCGGACTACGGCCGGCTGTCGATCCGCTTCGACATGGTGGCGGTGCTGCCGCGGCGCTGGCCGGTGCATGTCGAGAACGCATTCCAGGGGCGGAACTGAGCGCAGGGCTTTACCCGGCGGGCCAATGACCTTAACAGCGCTCGCAAAGCCCGTGACGCGGGCAATCGCGGTGCGCGCCCGGCAAGGGCGCCTGAATTCTCGGAGTGAGCAATGACCCTTCCCGACCGGCTGAGCAACGACCCGCGCAGCCCCTTCTTCGATGCTGAGGCGCTGGAGCGCGGCGTGGGCATCCTGTTCAACGGGCGCGAGCGCGAGGACGTCAGCGAATATTGCGTCAGCGAAGGCTGGATCCGCGTACCGGCCGGCAAGTCCAAGGACCGCTTCGGCCAGCCGATCACCATCAAGCTAAAGGGCACGGTCGAGCCGTTCCCGAAGCCGTGAGGGCGCAGCGATTCGCAACCGGGGGAGCGTACTAGATCGCTTCCCTGGCAGGCTTCCTCCTTTCGAAAGCTGCCCTAATGTCACTGATGCGGCCGTCGGCCCTCGAAACCGACATGACCATAAACAGCTGGTCCGCGACAATTGCGATGGTGAGAACGAACGGCCTGCCGGCGTAGGACCCACCGAAGTTGGGCTTCCAGCTCCCTTTACCTAATGCGGCAGCTCTTCCATCAGACCGCACGATTCCCGACCAGCCGTTGCTTGCTGTCACGATCAATTCAGATCCACTCGATTCAATCGAGATGCTGCAGTCCGCACATGATCCGGCGTTGGATGCGATTTGACGCCATTCGCCCTGCAAGGAATTGGACTCGGCCCTTGCCTGCTGAGACCAAACTGACCCTAGAGCAAATAGAAGTAGGGCCAGGATAATACGCACGACAGCCTCCACTGCTGGCGACGGTGGCAATCGGTAAGACTGCCCCACACCGCGTTTTCTGCATTACCTCAGCATGTGACAAGATTATACTTAGATATACTTAAGACGATAAGTACATTTATTCACACCCACGCCCGGCAATGAGAGTGTCGGGGATCCTCGCTAGAAAAGCCCACCAGGCTGCGCGAAGCGCGAGGTTGGGAATGGCAGGAAGTTCAAAACGTCAGCCGGTGATGTCGAAACCCGCCGGCACGCCCGTCGCATCGGCCGGTTCGGGCACCACGCTACTGACATCCGCGCCGCGCGGTCCTTGCCAGAGAGCTTCCAGCATCGACGCCACGGCTTCGTCCGTCCCGGCAATGAGCGCGCTGACGGAGCCGTCGCGCTCGTTTCGGACCCAGCCGCGCAGGCCGAGGCGCAGCGCTTCGCGCTGCGTCCAGACACGGAAGCTGACGCCCTGGACGCGGCCGGAGATGCGGACGAGGACGGCGCGGGACGTGCCGGTCATTCCAGTCTCCCTTCGGACGATGCCGTGCGCGCACGGCGTGGGAAACTGACCATACCACCTCGTACTAGGACAGGCGACGCAAGGTCGCCATGGGTAGCAGCGGCCCGTTAGCGAAGGGCCGAAAAGCCATTTCGCGGATGCGCTTGCGCGCGCGACGCGGAACCCTTGCCGCAACGTCAGCCTTGGCACACACTCCCCGCCGCCAACGCCGAAGGAGGAGATCATGTGCCATCACTGCGTCATGGAATCCGTCAAGAGCGGCATGCTCAGCCGCCGCAATTTCTTCAAGGGTGCCGTGGCCGCCGCGGGTGCCGCCACGGTGGCCGCAGCGCTGCCGCCGCAGCCGCTTTTCGCCGCCGATGCGCCGACCAAGGCCCAGGATCTCACGCATGAGCTGTTTGACAAGTTCCCGACCTACTTCGGGGCCCAGCAGCTGTTCTTCGAGCCGAAGTTCACCTACGCCAAGGACAAGTTCAACCTCAACGAATGGCGCATCAACGAGCACACCGGCACGCATATCGACGCGCCGCTGCACTTCTCGGCCGACGGCAAGTCGGTGGCGGAACTGCCGGTGGAGGATCTCGTCGCGCCGCTGGTCGTGATCGACATCCGGCCGAAGGCGGCGGAGAACGCGGATGCGCAGGTGACGCCCGACGACATCAAGGCCTGGATCTCTACCAATGGCGACCTGCCGCAGGGCGCGGTGGTGGCGATGCTCTCGGGCTGGGGAGACAACGTGACGACGGACAAGTTCCGCAACCTCGGGGCCGACGGCAAGACGATGCACTTTCCCGGTTTTCACGTGGAGGCAGCGCAGTTGCTGATGGAGCAGCCCTCGATCAAGGCGATCGCCGTCGACACGCTGTCGCTCGACCATGGCCCCTCCCCGGACTTCGCCGTACATTACGCCTGGCTGCCGAGCGGCCGCTACGGCATCGAGGGCGTGGCCAATCTCGACAAGCTGCCGGCGAAGGGTGCGACGATCGCGGTCGGGGCTCCCAAGATACGCGGCGCAACCGGCGGGCCGGCCCGGGTGTTCGCGCTGGTTTGACCCTCTGGTTTGAGCGGCAAGACTGTTTTCACTGGCAGGTTGACGGCTGGCTTACCCCCACCCCTAACCCCTCCCCACAAGGGGGAGGGGAATCTTGTGCGCTGTGGCCTATCCGCGATTATCTTGGCAAGCGCGGCGAGACGGTCCCCCACCCCCTTGTGGGGAGGGGTTAGGGGTGGGGGTACTGATCGGAGAGCACGCTCGTTATGCACCCTACCGCCTGCTCACCCGCATCGGCAGGCCGCCCTGCGGCTGGGTGGTCAGCTTCTGCACCGGCCAGGGTCTGGTCTCGGGCAGCGTGTCGAAGCGGTAGCGCGACAGAAGGATGGCGAGTGCGATGATCGCCTCCTGCATGGCGAAACTCATACCGATGCAGACGCGCGGCCCGGCGCCGAAGGGCAGGTACTGGTAGCGGTCGATCTTCTCGCGGTTGCCGGGGTGGAAGCGCTCCGGCATGAAGGCATCGGGGCGGTCCCACAGCTTGCGGTGGCGATGGACGGTCCAGGGCATGACCAGAACCTGGGCCTTCGGCGGAATCTTGAACCCCTTGTACTCGTCTTCAACGATCGGCTCGCGGTTGATCGAGGGCGCCGGGGGATAGAGCCTCAGCGCCTCCTCGAAGGCCGAACGCGTCAGCGGCATGGCGTCGAGCCACTTCACCGGATCCGGCTCGCGGGCCAGCACCTCATCGATCTCGCGCTCGATGCGCTCGCGCTCCCAGGTGGCTTCCGCAAGGCAATAGATCGTCCAGCCCAGCGCGCGTGCCGTGGTTTCGTGCCCGGCGCCGATGAAGGTGATGATGTTGTCCTCGATTTCCTGGCGCGACAGCCCGTCCGGCCCCTCGGCACGGAGCAGCAGCGTGAGGAAATCCTGCGGCGCGGCGTCGGGATGCTTCGCCAGCTTCTCGCTGCGCATCGCCACGGTGTCGGTGACGATCTTGCGGAAATAGGCCATGGTCTTGCGGCCACGGATGCGGGTGATGCGCGGCAGCCATTCAGGCGCGCGCAGCAGGTCGAGCGGGTCAACGCGGCCCATCGTCTCGAACAGCCGGTCGATCTCGTGGCCGAAGCTGCCCGCCTCGCCGGCGATCTCGCCGGAAAACAGGGTTTCGGCCAGGATCTCGTAGGTGAGCATGGTCATGTCCTGGGCGACATCGACCGGGCCCGTGGCATCGTCGTAGCGTTTGACGAAGTCAAGGGTGCGGGCGAGCATCGGGCCGGCGAAGCCGAAGATGTTGCGCGGCGTGAAGACCGGCGCCATGGCCTTGCGCGAGCGCTTCCAGACGTCGCCCTCGGCGGTCAGCAGCCCGTCGCGGAGGATGGGGCGCAGGATCATCTGGCGCACGGTCGCCATCTTGTAGTTCCTGGCGTTGTCCACCAGCACGTGACGGATGAGGCCGGGATCGTTGGCGATGACCAGCGGCCCGCCGATGCCGCCGACGCAAATCCACGGTTCGTTGTAGGACGGCTCGCCCCACAGCTCGAGCGGGTTGCGGTAGACGATCCGCATCATCTCCAGCGTCGACGGCGGCTTCGTACGCGGCGCCGGGGCCGGCGGGACGAATGGGGCTGGATTGGTGTCCATGGACGGCTCCGCTTGTTCCTACAATGTAGTAACCGGACAAGCAGGCGTCCATGCGGCCTATGGGCCGGACGTGCGGTCCAGCCGCCGAGATCGCCGCCAAGAAGGCGCTGATTACCGGAATGTGATCCGGTTACCTTTTGGTGCCTTCTTGCCACTGGAGGCTTCCGGCGCCTATGTCGCGCCGGTCACCTTTTGATACTATCTGCCCAAGGACTGAAATCTTGAAACACCAGCTGAACATCGTCGTGGCCAGCACCCGCCCCGGCCGCGTCGGACCCGTTTTCGCCCGCTGGCTGGACGCCTATGCGCGCGAACATGGCAAATTCGAACCCGTGATCACTGACATCGAGGCCTTCGGCCTGCCGATCTTCGACGAGCCCAAGCACCCGCGACTCGGCCAGTACGAGAACGAGCACACGAAGAAGTGGTCGGAGGCGATCAAGGCCGGCGACGCCTTCGTGTTCGTGACGCCCGAGTACAATTTCTTCGCCGCCCCGGCACTGGTGAACGCCGTCAACTACCTGGCGCGCGAGTGGAACTACAAGCCGGCCGGCTTCCTGAGCTATGGCGGCGTTTCGGCGGGCCTGCGCGCCGTGCAGTCGGAAAAGATGCTGCTGACGACGCTGAAGATCATGCCGATCCCCGAGGCGATCGCGATCCCGGCCTTCGCCCAGCACCTCGACGAGGAGGGCGAGTTCAAGGCCAACGAACTGGTCAAGGACAGCGCCAGGACGATGCTCGACGAGCTGCACCGCTGGAGCGAGGCGCTGAAGCCACTCAGGGCGGCTTGAACCCACCTGTAGCCTTGAGGCAACATCGGGGCGGCAAGCGGTCGCCCCGACAGATTCCAGCAACTGGAATGCAACCTATCGCGCGCACCAACGTTCGGCTCCCGAACCATTGAGGCAACCAGGAATGAATGCGTAGCGTGACATGAAGAACTGCAAGGTGATGGTGGTCGAGGACGAGATCTTCGTCGCCACCGAAATCGAAAGCATACTGGAAGAACTCGGCCACCAGCCGGTGGGGATCGCCATGGATTCGCGATCCGCCCTGGACCTCGCGCATCTCGCGGAGGTCGCGCTCGTCGACCTCAACCTTCGCGATGGCCCGACGGGATCGACGCTCGGCAGGACGCTCGCCGAGAAGTTCGGCGTCACCGTGCTGTTCATGACGGCGAACCCCTCCCTGCTCGGCGACGGGGTGCCGGGCACGATCGGCGTGCTGCCGAAGCCGGTGATGGACGAGGAACTGCGCGCGGCCATCGCCTATGCGATCGCCAAGCGCCATCGCCTGCAGGCAGATCCGCCGACCCGGCTGATATCGTTCTCGGCGGACAACTCCAACGATCGGAATCCGACTTAAGCGCCTGCCGCGGATCGGGCTCGGCGCCCGATCCAGCCGCGTCAAACAAGTAAATCTTGCTACTGGCGCAGGCTGACCGAGCGGTTCAGTTGTGCGGCGGGCACGGAGAACGACACTTCCAGCCCCTCGGACAGCCATCGCCGCTCGAGCCTGCCGGAAAGCTGCCCCTCGACGCTCAACTTGACCAGCCTGCTGCCGAAGCCTTCCTTCGGCGGCTCGCCCCTGAGCGGCGCACCGCCCACTTCCCGCCAGACCATGCTGTATTCCTCGCCCGCGGCGGCGACCTCGACGGTCACCTGCCCGCCGGGGCTGGCGAGGGCGCCGTACTTGGCGGCGTTGGTCGCGAGTTCGTGGAACAGCAGTGCCAAAGGGGTCGCGGCCGCGTCGTCTATAGTCGCGTCGTCGCCGATGAAGCGGAAGCGCTCGGCATCGCCGCCGACATGCGGCGCGAGCAGCAGTTCGACCAGCGCGCGCAGCGACGACTGGCTGGCACGGGGGCGCGAGGCAGCGCTGTGCGGGCGGACGAAATCATGCGCCTTGCCCATCGCCACGATGCGCTGGCGCAACTCCTCGGCGAGCGGCTTGAGGTCCGGATAGGAGCGCGCCGACAGGCTGATGATGCCGTTGAGAACCGAGAAGATGTTCTTGATGCGATGGCTGAGTTCGTGGGCGACGATCTCGCGCTCCTCGGCCACCTGCTTGGTCTCGTGGATGTCGGTGCAGGTGCCGAACCAGCGGATGATCTGGCCCGCCTTGTTGCGGATCGGCAGGGCGCGCCCGAGCGTCCAGCGGTATTCGCCGCTGTGATGCCGCAGGCGGTACTCGATCTGGTAGGGCTCGCCGGTCGCCAGGCAATGGTGCCAGAGCTTCCAGGCATGCTCCTGGTCGTCGGGGTGGAACATGCCGTTCCAGGCGTCGCCGTCTGTCGAGCCTTCGGGCATGCCGGTGAACTCGTACCAGCGGGCGTTGTAGTAGTCGTGGTGGCCGTCCGGCCGTGTCGACCAGACCATCTGCGGCATGGTGTCGGCGAGCGTGCGGAAGCCGGCCTCGCTGGCGGCAAGGGCAGCCTCGGAGGCCTTGCGCTCGGTGATGTCGATGACCACGCCGGGGAGGCGCTGGCCGCCTCCGGCATCGGTGACCACCTTGCCCGTGGCGAGGATCCAGCGCAGTTCGCCCGCCAGGCCGGAAAGCCGGTACTCGACGCTCAGTTCGCCACGCTCGGCAATGGCCTGCTCGATGGCCGACAGCACCATGTCCCTATCCGCTTCATGGATACGATCGAGGAACTGGGTATGCGGGATGCCGCGCTCGGCATCGGCCGGATCGAGCCCGAACATCTGCGCGAAACGCGTGTCGGCCGTGACCCAGCGTGTTGCGATGTCCATGTCCCAGGCGCCGACGATGCCGGAGGCGGCGAGCGCCAGCGACAGCCTTTCCTCGCTGCGGGCAAGGGCCTTTTCGGCGCGGACGCGCTTGGTCGTCTCGGCGAGGATCGCGAGTGCGGCAACCGCCTCGCCGTCGTCGTCGAAGAGCGGGCTGTAGTCGAGGTCGAGCCAGACGCGCTCCGGCAGTCCGTTGCGGCGAAAGACGAATTCCTGGTCCTCGAAGCTGAGGGTGTCGCCCTCGAGGACGGTGTCCATGATGCTGCGGTTGAAGTCGGCGACTTCCGGCCAGCTGTCGAAGACGGAACTGCCGAGACAGCCGGGGTGCCGACCGGCGGCGATTGCGATGTAGGCGTCGTTGTAGATCATGATGCCCTGGCGACCGACCAGCAGGCACATGGGGACCGCCGATGACAGCATGATGCGCAGCGTCATGCGGACGACGGCAGGCCATGACGCAATCGGCCCGAGCGGTGTCGCCGCCCAGTCGAACCCCTCGATGAGGCCGACCATCTCGCCCTGAACAATTGGGTGCAAACCCGGTCTGTCGGCCTTTAGAGGTCTCGTTGTCGGCATGGGCTGGATTTACTCTGCAGGATCAATTCAAGGATTTGGTCAGTCAAAACGGGCCGCGGGAGCGGAGAATCAAAATCGACGGTATACAATGCCCAAGGCTGACGATTGTTCCCAGCCTGGTGCCTCGTATTTCGCCGGCAGGACAGCTCCACGATGGCGGCCGGCAAGCTGCAGCGGCACGCCCGGACGGCACCCGTTATCCCCGCGCAAAAGCCCGGTAAAACTTGGAAAAGACACACTTAACCCCTATATCTCGGGGATCAATGGGCGTGCGATTCGGGGCCGATTTTGCCGCGTCCTCCTGCGGCAATCAGACGAAAGATTTCCATGAGCGACCAGTCCGAGAACCTTCCCGGCGCCGGGACCGAGTACGGCGCAGATTCCATCAAGGTTTTGAAGGGCTTGGACGCCGTCCGCAAGCGCCCCGGCATGTATATCGGTGACACCGACGACGGCTCGGGCCTGCACCACATGGTCTATGAGGTGGTGGACAACGCCATCGACGAGGCGCTTGCCGGCCATGCGACGCTGGTGACGGTGACGCTGAACCCCGACGGCTCCTGCACCGTGACCGACAACGGCCGCGGCATTCCGACCGACATCCACCCCTCGGAGGGCGTTTCCGCCGCCGAGGTGATCATGACGCAACTGCACGCCGGCGGTAAGTTCGACCAGAACTCCTACAAGGTTTCGGGCGGCCTGCATGGCGTCGGCGTGTCGGTGGTCAACGCGCTTTCGGTGTGGCTCAAGCTCAGGATCCGCCGCAAGGGGCAGATTCACGAGATGACTTTCAACCACGGCAATGCGGTTGCGCCGCTTGCCGTCATTGGCGACGCCGGCGACGAGACCGGCACGGAAGTGACCTTCCTGCCCTCGCCCGACACCTTCACCATGGTGGAGTTCGACTACGGCACGCTGGAGCACCGCCTGCGCGAGCTGGCCTTCCTGAACTCGGGCGTGCGCATCGTGCTCTCGGACAAGCGCCATGCCGACGTGAAGAGCCAGGAACTGCTCTATGACGGCGGCCTGGTCGAATTCGTGAAGTATCTCGACCGCTCCAAGAAGCCGCTGATCGAGAAGCCGATCGCCATTCGCGCCGAGCGCGACGGCATCACCGTCGAAGTGGCGATGTGGTGGAACGACAGCTACCACGAGAACGTGCTGGCCTTCACCAACAACATCCCGCAGCGCGACGGCGGCACGCACCTTGCAGGCTTCCGCGGCGCGCTGACGCGCCAGGTGACGGGCTATGCCGAAACCTCGGGCCTGACCAAGAAGGAAAAGGTTTCGCTGACCGGCGACGACTGCCGCGAAGGCCTGACCGCGGTGCTTTCGGTGAAGGTGCCCGACCCGAAATTCTCGTCGCAGACCAAGGACAAGCTGGTGTCGTCGGAAGTGCGCCCGGTTGTCGAAAGCCTGGTCAACGAGGCGCTGGGCACCTGGCTGGAAGAGCATCCCGCCGAGGGCAAGACGCTGGTCGGCAAGGTGGTTGAAGCCGCCGCCGCCCGCGAAGCCGCACGCAAGGCGCGGGAGCTGACCCGCCGCAAGGGCGTGCTCGACATCACTTCGCTGCCGGGCAAGCTGGCGGACTGCCAGGAGCGCGACCCGGCCAAGTCCGAAATCTTCATCGTCGAGGGTGACTCGGCAGGCGGCTCGGCCAAGAGCGGCCGGTCGCGCCAGAACCAGGCGATCCTGCCATTGCGCGGCAAGATCCTGAACGTCGAGCGTGCCCGCTTCGACCGCATGTTGTCGTCGGACATGATCGGCACGCTGATCACCGCGCTGGGCACCTCGATCGGCAAGGACGAGTTCAACGCCGACAAGCTGCGCTACCACAAGATCATCATCATGACCGACGCCGACGTCGACGGCGCCCACATCCGTACGCTGCTGTTGACGTTCTTCTTCCGTCAGATGCCGGAACTGATCGAGCGCGGGCACCTCTATATCGCCCAGCCGCCGCTCTACAAGGTGACGCGCGGCAAGAGCTCGCAGTACCTCAAGGACCAGAGCGCCTTCGAGGACTATCTGATCGACGTCGGCCTCGATGAGGCGTCGCTGACGCTCACGAATGGCGAAGTTCGCACCGGCCAGGACCTGCGTGCTGCCGTGACCGACGCGCTCGGCGTGCGAACGCTGATGGACGGCCTGCACACGCGCTATTCGCGTCCGGTGGTCGAGCAGGCGGCAATCGCCGGGGCGCTCAACCCCGACATCTTCAGCGACCTCGGCAAGGCCAATGCCATGGCCGAGGCGATCGCCAAGCGGCTCGACCTGATCTCCGAGGACATCGAGCGGGGCTGGACGGGCGAGGTCTCGACCTCGAACGAGGGGCCGGGCGGTTATGTCTTCAAGCGCACGCTGCGCGGCGTGACCGAGCACGTGCATCTCGACACGGGCCTGATCAACTCGGCCGACGCCCGCGCCATCGACCGCTTCGCGGCGCGGCTCGGCGAAGTTTATTCGGAGCCGCCCGTGTTGCGCCGGAAGGAAAACACGGAAACGATCGCCGGACCGATGGCGCTGCTCGACGCGGTTTTCGCCTCCGGCCGCAAGGGCCTGACGATGCAGCGCTACAAGGGCCTCGGCGAGATGAACGCCGAGCAGTTGTGGGAAACGACGCTGGACCCGAACGTGCGCTCGCTGCTCAAGGTGCAGGTCACCGACGCGACGGACGCCGATTCGCTGTTCTCGCGCCTGATGGGCGACGAGGTCGAGCCGCGCCGCGACTTCATCCAGGAAAACGCGCTCAGCGTCGCCAATCTGGACGTGTAATCACAGCCGGCGCCGCTCAAACGGTGGCGCCGAACACTTCGAGTTCCTTGCAACGGATCGTTCGCCGAGCGGACGATCCGTTCTTGCATCTACGATAAGGCGAAATCGCCGCGCCTCAGCGGGCGCCCCAGGTGTCGGTGAGGCGGTAGCCTTCCGGCCAGGGGTCCGACGGGTCGAGCATGTGCTGGTGCGTGCCGGTGATCCAGGCGCGGCCGGAAATTTCGGGCAGGATCGCGGGACGGCCGCCGACCGTGGTGGTGCCGACGATACGGCCGCCGAAGGTCGAGCCGATCAGCGAAACCGCAGTCAGGCTATCTTCCAGTCCCATCTGCCCGCGTGCATGCAGCACCGCCATGCGTGCCGAAAGTGCCGTGCCCGTCGGCGAGCGGTCGACCTTGCCGGGCTGGATGGCGACCGCCGCACCGGCACGCAGGCCATCGGCCGTGCGTTCCACCGGACCGGCGAACAGGCAGAAGGAGAAGTGCTTCCAGTCGGGGTTTTCGGGGTGATGGAAACCGAGCGACGCATTGGCGGCGTTGGTGATCTTCACGCCGAGCTTGGCGATGTCGTGCGCTTCGTCGGCCTTCAGGCTGAAGCCGAGGGCCGCGGCGTCGACGATGACGAAGCTGTCGCCGCCATAGGCGGTATCGACCGTCAACGTGCCCAGCCCTTCGACCTCGAGCTTGGCGTCGAGCCGCTCAGCGAAGCTCGGCAGGTTGCGCACGAAGATGCGCTCGGCCTTGCCGTTGCGGCATTCGGCGCGCACGCGCACCAGCCCGCCGGGGGCCTCCAGCGTGATCTCCGTCACCGGCTCCTGCATCGGCAGGATGCCGCTGTCGAGCAGTACGGTCGACACGCAGATCGAATTGGAGCCCGACATCGGCGGGGTGTCTTCCGGCTCCATGATGATGAAGGCTGCGTCCGCCTCCGGGTGCTTCGGCGGCACCAGCAGGTTGACGTGCCGGAACACGCCGCCGCGCGGTTCGTTGAGCACGAAGTTGCGTAGCACATTGTCGCGAGCGATCCAGCGGCTCTGCTCCCAGATCGTGTCGCCGGGCGGAGGTGTCACGCCGCCGACGATGACGTCGCCGACTTCGCCCTCGGCATGGGCCGAGATCACGTGGATGGTCTTGGTGCTGCGCATGTTACCTCCTCAGGGCAATCCCGGCGCCAATGCGAAGGCCGCCGGGAGCTGCGGAAAACTCTAGGAAAGCCAGTCCGGCAGCCGCTCGGGCGCCTGCCCGGTCAGGGCGGCGGTGACGCAATCGGCGAGGTTGCCGAGGCGCACCGCGCGGCCGGAAAGGCCAGGGCCATAGTGGGCGTATTTGCCGGAGTTCGTCATCACCGCCCGCGTCCGCGTCGGGAACACCGGCTCCGAGATCGAGCACCAGCAGAGATCGGGAAGCACCTGCACGCCGCTCGCTTCCAGCTTCGCCAGCGTGCCGTCGGCGCGCGCATCCGCGATCACCTGGTTGCCGGCGGTGACGATGACGGTCATGCCGGGCCGGCGCTTGCGGTCGGCGAACGCCTCGGCAAGCATCCGGCATTCCTCAAGCGAGGCGTGCGGGCTGCCGATGGCGACAAGCTCCACCTCTTCAGGCCCTGCGTTCAACGTCTTCCACGCAGCGGCCATGTCCGCGCGCGTGATCGTGACATATTCCGCGTCCTCGGCGGCGGCACCTTCTGCCTCCGGCGTCACGCCCTCGATATGCAGCATGGGCGCGGCTGACGTCGTGCCGAAGGCCGCGCACAGCGCCTTGAGGTCGTCGCGCGACGGATTGCCTGCCGCGAGCCCGCGCAAGAGCGGGATGCGCTCGGGCGCGGCCTTGCCGGCAAGATAGCCGACCAGCGGCCAGAAGGCGTCGTCGACCGCCACGGGCAATTCCACATCGATGACGCGGCGTGCCTTGCGGTGCATGTCGAGATAGACACCGGACAGCGGCGCGCGGCCCGTCACCGCAATGCACAGGTCGAGGAAATCTGGATGCTTCGCCGTGCGCGCGCCGAGCACGGTGTTGGCGAAGATCACCGCATTGGATTCCGCCCAGGCGATCGACTCACCGCGACCGGGTGCGCTGTCGAGCAGATAGGGCGAGCAGGTGAAGGTCGGCTTGCAGCCCATGCGCACATAGGCGTCGGCCAGCCGCGCTGCCGGATCGCCGAAGTCATCAGGCACGCCCTGCACCTGCCAGTTGGCCCGGTCGACCGAAATGGCGTTCATCGTCGACGGCACGCGGACGCGGGCGCCCATGTCGGCCATCTTCTCGGCAAAGGTCAGGTTGGCGGGGCTCGCATAGATGCAGCCGTCGATATGGGCCTGCGTCACGTCGATCAGCCCACGCGCGCCCTGCTGGGCCGCCATGGCGACGATGATGCGCATCGCCTGCTGCACGGCCACGCCGTCGCGGCCATCGAGCATGGCCCGGTCGGCGTCGGTGAGTTCGAGCGCAGCTGTCGCCGGCGGGCTGACTGCCAGTACAAGGTCGTCGGCCTCGATCGCCGTGTCGGTGATCCGTGCCGAACTGGCCCGCGACAGCGCTTCATAGGCCTCTGGTGCTAGCCGCAGCACCGGCAGCGGCTTGCCGAACAGCTCCGAGGCGATCAGCGCGCCGAGCGTCAGCACGTCTTCGGCTTCGGAGAACACCAGTGCTGCCGGCGCGCGGCCGGTCAGCACGAGATCGAGCAGCACGCCCGATCCGGTGCAGGAGCCGCGGCTCGACGGCATCATCAGGATGCTGCCGGTCAGGCACTTCCCGTGGAGCGGATGGTGCACGTCGATGACGCTGCCGGTGGCGGGATTGACCCCGCCCCAGAAGCTTAGCGCCTCCGGGGAAGCGATGATCGGCCCGCTGGCCGCCCCACCCAGGATGCTACGCGCGGGTGCCTTCTGGCTCATTTCACCACGAAGCCGTGTGCGAAGGGGTCGCGGTCGTCGATGAAGATGGTGTTGATGCCGGTCTGCCGCGCCCAGCCCGCGATGGAAGGGATGATCGCGTCGCGGTCGGCCACCTTGGTCGCTGCCTCGACACGGCCCTTGAAGATCGAGCCGATGATCGATTCATGCCAGAACTCGTCGCCGACCTTCAGCTTGCCCTTGGCGGCGAGCTGAGCCATGCGCGCTGAGGTGCCGGTGCCGCAGGGCGAGCGGTCGATGGCCTTTTCGCCGTAGAACACCGCATTGCGGGCGTGCGCGCCTTCGACCGTCGGCTTGCCGGTCCACTCGATATGGCTGAGGCCCTGGATCTGCGGGTGCTCGGGGTGGACGAACTCGTACTTGGCGTTGAGGGCGGCGCGCAGCTTCGGGCTCCAGCCCACCAACTCGCCCGCCGTGTGGTCGGCCATGTCGCGGAAGTTCTTCTGCGGCTCGACGATGGCGTAGAAGTTGCCGCCATAAGCAACGTCGACGACGATCTCACCCAGACCCTCGACCTCTGCGGTCAGCCCCTCGGCGTAGAGGAAACCCGGAACGTTGGTCAGGCGCACTTCCTCGACGAAGCGGCCTTCCTGGCGATAGGTGATGTCGACCTTTCCGGCCGGCGCGTCGATCGACAGCTTGCCCGGCTCGCGCGGGGTGATCAGGCCGTTCTCGATCGCCATGGTGATGGTGCCGATGGTGCCGTGGCCGCACATCGGCAGGCAGCCCGAGGTCTCGATGAACAGCACGGCCACGTCGCAATCGGGACGCGTCGGCGGATAGAGGATCGAGCCCGACATCATGTCGTGGCCGCGCGGCTCATACATCAGGCCGGTGCGGATCCAGTCGAACTCGCGCAGGAAGTGCGCGCGCTTTTCCAGCATGTTGGCGCCTTCGAGGCGCGGGCCGCCGCCCGAGACGAGGCGCACGGGATTGCCGCACGTATGTCCGTCGAGGCACGAGAAAGTATGGTTGGCCATGGTCTAGACCCCTGTCAGAATCTTTGAGGCGAAAAGGATGCGATGTCGATGGCGGGCGTCTTGCCGGTCAGGATGTCGGCGACGATCCGGGCAGTGCCCGCCGATTGGGTCAGGCCGAGATGGCCGTGGCCGAATGCGTAGATGACGCGGTCGGTGGCACGCGCCCTGCCGATGGCCGGCAGGCTGTCGGGCAGCGACGGGCGGAAGCCCATCCACTGGACGCCACCGACCGGCTTGAGCCCAGGCAGGAAGGACTGCGCCCTCTTCAGCATGGCCTCGGAGCGGCGGAAGTTGGGCGCGAGCTTCAGGCCGCCGAGTTCCACCGCGCCGCCGACGCGGATGCCCGTCGACAGCCGCGTGACGACGAAACCGTGGCCGCCAAAGGTGACCTGAGTGCGCAGGTCGAACGCATCCGACGGCAGCGTGGTGTTGTAGCCGCGCTCGGTTTCCAGAGGGATGTTCTCGCCAAGCGTCTTGGCGATCCGGTGGGAGAAGGCGCCGGCGGACAGCACCACCTTGCCGGCACGGCGGACACCGCCGTCTGATGTCACGATCTCGACGCCGCCGTCGACCGGGCGGAGTGCGGTCACTTCGGTGCGTTCGATCATCCCGCCCGAATTGCGGAAATGCTCGGCCAGTGCCAGCACATAGAGCCGCGGGTCGGAAATCGAGAACCAGCCGGACGTGAACGTGCCGTGGGTGAAGCGCGGTGCGAGGCCGGGCTGGATCTCGGCCATCTCCCTGGCGTTCAGGTGGCGGAACTCGATCCCGTGCTCCTCGCGCGCCTGCCAGCCCGGCAGCGAGGCCTTGAGTTCGGCCTCGCTCTCATAGACCTGCAGATTGCCTTCCTTGCGCAGCATCGGCTCGGTGCCGGTCTGCTTGAGGAACGGCTCCAGTTCCGCCTTCGACAAGTCCATCAGCGCCGTCTGCGCCGTGGTCGAATGCGCCACGCGTTTCGGCGAGCAGGCGCGCCAGAAGCGGAACATCCACGGCGCGATCTGTACGGCGTAGGCCGGCGGCACCGACAGCGGCCCGAGCGGGTCGAGCAGCCATTTCGGCGCCTTCTTCAGGATGCCGGGCGAGGCCAGCGGCAGGATGTCGGTGAAGGCGAAGGCCCCGGCGTTGCCGGCCGAGGCCCCTGCGGCCGGGCCTTCGCGGTCCAGCACGACGACCTTCAATCCGCGCGCCTGTGCGGCGATCGCCGCCGAAAGCCCGACGACCCCTGCCCCGATGACGACGACGTCGGCCTGACCCTGCTCTTCCATCATGCCCTCAATGCGTTGCGGCGAGGAACTTCTTCGTCTCGGGGTGCTGAGGCGCATCGAACAACTGTTCCGGCGGCGCGATCTCGGCCATGACACCCTGATGGAAGAAGGCCACGCGGTCGGAGACCTCGCGCGCGAATTTCATCTCGTGCGTCACGCATATCATCGTCATGCCCTCGGAGGCGAGCATGCGCAGCGTGTCGAGCACCTCGCCCACCAGCATCGGGTCGAGCGCCGAGGTCACCTCGTCGAACAGCATGTAGGTGGGCGACATGGCGAGCGCACGGGCAATCGCCATGCGCTGCTGCTGGCCGCCCGACATGCGGTTCGGATAGACCGTGAGCTTCTCCGCGAGGCCGACATGGGTCAGTTGCTTGACCGCGATCTCCTCGGCCTTCTCCTTGGAGAGGCCCAGCACCTTGCGCGGCGCGAGCATTACGTTTTCCAGCACTGTCAGATGCGGGAAGGCGTTCCACTGCTGGAACACGATGCCCACCTTCTGGCGCAGCTTGTTGAGGTCCGTGCTCTTGGCATGGACGTCGGTGCCGTCGATGACGACACGGCCGGAATCGATCGGCTCGAGGCCGTTGATGCAGGTGAGCAGCGTCGACTTGCCCGAACCGGAACCGCCGATGATGGTGACGACCTCGCCCTTGTTGACGGTGAGGTTGATGCCCTTGAGGACCTCCAGCGAGCCGAAGGATTTGCGGACGTTTTCGATCTCAATCATTGGGGGACCACCGTTTTTCGAGATACCCGCCAAGCCGGGCGATGGGGAAGCTGAGGACGAAGTAGATGACACCGCAGATCAGCAGGATGAACAGCGGTTCCTGCAGGCGGGTGACCAGGATCTGCGAGGCGCGCAGCAGCTCGATCAGACCGAGCCAGAGCACGAGTGCCGAGTCCTTCATGACGCCGAGCGTCAGGCCGATCCACGACGGCAGGGAGACGCGGAGCGCGAGCGGCGCCACGATGTAGCGCATGTCCTGGAACCAGCTCATCCCGAGCGAGCGGGCGGCACGGCGCGTGTTGGTCGGCACCGAGTCGATGCCGCCGCGCACGATCTCGGTGCAGTAGGCGGCGGTGTAGAGCGACAGCACCACGCATGAGGTGGTGAACGGCGCCCAGCCGAGCTTCATGATGGCCTGCAGCGCGTTGCCCAACACCAGCTGGATGAGCAGCGGCACCGAACGGAAGATGTCGAGAACGAAGGTCAGCGGTGCGGCCCAGTAGGGGCCGACCTGGAAGCGAATGACGCCGAACAGGATGCCGAGAACGGTGCCGGCGGCGACGGACACGGCGGTGACGGCGAGCGTCATCCCCGCGCCCTGCGCAAGGAAGGCCAGGTCACTCCACGAGAGGGCAGTGTTGAACATCTCTCACCTCTCTTAGTAGCGGAACATGCGCGCGGCGAAGACGCGGGCTGCCAGCGTCACCGCCTTGGCGATGAGGTAATAGATGACAGCCGCGATGGCGAAGAACTCGAAGGTGCGGAACGAACGCGCGTTGAGCTCTTGGGTGATGCCGGCGAGATCGGTGTTCATGCCGACTGTGACGCCCAGCGAGGTCATCAGGATCGCCCAGACCATCTGATTGGTAACGGGCAAGAACGCGACGCGCAGCATCTGCGGCATCACGATCAGCCGAAAGGCCTGCAGCGAGGTCATGCCAAGCGAGCGGCCGGCGCGTGTCTGCGTTTCCGGGATCGCCTTGAGCGCGCCGCGGAAATTCTCAGCCAGATAGCCCGCATTGTTGAAGGCGATGCCGACCAGGAGCGCCGTGAACGGGCTCAGATAGATGCCGAAACTGCCGAGGCCGAAATGGGCCATGTAGATCTGGAACAGGGCGGGCGTGTTGCGCGCCACTTCGACCCAAGCGGTGGCAAAGCCGCCGAGCAGGCGGTTGCCGGACAGCCGGAACAGCGTCAGCGCAATGGCGACCGCCATGCCGATGATCATCGACAGCACCGCGACCTGCAGCGTGACGAGCGCGCCGTCCAGCATCTGCGGCAGGGCCTTGAAGGCCTGGTTCCAATGGAAGGTGTAGTTGAACATTGCCGTCTCACCTTTCGGAAAGGATCAACGGCGCGAGGTGTTTGCCTCGCGCCGCCAGAGAAACGGTCAGATCAGCGGTAGACGCCGTTCACCGCGAGGGAGGGCAGCTCGCCGCCGACCCACTTCTCGTAAAGCTCGGCGTAACGGCCGGTGCGGACCTGCTGATTGATGAACAGGTTCAGATAGTTGACCAGGCCGTATTCCTCGCGGTTGGTGAACAGCGCGACATAGTCGATGTCGAACGGCGCGTTGCCGACCACGGAGATGCCGGGGAACTTGCCGGTCTTGACGTTGGCCTGGGCAACGGTCGAGGTCGAGACCGTGGCGTCGAGCTGGCCCTGGCTCAGAGCCAGGAACACGTCGGCCTGGGTCTGGTACGGACGGAACTCGCCCACGCCCCATTCCTTGACCTGCTTTTCGAGAGCGATGGCCTCGTAGGTGCCGGCGGTGGCGCCGACGACCTTGCCCTTCATGTCCTCGAACGTCTTGATGCCGGTCTTGTCGTTGGACGTGACGGCCATCTGGAAGGCGAAGTAGGGAACGGTCATGCCGACGGTCTTGGCACGCTCGAGCGTATCCGAGGTCGAGGCAACGCCTACGTCGACACGGCCTGACATCAGCGCCGGAATGCGCTCGGGGAATGGCGTCTCGACGATCTCGGCGGTGACGCCGAGCGCCTTGGCCAGGTCGTTGCAGTAGTCGACGTCGAAGCCGATCGGGTTGTTGGCTTCATCGCGCGAGCCCATCGGCGGGAAGTCGAGCGTGACGGCGCAACGCAGCGTGCCCGATGCGATGATGTCGTCCAGCTTGTCGGCGTGAGCCTGGCCAGTCAGTGCGGTGGCGGCCAAAAGGCCGAAGGCGAGGACCGAGGTCTTCATTCTAAATTCTCTCCCTGGATAGGTCTGTCGGTTGACAGGGGCGCACTATTTCGCGTCCGAGAGCGTAAATCAAATTAAAAATACAAGTCGTATACAAAAAGTATCCGACATGTCGGCTTACAATGCCACCGGCACCGGGCCTCCCGCAAAGGAAGGCCCGGCGTTAGCCGGCAAATCGTGCGCTCAGCCCTGGAAATCCTCGGGCAGCAGGCCTTCCGGCATGTTCTGGTAGGACACCGGGCGCAGGAAACGGCGGATCGACATGGTGCCGACGCTGGTGGCGCCGAAATTGGTCGAGGCCGGATAGGGTCCGCCATGGACCATGGAGTCGACCACCTCGACGCCGGTCGGGAAGCCGTTGACCAGCACGCGGCCGGCCTTGCGCTCGAGCACCGGGCGCAGGCGGCGGGCGGCATCGAGGTCGCCGGCGTCCATGTGAATCGTCGCGGTCAGCTGGCCGTCGAAGCCGCGGGCGATCTGCTCCATCTCGTCGAGCGAGCCGACTCGGACGACGAGGCCGAGCGGCCCGAAGACCTCCTCGCCGAGCAAATGGTCGGACACGAACTGCGCGCCCGTGGTCTCGAACAGATTGGGCGTCGCAGCGCGGCCCGACGACTGCGTCGTCAGCAGCGGCTTCACCGTGTTGCGGGTGGCAAAGCGCGCGGCACCGTCATGATAGGCCTTGGCGATGCCGTCGGTCAGCATGGTCTCCGGGCCGACCTTGGACAGAGCTTCGGTCGCGGCCGAAACGAAGCGGTCGGCGTCCGCGCCATCGATCACCACGGCGATGCCGGGATTGGTGCAGAACTGGCCGGCGCCCATGGTCAGCGACCCTGCCCAGCCCTGGCCAAGGGCCTCGCCACGCGCCTTCATCGCTTCCGGCAGCATCATCATCGGATTGACCGAGCCGAGTTCGCCGAAGAACGGGATCGGCTCCGGACGCTGGGCGCAGAGGTCGAACAGGGCGCGGCCGCCGGCGAGCGAGCCGGTGAAGCCCACGGCCTTGATCAGCGGGTGCTGCACCAGCGCGTGACCGACCTCGCGGTTGCCGCCCTGGATCAGCGAAAACACGCCCGGATGCACGCCAGTCCTGGCAATCGCCGCCGCGATCGCCTGCGCGACGATGTCGGCCGTGCCGGGATGAGCCGAATGGCCCTTCACCACGACCGGGCAGCCGGCGGCGAGGGCCGCGGCGGTGTCGCCACCGGCGGTCGAGAAGGCGAGCGGGAAGTTGGACGCGCCGAACACCGCCACCGGGCCGACCGGCCGCTGGATCAACCGGATCTCAGGACGCGGCGCCGGCTGGCGGTCGGGAAGGGCTGCGTCGAAACGGCGGTCGAGATAGTCGCCCTTCTCGATGTGATCGGCGAACAGGCGAAGCTGGCCGGTCGTGCGGCCGCGCTCGCCCTGAAGACGGGCCTCGGGCAGGCCGGTTTCCTGGGTGCCGATCTCGGTGATCTCGGCGGCGCGCGCCTCGATCTCGTCAGCAATGGCGCGCAGGAAGGCAGCGCGTTCTGCACGCGTCGAGTAGCCGTAGCTCCAGAAGGCATCCTCGGCTGCCTCGCAGGCGCGGTTCACGAGATCCACCGTTCCGGCGGCGAACTGATGCACCGGACCATGCGCCGGCGTGGAAGCGAATGTGCCGGCGCCGTCGAGCCACTCGCCCGCGACGAGGTGTTTTCCTTTGGGGGTGAAGGCCATGGAACGTTCCTTTCTGGATGACCGGCTGCCCCCGGCGCAGGACGCCGCGCAGCCGGTTTGCACTTGTCGAGTATTTGTATACTCTATGTATGCAAAACTTCAACCGCACTGCCCGCCTGCCGGGCTGAGCAGCATATGAGAGAAACGAGATGACCGAGACCACCGCCCTGTCGATCAGCGCGCTGCATGAGCGCGTCGAAGCGATCTTCCGCAAGGCGGGTTTGAACGCCATCCAGGCAGGCGCCGTCGCCCGTGTGATCGTCGCCGGCGAGCGCGACGCCTGCAAGTCGCACGGCATCTACCGGATCGAGGGCACGCTTCGCACGGTGAAGGCCGGCAAGGTCACGCCCGACGCCGTCCCGGAACTGGTCGTCCAGGAAGGCTCCGCAATCGTCAGGGTGAACGCCAAACACGGCTTCGCCAATCCCGCCTTCGAACTCGGACTGCCGGCGCTCGCCGAGCGCGCCCGCGCTCTCGGCCTCGCGGCGCTGGTCATCAACGACTGCACCCATTTCTCCGCGCTCTGGCCGGAAGCCGAGGCCCTGACGGAGTTGGGCCTCGCCGGTCTCGTGATGTGCCCCAGCTACTCCACCGTGGCGCCGACGGGCGGCAACAAGCCGCTGCTCGGTACCAACCCGTTCGCCTTCGGCTGGCCGCGCCAGGACAAGTCGCCCTATGTCTTCGACTTCGCCACCTCGGTCGCCGCGCGCGGCGAGATCGAGTTGCATCGCCGCGCCGGCAAGCCGCTGCCGGAAGGCTGGGCAATCGACGCCGACGGCAACCCCACTACCGATCCGACGGAAGCACTCGCCGGCGCCATGCTGCCCTTCGGCGGCCACAAGGGTTCCGCCATCGGCACGATGATCGAGTTGCTCGCCGGCATCATGATCGGCGATCTCACCAGCCCGGAAGTGCTTGAGTATCTCGGCACCACGACGCTGGCCCCGCCGCATGGCGAACTCATCCTCGCCTTCTCCCCCAAGGCCTTTTCCGCCGGCCGTCCCGGCGATCCGTTCGCGCGCGCCGAGACGCTTTTCGAGGCGATCGCCGGCCAGGGCGCCCGCCTGCCCTCGCAGCGCCGCTACGTCGCGCGCGCCAAGTCGGAGGCGGAGGGTATCGTGCTTACCGCCGCCGAGATGGAGCAACTCGACCGCCTGCTCGCACTGGGCCTCGACGCGGTCAACTGAGGGACAAGTTCGCCCCTAACGAAAGGGCATAATCGCGTTTCTGCCAAGCGCAAGGTCGACCCCCACTCCGGTCGGCTACGCCGACCACCTCTCCCCCGATCGACGGGGGAGAGGAAGGACGGCCGCGGGCTCAGCACCTCCCCTGATAAACTTGCAGCCTTGTGCTCACCGTTTCAGTTCGGAAGGAGCGCTGCAAGGTCCAGCGCCTTTCCTCTCCCCCATCGATCGGGGGAGAGGTGCCGAGCGAAGCGAGGCGGAGTGGGGGTCGAGCCGCCACAAGCAACAGTCAGAACAAAAAAGGCCCTCCCGATCGCTCGGGAGGGCCTTTTTCATTCGAAGAGCGGGCTGGATCAGCCCTTGTACTTCTGCACCGCGCCGGGGAGCTTGCTCCATTCGGCATACCAGGTGTCGAACAGCTTGAGCTGGGCCTCGACGTAACCGCGCTGGCTCTCGCTGAGCGCGTCGGTTTCGTTGAAGTGCAACGTGTATTCGTTGTCGCCCTTCAGCACCATCATGTGCTTGAAGTAGAGAACGAGGTCAGGGCCTTCGTCGAAGGACGAGAGGACGGCGAGTGCCGATTCCAGTTCCAGCGCACGGGCGCGGGCATCCGGGTCGCCGGCGGCAGCGGCCTGAGCGAGAGCGCACATGTGCAGCACTTCCTTCGGCAGCACGCAGCCGATGCCGGTGATCGCACCGACGGCGCCGCAGTCGACGAAGCCGGTGAAGACGCAGGTGTCGACGCCGATCATCAGCGACACGTCATCGTCGCGGCTGGTGATGTTCTCGGCCGCATAACGCATGTCGGCGGCGCCGCCGAATTCCTTGAACCCGATGAGGTTCTTGTGCTCGGCGCGCAGCGCGAAGAACAGGTCGGCGCGGGTGGCGAAGCCGTAATAGGGGCTGTTGTAGATGACCGCCGGCAGGTCCGGGGCCGCCGACAGGATCGCCTTGAAGTGGTTCTTCTGGGCAGCGACGACCGAGCCGCGCGAGAGCACGCGCGGGATGACCATCAGACCCTGGGCGCCGACCTTCTGGGCATGGGCGGCATGCGCCACGGCCGAGGCGGTGTTGACGGCGCCGGTGCCGACGATGACCGGGATGCCGGCCTTGACGAGGCGCTCGACGCCTTCCATGCGCTGCTCGTCGGTGAGCAGCGGCCAGTCACCCATCGAGCCGCAATAGACGACGGCCGACATGCCCTTGGCGATCAGTTCCTTGCCCTTGCGGACGAGCGCGTCGAAGTCCGGAGTGCGGTCTTCCTTGCAGGGGGTCATCAGTGCCGGGATTACGCCGGAGAAAATCTTGGCCTTCATCTCAAACTCCTCTTGGGGCCTGTCATGTCGGCACGACCGCCACGCCAAAACGGCGCCGTATCAGTGCCCCTCGCCACCGATTATACGCTTTGCATTTTATTTGTCGACAAGAAATCGACAGCAGCTCACAACGCCACTTCAAGCCTCTGGTCGCGGGTGAAAAGCTTCTGGATCTGATGCACGATCTGCTCGGCATGCGCCTTGGCGAGCCGGTCGGCGGCCTCGACGTCGCGGGCGGCGATCACGGCGATCATATCCTCGTGCTCGTCGACGAAACGCTGCGGCAGCCGGTCGTCATAGGACTGGTAATAGAGCCTGAGGATACGCCTGCCCTCGTCGAGCAGCCGGTTGAACAGGCTGGAGAAGTACGGATTGCGTCCGGCCTCCGAGATAGCCTGGTGCAGGGCGGCATTGGTGGCGATCATTGCCAGCGCGTCCTGCGCCTGCACGGCGGCAGCGAACTCGGCCTGGTGGGCGCGGATCACCTTCAGATCCTCGGCACGGTGATATTGGGCCGCCAGCCGCGTCGTCACGCGGTACATCAGCACCAGCGCGTCGAAATAGGTGTGCATGTTGAGGAAATCGATGTTCGACACCATAGTCGACCGGTTCGGCAGCGTGTCGATCAACCCCTCGCCCGCCAGCCGCACCAGCGCTTCGCGGATCGGCGTGCGCGACATCTTGAACCGCTCGGCCAGTTGCACCTCGTCGATCGGGCTGCCAGGTGGGAGCACCAAGTCCAGGATCTCGTCGCGCAGAAGGTCGTAGACCATCTTCACGCCGGAACCGCGCTTGCGTTCAGGGACGTTGTTCGTATCGTTGTCGGTCATCTAGCCAGCCTTTTTGTCGACAAGATAAATACTTCTCCGATCTTATCAACAAATTCCGGTACGAGTTGCGCCCAAGGCACAGGAAACCCAAGAGCGGCGAACATTCTGCCGCCGCTCTGCCTGTTTTCTCAGTCGTATCTTTGAGACGCCAGAGGATTCCGACTGGCTTAGCTGAACATCAATCCGGCTCGCGCAGCCGGTAACCGACGCCGGTCTCGGTGGTGATGTATTGCGGCTCGTCGGGGGTCTTTTCGATCTTCTGGCGCAGCTGGCGGACATAGACGCGCAGATACTGCACGTCGGCTGAACCGCCCCAGACATGCTCAAGCAGGAAGCGGTGGGTGAGCACCTTGCCGGCATGCTGCACCAGTGCGCGCAGGATGTCGTATTCCTTGGGCGAGAGCTTCACCTCCTGCCCCGCCACCCTAACGATGCGCTTGACCAGGTCGACCGACAGCTCGCCGGCCTGGAACACAGGCTTCTCCCCCTGCTGCTGCAGCCGGTGGCGAAGTGCGGTGCGTATGCGGGCGATGAGCTCGTTCATGCCAAAGGGTTTGGTCACGTAGTCGTCGGCGCCGAGTTCCAGCGCCTTGACGATGCCGGCCTCGTCGGTGCGGCTCGACAGGATGATGACGGGCACCTGCAATCCCTCGGCGCGCCAGGCGGCTAGCAGGTCGTGGCCGGCCATGTCGGGCAGGCCAAGGTCGAGCAGGATGAGGTCGGGCTTCTCGGCCCGGGCGATCACCAGCGCTGGCTTGGCCGCCGGCGCCTCGATGACGGTGTAGTCCTGCGTGCCGAGGCCGACGCGCAGCAGCTTGCGGATCGGCGGCTCGTCATCGACGACGAGGATCTTCACCCCTGTGGTGCTCATGCCAAACCCTCGAGCTTCGATGCCTCGGGCGGCACCGGCATGGTGACGGTGAACACGGCGCCCGGCCGGTCCGTCCTGTTGGAGGCGACGATCGTGCCGCCCATGGCCTCGACGAAGCCACGGCAGATCGACAGGCCAAGGCCGGTGCCGGCGCGGACATGGTCCCCCTTGCGAACGCGATAGAACGTATCGAAGATCCGTTCCAGATCGGCCTGTGGAATGCCGGGCCCTTCGTCCATGACCTGGAGCACCACCGAGCCGTGGTCGGACCAGCCGCGGATGCGGATGAGCGAGCTTTCCGGCGCATATTTGGCAGCGTTGTCGAGCAGGTTGAACAGCACCTGCTCGAACAGGACGGGATCGACCTTCAGCATCGGCAGATCGGCCGGCATGTCGACCTCGGTCTTGTGGTTGGCGGTGATCTTGGCGGCGCGGCGCAGTGCGGAACCGACGATGTCGCCGGGATAGTGCAGCGCGTAGTTGGGCTCCATCGCACCCGACTCGATCTTGGTCATGTCGAGCAGATTGGCGATGAAGCGGTTGAGCCGCTCGGACTCGTCGACGACGGTCGAGACCAGCTCCGCCCTGCCGTCCTCCGGCAGTGCGCCGCCGAATTCGCGCAGCGTGCCGGCAGCGCCCATGATTCCGGCGAGCGGCGTCTTGAGGTCGTGCGAGATCGAGGTCAGCAGCGCCGAGCGCAGCCGGTCGGCCTCGACGGCGAGCTTGGCGCGGTCGACATCTGCGACGAGCTGGATGCGCTCGATGGCGACGGCCGCCTGATCGGCCAGCGCGTCGAACAGGCGCTGCTGCTCGGGCGTGAGGATCGGGCCCTGGCGGTCGTTGTCGAGGCCGACGACACCGACGGCCATGCGGCCAGTGCGCAGCGGCAGGTAGAGGCGCTTGGCGCCGGGCAGTGTGTCGGCGCCGCGACCGGCGGCGCGGTTGTGCTCCCAGGCCCATTTGGCGGCGGCGATGTCGGCATCGACCAACGTGTCGTCTGGCGGATAGCCGGCCTTGACGGCGATCGAACCATCCTCCGGCAGGAGCAGCACGACGCGGACCTTGAGCATGGAGGCGATCTGGAAGGCGGTGGCCCAGAGCACATCGTCGAGCGTGCCGGTGCCGGCGAGCTTCTTCGAGAAGAGATAAAGGTCCTCGGTCATGCGCGCCCGCTCGCGCGCAGCCGCCGCCTGGCGCTGGACGCGGCCGGTGAGGTTCGAGGCGATGACGCCGACGATGAGGAAGAAGACCAGCGCCACCACGCTTTCAGGATCGGCAATGGTCAGCGTGTAGAGCGGCGGCAGGAAGAAGAAGTTGTAGGCGAAGGCGCTGAGAACCGAGGCGAACAGCGCCGGCCACAGGCCGAGCGTGACCGCCGAGGTCAGCACTGCCATCAGGAAGACGAGCGTAATGGATTGGACGTCGAGAAACTGGTCGAGCAGGAAGCCTACGACAAGCGCGCCGACGACATGCAGTCCTGCCGTGAGGTAGGGCCACGGGTCGAAGCGCCGCCCCTGCTGGGCCGTCTTCACGCCCTGGGAGGCAAGGGCCGCATCCTGCTCGGTGCCCGATGTGACATGCACCGAGATGTTGCCGGCCTGGCGGATCAGGTCGTGCGTGACCGAGCCCTCGAACAGCTCTCGCCAGCGCGATTTCGACGGCTTGCCGACGACGATGTGGGTGAAGTTGTGGGTGCTGGCGTGGCGGACGATGTCCTCGGCCACCGATTGCCCGGGAATGGTGATCGCCTCGCCGCCGAGCTGTTCGGCCAGCCGCATGGTGGCCGCCAGCCTGTCCTTGTCGGCGTCGCCGAGATTGGCCGAGCGCGAGGTCTCGACGTGGAGTGCCGCCCAGGGACAGCGCAGCCGGTCGGCCTGGCGGCGGGCGAAGCGTACCAGGGACGCACCGCGCGGATGCTCGTCGACGGCGACCAGCACGCGGTCGCCGGCCGCCCACGGGCCCTCGATGGCATGGGCCTGCATGTGGGTGAGCAGCTGCTCGTCGACGCGCTGGGCCGTGCGGCGCAGCGCCAGTTCGCGCAGGGCTGTCAAATTGCCGGGCGAAAAATAGTTCTCGATGGCGCGCCGCGCCGTGGTCGGCACGTAGACCTTGCCCTCGTGCAGGCGCTTGATCAGGTCGTCGGGCGTGAGGTCTATGATCTCGACGTCGTCGGCACGGTCGATGATGACATCGGGCACAGTCTCGCGCACGGTGATGCGCGTGATCTGGGCAACGATGTCGTTGAGGCTCTCGACATGCTGGATGTTGAGCGTGGAGTAGACGTCGATGCCAAGCGCCAGCAGTTCCTGGACATCGAGATAGCGCTTGGGGTGGCGGCTGCCTGGTGCGTTGGTGTGGGCCAACTCGTCCACCAGTACCAACTTCGGCCGGCGAGCGATGATGGCGTCGAGGTCCATCTCGTCAAGCGACCGGCCCTTGTAATCGACCGCCTTGCGCGGGACGATCTCGAAACCCTCGACCAGCGCCTGGGTTTCGCGCCGGCCATGGGTCTCGACCACGCCGATGACCACGTCGATGCCCTCGGCCAGCCGCGCGCGGCCCGACATCAGCATCTCATAGGTCTTGCCGACACCGGGTGCGGCGCCGAGGAATATCTTGAGACGGCCGCGGCCCTCGCGGGCGGCTGTCTCGAGCAGCGCGTCCGGCGAGGGCCTGGCTTCCTTGTCTCTGATGTCGTCTGGCATCTAGGCCTGCATCGTCATGTGCGCCGGGACTAGCCCCATAGTTAGAACCCCGGCGCGACCTTGTCAGCGCGTGATCGCGGCGTCGAGGGCAAGGTTGAGCTTGAGCACGTTGACCACAGGTTCGCCCATGAAGCCAAGCTCGCGGCCCTCGACGTGCTGGTCGACGAGGTTGCGGACGAAGGCCGGATCGGCGGCGCGCGCCTTGGCGACGCGGGCAACCTGGAAGTAGGCGGCCTCCGGCGAAATGTGCGGGTCGAGGCCGCTGCCCGAGGCAGTGACCATCTCGATCGGCACCGGCGCGCCGGGATCGGTCTGCTTCAGCTTTTCGGCGTCAGCCTTGATGCGTTCGATCAGCTTGGCGCTGGTCGGGCCGAGGTTCGAGCCGGAGGAGGCAGCTGCGTTGTAGCCGTCACCGGCAGCCGACGGGCGGCCGTGGAAATACTGGTCGCCGGTGAAGGCCTGGCCGATCAGCTCGGAGCCGATGACCTTGCCGTCCTTCTCGATCAGGCTGCCATTGGCCTGGCTGGGGAACAGCACCTGGGCTACGCCGGTCATGCCGAGCGGATAGGCAAGACCGGTGATGGCGGTGAGCGCCACGATCATGACAAGTGCGGGTCTCAATTGCTTCAACATGGGAAGACGTCCTTATGCGAGGCCGATGGCGGTGATCGCCATGTCGATGGCCTTGATGCCGATGAAGGGCACGACGATGCCGCCGAGGCCGTAGACCAGCATGTTGCGGCGGAGCAGCGAGGCAGCACCGACGGCGCGGTACTTCACGCCGCGCAGTGACAGCGGGATGAGCGCCACAATGATCAGCGCGTTGAAGATGATAGCCGACAGGATGGCGCTCTGGGGCGTGGACAGCCCCATGACGTTGAGCGCGCCGAGCTGCGGATAGAAGGCCAGGAACATCGCCGGGATGATGGCGAAATACTTGGCGATGTCGTTGGCGATCGAGAAGGTGGTGAGCGCGCCGCGGGTCATCAGCAGTTGCTTGCCGATCTCGACGATCTCGATGAGCTTGGTTGGATCGCTGTCGAGGTCGACCATATTGCCGGCCTCGCGGGCAGCGACCGTTCCGGTGTTCATCGCCACGCCGACGTCGGCCTGGGCGAGTGCGGGGGCGTCGTTGGTGCCGTCGCCGCACATCGCCACCAGCTTGCCCTTGGCCTGCTCCTCGCGGATCAGGGCCAGCTTGTTCTCGGGCGTCGCCTGGGCGAGGAAGTCGTCGACGCCGGCCTCAGCCGCGATCGCCGCTGCCGTCATCGGGTTGTCGCCGGTGATCATGACGGTGCGGATGCCCATGCGGCGGAGCTCGGTGAAGCGCTCCTTGATGCCGCCCTTGACGATGTCCTTGAGGTAGATGACGCCGAGCAGGCGGGCATCGCGGACGACGGCCAGCGGCGTGCCGCCGAGCTTGGCGATCTCGTCCGAGATCTGCTGGATGTTGCGCACGGCCTCGCTGTCGGCCGGCGTGCCCGAGGCGGAGGCGGCGATCGACCTGACATGGGCGAGCACCGAATCCACCGCACCCTTGCGGATGGACGAGCCGTCGAAATCGACGCCGCTCATCCGGCTCTGGGCGGTGAAGGGCACGAAATGGGCGTGCAGCGAGCCCATGTCGCGGGCGCGGATGCCGTAGCGCTCCTTGGCGAGCACGACGATGGAACGGCCTTCGGGCGTCTCGTCGGCGAGCGAAGCAAGCTGGGCGGCATCGGCCAGTTCCTGCTCGGTGACGCCACGGACCGGGCGGAACTCGGTGGCCTGGCGGTTGCCGAGCGTGATGGTGCCGGTCTTGTCGAGCAGAAGCGTGTCGACGTCGCCGGCGGCCTCGACGGCACGGCCGGACATGGCCAGCACGTTGAAGCGCACCAGACGGTCCATGCCGGCGATGCCGATGGCCGAGAGCAGCGCGCCGATGGTGGTGGGGATCAGCGTCACGAACAGCGCGACCAGCACGATGACCGGGATGTAGCCGCCGGCATAGGTGGCGAAGCTCGGGATGGTGGCGACGGCGAAGACGAAGATCAGCGTCATGCCGGCGAGCAGGATGTTGAGCGCGATCTCGTTGGGCGTCTTCTGGCGCTCGGCGCCCTCGACCAGCGAGATCATGCGGTCGAGGAAGGTCGAGCCGGCAGCAGCGGTGATGCGCACGCGGATCCAGTCGGACAGCACCTGGGTGCCGCCGGTGACGGCCGAACGGTCGCCGCCGGATTCACGGATGACGGGTGCGGATTCGCCCGTGATGGCAGCCTCGTTGACGGAGGCGACGCCTTCGATGACTTCGCCATCGGAGGGGATGATGTCGCCGGCCTCGACCAGGACGACCTGGCCGACCTTGAGGCTGGTGCCGGGAACCATCTTCCAGCTGGTACGGCCTTCGCCGTCGAGCAGCTTGGCCTGGGTCTCGGTGCGCGCCTTGCGTAGCGAGTCGGCCTGGGCCTTGCCGCGGCCTTCGGCGACGGCTTCGGCGAAGTTGGCGAACAGCACGGTGAACCAGAGCCAGAGGATGATCTGGAACGAGAAGCCGAGATTGCCGGTGCCGGTGACGAGATCGCGGACAAACAGCACGGTGGTGAGAGCCGAGACGACCGCCACGACGAACATGACCGGGTTGCGGGCCAGCTTGCGCGGGTCGAGCTTCCTGAAGGCGTCGCCGATCGCCGGCACTAGGATGCGGGTGTCTAGGATGCCCGCCGGTTTGTGGGTGCTCATGGTGAGACTCCGTATTTTTCTCTTGCGGCGCTGCTTCAGAAGACCTGGCCGACGATCATGGCGAGGTGTTCGACGATCGGGCCCACTGCGAGCGCCGGGAAGAAGGTCAGGCCGCCGACGATGATGATGACGCCCGCGAGCAGGCCGACGAAGAGCGTGGTGTCGGTCGGGAAAGTGCCGGCGGAAGCGGGAACCGTCTTCTTGGCGACCAGCGAGCCGGCAATGGCAAGCGCCGGGATGATGACCAGGAAGCGGCCCATCAGCATGGCGAGGCCGATGGTGATATTGTACCAGGGCGTGTTGCCGGTGAGGCCGCCGAAGGCCGAGCCGTTGTTGGCAGTACCCGAGGTGTAGGCGTAGAGGATCTCGGAGAAGCCGTGCGGACCCGGCGTGCCGATGGACGCCACGGCGTTCGGCAACAGCACGGCGATGGCCGTGAAGCCGAGCATGGCGAGCGGCAGGCACAGGATGGCGAGCACGGCCATCTTGACCTCCTTGGCCTCGATCTTCTTGCCGAGATATTCCGGCGTGCGGCCGACCATCAGGCCGGCAACGAAGATGGCGATGACGACGAACATCAGGATGCCGTAGAAGCCGGCGCCGACGCCGCCGACGATGACTTCGCCAAGCTCCATGTTGATGAGCGGGATCATTCCGCCAAGGGCTGTGAACGAGCCGTGCATGGCGTTGACCGCGCCGCAGGAGGCAGCCGTGGTGATGACAGCGAAGAGCGACGACAGGGCGATGCCGAAGCGGACTTCCTTGCCTTCCATGTTGCCGCCGTCGATGCCGAGCGCATGGACCAGCGGGTTGCCGGCAGCCTCGGCCCAATAGGTGACGACGACACCGGCGACGAACAGGATGCCCATGGTGGCGAAGATCGCCCAGCCCTGGCGCTGGTTGCCGACCATGCGGCCGAACACGTTGGTGAGGGCCGCACCGAGCGCGAAGATCGAGACCATCTGGATGAAGTTGGAGATGGCGTCGGGGTTTTCGAACGGATGCGCCGAGTTGGCGTTGAAGAAGCCGCCGCCATTGGTGCCGAGCATCTTGATGGCGAGCTGCGAGGCGACCGGTCCGAGCGCGATGGTCTGCTGGGCGCCCTCGACGGTGATGGCGGTGACATAGGCGCCCGTCGTCTGCGGCACACCGAGCCAGACATAGGCGAGCGTGAGCACGATGCAGAGCGGCAGGAGCACGTAGAGGGTCGCGCGGGTGAGATCGACCCAGAAATTGCCGATCGACTTGCCGGAGGCGCGGGCGAAGCCGCGGATCAGCGCCATGCCGATGGCGATGCCGGTGGCGGCGGAGACGAAGTTCTGGACGGTCAGGCCGGCCATCTGCACCAGGTAGGACATGGTGCTTTCGCCGCCGTAGTTCTGCCAGTTGGTGTTGGTGACGAAGCTGACGGCGGTGTTGAAGGACAGCTCAGGCGGCACGGCAGTCATGCCGGCCGGATTGAACGGCAGGTCGCCCTGGAGGCGCTGTAAAAGGTAGAGCAGCAGGAAGCCGGCGACGTTGAAGGCCAGCATGGCCGCGGCATAGCCGGTCCAGTGCTGATCCTCGCGCTCGCTGGTGCCGGCGAGGCCGTAGAGCAGGCGCTCGACCGGGCCGAGGATGGGGGAGAGGAAGGTACGCTCGCCGCTGAAGACGCGGTACATGTAGCCGCCGAGCGGTTTCACGAGCAGAACGATGACCCCGCAGAAGACGAGGATCTGAATCCAGCCATTGATTGTCATGACAAATGCTTTCCGAACATGCGCAGGACGGTCTTCAGAACCGTTCGGGGCGAACGAGCGCGTAGGTCAGGTAGGCGAGCAGGAACACGGTCACCGCGCCGCCGAGGATGTAGTCGAACAACATCGGACGCTCCCTCAGAGAATGTCGCAGGCTTTGACGTAGGCGAAGCACATGGCGAAGAAGACGACGCCTATGGCGAGTACGAAGATGTCCATCTCCGGGGTCCTTTCCTGAAATCGTCCCGGCAGGCCGGGTGTTGGCTCGATGCGCGACGCGACGGCACCTGCGTCGCGGGCGCCGTCGGCAGAGCTGTCGATGTCAGGCAAAATGTGGGGCAGAACCGCATTAAGGTTCGAGAGAGCGCCCCGGGCAAAGAAATAGGAATTGCATAAAGAAAACGGGCCTGTGGCTGATGGCCCCTGGTACGCTGCGGCATCCCGAGGCCACGCGCGTCTTGACTCACGTACCCCCACCCCTAACCCCTCCCCACAAGGGGGAGGGGGACACTCTGGCGCCGCAGCGGGGATCATACACGCCCGGACGCCTTGCTTCGCGTCATCGGTACAGCGACGCCGAAGGGTTGCGCGCAGGTATCCCCCTCCCCCTTGTGGGGAGGGGTTAGGGGTGGGGGTAGGCGCCGGCCAAGTCTCCTGAACTATCCACCAGCGCCCCTCGCTGCAGGACGGGGCAGTACCCCCCAAGAAAAAAGGCCGGCGCATGCGCCGGCCTCGTCTTCTGATAATTTTCCTTGCTGCCTATGCCAGGCCTTCGGCGCGCAGGGCCTTCTGCACGGCGGGGCGGGCAGCCACGGTGCCGAGATAGCGCTGGATGTTGGCGAATGAGGTGAGGTCTATGCCGACATGCTTGGCCCAGCCGAGGATCGTCCAGAGATAGGCGTCGGCGGCGGTGAAGGTTTCGCCCATCAGGTACGAGCGGCCGTCGAGCTTGCCGTCGACATAAGCGAGACGGCGGGCGAGCAGCTCGCGGTTGATCTCCTTGGTGGCCTCGGGCGTGTTGGGCTTGAAGAAGGCGCCGAAGACCTTGTGCAGTTCGGTGGCGACGAAGGCCAGCCACTGCTGGACGCGGTAGCGCGCCATGTCGCCGGCCTTGGGCATCAGCCCACTCTCGGGCTTCTGGTCGGCGAGGTACTGCACCAGCACCGAAGACTCGGTCATCAGTTCGCCGTCGCCGAGAACCAGCGCCGGGACGTAGCCGTTGGGGTTGGTGGCGAGGAAGTCCTGCTGGGTTTCGGTGGTCTTGGTCTTGCCGTCGACCTTTACGAGTTCGAGGTCGATGCCGACTTCGTTGGCGACGATGTGCGGGGCCAGCGAGCAGGCGCCGGGCATGTAGAAAAGCTTCATTTCGGGAAAAGACTCCAGATGATGGTCGGCCCTCCCCTCGCACGCGCGAGCAAGGCGGCCAAGTCTCGTCCCGGTGAACACTATGTTCGCCGCCGAGACACGGCAGCCCGAACCATCGCCTCAGACAGTGATCGTCTTGAGCTTCTTGGCGATCAGCGCCGCGAGCCGCTCAGCGACCTCTTCCTTGGGCAAATCCGGCCATTCGTCGACGCCTGATTTGCTGACGATCTTCACCCGGTTGCGATCGCCGCCCATCACGCCGCCTTCATGGCTGACATCGTTGGCGACGATGAAGTCCGCACCCTTTTTCGCAAGCTTGGCCTGGGCGTTCTTGAGCACGTCCTGCGTCTCGGCGGCGAAGCCGATGACCAGATAGGGGCGCTTGGCGTGATGGCCGACGCCGGCGAGGATGTCGGGGTTCTCGACCATCTTGAGCGTCGGGGCGCCCTCGCCGGCCACCTTCTTGATCTTGTCGTTTGCGGCACTGTCGGTGCGCCAGTCGGCGACGGCCGCGACGAAAACAGCGGCGTCGGCCGGCAACAGTTGCTCGACTGCATCGCGCATCTCGCGCGCGCTCTCGACATGCACCGTCTTCACGCCGGCGGGATCGGGGATGGTGACAGGGCCGGAGACGAGGCGCACGTCTGCGCCGAGCCGCGCAAGCGAGGCTGCCAGGGCATGGCCCTGCTTGCCCGACGAGCGGTTGGCGATGTAGCGCACGGGGTCGATCGGCTCGTGCGTGGGGCCGGAGGTCATGATGATCTTGCGGCCCGAGAGCGGCTTCGGACGTGCATCCAGCAACTCTTCGACGGCGCCGACGATCTGCAGCGGTTCGGCCATGCGGCCCTCGCCGGCCTCGTTGCTCTCGGCCATCTCGCCCTTCATCGGGCCGATGAAGTGGATGCCGTCTTTTTCCAGCGTCGTGCGGTTGCGGCGCGTCGCCGGGTTCGACCACATGCGCGGGTTCATGGCCGGCGCAAACAGCACCTTCTTGTCGGTGGCGAGCAGCACGGCGGAGGCGAGGTCGGAGGCCAAGCCGTTGGCGAGCTTGGCCATGAGGTCGGCGGTGGCGGGCGCGACGACGATCAGGTCGGCCTCGCGCGCCAGCCTGATATGGCCGACGTCCTGCTCGTCCTGGCGGTCGAAGAGATCGGTGAAGACGTGGTCGGCGGTCAGCGCGCCGACCGACAGCGGCGTGATGAACTCCTGGGCGGCCGAGGTCATGATCGCCCGCACCGACGCGCCGCGCTCGCGCAGCCGGCGGATCAGGTCGAGCGACTTGTAGGCCGCTATGCCGCCGCCGATGATGAGCAGGATGCGCTTGCCGGACAGGATCATGCTAGGCCCTCAGGCCGGCTTCAGCGCCGGCTCGATGTCGGTATGGATGAAATCGTCGCCCTTGAAAAGCAGCGGGGCTCGCCGCGTTTTCGCGAGCGCATAGGCGAAGCAGTCGCCGAAATTGAGCTTCGCTGGGTGTCCGGAGCCCCTGCTGAACTTCACCCGCGCCTCTATCGCCGCCTCGAGTTCCTGCTCGCCGAACGGGACAAGCGTGATAAGCGTATCTGACACGATGCCTTGCAGGAATGCGAGCCCTTTGGTCGGCGCGATGCCGGCCAGGACGAAGACGCATTCGAGATAAGTGGGGACAGCCATCAACTTGCCGGGCGTTTCTTCCAGCATCCTGCTGAACGCCAACGCCTCGGGTTCACGGCGCGCAATGGCAACGATGACCGACGTGTCGACGACCATCAGATTCCCTCGTACTCGCCGCTGAGCGCATCGCTCAGTTCCTTCTGCGAGTAGTATTTGTAGCGGCTGTCGGTTGGCTGGTCGGCCTCCAACTCCGCGGCGCGTCGCATAATCTCTTCGGCGCTGATACGGGACGCTGGGACATCCTGCGCGGCGACCTGATCCGAAAGAATCTGGCGCAGGGCCTCTTCGAGCGAGTTGCCGTCCTGCGCGGCCTTGACGCGCAGGGCCTGCTTCACGTCTTCGGGCACGTTCCTGATGGTGAGGGTAGCCATGGACGCCTCCATGCTGTCATTGACAGCAATGTAGTCATTGACAGCATGGGCGTCAAACAAGCCCGCTAGAGCAGCTTCCAGGCGATGTAGACCAACGTTGCCGCGATCACCCACAGCGCGATGCGGCCCGAGCGGGTGTGCCTCGCCTCGGCCTTGCCGATGGCGCGAGCGGTCGCGTCGTCGAAGCGCAAGCCATTCTCGGCCATGGCATCGATCTCACGCGACAGGCGTTCGGCGCGGGCGGAGAGATCGGGTGCCTGACGGGCAAGGGACAGCAGCGCGCCAAGTCCGTCGCGCGCGTCGACCAGCAAGCCGCGCGGCCCGAGATTGCCGGCGATCCAGTGGCCGACCACCGGCTCGGCGGTCTTCCACATGTTGAAAGCCGGATCGAGCGAGCGGGCGACGCCCTCGACGACGACCATGGTCTTCTGCAGCAGCACCAGTTCGGGCCGCGTCTCCATGTCGAACAGCTCGGTGACTTCGAACAGGAGGGTGAGCAGCTTGGCCATCGAGATGGTCTCGGCCGGCTGGCCGTGGATCGGCTCGCCGATCGCGCGGATGGCCTGGGCGAAGGCGGCGACGTCGTGCTTGCGGGGCACGTAGCCGGCCTCGAAATGCACCTCGGCGACGCGCGTGTAGTCGCGGGTGATGAAGCCGTAGAGGATCTCGGCGAGGAAGCGGCGTTCCTTCTTGCCGAGGCGGCCCGATATGCCGAGGTCGACTGCGACGATCTCGCCCTTGGCATCGACGAACATGTTGCCCGGGTGCATGTCGGCATGGAAGAAGCCGTCGCGCAGCGTGTGCCTGAGGAAGGATTGCACCAGCGTCGCGGCAATGCCCTTCAGGTCGTGATTGGCGGCGCGCAGGCCCTCGAGGTCGTTGAGCTTGATCCCGTCGATCCACTCCATGGTGAGCACGTCGCGGCCGGTGCGCTCCCAGTCGATGCTCGGCACGCGGAAGCCGGGATCGTCCTTGGTGTTTTCGCCAAGTTCGGAATAGGCAGCCGCCTCGAGGCGGAAATCCATCTCGACCTTGGTGGTCTGGGCGAGCGTCTCGGTGACCTGGACGGGGCGCAGGCGACGGCTCGAGGGGATGTAGCGCTCCTGCAGCCTGGCGGCGAGGAAGTAGCTTTCGAGATCCTGGAAGAAGCGCTTGCGCACACCGGGACGGATGACCTTGACCGCGACCTTGCGCACGCCGTCTGCAGTCGCGACCTCGGCCGGATGCACCTGGGCGATGGACGCGGCCGCCACCGGCTCGCCGATCGTCACGTAGAGGTCCGACACCTTGCGGCCGAGGGAGCCCTCGATGGCCTCGACGGCCTGCTGCATCGGGAACGTGGCCATGCTGTCCTGAAGCAGCGCCAGGTCGAGGGCGATCTCGTCGCCAACCACGTCCGGGCGGGTGGCCAGGAACTGGCCGAGCTTCACATAGGACGGCCCGAGCCGGGCGATGGCATTGGCGAGACGGTCGCTGCGCTGCTTCGACCGGGCGCGCCGGCGGGTCAGAAGCTTCGCCACGCGCCAGCCGAATTTCGGCAACCCGTCGAGCTGATCGCCCGGAAGGGCCGCAACGACGCCTTCGCGCACCATGATCCATCCGGCTCGGGCGAGCCGGAACGACGCACCGATACTGCTCATTTCGCGCCGTCCGTCAAAGCTTCCAGCCCGAGTGCAGCGCTGCGATGCCACCCGAGTAATTGCGGAACGCGACGCGGTCGAAGCCGGCGCGGGTCATCATCGATGCGAAGTTCCTCTGGTTGGGGAACTTGCGGATCGATTCGACCAGGTAGGCATAGGGCTCGCCGTCGCCGGTCACGGCTTGGCCGATGCGCGGGATGGCATTGAACGACCAGGCCTCGTAGACCTTGTCGAGCATCGGCATGTCGACCTCGGAGAATTCGAGCACCATGATGCGGCCGCCGGGCTTGAGCACGCGATGGGCCTCGGCAAGCGCCACATCGATGCGCGGCACGTTGCGGATGCCGAAGGCGACGGTATAGGCATCGAAGGTCTCGTCCGGAAACGGCAGTTCCTCGGCATTGGCCTCGACGAAATCGACATTGTTTCCAAGGCGTCGCTTATCGGCGCGTTCCCGGCCCACGGCCAGCATCGAACCGTTGATATCGAGCACGGTCGCATGCGCATTGCCATGCGAGGCGTCGATGATGCGGAAGGCGATGTCGCCGGTACCGCCGGCAACGTCGAGCATCTTCCATCCCGGACGGCGCGGCGGGTTGAGCCATGCGACCATGGCGTCCTTCCAGAGCCTGTGCAGGCCGCCGGACATCAGGTCGTTCATGAGGTCGTAGCGGTTCGCGACCTTGTGGAAGACCTCGTTGACCAGGCCCTGCTTTTCGCCCGCCCCGACATTCTGGAAACCGTAGGAAGTTTCCATGCCGCCGGCGGCCGTCGTCCGTTGTTCTGACATTTTCGTGTCCAATCAAATCCGGCGGGACCATAGCCGATCACACCACCGGACGCTATTGTCCGAAGCGCGGTTTTCGGCCGCGCCTGCCGAGTGGACGAGGAACAACGAATGCCTTTGAAAGCCGAGCTGCACTGTCACATAGAAGGTGCGGCAGCACCCGAACTCGTCATCCGCCAGGCCGAAAAATACGGCAAGGATCCCTCTGCCTTCATCCGCGATGGCTCCTTCGTCTGGACCGACTTCACCTCGTTCCTCGCGGCCTACGACTTCGCCGCCGACCTCTTCCGCACCGAGGAGGACTATGCGCGGCTTGCCGAACACTACCTCACCAGCCTCGCCCGCGACGGCGCCATCTACTCGGAAGTGTTCACCTCGCCCGACCATGCCATCAAGGCCGGCCTTTCGCCGAAAGCCTATACCGACGCTCTCGGCGAAGGCATGGCGCGCGCCAAGGCCAAGACCGGCATCGAGGGCCGCATGATCGTCACCGGCGTGCGCCATGTCGGCGTCGAATCGATCGAGGCCGCCGCCCGCTTCGCCGCCAGGTGCGGACATCCGCTGGTGACCGGATTCGGCGTCGCCGGCGACGAGCGCATGGGCGACTTCGAGGACTATGTGCGCGCGTTCGAGATCGCCCGGGAGGCCGGGTTGGGGATCACCATCCATGCCGGCGAGTTGCTTGGCTGGGAGAGCGTCAAGGGCGCGCTCGACCATATCCGCCCATCGCGCATCGGCCATGGCGTGCGGGCCATCGAGAACCCGGACCTGGTCAAGCGCATCGCCGACGAGGGCGTCGTGCTGGAGATCTGCCCGGGCTCGAACGTTGCGTTGAAGGTGTTCGACAGCTTCGCCGCCCACCCCTTCCGCCGGCTGCGCGATGCCGGCTGCAAGGTGACGCTCAATTCCGACGACCCGCCCTATTTCTGGACCAGCCTGAAGCGCGAATACGACATCGCGGCTGAACATTTCGGCATGGACGAGAAGGCGCTGTCCGCCGTCACCCGCACGGCAATCGAGGCGGCATTTGTCGACAAGAAGACCAAGGCGGCGCTTCTGGCGCGCCTGGAGGCCCACAAACGCTAGGCGCAGGCCGACAAATCTGTGGTTCAAGCCGGGCAAGTCGTTGGTGCGCGGCCCGGCAATCGATAGAATGGAGCCAATTACCGAGTTTCCAGGAGTGAGCCATGACCGTCACCGTCGTCGACCATCCGCTTGTCCAGCACAAGCTCACCATCATGCGGGACAAGGAAACCTCGACGGCGGGCTTCCGCCGCCTGCTGCGCGAGATTTCGCTACTCCTCGGCTATGAGGTGACGCGCGACCTCGAACTGACCACCAAGACGATCGAAACGCCGATCGAGACGATGGTGGCCCCGACGCTCGAGGGCAAGAAGCTGGTCTTCGCCTCGGTGCTGCGCGCCGGCAACGGCCTCTTGGAGGGCCTGCTCGACCTGGTGCCGGCGGCGCGCGTCGCCCATGTCGGCCTCTACCGCGACCATGAGACGCTGGAAGCGGTCGAGTACTTCTTCAAGGCGCCGAGCGACCTCGCCGACCGTCTGGTGATCGTGGTCGACCCGATGCTGGCGACCGCAAACTCGGCGGTTGCGGCCATCGACAAGCTCAAGGGCCGGGGCGCCACCAACATCCGCTTCCTCTGCCTGCTCGCTTCGCCCGAGGGTATCGAGCGCTTCACCAAGGCGCATCCCGACGTTCCGGTCTTCACCGCCTCGATCGATCGCGCGCTCAACGAGAAGGGTTACATCGTGCCCGGCCTCGGCGATGCGGGCGACCGCATGTACGGCACGAAATAGGCCTTAACCGCGGATTCACCGCCTTTCGAGACAGGCGCTTCCGGCACGCTGCCGTTAAAGGCCCGATCACCTGTCACGCCTAGGGTGACGCCAAAACAAGAGGCGTCACATGCTGCGTAAACTCGTCATCTTCGGCGTCTTCGCCGGAGCTTCCGCGTCGTTGCCGGGGCTTTACGAAAAGCACACCGGCACGCCCTTCACCGCAAGCGTGACAAGGGACGGAGCTGCGCAGGCGACGCCAGTTGCTGCGGCCGCCTCGGCCTCCAGCCGGCGTGTCGTCATCGACCAGGACCTGCGCGGCCACTTCACAGCGACGTTCAAGATCAACGGCAGGCAGGTCGACGCGATGGTCGACACCGGCGCAACCGTCGTGGCGATCAATCTCTCGACCGCGCGACGTGCCGGCGTGAAGGTCTCGCCCGCCGACTTCACGCAGGAAGTCAGCACTGCCAACGGCACGGCCAAGGCGGCGGTGACGCGGATCGACAGGCTTCAGATCGGCCGGATCACGGTCGAGGACGTTCCGGCCGTGGTGCTCGAGGACAAGGCCCTCGATGGCACGCTGATCGGCATGAGCTTCCTGTCGAGGCTGAAGAAATACCAGGTCGAGAACGGCGCGCTGCTGCTGGTGCAGTAAGCCGCTCGCAGTGTCTCAGGGTTTCGCCAGTTCCTGCTCGACCAGCGTCGTCCAGAATTTTACGCCGGACGCGAGCGCATCGTCGTTGAAATCGTAACGGCTGTTGTGGTGCAGGGCGCCGTCGACGGCGGGGCCGTTGCCGAGCCAGACATAGGCGCCCGGCACCTCCTGGCTGAACATGGCGAAATCGTCGCCGGCGGTAGATGGTGGGAACTCGGTCATCACCTTGTCCGTGCCGAATGCGGCCTGTGCCGCGGCAAGCGCCCTGCACGTCGCGTCCCTGTCGTTCACCACCGGCGGCATCTGCCTGAAGTAGCGGTACTCCGCCTCGATACCGTAAAGCCGCGCCGAGCCCTCGGCCAACGCGCCGATCTCCTCTTCCAGTTGGTCGCGCACGGCGGCCGAATAGGCGCGCGACGTACCGCCGATCCTGACGAGATCGGGAATGACGTTGAGCGCCTCGAAGCTGCCGGCCTCCATGGCGCAGGCGCTGACCACGGCCGGCTGGAGCGGATCGACCCGGCGCGCGACGATGGTGTGGAGAGCGGTCAGGAACTGGCCGGCGGCGGTCATGGCGTCGCGGCCGAGATGCGGCTTTGCGCCATGGGTGCCGATGCCCTTGAAGGTCACCGTCCAGCGGTCGGACGAGGCAAGCTGTGGTCCCGCCACCACCGCCATGCTGTCGGGCGCGATGCCGGGCATATTGTGCAGGCCGTAGACGGCATCGACGGGGAATTGGCGGAAGAAACCGTCCTCGATCATCGCCTTCGCCCCGCCGCGGCCCTCCTCGGCCGGCTGGAAGATGAAATGCACCGTGCCGGAGAAATTCTTGCGGCGGGCAAGCTCGCGCGCAGCGCCCAGCAGCATCACGGTGTGGCCGTCATGGCCGCAGGCGTGCATCTTGCCGGGGATCGTCGATTTGTAGGCGCGGTCATCGGCCATCTCCGGCATGGCGAGCGCGTCCATGTCGGCGCGCAGGGCGATGCGGCGTGAGCCCTCGCCGAGCTTGAGCGTGCCGACCACGCCGGTCTTGCCGAGACCCGCCTGGACAGCGATTCCCGCCTCCGCCAGCATCTTCTGGACAATGCCGGAGGTGCGCACCTCCTCGAAGCCGAGCTCGGGATGGGCGTGGATGTCGCGGCGCAAGGCCTTCAGCATCTCGATTTCGCCCTTGTCGTGCCCGGCTGTCGATGTCATCACGCAAAACTCCGTCCGGCCCGCCTCTCGCTGTCATGATTGCGACGCGCGGGCCACGCTCGCCGCAGCCCCCTTCTGCAACAGAAAGTTCTCCCGTGCCACTCGCTCCGCATGAATTCTGGCAGACAGTCTATCCCGCGGGCACCTTCGACCCCGCACCGGCGGAGGGCTTTCGCGACCTGTACCCTGCAGCACTGCCCGACGGCCGGCAGATCGCTTTGCCCATTCGCGTCCTTCCCGGGGCAGGCGATCAGGCCGTCGCCTCGCTGATCGTCAACCAGGCGAGCTTTGCGGTCGAAGACGCGCTGGCAGACGCCATGGCCACCCAGGCCGAGGCCTACGCGCCGGAGGTGGTGATAGCGGTGCCGACGCTGGGGCTGCCGCTCGGCAACGGGGTCGCGCGCCGGCTCGAACATGGCAGGATGGTGGCGCTCGGGACATCGCGAAAATTCTGGTACAGCGAGGACCTGTCCCAGCCGATGAGCTCGATCACCAGCCCCGAGCACGCCAAGCGGCTGTATCTCGACCCGCGCATGCTGCCGCTTCTCCAAGGCAAACGCATCTTGGTGGTCGACGACGTGGTGAGTTCGGGCACCTCCATGCTTGCGGTGCTCAATCTGCTCGCCAAGGCAGACATCGAGCCCGTGGCGGCGGTGTTCGCCATGCTCCAGGGCGACAGGTGGGGCGCCGGGATCCGCGAGCATTTCCCCGCGCTCGCCTCGCGCATCCACGGCGCAATCACCTCGCCCCGTCTCGGCCGCACGGTCGAGGGTACATGGCTGCCGGAAGCGTAGCGCCCACCGCCCGCGACGATTGGCCGGCAGTATTCGCTATCAGACGGGGATCGTTCAATTTACCGGCAAGAACTGAAGATATCGGGCGTCACATCAAGCCGTGGCATGGCATTGTAAGACAGGCTTTCGGCCGGTCTCGCATCTCGGAGCGACCAGGGCGTTTTGCCTCGTAGCGCCGCCGTTACTGTAACAAGGGTTGCGCCAGCCCCGTACCTGGGGCTCTTCTAGTCAGTGCATGCGTTTTGCACGCCGTTCGGAGGTCGTTCACTCAAGGATCTGCAGCACAAGCAAGGAGGTTCCGTCATGCGAATGCGAAGCCTAATTGGGGCCGTGGTACTTTCGGCAACTACCGCCCTGACCATCAGCACCGCAAGCTCACAGGATCAGGCTGCGAAACCCAATATTCTCGTCATTTTCGGCGACGATATAGGTCAAACCAATCTGTCGACATACAGCTTCGGCCTCATGGGGTACACGACCCCGAACATTGATCGCATCGCCAACGAAGGTTTGAAATTCACAGACTACTATGCCGAGCAGAGTTGCACGGCGGGTCGATCAACCTTCCTCACAGGGCAATCCACCCTTCGCACTGGTCTCTCCAAGGTTGGCCTGCCCGGCGCCGATGTCGGTCTGCAGGCCTCTGACGTCACCATCGCCTCGGCACTGAAGGACCAGGGCTACGCCACTGGTCAGTTCGGCAAGAACCATCTCGGCGACCGCGACGAGTTTCTGCCGACGGCACACGGTTTCGATGAGTTCTTCGGTAACCTCTATCACCTGAATGCCGAGGAAGAACCTGAGAACTTCAACTATCCGCAGGATCCCGAATTTCGGAAGAAGTTCGGGCCGCGCGGTGTCATCAAATCTTCGGCAGACGGTAAGATCGAGGACACCGGCCCGCTTACGCGCAAGCGAATGGAAACCGTCGATGACGAAACCTCGGCTGCCGCAATAGATTTCATGGACCGCCAGGCAAAGGCGAACAAGCCGTTCTTTGTCTGGATGAACACGACGCGGATGCATTTCCGCACACATGTCCGCCCCGAAAACCGCAGCAAGCCGGGGCTGACCGCGCTCACCGAATACGCAGACGGAATGGTCGAGACCGACAAGGTCATCGGCACGATCCTGGACAAGGTCGACCAGCTCGGCATTGCCGACAACACCATCGTCATCTATACGACCGACAACGGGCCCCACCAGAACTCCTGGCCAGATGCCGGCACCACGCCGTTCCGCAGCGAAAAGAACACCAACTGGGAAGGCGCCTTCCGGGTACCGGCGATGATACGCTGGCCAGGGCACATCAAGCCTGGCACTGTCGCCACCGGCCTCTTCTCGGGGCTCGATTGGTTCCCGACGCTGGTGGCCGCAGCTGGCGACACCGATATCAAGGACCGGCTGCTCAAGGGCGCGACAATCGGCGGGAAGCAGTACAAGAACCATCTCGACGGCTACAACCAACTCGACTTCCTGACCGGCAAGACCGATCAGAGTGCCCGCAAGGAGTACTACTACTTCAACGACGATGGCCAGATGGTGGCTATGCGTTACGAGAACTGGAAAATCGTCTTCTCCGAGCAACGTGCGACCGGCACGCTTCGCATCTGGGCGGAACCCTTCACGCAGCTCCGCTTGCCGAAGGTTTTCGACCTGCGTTCCGACCCTTACGAGCGAGCCGACGTCACGTCGAACACCTACTATGACTGGCTGCTCGACCGCGCTTTCCTGTTGGTTCCTGCACAGGCAGTGGCAGGGCAGTTCCTAGCTACGTTCAAGGACTACCCCCCGGCCCAGCGGGCGGCGAGCTTCTCGATCGACCAGATCCAGGAATCGCTCAACGAGTCATTCAAGAACGCTGGTGGCGGACAGTAGCGCTCGCTGGAAGCACAAGGATGCGAGTGGCGAACAACCTCGCCACTCGCATGGAGCAGACGTTCAAGACTGCAGCGGCCACGTTGAGCGCCCTCGATTTCTGCCTCATGTGGCTTCTCGTTTCCGCACGTCCGCTTCAACGGGTGGCAGGCGCTTCCTCAAGCCGTTCGCTGCCGCCGAGCGCCCAGCGCGTGAGGGGGCGTGCGATCAGGACAAGCACCACACCGAAGGCCGCGCTGGTCAGGAAGATGCGCAGGAATGCGTCCGGCAGGCCCGCCGCCTGCTCGGTGTTCATGCCGGCGGCGAGCAGGCCCGCCATCAGGTTTCCGAGTGAGGAAGCGACGAACCAGAAGCCCATCATCTGGCTGGTGAAGCGCTCGGGCGCAAGGCGGGAGAAGGTGGAGAGACCGACGGGGCTCAACAGCAACTCGCCCACGGTGTGGAGGAGATAGGTGGCGATGAGGAAAAGCGCCGACACCTTCACGCCGGTCGCAGCAGTCTGCGCCGCCGGTACCAGAATGAGATAGCCCAGGCCCATTGCGACCAGCGCCAACCCGAACTTCACGAATACCGGGATGGTCCAGCGCTGCTCGGCAAAGATCCAGAAGGCAGCGAAGACCGGGGTGAGCAGGATGATGAAGAGGGCGTTGAGGTTCTGGAACCAGGACGCGGGCACCGTGAAGCTGCCAATTTCGCGCATGGTCAGGTCGTTGGCGAAGAGGCTGAGCGATGAGCCCGCCTGCTCGAAGCCTGACCAGAAGAGTGCGGCGGCGACGAACAGGATGGCCAGCACGATCATGCGCCGCTTCTCCGGGCCCGTCAGGTCGCCGGCGAGGTAGATGTTGAGGAAGAAGCCGACGGCAACCGTGATGATGACCATGCCCATGGCCTTGGCGAGCCCCTGGGCGCTGGTCAGGTCGATCAGTCCGGCCATCGCGGAAGCTGCGACCAGCACCACCACCGCACCGCCGATGATGCCGGTGAAGACATGGTCGCGCTTGCCGGTGGCGGCGTCGGCATGGAGATGGACCGCGGGCACGCCGCCCTTGTCGCGAAGCGAGGTGCGGCTGGCGTGCACGAAGTTCACAAGTCCGAAGAACATGGCGATCGCGGCGACACCAAAGCCCCAGTGCCAGCCCCATTTCTCCCCGAGATAGCCGGCAATCAGCCCGCCGAGGATCGCTCCGATGTTGATGCCCATGTAGAAGAACGAGAACCCGGCGTCGCGCCCGCCGATGTCGTTCTTGTCGTAGAGCTGGCCAACCAGCGTGGAAATGTTGGGTTTGACCAGTCCGGTGCCGACGGCGATGCAGACGAGGCCGAAGAAGAAGATGGCGGCAGTCGAGCCGGAGAGCGCCAGCAGGATGTGGCCGATCATGATGGCGATGCCGCCGAGGACGATCGCGCGCTTGCACCCCCAGAAGCGGTCGGCGATCCATCCGCCCGGCAGTGCCAGTATGTATGCGGAGGCGGTGTAGAGGCCGTAGATGGCCGCCGCATCCGGCGTGGAGAGGCCGAGGCCACCGCTCTGCACCTGATCGACCAGGAACAGTATCAGAATGGCCCGCATGCCATAATAACTGAAGCGTTCCCACATCTCGACGAAGAACAGGGCGACGAGCCCGGGCGGATACCTGACGGACTTAGGCATCAAAGTCTCCCGCAGTAGGTACTGTTTGCCACAATAGCGCGGACTGGGCAGGCAGCACACGGACTATTCGTTTTTGGTTGCGATGCGAGCGGCGGGGCTCGAGCCCGCCTATCGCACAGGGTCGCGCGGATGTCGGCGGCCTTAACGCCGCAGGCGCAAATGCCATGGGACGTGGGGCCATCCCTTCAAGCGCCGATGCAAAAATCAATCAAGGGGCCTGACTGGGACGATACTGTTGAACTTATGGAGCCTGTGAGGAACTGGCGGAGAGAGCGGGATTCGAACCCGCGATACGGTTCCCCGTATACACACTTTCCAGGCGTGCGCCTTCAACCACTCGGCCACCTCTCCGCATTGCGCGCCTTGCGCCGGCCGGTTTCGCCGGGCTGGTTGGGAGTGCTCGCATCTCCTTGGTGTATCTTGCCGGCTCGCCGAGCCAACAATGGAGCGCAGGTCAACCTGCCATGCGCCCATCCACCTGCCGCCGATTTGCATGCGGCTGCGGGGCTCATCTAGTCGATCCTGCGCCAGTTGCCAAGCGGTGACATGCCAAATGTTTTGGCGATCCGCATGCCTTACACAATTCCTGCAATTCCGATGCCCGACCAGAGACAGGGGCGCGCCGAAATTCGCGATGTTGCCAGCGGCCGCATGCTTGCAGCAGACTGCTTCCCAGAATCTCGGGGGCGATCCGATGGCGATGGACGGCGAACCGGCGGGCAGAAGCATGTGGGGCTGGCTGCCGGTGATCTGGCTCTGCCTCGTCATGGCCTTGTCGGCCAGGGGCATCGACGCGAGCTTCACCGTCTTGCAGGAATTCGCGCTGCCGGACGAGGCGCTCTATCTCATCTACGCCTCCGTCGCCGCGGGCGTCGCCACGATCCTGTGGGGCCTCTATCTCGTCGGCCTGGCCTACACGCGTTCCCAGCGCTTCCCGCGCCACTTCACGCTTTGGCAGGCCGCCATCATCGTCTTCCTCGCCGCCAAGGAGATCTACGTACTGGCAGCACCGACATTCGTCTTCACGCCGATCGGGCTCGCGATCACTGTCGGCGAGATTGCCGTCGGCCTGTTCATGATAGCGCTGGTCAACCGCCGCGGACCGGCGAGCGCCATGTTCAGCAACGACGGGCGCGGCCCCCCGCCGCTGCTTGTGTCGGCGATCGCGGCGGTGCTCGGCATCGTCCTCGGCGGCGCCATCGGCTTTGGTGTGGGGCTGGCCGCCGGCGTCGGCATTTCGGAGGCAACCGACATGAGCTGTTTCGAGGGCGCCTGCGGCTTCTTTGCGGTGTTCATCGGCCTCGCCGGCGCGGCGGTCGGGACAATCGCCGGCGGAATTTTCGCGGTCTGGCGCGTCAATCGACGCAGGCAGAGCGCCGCCGGATAGGTCCGCGCGGACACCTTTTCGGCGATTGCGCCGGGACGCCTCTCGTCCTATCTCTTCACTGAAGCCGATACTCCAGGACTCAAGATGATCCGTTTCGTGTTCCGTCTCGCCGCCGCGGTGGCCCTTTCGGTCGCCGTCATCATGGCGGTGCTCGACGCGACACGCACGGTCGCCGTGTCCAGGCTGGTCATGACGCCGCTCGACACCAGTTGGTCGAACGCCTCGCCGACCACGCTTGCCGCCACGGAGACCTTCGTGCGCGAAAAGGCCGGCCCCGGCGTGTGGGAGACGGTCGTGCTGCCCCTGCTCAACCTGCCGGGCTTCGCGATCTTCGCCGCGCTCGCCTTCCTGCTCTATGCGGTCGGCCACAGGCGGCGCCCGGGACGATTCACCGCCGAGGTGTGAAACTCCGAGGCCACGATCAGCGTATCGGCAATCGAACAACGGAGAATCGTCATGTTTTTCCTCAGCGACATGCTGAACAAGAAGCTCAAGCTGCCGGCGCCCGGCGAGGCGCTGCCCGGCCGCGACCGGCCGATACCGACCGCATCCAAGCACTACGTCTCCAAGCGCCCGCTGAAGGGACCCTACCCCGAGGGCCTGGAACAGGCCGTGTTCGGCATGGGCTGCTTCTGGGGTGCCGAACGGCTGTTCTGGCAGACGCCGGGCGTGTGGGTGACCGCGGTCGGCTACGCGGGCGGCCTCACGCCGAACCCTACCTACCAGGAAACCTGCACGGGCCTGACCGGTCACGCCGAGGTTGTGCTGGTCGTGTATGACCCCAAGGAGGTCTCCTACGCGCAACTGCTCAAGATCTTCTGGGAGGCGCATGACCCGACCCAGGGCATGCGCCAGGGCAACGACGTCGGCACGACCTACCGGTCGGCGATCTACACGTTCGGCGACGCGCAGCAGGCCGAGGCGATAGCCTCCCGCGATGCCTACCAGGCAGCACTGAAGGGCGCGGGCCGCGACAAGATCACCACCGAGATCGCGCCGGCACCGGAGTTCTACTTTGCCGAAGAGGATCACCAGCAGTATCTGGCAAAGAACCCTTATGGTTATTGCGGGCTCAAGGGCACTGGCGTGAGCTGTGCTATCCCACAGGCAACACCTGCCTAGGCATTGGTTTTGCTGTGCATTTGGAAGGCCACAGCATTTTTCCAAAAGGTCAAGATTCCGCGTGAATTTTGCCTTCGCCCGTGCAAGATAAGGCCATGAGCGGGGGGCTACGATCCCTCGCCATGCGCCGGGCGGTAGCCAGAGGAACGGCACGCACGGTGATCGAAAAAGACAACCGACAGGGTGTGGATCACATGAAACGTATCGTTCTCGGCCTCCTGGCGGCCACCGCCATGTGCCTTCCGGCGTTCGCAGCTGAAGTACAGCCGGCGCTGCTCTACGATCTCGGTGGCAAGTTCGACAAGTCGTTCAACGAAGCGTCGTTCAACGGCGCCGAGAAGTTCAAGACCGAGACCGGCATCGAATATGTCGAATTCGAAGTCTCGAACGCATCGCAGCGCGAGCAGGCGCTCCGCCGCTTCGCCGAGGACGGCCGCAACCCGATCGTCATGGCCGGCTTCGCCTGGTCGGAAGCGCTCGACAAGGTCGCAACCGACTATCCGGACATCAAGTTCGCCATCATCGACATGGTCGTCGACAAGCCGAACATCCGTTCGGTCGTGTTCAAGGAGCATGAAGGCTCCTATCTGGTCGGCGTGATGGCCGCACTCGCCTCGAAGAGCAAGAAGGTCGGCTTCGTCGGTGGCATGGACATTCCGCTGATCCGCAAGTTCGGCTGCGGCTATGTCGGCGGCGCCAAGGCAGCGGGCGCGACCGAAGTCATCCAGAACATGACCGGCGACACGCCGGCGGCATGGAACGACCCGACCAAGGGCGGCGAAATCGCCAAGACCCAGATCTCGCAGGGTGCGGACGTGATCTACGCCGCGGCGGGCGGCACGGGCGTCGGAGTGCTCCAGGCGGCCGCCGACGGCGGCAAGCTCGGCATCGGCGTCGATTCCAACCAGAACGGCCTGCAGCCCGGCAAGGTGCTGACCTCGATGCTCAAGCGCGTCGACACCGCCGTCTACAACGCCTTCATGGACGCCAAGAACGACAAGTTCTCGGCAGGCGTGAACAATCTCGGCCTCAAGGAAGGCGGCGTCGACTACGCCATGGACGACAACAACAAGGCGCTCGTCACCGAGGATATGAAGGCTGCCGTCGAGAAGGCCAAGGCCGACATCATCGCCGGCACCGTCCAGGTCCACGACTACACCGCGGACGACAACTGCCCCTATTGATTGGTTGACGACACGAATACGAACCACCAGGCCGGTGCCTGGTGGTTCGTTTTCATTAAGGCTGAAGTGTTTCGGCTTGCGGTCGACAGGACGACGGAATGGCAAAGGTCACCGGAATAGGCGGTTTCTTCTTTCGGGCCAGGGATCCGCAGGCGCTTGCCGCCTGGTACGAGAAGCATCTCGGGATCCTGGACATCACAAGGGAAGTCTGGAAGCAGCAGGCCGGTCCGACCGTGTTTGCACCTTTCAAGCACGACACCGACTATTTCGGGCGCGCCGAGCAGCAATGGCTGATCAATCTGCGCGTCGACGATCTCGACGGCATGATGGCCGAGCTCAAGGCGGCGGGCATTGCAGTGGAGACGCGGGCCGAGTGGGATTCGGAAGTGGGGCGCTTCTGTCGCATCCACGACCCCGAGGGCAACCCGATCGAACTCTGGCAGCCATCCGACGCGGCCGGGTTGGCCTGAGCGCTGGCGGCGGTGGGTCTTACCAGTGCGGCGGCTTGGTAACCGGGGTGTCGGGAGCAGAGCGTTCCTCGAGGGCGAGAAAGCGGTCGGTGAGAACGTCGAGCTTCTTCTGCATCCGCTCGATCACCTTCCACTGCTCGGCCACCTGGCCGGAAAGCTCCTCGATCACATGCTCCTGTTCCGCGTTGCGGATCTCGAGCGTCGTCAGCCGGTCCTCGGGTATGGTCATTGTCTATCCTCCTCGGTCCGGAACAGCTGGATATCGCCGAGGTTGGAGACGTCCGGCCGGTTTGTCGAGAGCGCAAGGCCGAGCCGATTGGCAGGGCAGTACTGGCGTGCTAGCTCTTTCGGCAAGCCATAACAAGAACATAAGAACCTGAGGTGGGACGGTCGTATGGCGGAAGCAGCTATCGAGCTGATCGGCATCAACAAGAGCTTCGGCGCCGTGCGCGCCAACCGCGACATCGCGCTCGAAGTGCCGCGCGGCACCATCCACGGCATCATCGGCGAGAACGGCGCCGGCAAGTCGACGCTGATGTCGATCCTCTACGGCTTCTACCAGGCCGACAGCGGCGAGATCCGCGTCAACGGCAAGCCGACAGCCATCAAGACGCCGAACGATGCCATCGCGGTCGGCATCGGCATGGTCCACCAGCACTTCATGCTGGTCGAGAATTTCACCGTGCTCGAGAACGTCATCCTCGGCGCCGAAGGCGAGCCCCTGCTCAAGAAGTCCATCGCCAAGGCGCGATCGGAATTGCAGCGCCTGGAACGGGAGTACGGCCTGGAGGTCGATCCCGATGCCATCATCGAGGAACTGCCGGTTGGACTGCAGCAGCGCGTCGAGATCCTCAAGGCGCTGTATCGCGGCGCCGAGATCCTGATCCTCGACGAGCCAACGGGCGTGCTCACCCCGGCCGAGGCAGACCATCTCTTCCGCATCCTCCAGCAGCTCAAGGACCAGGGAAAGACGGTCGTGCTGATCACGCACAAGCTGCGCGAGATCATGGCGATCACCGACAATGTCTCGGTCATGCGGCAGGGGACCATGGTCGCGACCCGCAAGACCAGCGAGACGACCGTCGAGGAACTGGCCGAACTGATGGTCGGCCGCCGCGTGCTGCTGCGCGTCGAGAAGGGCGATGCCAATCCCGGCGACGTCAAGCTCCTGATCAAGAACCTGACCGTCAAGGATTCGCGCGGCGTCACCATGGTCGACGACGTGTCCTTCGACGTTCGTGCCGGCGAGATCGTGGGCATAGCGGGCGTCGCCGGCAACGGCCAGTCGGAGCTCCTGGAAGCGATCTCGGGCATCCGCAAGGCGGTGTCGGGCACGGTACTCCTCGACAACACGCCGATCGATGTGACCGGCAATGCCGACCCGGCCGAACTGCGCGACCGCGGCCTCGCCCACGTGCCCGAAGACCGTCACCATGTGGGCCTGGTGCTGGCGTTCGAGGAGAACGAGAACTCGATCCTCGGCTATCACGACAAGCCGCAATATCTCAAAGGCCCGTTCCTCAATCTCGACGCGATCCAGAAGGACGCGCAGGACAAGATCGCCAAATACGACATCCGACCGGCCAATCCGCGGCTCAAGACCGCCAACTTCTCCGGCGGCAACCAGCAGAAGATCGTGCTCGCGCGCGAAATCGAGCAGGATCCGGGCGTGCTGATCGTCGGCCAGCCGACGCGCGGCGTCGACGTCGGCGCCATCGAATTCATCCACAAGCGGCTGATCGCCATGCGCGACCAGGGCAAGGCCGTGCTGCTCGTTTCGGTCGAGCTCGACGAGATCCGTTCCCTCTCCGACCGCATCCTCGTCATGTTCGCCGGGCGTATCGTTGGCGAGCGCGGGCCGGAGGCGAGCGAAGGCGAGATCGGGTTGCTCATGGCAGGCGTCGAACAGAAGGAGGCGGCCGAATGAGCACGCCCTATGCAAAGCTCCCCGCCTGGGCCGACTACGGGCTCATTCCGCTGATCAACCTTCTGGTAGCCTTCGCGGTGGCGGGTCTCGTCGTTCTGCTGGTCGGTGAAAATCCCTTCCGCGCCGCCGTCATCCTCATCGAGGGCGCCTTCGGCAGCGGCCAGGGCATCGCCTACACGCTCTATTACGCCACCAACTTCATCTTCACCGGCCTTGCGGTCGCCGTCGCCTTCCATTGCGGGCTGTTCAACATCGGCGGCGAGGGCCAGGCCTACATCGCCGGCCTTGGCGTGGGCGTGGTGGCCCTCACCTTCGACAGCGTGCTGCCGTGGTGGCTAACCTTTCCGCTGGCGATACTTGCCGCGGCCCTCATGGGAGCGCTGTGGGCGCTGATCCCGGCCTATCTGCAAGCCAAGCGCGGCTCGCACATCGTCATCACCACGATCATGTTCAATTTCATCGCCGCCAGCGTGATGGTCTACATGCTGGTCAACGTGCTGAAGCCTGTCGGCGCCATGGCGCCGCAGACCCGCCAGTTCCTCGAAGGCGCGCAACTGCCGAGGCTCGGCTGGCTGCTCACCGAACTCGGCCTCAAGGTTCGCCCGTCGGTGCCGCTCAACGTGTCCTTCCTGCTCGCGCTGCTGATGGCCTTCCTGGTCTGGGTGCTCATCTGGCGCACCAAGCTCGGCTACGAAATCCGCACCTTCGGCTTCAGCCCAAAGGCTGCGCGCTACGCCGGCATCTCCGCCTCGCGCATCACCATCGTGACCATGCTGATCTCCGGCGCGCTGGCCGGCATGATGGCGCTCAACCCGATCCTCGGCGACCAGCACAACGTCCCGCTCGACTTCGTCAGCGGCGCGGGCTTCGTCGGCATCGCGGTGGCGCTGATGGGCCGCTCGCATCCTGCCGGCATCGTACCGGCGGCGATCCTGTTCGGCATGCTCTACCAGGGCGGCGCCGAGCTTTCCTTCGAGATGCCCGACATCAGCCGCGACATGATCGTCATCATCCAGGGCCTGGTGATCCTGTTTGCGGGAGCGCTCGAGAACATGTTCCGCCCGACGATACAAAGCATTTTCGCCAGCCTGAGCCCCAGATCCGTGGGCATTGCGGCGACCAAGGGGGAGCGTGCCTGAGATGGAATTCGTCGACGCGCTCATCAACATCCTCAATTCTACCATCCGCGTCTCGGTGCCGCTGCTGCTCGCCTGCCTGGCCGGGCTCTATTCCGAGCGCTCCGGCGTCTTCGACATCGGCCTCGAGGGCAAGATGCTGGCAGGCGCCTTTGCGGGTGCGGCGGCGGCGGCCGTGTTCGCCTCGGCCTGGATCGGACTGCTGGTCGCGATGCTGGTTTCGGTCGGCATGTCGCTGGTCCACGGCTTCGCCTCGATCACCCACCGCGGCAACCAGATCGTCTCGGGCGTCGCCATCAACTTCATCGCTGCCGGCTCCACCATCATCCTCGGCCAGGCGTGGTTCCAGCAGGGCGGACGCACGCCGTCGCTGCCGCCCGAGGCGCGCTTCGGCGCGATCAACCTGCCGGGGGCGGACGCGCTGCGCGACGTTCCCGTGATCGGCCAGATCTACTCGGGCCTGCTTTCGGGCCATTCGCTTCTGACCTACGTCGCCTTCCTCGCGGTGCCGTTCACCTGGTGGGTGCTGTTCCGCACACGCTTCGGCCTGCGCCTGCGCGCCGTCGGCGAGAACCCGGCCGCGGTCGACACTGCAGGCATCTCTGTCGCCTGGCTGCGCTACCGCGCCGTCATCTGCACCGGCATCCTGACCGGCATGGCCGGCAGCTACATGGCGCTCGCCCAGAACGCCGGCTTCGTCAAAGACATGACCGCCGGCCGCGGCTACATCGCGCTCGCGGCGCTGATCTTCGCCAAGTGGCGGCCGGTGCCGGCGATGTTCGCCTGCCTGCTGTTCGGGTTCCTCGATGCACTGGCGATCCGCTTGCAGGGAACGCCGCTGCCGGTGATCGGCAAGGTGCCGGTGCAGTTCATGCAGGCGCTGCCCTATGTGTTGACCGTCATCCTGCTCGCCGGCTTCATCGGCAAGGCCATCCCGCCGCGCGCCGGCGGCGTGCCCTATGTGAAGGAGCGGTGATCTTGTCCCATGATCTCTTCGAGGCGGCGAAATCCGCCATGGCCAAGGCCTACGCGCCCTATTCGAAATTCCCGGTCGGTGCCGCGATCCGCTGCGACGACGGCCGGGTCTTCACAGGCGCCAACATCGAGGTGATCTCCTACCCCGAAGGCTGGTGCGCCGAGACCACCGCGCTCGGCCACTACGTCATGGCCGGCGGCGGCAAGATCACCGAGATCGCCGTCATCGCCGAGAAGAAGGCCAAGTGCACGCCCTGCGGCGGCTGCCGCCAGCGCCTGGCGGAATTCGCCGGGCCCGACACGCCGCTGCATCTGTGCGACAACAATGGCGTCGTCGAGACCGTGCGCCTGAAGGACATCTTCCCGCTGGGCTTCGAAGCCGAGGTGCTGAAATGAAGGAAGCCGTCGACCGCCTCGTCGAGCGCCTCGACGGGCTTGCCCCTTCCACCGCGCTGGTGCTCGGCTCGGGCCTGGGCAGTCTCGTCGACGAGGTCGAGAACCCCATCCGCATCCCCTATGCCGAGCTTCCCGGCTTCCCGCGCAGCGGCGTGACCGGCCATGCCGGGCAAGTCGTCGCCGGCCTTTTCGGCGGGCGTCCTGTCATCATGATGGCCGGCCGCGCCCATTACTACGAGCATGGCGACGCCTCGGTCATGCGCCCGGCGCTCGAGACTCTGGCCGGGATCGGCGTCACCAAGTTGGTACTCACCAACGCCGCCGGTTCGGTCGACCCGCAGATGTTGCCCGGTTCGGTCATGCTGATCGAGGACCACATCAATTTCTCGGGCACGAACCCACTGTTCGGCGAGCCGACGGACCGCCGTTTCGTCGGCCTGACAGAGGCCTATGAAGCGGGCCTGCGCAAAGCCTTCGAGGCCGCCGCGGGCGAAGCCGGCATCGACCTGCACAAGGGCGTCTACATGTGGTTCTCCGGCCCGTCCTTCGAGACGCCGGCCGAGATCCGCATGGCACGCCTGTTCGGCGCCAACGCGGTCGGCATGTCGACCGTGCCCGAGGCGATCATCGCCCGCTTCCTCGGCCTCAAGGTGCTGGCCTGCTCGGTCATCACCAATCTCGCGGCCGGCATGACCGGCGCCGAGCTGTCGCACCAGGAGACCAAGGACATGGCTCCCATCGGCGGCGCCCGTCTCGCTTCGGTGCTGCGCAAGGCCTTCGAGAAGGGCTCGTTCGATGAGTGAGCGGTGGGTGTGATGCTCCCCCAGGAGATCATACGCCGCAAGCGGGACGGCAAGGCGCTCACGGCGGGCGAGATAAAGGCCTTCGTCCAGGGCATCACCTCCGGCACGGTATCCGAGGGCCAGATCGCGGCCTTCGGCATGGCGATCTTCTTCAACGGGATGAGCCGCGACGAAGCCGTGGCGCTGACGACAGCGATGCGCGATTCCGGCGACGTGCTCGACTGGTCCGACCTGCCGGGCCCCGTCACTGACAAGCACTCGACAGGCGGCGTCGGCGACAACGTCTCGCTGATGCTCGCGCCCATCGTGGCTGCCTGCGGCGCCTATGTGCCGATGATCTCCGGCCGCGGCCTCGGCCATACCGGCGGCACGCTCGACAAGATGGATTCGATCCCGGGCTATGTCAGCCAGCCCGATCTCGCCCTGTTCCGCCGTACCGTTCGCCAGGCAGGCTGCGCCATCATCGGCCAGACGTCAGACCTGGCCCCCGCCGACAAGCGCTTCTACGGCGTGCGCGACGTCACCGCGACGGTGGAGTCTGTGCCACTCATCACCGCGTCCATACTGTCCAAGAAGCTTGCCGCTGGCCTCGGTTCTCTGGTGCTCGACGTCAAGCTCGGCAACGGCGCCTTCATGGAAAAGACGCGCGACGCTGCAGCGCTCGCCACCAGCCTGGTCGAGGTGGCGAATGGCGCCGGGCTCAGGACCACCGCACTGGTCACCGGCATGAACGAGCCGCTGGCCTCCGCCGCCGGCAATGCCGTCGAAGTGGCGAACGCCGTGGATTTCCTGACCGGCCGGGCCCGCGACCGGCGCTTGGAGGACGTGACCCTGGCGCTTGCGGCGGAGATGCTGCTGTCGGCCGGGCGCGCCACTTCGCAGCGCGAGGGGTTGATACGCGCGCGTACCGCACTCGAGGACGGCACGGCCGCCGACATCTTTGGCCGGATGGTTTCGATCCTGGGCGGACCAGCCGACTTCGTTTCCAATCCGGGGAAGTACCTTCTGAAGGCGGATGTCGAGCTTGCGGTCAAGGCGAGACGATCCGGTTTCGTCACCGCCGTCGCCACGCGCGACATCGGGGTGGCCGTGGCCGCCCTCGGCGGCGGCCGGACGCGGCCGGAGGACAAGGTCGACCATGCCGTCGGCATCACGCGACTGCTGCCGGTCGGAACCGAAGTGCAGGCCGGGGAACCACTGGCCCTCATCCACGCCCGCACCGACGCGCATGCTGAAGCAGCCGCGGCGGCAGTGATGGCGGCCTACGAACTGGGCGAGACCAGGCCAGGCGCCAGCAAGGCGGTGATCCGCAGGGTTACGGTGCGCTGATGCGTCAGTCGGCCGAAAGGCGCTGGTAGAGCAGCTTCAGCACCGCCGCGCTCTCGACCTTCAGCGCCACCGAAACCGGCGCACCATCTTCGGAGACGGTGAGTGCACCCGCGTCGCGCGTCGTGCCTGTGTCGACCGCGAGCTTCAGCCTCTCGCAGGTGAACAGTGCCTCGTCGAGCGCCAAGAGCATCACGCAAGGGTCGTGCAGCGGCCGGCTCTCGCCGCCCGTGGTCGACTGGAAATAGGCGTCGATCAGCGCGCCCGAAGCGACAGCCGCCGGCACATCGGATGCCTGCAGCATGGCCGTGTCGTCGCGCGTGGCGCGCACCTTGCGGGTGACGTCGAGGGGGATCAGCGTCATGTCGAGCCCAGCGGCAAAGACGATCTCGGCGGCTTCGGGATCGGCGGCGATGTTGAACTCGGCACGCGGGCCGATGTTGCCCGGCTCATAGACCGCGCCGCCCATGGCGATGACGCGGCCGATGCGGCGGGCAGCCTCCGGATACTCGGTGACGAGGCGGGCGATGTTGGTGAGCGGGCCGAGCGCGAGGATGTCGATGCTGCCGGCTTCCGCCGCCTGGAGCGTGTCGCGCAGCCAGGTCACCGCATCGCCTGCCACGGGCTTCGCAAGCGGGTCCGGAAAGGCCACGCCGCCGAGGCCGTCATTGCCGTGGATGTCGGCGGTGTCGAAGCCCTTGCGCGACAGCGGTCCGGCAGCGCCCGCGACCACGGGCACGTCGATGCGGCCTTCGAGAGCCAGGATGCGGCCGGCATTGCGCGTGGTGGTGGCTATGCCGATGTTGCCGGCAACGGTGGTGACGCCGATGACGTCGAACTCGGCCGACTTCAGCGCCAAGAGGATCGCCACCGCATCGTCGATGCCGGGATCGGTGTCGATGATCACCTTGCGGGCGGGCTTCTGCGGCATGGCGCGACCTTTCATTCCAGTCTCAAAATCAAGTCCGGCTTCGCTTGTAGTTTTCGCGTCCCGTGAATCAAGCTGAAACGCTTGTCCCAGCGCCGAGACGTCGAACCTGGGCTGGCACAGTGGAATACCGGTTCCGCTTTAGCGGGCGATGCAGTAGAGCCGGGGCCATGACCAAGACAGCTCCCCTGCCCGCCGACCTGCTCATCGACCCCGCCGACGAAATCCGCATCCGCCAGGATCTCGTGCTCGTTGCCTTGGGCAAGCGCGAGGCTGATCGCCTCGTCCGGCTTGGCCGCGTTCTCGACGTGCACACCGGCACCTGGATGGACGATTGCGAAGTGGCGATCCGCGGCCGCCGCATCGCCTATGTCGGCCCCGCCGGCAGCTTCCCGGGCACGGCGCGCGAAACCATCGACCGCACGCATCTTTCGGCGGTGCCGGGCTTCGGCGAGGTGCACAAGCACATCGAAAGCTCGCATTTGACGCCCGAGCATGAGGCGGCGCTGGTCATGCCGCGCGGCAACACCTGGACCTGCGAGGCGAGCCACGAATTTTCCAACGTCAATGGCCCCAACAACCTTGAATTCTGGCTGACGGCGCGCCGCGCGGGCTCGCCGATGAAGATTTTCCCGCTGCCCGGCTCGGCTGTGCCGCCGACGGCCTATGAAGGCGGTGGCGGCCATTTCGGTTATGCCGAGCAGATCGGTTTCCTCGGCGAAAGCACGATGGTCGCCGGCCTCGACGAGGTGATGGACTGGCCGGCCGTCTGGAACCCCGAGAACCCGTCCTATGGCCGGCTCTGGGGCATGATCCAGGCGACCTTCGAGAAGCGTGGCGTCGTCGAGGGCCATGGCGCGGGACTGCGCGACCTGCCTTCGATCAACGCCTTCGCCGCCGCCGGACTATCCTCCGACCACGAGGCGTGGACGCCCGAGGAGGCGTGGGACAAGCTCCGGCGCGGCATCTTCATCGAGATCCGCCCGCATTCTATGCCCGACATCATCAAGGGCCTCTTGGAGCGCGGCCTGCGCGACTGGAGCCAGGTGGCGTTCGCCACCGACGACCGCAGCGCCTCCGACACGCTGAAGATGGGCGCGACCGACCACAATATCCGCCTCGCCATCGAGAGCGGGCTTGCGCCCGAGATCGCCTACCAGTGCGTCTCGATCAACCCGGCGCGGCACATGCGCCTCACGCCCTTCGTCGGCTCCATCGCGCCCGGCCGCTTCGCCGACATGGTGCTGCTCGACAAGGCGGCGACGGTGTCGATCGCGGAGGTCTGGGCCGACGGCGAGCAGGTATCCGAAGGCAAGCGTTTCACCGGCCATTTGCCTGCCATCGACTGGCCCGACTGGGCGACGAAGACGGTCAATGTCGGCCGCAAGCTCACCGCAGCTGACTTCGCCATTGCAGCCGAACCGGGCCGCGCGACGATGCAGGCGGCACTGTTGCGCCCATTCCACTGGGACGACAACTTCATCACCACGGAACTTGGGGTGGCCGACGGCGAGGTGCAGCGCGACACCGACCGAAACATCACCAAGTTCGCCGTCGTCGACCGCTATTCGGGCAAGGGCCGCGTGGCAAAAATGTTCTGGCTCGGCTGCGGCCCGAAGACGCCCGACACCGCAGTCGGCTGCACGGTGGCGCACGACCAGCACAACATCTGGGTCATCGGCTCGTCCGACGCCGCCATGGCCGAGGTGGTCAACCGCATCTCGGAAAACCAGGGCGGCTGGGCGCTGGTGACGGGTGGCAAGGTGGTGGCCGACGTGCACTACGAGGTCGGCGGCCTCATGACCAACCGCCCCGCCGAGGCGCTCGATGCCGAGATGGAAACGCTCTACGCCGAGGCCAACAAGATCGACTGGCTCTACGAGCCGACCTTTTCGCCACGCTGGTTCCCCGGCTTCCCCGAGCGCCTGCAATTCGCCACGCTGACCTGCGCCCCCTGGCGCTGGGTGCTGGTGGCGCCGACGGATGCGGTGCCCGAGGGATTTGTGAACGTGCAGACGGGCGAGAGCCACAAGGTGGTTTGGTGACGACTGCGCGACGCCCTCATGGTGAGCTTGTCGAACCATGAGGGATCTCGAGCCGACGGGGGTGACGCCTAGCGCCCTCGTGGTTCGACAAGCTCACCATGAGGGCTACCGAGGCGCCGGCGCTTCACTCGAAGCCCCCTCTCCGTCACGGCTCCGCCGTGCCACCTCTCCCCCACTTCGTGGGGGCGAGGAAACGCCAATCGCCTGACGCTTTATTAGACCGACCCAAGAGGCGCAACCTCGCAGAACGTGGGTTCCTCGCCCCCGCAAAGCGGGGGAGAGGTGGCACGGCGAAGCCGTGACGGAGAGGGGGATTCCCGCCGCGCCAAAACGCGAACATTGGAGACGGCCAGCGCCTCCGCCCCTCATCCTGAGGTGCGAGCCCGCAGAGCATTCCTCCCGTTCACGAAAACCGTCCGCGGGCGAGCCTCGAAGGACGCACCCGCCAGCAACCTCAGCCCTTGTCTTCCGCGAACGCCGCGAGAATCCGCGCCCAGGAGCGGATACCTTTCCGGAAGCTCGACAGGTCGTATTTCTCGTTCGGGCTGTGGATGCGGTTGTCGAAGCGGGCGAAGCCGATCAGCAGCGAATCCATGCCGAGCTTCTCCTTGAAGGCGGAGACGATCGGGATGGAGCCGCCGCTGCCGGCGACGGCTGCCTCGCGCTCCCATTCCTCGGTCAGCGCGCCGAGCGCCTTGGTCAGGAATGCGCCGTCGATAGGCATGACGGTTGCGGCACTTGCGCCGTGGTCGATGAACTCGACCGAGCAATCGGCCGGGATGCGGGCGCGGACATGGGCGCGGAAGGCTTCGCGGATCTTCTTCGGGTCCTGGCCGGCAACGAGGCGGAACGAGATCTTGGACTGCGCCTTAGCCGGGATGACAGTCTTGAAGCCCTCTTCGGTGTAGCCGCCGATGATGCCGTGGATTTCGCAGCTCGGGCGCGCCCAGACCTGCTCGAGCACCGAGCGGCCGTTTTCGCCGGCGGGAATGCTGAGGCCGATGTCGCCCAGAAAACCCTTGTCGTCGAAGGGCAGGCGCTGCCACTGCGCCTTGATGGCATCGGGCAGTTCGGTGACGCCGTCATAGAAGCCTTCGACCGCAACGCCGCCGTCAGAAGTGCGCAGGCTGGAGACGATGTCGGACAGCACCTGCAGCGGGTTGCGCGCGGCGTTGCCGTAGATGCCCGAATGCAGGTCGCGGTTGGAACAGGAGATAATGATCTCCTCCTTCAGCACGCCGCGCAGCATGGTGGTGACGGCAGGCGTCTCGGCGTCCCACATGTCGGTGTCGCAGACGAGCACGACGTCGGCCTTGAGCTCGGCACCCGTCGAGTCGAGGAAGGGCGGCAGGCTCGGGCTGGAGATTTCTTCTTCGCCCTCGAACAGCACCGAAACCTGGATCGGCAGGCTGCCGGTGACGGCCTTCCAGGCGCGGCATGCCTCGACGAAGGTGAGCAGCTGGCCCTTGTCGTCGGAGGCGCCGCGGGCAACGATATGGGTCTCGCCGTCGGGCTGTGGCACCAGCTTCGGCTCGAACGGATCGGAGTGCCAGAGCGCCAGCGGATCGACCGGCTGAACGTCGTAGTGGCCGTAGAACAGCACATGCGGCCCCTGCCCCGTGCGGTCGTGGCCGACCACCATGGGGTGGCGCGCGGTCGGGCGCACCGAGGCGTCGAAGCCGAGCGCGCCGAGCTCCTTGGTCAGCCATTCGGCGGCGCGCTTGCAGTCGGCTGCATGCGAGGGGTCGGTCGAGACGGAGGGGATGCGGATCAGGTCGAACAGGCGCCCAAGGCTGCCGTCGATGTTGGCGTCGACATTGGCGAGCACCTCGTCGAGGCGCGATGCGGCTTCCGATCTGTTCATGGCTTTGTCCTTCCTGTTCGGCCGGCCTGCTAAGCCCACCCGTTTCAACCGGCAGCGTCGATGCGGGCCATCTCGGCCTTGAAGCTCTGCGCCACCTGCAGCACGTCACGCAGCACCTTCTTGCGTTCGAGGCTCAGCACCTCGCGCTCGCGCATCAGCCAGTCGCCGCCCACCATGACGTCGCGCACGTCGGTCGGCATGGTGGCGAAGACCAGCGTCGAATAGATGTCGTAGACCGGCTGCTGGCGCGGCGAGGCCAGGCTGATGCGGATGAGGTCTGCCTGCTTGCCCGGCTCGAGCGAGCCGACTTTTGCGTCCAGCCCCAGGACCTTCGCGCCATCGCGGGTCGCCATGCGCAGGACGTCGACCGAGGCCATCGGCTTGCGGCTGTGGCCGAGCAATTTCGCGAACATCGACACCGGCGCAAATTGCGAAAACAGGTCGAGCGTGTTGCCGCTCATCGCGCCATCGGTGGAGATGCCGACCGGGATGCCTGCCTTGCGCATCGCCTCGACGGGTGCGATGCCGCGCCCCGCCTTGCCGTTGGAGCGGGCGTTGTGGGCGACGCAGACCTGGGCATGGGCCATGCGCTCGATGTCCGTCTCGTCAACATGCAGGCAGTGGGCGCAGATCAGGCCCTTGCGCAGAAGCCCCGCCTTCTCGACCACCTCGACCGGCCGCATGCCGTGGGTCTTTTGCGCCCATTCCATCTCGGCATCGCTCTCGGCGAGATGCATCTGCACGGGCACGTCAGGATGGTCGTCCGCCCAGCAGGCGATGCGTTCCATCGTGGCCATGCCGGTCGAGTAAGGCGCATGCGGCGCGATCGACGGGATGACCCTGTTATGGCCTGCGAACTCGGCGACAAGCTGTTCGGTCAGGGCAAAACCTTCGTCGACCGACTTGTGATCCGGCGGATCGAAATCGGCGATGGTCTGGCCGAGCACCCCGCGGATGCCGGCCTGGGCGACAATGCGGGCGACCTCGGTCTCGAAGTAATACATGTCGGCAACCGAGGTGACGCCGCCCTCGATCAGTTCGAGGGCGGCCAAGGCCGTGCCGGCACGCACCGCCTCGGGCCGCACGAACTTGCGCTCCAAGGGCAGGATGTAGCGATAGAGCCGGTCGTCGACGTCCTCGCCGAGGCCGCGGAACAGCGTCATCGCCATGTGGCAATGCGGGTTGATCATGCCGGGCATGACGACGTCGCCGGCGGCATCGATCATCTCGGCGCCGGCGACTTCAGGGGCTTCGCCCGCACCGACGGCCTTGATGAGGCCGCCCTCGACATGGACCCAGCCCTTGTCGATGACGGGCATGTCCTCGGTGCAGGGGAGGACGGTGGCGTTGGTGATAATCAGGGTCATGAGCGAACGCCCCCCTTTGCCCTGCCGGGCATCTCCCCCTCAAGGAGGGAGATCAGCAGTTCATACGCCCCGCCCATTCGCCAAAGAAGATGGTCGCCCACCGTGCCGCCGCCGATCTCCCCCCTTGAGGGGGAGATGCCCGGCAGGGCAGAGGGGGGTACCGCATAGCAAGGCATTGTTACTCCGGCTTCAGCACGCAGCACTGGTCGGGCACGGGCACCAACTTGGCCTGGGCACCCGGCTCCAGCGGCGCCGACAGCGAGCCGTTGGCGATGAGCTGGCCGGCAGCCGAATCGGCCTGGTACTGGTAGGCGCGGCCGAGATAGGTGCGCAGGCCGAGCGTCGCAGGGATGCCTTCGTCCTTGGCGTCGGTCGAAACCGCGAGGCCGTCGGCGCGGGTGGCCAGCACGAAGCTGTCGGCGATCTCGCCGAAGCGTTCCTGCGACAGCTTGAGCTTGGCGCCACCGGCGGCTTCGGCCGTGACGGTCGCGCTCTCGCGAGCGACCACCTTCATCGGGATCAGGTTCTCGAAGCCGACGAAGCGGGCGACAAACGCATTGGCCGGGCGCTGGTACAGCGTCTCGGGCGTGTCGAACTGCATGATGCGGCCGGCATTCATGATGGCGACGCGGTCGGAGATGGAGAACGCCTCTTCCTGGTCATGGGTGACGTAGACCGAGGTGGTGCCGTTGGCGCGCTGCAGCTGGCGGATCTCGACGCGCATGTCGACACGCAGCTTGGCGTCGAGGTTGGACAGCGGCTCGTCGAACATCAGGAGCGGCGGCTCGATGACCAGCGCGCGGGCGAGTGCCACGCGCTGCTTCTGGCCGCCCGACAGCGCGCCCGGCAGGCGGTCGGCAAGCTGTGCGAGGCCGACGCGCTCGAGCATAGCCTTGGCGCGCTTCTCGCGGTCGGCCGGCGCCACGCCGCGCTGCTTGAGGCCGAAGCCGACATTGTCGAGCACCGAAAGATGCGGGAACAGCGCGTAGTTCTGGAACACCAGGCCGATGTCGCGCTTGTAGGCGGGCAGCCGGGTCAGGTCCTTGTCGCCGAGGCGGATCGAGCCGGAGGTCGGCTCGAGGAAACCGGCGATGAGGCGCAGCGTTGTGGTCTTGCCGCAGCCCGAGGCGCCGAGCAGCGAGACGAGCTCGCCTTTGCCGACCGACAGCGACAGGTCCTCCAGCACCTTGGTGGCGCCGTAGTGGGCGGTGAGATTCTGGACTGTAAGTGCCTGGGTCATATAGGTCTACTTCGCAAGGAAGGTGAGGCCGAGCGTGCGCTCGACGATGGCCATGACTGCGACGGTCAGCAGCATCAGCAGCACCGACACCGACGCGATCGTCGGATCGAAGAACTGCTCGACATGGGCGAGGATCTGGATCGGCAGCGTCGAGACGCCGGGTCCGGTGAGGAACAGCGACGTCGACACATCGTTGATCGAGGTGATGAAGGCCAGGATGAAGGCCGCGATCACGCCTGAGCGGACGTTCGGCAGCACGATGGTGAAGAAGGTCTTCAAAGGCGGGCTGCCGAGGCTGACGGCGGCTTCCTCGATCGAGAAGTCGAAGGAGGCAAGGCTCGCCGAGACGACGCGCACGCAATAGGGCAGCACCAAGAGCATGTGGCCGACGAGCAGCGTCAGGAAGATCGGCGTCTCCATGCCCACCGCCACGGACTTCAGCAGCGAAAAGCCAAGCACGATCTCGGGTACCAGGATCGGCAGCACGAAGACCGTCGACAGCCAGGTCGGCAGCTTGATGCGGTAGCGGTTGAGCGCATAGGCAGCCGGGATGCCGACGAGAAGCGCCAGCCCGGTCGCCAGGAAGGCGAGTTCGAGGCTGGTGATGATGGTGCGTTTGAAGGCGCTGATCGCGAAGATGTTCTCGAACCAGCGTAGCGAGAAGCCCTGCGGCGGGAAGGTCAGGTAGGTGGTGTCGCTGACAGAGGCGCCGAGCACGATGATCAGCGGCCCCATCAGGAAGATGTAGACCAGGACGGTGAACAGGATCAGCAGGGGATTGATACGGCTGGTCATCATGTCGCCATCGGGTTGAGACGCCGCGCGATGCGGCTCATGGCGAGCACGACGGTGACTGTTATCACCACCATGATCGCTGCGATTGTGGAGGCACCGACCCAGTCGAAGGACACCATGGCGCGCTGGTACATCAGCGTGCCCATCACCATCTGGCGCTCGCCGCCGAGAAGCTGGGGCGTGGCGTAGGCGGTGAAGGATCCGGTGAAGACGAGCACGGCGCCAACGATGAGGCCGGGCACGGCGAGCGGCAGGATCACCTGGCGGAAGGTCGCGGCCGGCGTGGCGCCGAGCGAGGACGAGGCCTGGACGACGTCGTCGGGGATGTTCTCCAGCACGCCGACCAGCGTCAGGATCATCAGCGGGACGAACAGGTAGACCATCGCCACGATGACCGAGCCTTGCGTGTAGAGCATCGACAGCGGCTCACTGATCGCGCCGATGCCGACCAGGAAGTTGTTCAGGATGCCATTCTTGCCGAGGATGATCAGCCAGGCGAAGGAGCGGACGACGACACCCGTCAGCAGCGGGAAGACGGCTGCGATGATCAAGAGGCTCTTCAGCTTGCCCGGCGACTTCGACACGACATAGGCGGTCAGGAAGCCGACGACGAGCGAGATGGCGGTAGTCGCCAGCGAGATCTCGATGGTGCGCCAAAGCACGGTGCGGCGGAAGCCGCTGTTGAAGAAGGCGATGTAGGGCGCGAAGATGCCACCGTCCTCGCCAAAGGTCGTGGCGATGGTCGCGGCCACCGGCAGTATCAGGAACACCAATACCGCCAGCGTAGCGGGCCCGGCGAGCCACCATCCGGCAAAGCGTTTCAACATGAAGTTCTCTTCCAATTGCCTCGGGCGCGCAGCGCTCGGGTTCACGGCCTTGCGAGGCTTGCTAGCCTTCATTTCGCGATAGCGAAAGGTGCAGAATGCCTCAAAGGCAGATGCAAGGCTGAAAAACGGGGCGCCAGGCGCCCGAAAAGCACAGTTGCGGGGGAAAGGGCGTGCGCCCTTCCCCCCGTATGGTCTTACATGCCGAACACTTCGTTCCAGCGGTCGACCCACTCGGTCTTGGCCGAGTTCATCTTCTCGTAGTCGACCTGCTTCAGCGAGGCGATCATGTCGGCGCCATAGGTCCAGAGCTTGGCCTGTTCCGGGGTCAGCTCGACGGCCTTGACGACCGGCGCGTCGACGCCGTTCTCGGCGGTCTTCTGCTGGACTTCCTTCGACAGCACGAAGTTGATGAACTCGTGGGCGAGCTCGACATTGGCCGCGCCCTTGGGGATGTTGATCGTGTTCAGCGTGGCGATGGCGCCGTCCGAGAGTTCGGCCCATGCGGCGGTCGGCACGGCGGCCTGGATCTGGGCGAGCGTGAAGTCCTGCGCGATCGAAGCGGTGATCTCTCCGGTCGAGAACAGGTTCACCAGCTCGGAGCCGGTGTTGTAGTTCTTGACGACGTTGGGCTTCAGCTCCTCGATCGCCTTGAAGGCGCCGTCGGCGTCAGCAAAGGCGTCGACGCCGGCATGCGTGCCGGCAACCATGACGACCATCGGGCCGGCGGTGGTGGTGATGCCCGGCAGCGACAGCGAGTTCTTGAAATCTTCCTTCCAGAGGTCGCCCCACGAGGTGACCGGCGCCTTCACCTTGGCGCTGTCATAGATCACGCCGACGCGGCCGATGGTGTAGGCCGGGCCGTACTCGCCCTGCGGTGCCTTGGCGATGTCATAGAGGCCTTCGAGGTTCGGAACCTTCGACTTGTCGATCGGCTGGAACAGGCCCTCCTTGATGCCAATCTGCGAGTAGGCGTCCGTGAAGTAGGCGACGTCGACACCCTCGCCGTTGCGGATCTTGATCTTGTTGAGGCGGTCGGCGTTGTTGCCGGTCTCGAACACGATCTCGCAGCCGCATTTTTCCTTGAACGGCTTGATGATGTACTCGTCGAGCTTGTCGCCGTTGAAGCCCCACCAGGAGATGGTCAGCGTCTTGCCCTGCGCGAGGGCCGGAGCGGCGGCGAACGCCGTCGCGAGGCCGGCAACGCCAGCCGCGAGGAGGGTGTGAAGTCGTGTCATTTGGGAGCCTCTGTTTGTTTGCCGCCCTGCCGCCAAAGGGCACGCGGTGGGTCGAGCGACCCTATTTTCGTGGCGGCTAACTATCAACTCCAAACGTTGTGCAGCGCACATCATTTGTGGGGCCAGGCGATCAGTTGGGACTCTGACACTGAGCGTTCTTCATCGCTCACGCCAAATTGATTCCAACCAAAACGTTCCCCAACGGCAGCCACTACCCGCAGCGATTGCGGCGCTGCGCCTCTGGCCCGCCTCCGGCCCGCAGCAAATTGTTCGATCACACGATTCTGAGACGGAACTTTGCCTGTTCAGGAAAGTTGAGGTGAAGGCAAATAGTCGAAGTGGTGATACACTCAATTTGCGACTTCGGCATTGTGAGGGTGCCATGCAAACACGCGAGACTGACGTCTTCAATCTCTTTGCGGAAATCTACGGTAGTCAGACAACCGAGGAGATGAGCCTGCAGCAATATCTGCTCGCCTGTCGCGAGCAGCCCTCTATGTACGCGACAGCAGCCGAGCGAATGGTTGATGCAATCGGCCAGCCGACATTGGTGGACACCAGCGCGGACGCCCGGCTCGGGCGCATCTTCGCCAACCGCACGATCAAGATCTATCCGTCCTTCGCCGAATTCTACGGCATGGAAGACACCATCGAGCGCATAGTCGGCTACTTCCGCTATGCGGCTCAGGGTCTCGAGGAGCGCAAGCAGATCCTCTACCTGCTCGGCCCAGTCGGCGGCGGCAAGTCGTCGCTCGCCGAGCGGCTGAAGAAGCTGATGGAAGATCGGCCGATCTACACGCTCAAGGTGAACGGCGAGATCAGCCCCATCTTCGAATCCCCGCTCGGTCTGTTCCATCCGGAGCGCATGGGCAGCCTGCTGGAAGACAAATACGGCATCGCCAGGCGGCGGCTGACCGGACTGATCTCGCCTTGGGCCGCCAAGCGGCTCGAGGAAGTCGGCGGCGACGTTTCCAAGTTCAGCGTGGTCAAGCTGATGCCGTCGCGCCTGCGGCAGATCTGCATCGCCAAGACCGAACCCGGCGACGAGAACAACCAGGATGTTTCGGCGCTGGTGGGCAAGGTCGATATCCGCAAGCTGGAGCATTACAGCCAGTCGGATCCGGACGCCTATTCCTACAGCGGCGGCCTCAACAAGACGACGCAGGGCCTGCTCGAATTCGTCGAGATGTTCAAGGCGCCGATCAAGGTCCTGCATCCGCTGCTGACGGCGACCCAGGAGGGCAACTACAACGGCACCGAGAGCTTCGGCGCCTTCCCCTTCCAGGGCATCGTGCTGGCGCATTCGAACGAGTCCGAGTGGCTGCAGTTCAAGAGCAACCGCAACAACGAGGCGTTCCTCGACCGCATCCTCGTGGTCAAGGTGCCCTACTGCCTGCGCGTCACCGAGGAGCGCCAGATCTACGAGAAGCTCCTGCGGGAAAGCGAACTCGTCAACAACCCGTGCGCACCCGAGGTGCTCGACATCCTCAGCCGTTTCACCGTCTCGACCCGGCTGACCGAGCACGAGAACTCGCCGCTCTACACCAAGATGCGCGTCTATGACGGCGAGAACCTGAAGGACGTCGATCCCAAGGCGAAGTCGATGCAGGAATATCGCGACGCCGCCGGCGTCGACGAAGGCATGACCGGCATCAGCACGCGCTTCGCATTCAAGGTGCTGTCGGAGACGTTCAACTACGACACCAAGGAGATCGCGGCCGACCCAGTGCATCTCATGTACGTGCTCGAACAGGCGATCAAGCGCGAGCAGTTCCCCAACGAGACGGAGTCCGCCTATCTCGACTTCATCAAGTCGGAGCTTGCTTCCCGTTATGCCGAGTTCATCGGCCACGAGATCCAGAAGGCCTATCTCGAATCCTACAGCGAATACGGCCAAAACCTGTTCGACCGCTACATCGCCTATGCCGACGCATGGATCGAGGACCAGGACTACAAGGACCCCGATACCGGACAGATCCTCAACCGCGGCATCCTCGATTCCGAGCTGTCGCAGATCGAGAAGCCTGCCGGCATCGCCAACCCCAAGGACTTCCGCAACGAGGTGGTAAAGTTCACGCTCAGGGCGCGCGCCAAGAACAACGGCCGCAACCCGGCATGGACCAGCTACGAGAAGCTGCGCGAAGTCATCGAGAAGCGCATGTTCGGCCAGGTCGAGGACCTGCTGCCGGTGATCAGCTTCGGCGCAAAGCGCGACAGCACGACCGAAAAGCAGCATGCCGAATTCGTCGAGCGCATGACCGAACGCGGCTACACGCAGCGGCAGGTCCGGCGACTGGTCGACTGGTACATGCGCGTGAACAAGGCGGGCTGATCGTCGGGGGAACTTGATGCCGAACTTCATCGATCGGCGGCTCAACCCCAAGGACAAGAGCCTTGGCAACCGGCAGCGATTCCTGCGTCGCGCGCGGCAGGAGCTGAAGCGCGCGATCAACGAGCGGATAAAGTCGGGCAAGATCGAGAACGTCGATTCCGACCAGGTCATCCCGATCCCCAAGAAGGGCATCGGCGAACCGACCTTCCAGCGCGCACCGCACAGCGGACGCCGGGAGGAGGTCCTTCCCGGCAACAAGGTCTTCGGCACCGGCGACCGCATACCCCGGCCCGCGGCCGGCAGCGGCAAGGGCTCCGACCCCTCCGCCTCGGGCGACAGCGAGGACGACTTCCAGTTCGCGCTGACGCGCGAGGAGGTGCTCGACCTCTTCTTCGAGGATCTCGAGCTGCCCGACCTCGTCAAGCTCAACCTCAAGGAGGTGGTTACCTTCCGGCCACGCCGGGCCGGATACACGGTGAGCGGCAACCCGACCAGCATCGCGGTGGCACGCACCATGTTCAACAGCTTCGGCCGGAGGCTGGCGCTGCGGCGGCCGAACCAGGAGGAACTCGACGCGCTTGCCGAGGAAATCAAGAAGCTGGAGGAGGACAAGCGGCCGACTGCGGCCACTCTCCAACGCATCGAGGAATTGCGCGAGCAACTCGCCACGCTGAAGCGCCGGCGCAACTTCATCCCCTTCGTCGACCCCATCGACATACGCTTCAAGCGCTTCGAGCCGCAGGCCGTTCCCAACGCAAACGCCGTGATGTTCTGCCTGATGGATGTCTCGGGCTCGATGGGCGAGCGCGAGAAGGATCTCGCCAAGCGCTTCTTCGTGCTCCTGCACCTGTTCCTCAAGCGTCGCTACGAGAAGACCGACATCGTCTTCATCCGCCACACCCACGAGGCCTCGGAGGTCGACGAGGACACCTTCTTCTACAGCACCCAGAGCGGCGGCACGGTTGTTTCGACGGCGCTGGAAGAGATGCTCAAGGTCATCCGCGACCGCTACCCGAGCAACGAATGGAACATCTATGCCGCCCAGGCCTCGGACGGCGACAACATCCCCAACGACTCCGAGAAGTGCGTGTCGCTGCTCAACGACGCTCTGATGCGGCTGTGCCAATACTACGCCTATGTCGAGATCATAGACGAGCGCGAGAGCGAGATGTTCCGTCATGCCGACAACGGCACTTCGCTCTGGAACGCCTACCGCGAGGTGAGCGAGGACTGGCCCAACTTCGAGATGACGCGCATCGCCAAGCCGGCCGACATCTACCCGGTCTTCCACGAGCTGTTTGCCAAGCAGCAGCCGCCGGCCAAGCGCAGTTGAGGATCGATGGTGGATAAGCGCGCGAAACCCCAACCACTCCTGTTCACCAGTTCCGACTGGTCGTTCGGGGACCTCGACCGCGTCTACGAGGCGATCAAGGAGATCGCCGAAGGGGAGATGAACCTCGACTTCTACCCAAACCAGATCGAGGTCATTTCATCCGAGCAGATGCTCGACGCCTATTCGTCCATAGGCATGCCGCTGATGTACCAGCACTGGTCCTTCGGCAAGCATTTCCTGCACGAGTCGAACCTGTACCGCCGGGGCCGCATGGGCCTCGCTTATGAGCTGGTGATCAATTCCAATCCCTGCATCACCTATCTCATGGAAGAGAACACGATGGCGCTGCAGACGCTGGTGATCGCCCACGCGTCCTTCGGCCACAACCATTTCTTCAAGAACAACTACCTGTTCCAGCAGTGGACCGACGCCGGCGCGATCCTTGCCTATATGGAGTTCGCAAAGAGCTACATCGCCCGCTGCGAAGAACGTTATGGTCCCTCGGCGGTCGAAGGGGTGCTCGACGCAGCGCACGCGCTCATGCCGCAGGCGGTGTTCCGCTATCGCCGCCGCCCCCGCCTTTCGGTCGAGCGCGAGCAGGCGCGCATCCGCGAGCGGCTGGAACATGAGGAGCGAACGTTCAGCGACCTCTGGCGCACGCTGCCGCAATCGGCCGACGCGAGCGCACCCCGCGAACCCGACAGCGACCCCGGCGAGCGGCAGCAGTCGATCGATTATCCGGAAGAGAACCTGCTCTACTTCCTGGAGAAATACAGTCCCGTGCTGAAGCCCTGGCAGCGCGAGATATTGCGCATCGTGCGCGTGATCGCCCAGTACTTCTACCCGCAGCGACAGACCAAGGTGATGAACGAGGGCTGCGCCACCTTCGTCCACTACACCATCATGAACAGCCTCTACGACAAGGGCCGGATCAGTGAAGGCACGATGCTCGAGGTGCTGCAGAACCATTCCAACGTGGTGTTCCAGCCCGGATTCGACGACCCGCGCTATGGCGGGCTCAACCCCTACACGCTCGGCTTCAACATGATGCGGGACATCCAGCGCATCTGCCTGGAGCCCACGGCGGAGGACCGCGACTGGTTCCCCGAATTCGCGGGCAACGGCGACTGGTGTTCGACGCTGCTCGACGCCTGGGCGAGCCACCGCGACGAATCCTTCATCCGCCAGTTCCTGAGCCCCGCGCTGATCCGCGACATGCGGCTGTTTTCGCTGCGCGAGGAGGCCACGGACCCCTACTACGAGGTGACCGCAATTCATGACGAGCGCGGCTACGAGCGGGTTCGCTCCCGCCTCGCCGACAGCTACGACGTCGGCATGACCCAGCCGGATATCCAGGCTGTCGACGCCGACCTCAAGGGCGACCGCAAGCTGCGCCTCAGGCACACCATCCACAATGGCGGGACGCTGGTCGAGGAAACGCGCAACGAGACGCTGCGCTATGTCCAGCGGCTCTGGGGCCACGAGGTCAGCCTCGTGGGCATCGACGGAACCAACGACAAGACGCTCTACGAGGTTTCGACCAAGGACCTGGCGGAGAAGGTCTGAGCATTTTGCAGCCAGACGGAATCGTCTGGCGTGGCACAAATGAGGCTAAGAAAAACAGGTAGAGCGGCGGAACTGCATTCGTCAGAATGCCCGCCGCTCTAGCCTTCGCTCAGCATCGCCTTCAACCGGCGCACTGTCGTCTCGTCGGTGCGTTTGGGCCGCGGCGAAACGAAGCCCAGCTCGAGCGCTTTCCCGTCGGCAGACGCCGCTGCTACCGTGCATGAGGAGTGGATCTGGCGGAACGGCAGCCGCGCCCTGATCGCGCCCAGGGTTTCGAGATTGACGCCCGATCCCGGCATGATGGCGATGCGGTTCCCGGCATGGGCGAAGCAGGCGACAAGGGCGTCGAGCCCCTTCAGAGCCGTCGTCTCGCCGCCCGAGGTCAGGATGCGTTCGAAGCCGAGTTCGACTGCAAGGTCGATGGCCCCGGCGAAGTCCGGACCGGCAAGGTCGAAGGCGCGGTGCAGCGTCATGCCGAGGCCCTGCGAATGGGCGACCAGTTGAACGAGCATGTCGCGGTCGAGGCTCCCGTCGGGCCGGTTGGCGCCCAGAACGACTCCCTCCAGCCCGGCGGCGCGCACTGCGTCGATGTCGGCGAGCAAGGCCGCCATATCGCCTTCGCCATAGACGAAATCGCCGGGCCGCGAGCGGATCATGGCATAGACCGGGATCGGCGCGCGGGCTGCCAGCGCCATCAGCCCCGGTGACGGGGTCAACCCACCCGTCTCGAGTGCCGAGCACAACTCGATGCGGTCGGCACCGCCCGCGATCGCCGCGGCAAGGCCTTCCGGGCTGTCGACGCAGACTTCGAGCAGGATCTTGTCAGACATTGGCGCTTCAGACATGGGCGGTCTCCTGGAAGCCGAGAACTGCTGCGCCGATCAGGCCGGGTTCGGTGGTCAGCGCAGCCTTCACCACCAGCGGATTGGCAGCGCGGCGCAGGGTACGGCCACGCACCTCGCGGTCGAGTGCTTCGATCAGTTCGGGCACGTTGGACAGGCCGCCGCCGACCGGCACGATGGACGATCCGATGATGTTGAGCGTCAGCGCCAAGGGCACGCTGACCAGTTCGAGATAGACATCGATGGTGCGGCTGGCGCTCGCCTCGCCTGCGCGCCAGCGGTCGATGACCTCCGTGCTCGACAGCACCTCGCCGCAGAGCAGCTTGTGCAGCTTTTCCATGCCGCGCGCGCCGCCGATGGTGTCGACGCAGCCCGACTGGCCGCAGCCGCAGGCGAAATGCGGCACCTCGACCGGCGGCTGGCCGACCGTCGTTTGCAGCGCCTTGCCGTGGCCCCATTCGCCGGCATAGCCGCCGGCGCCGGCCACAATGCGGCCATCGATCACCAACCCGCCGCCAACGCCGGTGCCGAGGATGACGCCGAAGACGTTGCGATGGCCCTTGCCTGCGCCGCTCGTCGCCTCGGCCAGCGCGAAGCAGTCGGCATCGTTGGCGATCCAAACTGGCAAGCCGATGGCGCGCTCGAGATCGGCGGCGATCAGACGGCCGTCGACGCAAGGGATGTTGGCGCATTTCAGGCTGCCGGAGGCGGGATCGACCACACCCGCGATCGAGATGGACACGCCCTTTGAGCGCCCCTCGCCCGAGCTGACGCGCTCGGCGATGACGGCGGCGAAGGCGTCGAAATCGTCGAGCGGCGTCGTCACCCGGTCGATGATCTCGATTTCGCCGGCCGAGCGGGCGCGGGCGCTTTTTATCGTTGAACCGCCAATGTCGAAGCAGGTAATCATCAAATCAGTTCCCGACTGGAATTCCGCGGCGCAACGCCGGCCCAAGACGCTTCGCAAAGGCAACAATGGACAGCTCGCGCAAACGACGCACCGCGCCGACCATCGCCGATGTCGCCGAGCTTGCCGGCGTGTCGCGCGCCATCGCCTCGCGGGCGCTGTCGAGCGAAAGCCGGCCCGTCTCGGCCGACAAGCGGGCGCGAGTGCTTGAAGCAGCGGAGAAGCTCGGCTTCAAGCCCAATCTTCTGGCGCGCAGCCTTACCACCAAGACCGTCAATCTGATCGCGGTCATCGTCAACCACATCCACGATTTCTCCGACCTCGACCTGTTCGACCTCCTGATCGGCGAGATCCAGTCGATCGGCAAGCAGGTCATCTTCCTGCGCGTCGGCTCGGTTGAGCGCGTCGAAGAATTCCTGCGCAACGGCGTCGCCTATCATGTCGATGCCGCGCTCGTGTTCTCCGACTTCGCCGACGCCGAGAGCGTGCGGACCATGTTCCGCAATGACGACGTGCTGATGCTCAACGGCATGCATGACAGCTCCTCGCCTTCGGTCGTGCCCGACGAGGCCGTCGGCATCGCCGAAGCGGTGGCGGATGCCGCGGGCAAAGGCGTCGCGACTGCCGCGCTGGTCACGGGCCGCGTGTCCTCGCCCGTCGAGCAGAGCCGCGTTGCCGCCTACAAGACGGAGATGCAGCGCCACGGCATCAGGCTCGTGGCCGAGCTGCGCGGCGACTACTCCTACGCCAGCGGCCGGCAGATGGCCCAGTCGGCCGACTGGCCCGACGTCGATGCCGTGTTTTGCACCTCCGATGCCATGGCCATGGGCGTGATGGACGTTCATCGCGATGCGTTCCCGCACAACCGGCCCGAGCGCTTCAGGCTCTATGGCTTCGACAACCTGTCGCTGACCGATTTCGAGGCCTACCCGATCTCGTCCATCGGTTACGACAAGAAGGCCTATGTCGACGAGATCCTGCGTTTCCTCACCCGCCCCGGCGAATTCGCCGACGGCAAGGCCGAGGTGACAGTGCCAACCTTCTTCGTGGCGCGCGCGACGTCCTGAAAACAAATCGGGCAGGCCGGATTGCCCGCCTGCCCGTTGTTTGACTCGCCGCTTACCAGAGCGGGTTGAGCGCCGGCGGGTTGGCCTTTTCGCCCCACCACTTCTTGTAGTTCGCCTCATAGGCGCCGCTCTGGATGTAGTCCGACACGAACATGTCGATCCAGCGGACGAAGCCCTCGTCGCCCTTAGCGACAGCGATGCCGATCGGGTCGTTGGAGTAGAGGCCCGGCAGGGTCACGAGGTTGTCGTTCTTGGTGGCGAGATAGTCGAGCAGCGAGGAGTCCTCGATGGCCGCGTCGACACGCTTCTGCTGCAGCAGCAGCACGCCCTCAGGAGCGAAGGTGTCGGTGTAGACGAGCTCCGCCTGCGGGGCGGCCTTCTGGATGAAGGTCTCGCCGGTCGAACCGCGGCCGACGACGATCTTCTTGCCGGCGAGGTCTTCCATCTTGGTGATGCCGGCGTCCTTCTGGACGATGATGCGCAGGCCGGCACGGTTGTAGGGGATCGAGAAATCCACCGACTTGGCGCGTTCGAGCGTCGCCGAGGTGTTGGCAACCGCGATGTCGATCTGGCCCGAGACCAGCATCGAGATGCGGGCGTCGCCCGACACGTCGACGAACTCGACCGGCACGCCGAGCTTCTCGGCGAGCATGGTCGCGACGTCGACGTCGTAACCGACCGGGTTGTTCTGGGCGTCGCGGAAGCCGATCGGCTCGCCGCCGAGCGACACGCCGATGCGGACGGTGCCGCGTTCGCGGATCTCGTCGATCTTGCCGGCCTGGGCAGCGCCCGTGGCCGCCAGGCCGATGGCAAGCGCTGCGCCCGCCAGTTTCGCAATAAGGTTCTTCATGCTCCCTCTCCCTTAAGTGCTAGCTAGGATTTGAACGGTTCGGCGAAGCGGTGTTCCGGTTCCGGCAGGCTTTCGTCCCAGTACCAGTAGCGGATCTGTTCCTCGCAATTCAGGCTGACGACCTTGTGGTTGCCATGAGCGTCGAGCGCGTGGATGACGACGCCGGCGAGGAAGCCGCTCTTCAGCTCGAGCAGTTCCTCAACGGCGAGCGCGATCGCCTGGTCGAGCGTGTGGCCAAGGCGCATGGCGAGCACGATGGTGCGCGCAGTGCCGCAGCGCATGGTCATCTCGCCTGTGTGGGTGCAGGCGGCCGCGCCGAAGCGGCTGTCGGCATAGAAGCCGGCGCCGGGTATGGGCGAGTCACCCAGGCGACCGGGATATTTCCACGCCCAACCCGAGGTCGAGGTGACGACGTTGAGGCCTTCGGCACTATCCTTGGACAGGAACACGGTCGTGTCGCGCACGCGCTCGGGATCGGTGATGGTGCGGCTCAGCGGCGCCAGCGGAATGTCCGGGAACTTCGCCAGTTCTTCCGGCGAAAGCTCTTTCTGCAGACGCTCCCACCAGACACGCTTGCTGTCCTCATAGAGCGTCTCGTCGACGGGGAAGCCGATTTCGGTGGCGAAGCGGCGGGCGCCCTCGCCCGTGAGCATGACATGCGGCAGACGCTTCATCACCTCATGGGCAAGTGCCGAGACCGGCAGCGTGTCGGGAACCGCGCCGACGGAGCCGACCTCGCGGGTGGTGCCGTCCATGACGCCGGCGTCGAACTCCATGCGGCCGATCATGTTCGGCCAGCCCCCGAAGCCGACGGAGCGGACCTTCACTTCACGCTCGACCTCGCCGATGCCGGCGACCATGGCGTCGATGCCATGGCTGCCGGATTTCAGCAGCTCGATGCTCTTGGAGAAGCCGGGCCAGGCCTCGGAATTGGCAAGCAGGATCATATTCAGTCTTTACGCATCTTGGAGAGGAACTGGGCGACGCGCGGCAGCGCCATTCCCTTGTCGGAGAAGAACTCTGCGGTCGGCAGGTCGGCGATCATCTGCCCCTTGTCGAGGAAGGCGATGCGCGTCGAGATAGAGCGCGCGAATTCGATCTCGTGGGTGACGAACACCATGGTCGTGCCGCCCTTGGCGAGGTTGGCCAGGATCGACAACACCTCCGCCGTCATCTCGGGATCGAGGGCGCTGGTGACCTCGTCGAGCAACAGGTAGCTCGGCTTCATGGCCAGCGCCCGGCAGATGCCGACGCGCTGGCGCTGGCCGCCCGAGAGCTGCGCCGGATAGGCGTCGGCACGCTCGGAAAGGCCTACCGATCGCAGCAGTTCGCGCGCCTCGGCTTCGGCCTGCTTGCGCGGCAGCTTCAGCACCTCGACAGGAGCGAGGGCCACGTTCTGCACCGCCGTCATGTGCGGATAGAGGTTGAACAGCTGGAAGACCGTGCCCGATCGTTTGCGCGCCTCGGTTAGCTCGCGCGGCTTCGAGACGTCGAAGTTGTCGACGGTGATCTTGCCGGCGTCGATCTTCTCCAGACCGTTGATGCAACGGATGAGCGTCGACTTGCCCGAGCCGGACGAGCCGAGCACCGAGACCACCTCGCCCTGGCGGACCTCGAGGTCGATGCCGTTGAGGACGGTGGCGGCGCCGAAGGATTTGCGCAGGCCGGCGATGCTGATCATTTACAGACCCTTCCAGGCGGTATGGGCGCGAAGCCGCTTCTCGAAACGGGCACCCGCATGGGCCACCAGCTTGGCGGCGAGGTAGTAGAGCGCGCCGACGACGGTCCACACCACGAAGGGTTTCAGCGTGCGCAGGTTGAGGATGTTGCCGACCTTGGTGAGGTCCATGACGCCGATGACCGAGATCAGCGAGGTTACCTGCAGTTGGTTGACCAGCAGGCCGGTCAGCGGCCCGATGGCGAAGGCAGCGGCCTGGGGCGCGATTACCCGGCGCAGGATCTGCCAGCGCGTCAGCCCGAACACGCGCGCGGCCTCGAGCTGGTCGCGGCCGACGGATTCGATGGCCGAAACCGCAATCACATAGATGAAGGCCGCACTGTTGCCCGAGAGCGTGATGACGGCCGCTTCCGTCGGCGTGACGTTGATCTTGAGGAACGCCGGCAGGCCGAAGAAGACCAGGAACAGCTGCACCAGGACAGGGGAGTTCTTGAGCAGCTCGGCAAGGAACGCGACCATCTGTGCCAGCACGGGCACGCGGTAGAAGCGGATCACCGCCCAGAGCGTGCCGATGACCAGGCCGATCAGCGTCGTCGACACGAACAGCGCCAGCGAAACGCCGAGCCCCTGCAGCAGGAGTACGAGATCGTAGGGCGTGAACTGATCGTAGCGCATCAGACCGCTCCCTCCGCCTGGTTGCGATTGAGGTAGCGGTGCAGCATACCGATCAGGATCGAGACGAACCAGGTCAGCGCCGCATAGGCGACGAGCAGGACGAAATAGACCTCGAAGGGCCTGAAGGTCTGCGAAGCCACGATCTTGGCCGAGCCGGTCAGCTCGTTGAGCGTGATGGTCGACAGGATCGACGAGGTCAGGATCAGGTTGATGAACACCGAGCCCAGCGGCCGGACCGAGGCGCGGAGCGCAATGGGCATGACGATCTTGCGGAAGATCGTGCTCTTCTTCAGCCCGCTGACCTGTGCTGCCTCGATGATGCCGGGGTCGATCGCCAGGATGCCCGAGCGGATGACATCGGAGGTGAAGGCGCCGCCGGCAATCGACATGGCGATGACGCCGGTCGTGAAGGCATCGATGTAGATGCCGATCTCGGGCAGCCCGAAATAGAAGAAAAACAGCTGCACGATGAAGGGGATGTTGCGAAAGATGTCGACATAGACGGCCGACAGCCGGTTGAGCAGCGGCGAAGCCGATGTCCGCGCCGCCGCCACCAATGTCCCGAGGATCAGGCTGCCGAGAACGGCCAGCAGGCACGCCTGGAATGTCAGCCACGCCCCTTCCAGAAGGAAGGGGATATGCTTGGCGAGGATCGAAAGATCGAACTTCACGCGGCTGCATTCCCGAAAAGTGAAACCGGTTTCACTCTGCAGAACCGCCTGTGCGATGTCAACGCCGCAGCGCGGGTTTTTCACGCCTGAATTGGCGCGACCAGCCACTTCTGGAGCGTGGCGGCTTAGCTAAACGAAACCGCCGCCGGTGTTGGCCGGCGGCGGTTGTAACCATGACCCCGGATCTTCGGGCCGCAGCGTCAGTTAACAGGTGCCAGCACCACCACGGGGGACGATTCGGGCTCCGGCTCGTCGAAGGCCACCGGCTCGATCGGAGGGGCTTCAGAGGCGGGCTGCGTCGCCAGAACCTCCTTGACCTGGTCGATCTTGCCATAGGCGTCGCCGACGCCGAGCACGCCCTTGGCCCAGTCCATCACCTCGTCATTGATGTAGGCGTCGCCATACTCGGCAACACGGTTCTTGTTGGCCGCGGCCATCAAGGCTTCCCTGAGATCCTCGTCGGTCGTGCCCTCGCCGGCCGCCGCGGCCGCAGCCTGGGCGTCGACCAGATCCTGCTCCGCCTCCGCAAGGTCATCGGATGCTGCGATCGCATCGGAAAGCGCCGCCTTTTCAGCTTCGTACGCTGCGAATTCGGCCGGATCGGCCGGGGGCTGCAGCGAATTCAGCTCATCCAGACGGGCCTGCAGGTCGTCCACGGTGGGATCGACCATCGGCGGGCTGCCGTCAAAGGGCTCGATGGCGGCGACGGCGTCTTCGAACGCCGCCTGCTGCTGGGCGACCTTACCGGACGCCAGTTCGACCTCCTCGACCGCGAGGTCGAATTTCGCCGAGTTCAGCACATACTCCCGGACGAGCACCATGCGGGGCGACTGCGAGTTGAGGTAGGCATTGTAATTGCGCTTGAGCGAATTGAGCCCGGCGAGGCGCGCATTCAGGTTCTTTTCCTTGAACGGCTTGGCCGTGACCACCGACGCCTTCAGGACCTCAGGCCCTTTCGACTTGTGCGTGGCCTTTGCGCTCTTGGGCGCAGCGCGCTTGGTGTCGTGGGCGACGGTCTTCTTGGTCTTGCCGCCGCCGAGCAGCGATTGCAGCAGACCGCCCGCCGACGCCGTCTGGGTCCCGTTGCCCGACTTGGCCTTCGCTGCCGAAGCCGACTTGCCATTCGACGAGCCGCCGCTCTTTCCACCGCCCTTGCTGCGGTCATTGCTGCGATCGTTGCCGCCACCGCGATCATTGCCGCCGCCGCGGTCACTACCGCCACCGCCGCCCTTGTCGCTCTTGGCGTAGGCATCCATCTTCGCGATCCCGAAGGAGGTGATATCCAGCTTCAGGGGTAGCGCGCTGATCGCTAGCGCAGATGCTGCAGCGACAACAAACTTCACTTTGTGGCTCACCGGTTCACTCCCTTGATAGCGGCGAGAAAGTCGAATCGACGTCACATTAGAAGCAGGCGATGCATTGGCCAGCCAACAAGTGTTGCAGGCTGAAATGACCGGCGAGACGGCAGCATGGAGCATGCCGCTCGCGGAAATTTCGGGCCACCTCAGGCGTGGAGGCTGGCCCTGTCGCGGTTGTCGGCCGGAAGTTCGGCGAACTCGATGCGATTGCGGCCGCGCGCCTTGGCCTCGGCGAGGCGGTCGTCAGCCTCGCGGAAGAGGTCGTCGAACTCGAGCTGGTCCTCGAACAGCACCGCACCCACGCTGACCGAAAGCGGCAGCTTGCGGCCACCCGGCTCGAGCACGGTGTCGGAAACCGAGCCGCGAATGCGTTCGGCGACGCGCTCGGCGTTCTCGCGGCTGGTGCCGGGCAGGAAGATGCCGAACTCTTCGCCACCAATGCGGCCGACGAGATCGCCCGAACGCACCGAGGCCTTGATGGTTCCGGCAACGCTCTTCAGCACTTCGTCGCCCCAGGCATGGCCGAACTTGGAATTGATAGCCCGGAAGTCGTCGATCTCGACCACCAGGAGAGCGCCCTGGCGCCGGCCGCCGGCCCCCGAACTGCTACGGAATGCGTCGATCAGATTGGCGAAGACGCCGCTGTGCAGGCACGACGTCAGCGAGTCGACCGACGACAGGCGGCTGACCTCGGACTTCAGCGCTGCGAGCTTGCGCCGTTCGCTGGCGACCATTGCAAACAGCGGCGCCGCAACCAGGGAGGCGACAACGCCCGCGCCGACGATACCGCGCCAGAACATTTCGCCCTGACCCTGGAACAGGATTGCCGCGGCGGCCACGGCCACGGCCGCGCAGGCGGTCGTGCCAAGAAGCGAATACCGCACGATCGGCGCCCAGTTTCCGCCAGAATGCCCTGCACCAGTGTTGTCCACGTCAGATCCCTCCGTACTCGTCGAGGAAACGATCTACCGGGCGAGAATGAAACATTCCTTTTGCCAATCCGAACAGTTTAACGGAATTGTCGAAAAGTTGCGCGCTTTCGCCGCTTCTACGTGCATAAAAGGCAGGTGCCAAGGGCTTCCTCGCCGTTAATCGGGCGGTCCGAAGATGCCCATGCCCGCGCGACGCGCCACCTGCTCGGCCTCCTCATATCCGCCGCCGGGCCGCGCCAGCGCCCAGCCGTTGGAAACCAGCCAGGCCCCAACGTCCTGCTTGCCGAGCCGGCAAGGCGCCACCAGCGGCTGGCGCTCCCCCGTCGGCAGCACCTGGCACAGGGGCGCCCGCCCCCGCAACCAGTAGCGGAAGGCGAGCAGAGCGCGCTCGCCGCATTGCCAAGGCACCCCGTCGAACTTGCAGGTCGCATCAGCGGCAACTGGCTCGGTCCCGGCAATGAAGATCGTGTAGCCCATGGCCTCGAACGAGGCCGACGACGTGACCATCGGCCGGTAGAGCAAGGTGCCGTCCCAGTCGTCGGGCTTGCCGATCTTCGGCGGCGCGGCCAGCCCGAGACCGCCAAGCGGCGGCCGGGCGTCGACGCGCTCGACGTCCTGCACGCCGATTTCGGGGGGAGCCACCACCTCGGGTGCTATCATGCGCGCCGACGCGGACGACAAGGTGAGGGGCGTGTTCGATCGGCCTTTGTCGGAAGAAGGCGCCCGTTCGGATGCCGACATTGCAGGTTGGGCCGGCTCGAACAACGGACGCGGGGGCACACGCATCGCCTGCGTCGCCATGAGGGTCAAGGCAACGCCCGCCACGACCGCCACCGTCGGGATCAAGATGCCAGGCATTCGCATCATGTGACCAGCCCCAGGGCGCGCCGGACCGCCGCTCGATCGCCGAAACAAGAGGGCACGAAAAGCGACGAACGCCTAGCCCCTGCATCGGCATGCTGGTAATATGTATCAGACACTCGGTAGCGGCATCCCGAACAAGTCGAAAAATTACATAAAATTCGACACAAAATATAATTCCGCGATTACATCGCTATTATCCGCGTTCCTTTGCGATAATTTGAGATGCTGTTGCTAGCGTTCACCAAAATCGGTGGGCGTCATGAAAACAGATACGCACAAGTACTTCAAAATTGGACTGCGATCCGCTGCAGTTGCGGCGCTTTATGCTGCGACTATTCATTTTGCCTACGCTGCAGAAGACCAAGTTGCTCGGCCGGACCCTTCTTTTACCGCCGTGAGCAAGCCTGAACTGCCCGGGAGTGTCGCGTTTCCTCCCTTGACGCCCGCGCCGGCCAAGAAAGCCAGCTCCGTTTCCCGTCCCGACACCGCCAAACCGGTGGAACGGACGGCATCCCGTCCCACAGACAGGACCGAGACTACCCCCGGCGTGGACCCGATAAAGACCGCGGGCATCGTTCCCGGCGTATTCGGCTCCGCAGCGATACCGATGCGGAACTTTCCCGTCGCCGGCCGCTGGCGCAAGGTCTTCAGCGAGATCGGCAACTGCGACCGGGGCATCGACTGCGGCAGGCGGGGAGCATCATTCGCGATGTTGAGCCTGGGCATCCGCGACAAGAAGTTCCTCGACAAGCTCGAGACGGTCAATCGCGTCGTCAACACGATGATCGGCTACCGCAAGGACAAGGAAATCTACGGCGGCCTCGACTATTGGGCCACGCCGGCCGAAACCTTGGCCCGCGGCATCGGCGACTGCGAAGACTTCGCCATACTTAAGATGGCCGCCCTGATCAAAGCGGGCGTGCCGGCACAGAGCATGTCGCTGGTTGTACTGCAGGACCGCGAACTCAAGGTCTTTCACGCCGTGCTGTCGGTTGCCACCCAGAGTGGCAACTTCATTCTCGACAATCTCTATAACGACGTCCGCCGCGACGATGCGCTGAAGAGCTACGTGCCGCTGTACTCCTTCAGCACCGACCGCGCCTGGATCCATGGCGGGCGCCCCGGATCGGAGCAGGTGGCCGCGCTTTCGGGCGACTTCACGACGATCGCGCCGGGCGAAGGACTGCAATAGGCGAAATGCCGAAATCGCGTTCGAGTTTCCGCGAATCGCATCACGGTGGCAGCCTGTGGACAATCTATGGTTTCAAGTCGAAGGCGCCGGCCGCAACCGCTCTAGACTTGGACCATCCTGTTGATGGAAGTAGTTTAGGGCGTAGAAATGTAGCATTTTTGCTACAGGCTTTGAATCAAATGGCGCGAATCGCGTCTATCCGGTACAACCGCAATCAATTTGCTGTCGATTTTCCGCAACTGCTGGATAATTGCTGCTGGTGGGTACGCATGGGGGCCTGCGCGTTGGGGCGCGGGCTGCAGCGGGGAGTTTATGGAATGCGTTTTGAGAATTTGACGAAGCGGCTGGGTATCCTGCTGGCCGCAACAATGCTGTCGAGCACGAACGCCGGCGCACTGACGCTCAAGGAAGCGATGGCGGTGGCCGTCGAGTCTAACCCTGAGGTCGGTCAGGCGATCGAGAACCGCGAGGCGATCGAGTTCGAGTTGCGCCAGGCCAAGGGCCTCTATTTGCCCAGCATCGATCTCGAAGGTTCGACCGGCGTGCGCCGGCTCGACAACTCGTCGAGGCGCGCGCTCGACGACGAAGACCAGGCCCTCTACCCGTCGGAAGCCGGGCTCGTCATCACCCAGAAGCTGTTCGACAACGGCGCCCGCCGGGCCGAGGTCAACCGGCAGGCCTCGCGAGTCGACGGCGCGTCCTTCCGCGTTCTCGAACGCTCGGAGTTCATCGGCCTCTCGGTCGTGCAGGACTATCTCGAATACGTGCTGCAGGTTCAGATCGTCGCCGACGCCAAGCAGAACCTCGGTTTCCACCAGTCGATCCTCGGTGATATCCGCGAGGGCGTGCAGGGCGGCGCGCTGACCGACGCCGACCGCCAGCAGGCCGAGGAGCGCCTCTTCGCCGCGAAGGCGCGCCTGCAGGAAGCCAACGAGGAACTGGAAGCCGCAAAGATCCGCTTCTTCAAGACCGTCGGCAAGCCGCTGGTGAACGCGTCAAAGCCCGGCTCCGTGGCAAAGGCCCTGCCCCGCTCGCTGGACGACGCGCTGGGGATCGCGCGCCGCAACAATCCGCGCATCCACATGGCCAACAGCGACATCGACGCTGCCGCGGCCCTGGTCGACGCCGCGCGCGCCAAGTACGGCCCTGAAGTGGTGGCCGAAGGCCGCGCCCGCGCCGGCACCGATATCGATGGCGACGAAGACGACACCAACGACCTGCAGGCCCGATTGGTGCTGCGCTGGAACCTCTACCGCGGCGGTATCGACAAGGCCAACGAGCAGGAGCAGATCCGGCGCGTGAGCGAGCAGCGCCTTGCGCTGAACCAGGTTCAGCGCGAGGTCGACGAGGCCGTGCGCATCTCCTGGGATCGCCGCTTCCGCCAGGCTGAAATCGCCGGTACCCTGCGCCAGCAGGCGGTGGCCAGTGCCCGGCTGGTGACCTCGTATCGCGAGCAGTTCAAGGTCGGACAGCGTTCGCTGCTCGACGTGCTCGACGCGCAGAACACGCGCTTCAACACCGACAACCTTGCGAACACTTCGGCCTTCGCTTCGCTGTTCGCCGAGTACCGCCTTCTGGCGGCGACCGGGCAGCTGCTGCGGACGATGAACATCACGCCGGCAAAGCAGTCGACCGCTTATGCCCGCGGAGAGTTCAACGTGCCCGAGACGGCCGATACGGAAACCTATGCCAGGACGCCCTCGGAACAGGTGAACAATCTGCCTTTCGATCTGCTGGCGCCTGTCAGAAAGAACTAGGGTGCCGGCCTGACGGCAGCCCCCGCCGCTCATGAACCAACAGGCACACATTCCGACACCGGCAGAGGCCTTCAAGAGCTGCTTCTCCGCCGTGGCCGCCTATCTGGGGCGGCCTAGTGCTGAGACCGTGCTTTTTTCTGGCGTCCCTCTGCCGGAAACCCGGATCGAGATGCAGGAAATCCGGCATCTCGCCGAGCGTATTGGTTTGGACATCGAGGAGTTCGGGCACCGCGACTTCCAGCGCGGCCGCTTCGACCTGCCGGCGATCGTCTTCCGCGCCAATCGTCTGCCGATCGCTCTCCTGGCGGAACAGGGAGACGGTGCAGCCTTCCTCACCGGGCCCCAGGAGAACGGCCGCACGTCGATCTCGCGCGATGAGCTGCTGAGCGTCCCGATCACCGGCGGCGCGAGCTTCTCGATCACCTACGCCAACACCGCCGAGGACATGAGCGTCGGGACCGCTGCGAAGATCGAGCGGCAGCACTGGCTGTTCGGCACGCTGGGCGCGTTCTGGCGCTCCTATTCACGCGTGGCGCTGGCGGCTGTCTTCATCAACCTGCTCGCCATCGCTTCGCCGATCTTCACGATGAACGTGTACGACCGGATCCTGCCCAACAAGTCGATCTCGTCGCTGTGGGTACTGGCGCTGGGCGTCGCGACCGCGATCCTGTTCGATCTGCTATTGAAGACGGCACGGGCGGCGCTGATCGACCACGCCGGGCGCAAGGCCGACCTGCGCATCTCCTACATGCTGTTCGAGAAGGTGCTGAACTCCTCGCTGAGCGCGCGGCCGGCCTCGACCGGCGAATATGCGAACCGCGTCTCGCAATACGAGTTCGTGCGCGAGTTCTTCACCTCCAACACCGTCAGCACCTTCATCGACACTGCCTTCGTCTTCGTCTTCCTGCTCGTGATCTACGCCGTCTCGGGTTGGCTGGTGATCGTTCCGGTGATCGCCTTCATCGCCGCGATCATCATCGGACTGGTCGCCCAGCATCGGATAGGCAAGCGCGTCGCCGCATCGCTGAACGAGGCTTCCCAGCGCCAGGCGCTGCTGGTGGAATCGATCTCCACCGTCGAGACGATCAAGTCGCTGCGCGCCGAAGCCTATCTGCTGCGCAAGTGGCGCGAGCATTCCAAGAATGCCGCGAACACGTCGGAGAAGATCAAGGAGCTGTCGGCAGCCGCGGCCAATCTCACGGCCTTCATCCAGCAGCTCGTGACCGTGGCACTGGTCGTTGCCGGCGCCTATGCCTTCGACCAGGGGGCGGTCTCGACCGGCGCCATCATCGCCGCCGTCATGCTGTCCGGCCGCGCCGTGGCACCACTCGGCCAGTTGGCAATGACCATCTCGCGTTTCCGCCAGGCGATGCTGTCGCTCAGGGTGCTGAACACCATCATGCAGCAGCCGGAGGACCGGCCCGACACGGTGGGTTTCGTGAACCGCCCCATCCGCTTCGGTGCGCTCACATTGCGCAATGTCGGCTTTGCCTATCCCGGCACCGAGACGGAGGTGCTGACAGGCGTCAATTTGACGATCAACCCGGGTGAGCGGGTCGGCATCATCGGCCGCATCGGCTCGGGCAAGACCACGTTCGGGCGGTTGATCGGCCGGCTGTTCCTGCCGACCTCCGGCGAGTTGTTGCTCGATGGGATCGACGTCCGGCAGTACCACCCCTCGGAGGTCCGCGCCGCCGTCGGCATCGTCGCCCAGGCCGGCGACCTGTTCTCCGGCACCATCAAGGAGAACCTCCTGATGGCGCGGCCGGAGGCGACCGACGAGGAGATCATCGCAGCCGCCAAGGCAGCAGGCGTGGACGACTTCGTCTCGCGGCACCCGCGCGGCTACGACATGAATGTCGGCGAGCGCGGCACCAACCTCTCGGGCGGCCAGCGCCAGTCGGTGGCGATCGCCCGCCTGCTGCTGACCAAGCCCAAGATCGTGTTCCTCGACGAGCCGTCGGGGTCCATGGACCTGGCTTCCGAGCGGCAACTGATCAAGCAGTTGAAAATCGCGTTCGACAACAAGACGACGCTGATCATCTCGACGCACCGCTACAGTATGCTCGAGATCGTCGACCGCCTCATTGTCGTCGAACAAGGACGCATAGTCGCGGATGGGCCAAAGGAAAAAGTAATTCAGGCACTGCAGCGGCCAAATGGCTAAGGTATGCGCCTGATCGGGTGGTTATATTGAACTTGTTCAATATACTGGGGCAAGAATGTTAAGCAGGGAAGACAGGCCGCCGCTGTTCGCATCGGCCGCGGTATGGATTGTCGGCGCGCTGTTCGCCGCGTTTGTCGCTTGGGCGTCGTTCGCCGAAGTCGACGAGATCGCGCGCGGCGAAGGCAAGGTCATTCCCGCTTCCAAGACGCAGATCGTGCAGTCCAGCGAGGCTGGCGTGGTCGAGGAGATCGCCGTCAAGATCGGCCAGACCGTCAAGAAGAACGATCTCATCATCCGTCTCGACGACACGGTCAACGAGTCCAGCCTTGGCGAGCAGCAGGCCAAGGCGCGGACGCTGAAGGCGCGCATCGCCCGGCTCAAGCAGGAGCAGGAAGGCCGCATCGGCGAGCCGCTGATGTGCCCCGACGACCTGATCGACACGGCGCCCGAGATCTGTGCGAACGAACAGAAGCTCCTGGTCGCGCGGCGGCAGAACTTCGATACCAAGCTGTCGGTGCTGGAATCGCGGCTCGACCAGCGCCAGAAGGAGTTGGACGAAGCCCACGTGAACCTGCAGCGGCTGACCGAAAACCTCGCCGTCAGCGAGAAGGAGGCCACGCTGGTGACCTCCATGGTCAAGCGCAACCTGATGGCCCAGACCGAGCAGATCAGGGTCGACCGGGAGCAGACCGAGCTCAAGGGTCAGCTCAAGATCGCCGAAGAAACCATCAAGAGGACAGAGGCCGCGATCGTCGAGGCGAAACTCCAGGTCGACGAGTTCGGCCTCGAGCTGAAACAGCAGGCGCTGGATGAACTGACCCAGGCGCTGGCGGAGCTGTCGGTCGTCGACGAGACGATCCGGGGTGCCACCGACCGTGTCGCCCGCACCGACATACGCTCGCCGGTCGACGGCATCGTCAACACGCTCGACGTCAACACGCTGGGTGCCTTCGTGCAGCCGGGCGCGGTGGTCGCGGGCATCGTCCCCACATCGGAGACGCTGCTCGTGGAAGCCCGCGTCTCGCCGCGCGACGTGGCCTTCATCCGCCCGGACCAGAAGGCGCTGATCAAGATCTCCGCCTATGATTTCTCGATCTTCGGCGGACTCGAGGGCAAGGTCGAAAACATCACCGCCGACAGCCTCGTCGACCAGAACACGGGGGAGCCCTACTACCAGGTCCGGGTTTCCACCGACCGGTCGGCCCTGGAGAAAGACGGCAAGGACTACTCCATCATTCCCGGCATGATCAGCACGGTGGACATCATCACCGGCCGCAAGACGATCCTGGGCTACCTGCTCAAGCCCATCAACAAGGCGCGCGACGAGGCCCTGCGTGAGCGATAGCGCCAGCCAGCCCGTCGACCCCACCGCCGCCGGGATCCACATCTTTTCCGCGGACGATCTGGCAACGGATTTTCGCGTGGTCGTCAGGCAGGGGACCCGCCGGGGCATTCGGCTCGAGCGGCTGTTCTGGACGACGCTGAAACAAATGGCCGAGCACCATCGCCTGACCATCGGCGAGATGGTCGAGGAGATCGCCATCGCGAACGCCGACACCAGCAACCTGGCTTCGGCGATACGCGTGGCCTGTCTGCGCTGGATGGCGGACCAGAATGCCGAACTCGGCCGTATCGCCTCGCTGCGCACCATCAACGCCATTCTCGGCGCCAGCCCGGCTCCGGCCTTCGCGCTGTCTTCGGCCAAGCGGATCCTGGCGTTCAACCCCGCATTTCAGCTCCTGGTAAAACGCCAGCTGCCCGTCGGCTTCGGCGAGGACACCCAGCGCGACCTCCGGCTTTCGCTCGACCTCAACGTCGCCGACATCTTCGTCCGCCTCGACGCCAACAACGGCGTCCCGATCTCCAGCGGCTTCGTCATCGGAGCGGCCGACAGGCGCTACCGCGGCCAGCTCAACATCGTCCGGGCGCCCATCAAGGCGCCCGAACTGCTGCTTGCTTTCGTGGTGAACGCTTAACGCGCGACCTGCCCGGCTTCCCAGCCGAGAATGGCGCGTTTGCGCGTCAGGCCCCAATGATAACCGGTCAAGGCCCCGGACTTGCCGAGCGCGCGATGGCACGGCACCACGAAGGACAGGGGATTGGCGCCGACGGCTGCGCCCACCGCACGGCTCGCCTTCGGCGAGCCGATCTCGGATGCAATGGACGAATAGGTGCACGCCCGCCCCATCGGGATCTTCAGCAGCGCCTGCCAGACCCTGACCTGGAAATCGGTGCCGATCATGACCACGCGGAGCGGCTGGTCGGCGCGCCAGCGCGCGGGATCGAAGATGCGCGCGGCATAGGGAGCGGTCGCGCCCATGTCCTCCACATAGGTCGCATTCGGCCAGCGGCCCGCCATGTCGGCGAAGGCAGCCCTTTCCTCGCCGGCGTCGTTGAACGACAGCCCGGCCAGCCCGCGATCGGTGACCATGATCAGCGCCACGCCGAACGGAGAGATATGGAAGCCGTAGCGGATGGTCAGCCCAACGCCGCGGGTCTTGTAGTCGCCCGGCGACATCGCCTCATGGGTCACGAACAGATCGTGGAGCCGCCCCGGCCCCGACATGCCGAGTTCGAAAGAGGTCTCCAGGAGTGGCATGCCGTCGTCCAGAAGCCGCCGCGCATGGTCGAGCGTCACCGCCTGCAGGAACGCCTTCGGCGACAGGCCGGCCCAGCGGCTGAACAGTTTCTGGAGGCCTGTCGAGGTTTCGCCGACCTCGTCCGCCAGGTCCTCCAGCGAGGGCTGGTCACGGTAGTCGAGGCTGATCTTCTCGATCACCCGCCGCACCGTCTCGTACTCCGAACCCTCGGGCGTGATGTCCTGATGCAGCATCAATGCGGGGCTGAACTTCGTCTGAGCGTTCATGGTCGTGTCTCCTTGAACGCCAATATCGCGTGCCTTGCCCACGGTTCCCACCCGTTTCCTGCTCATGACGGCGAGACTAGCCCGCCTTTGCGGTCGCCAAGGCGCGCGAGAAGGCTGTCGCGAAGCTCTCCCGGTCGTCGGCGTTGAGGAAGCTCCCGATCGAAACGGCCTTCTCGCGCGATACGACGGCCATGCCGGTTATGCCGATCTCGGCGTGGCGGGAGACGGCGAACCGCGCCCAGAAGGGATTGAAGTGATGCTGTTCCGACCGGCCCGACGGTGCGGTCTTGCGGATGTCGAGGCTGGTGCGCGACATGCTCACCTCCTCGCGGGCCCTGGCGGCGCGGTAGTTGAGGCGGAACGCGATGTAGACGCCGAGCACGTCGAGCCCAAAGAAGCCGAACACCGGCCAGGCTCCATGCGTCAGGAAGATGATCCCCGTCACCACCCAGCCGAACAGCAGCGCGGCCATCAGGATCGTGAAACCCAGCCGTCCGAGCGACCTGTGCGGAAGCAGCAACGCCTTGAAGAACGGCTCGTCGGCGGTGAATGTGGCGTTTGTGTCGCTCATGCCGGTTGATTATAGAGGGGCCATGAAAAACCCCAAGCTCAAAGATGCCCGGCCAGCTTCGAAGGCCGGCAACGGATCGGCGAGAACCAAGCGCGGCACCCCGCGCCGGCGGTCGCTGTACTCGGCCGAGGAGGTGCGCGAGATCTTCCGCCGCTTTTCGGTCCAGAGGCCCGAGCCGAAGGGCGAACTCGAACACGTCAACGCCTTTACGCTGCTGGTCGCCGTAGCTCTTTCGGCACAGGCGACCGACGCGGGCGTTAACAAGGCGACCCGGGCGCTGTTTGCGGTCGCCGACACGCCCGAGAAGATGCTGGCGCTGAGCGAGGAACGGCTCGGCGACTACATCCGGACGATCGGGCTCTGGCGCAACAAGGCCAAGAACGTCATCGCCCTGTCCGAAGCCCTGATCCGAGACCACGGCGGCGAGGTGCCGGACGACCTCGACTTTCTCGTCAAACTCCCAGGGGTTGGGCGGAAGACGGCCAACGTGGTGCTCAACATGGCCTTCGGCCACCACACCATGGCGGTCGACACGCACATCCTAAGGATCGGCAACAGGATCGGGCTTGCACCCGGAAAGACCCCGGACCAGGTCGAGCAAACTCTGGTGAAGATCATCCCCGACGAGTTCATGCGGCATGCGCATCACTGGCTGATCCTGCACGGCCGCTATGTCTGCAAGGCGCGCAAGCCGGACTGCTGGCGCTGCGTCATCGCCGACATCTGCAAGTCGCCGGAGAAATCCACCGACGTGCCCGCGCCGCTCGTGCCACACGATGATGTCGATCCGATCGAGGTCGTCCAGGCGGAAGTGGCCAGTACATGACACCATGCTCGGCGTCGTTGTCAGTTGTCTCGGGCGGCGCCGTTGACTGGCATCGCCGCCAACGGCAGATTCCACGGATGCCTCTTACGCGCGATCTCAACCCCATGCCCGACTGGGTCCGCGAGGCTCTCGCTTCGCGAGGCCTGCTCGATGCCTATGGCGCGCGCCCCGCCTACCAGCGCAACGACTATCTCGGCTGGATCGGGCGTGCCAGACGCGAGGACACGCGCCGCAAGCGGCTCGCGCAGATGCTGGATGAACTCGAGCGCGGCGGCGTCTACATGCGCATGATCTGGAACGGCTGATCCCGACTGGAGGAAAGACAATCCGTCATCTGGCCCGCTGCGCGGCATGAGGCGCATGATAGGCACTGCCGATTCCCAAGGAGCCTGCCGCATGACCACCTTCAACCTTGCCGACATCCCGGTCATCGAGACCGAGCGCACGATCCTGCGGCCGCACCGCCTCGCCGACTTCGACGCCTACGCCGAAATGTGGGCCGACCCGGTCGTCACGCGTTTCATCGGCCAGCGCACGCGCGAGGAAAGCTGGCAGCGCTTCCTGCGCCACGGCGGCATGTGGTCTATGATCGGCTTCGGCTTCTGGGCCGTGGAAGAGAAAGCATCGGGCCGCTTCATCGGCGAAGGCGGCTTTCACGATGTCAAGCGTGAGATCGTGCCCTCGATCGAAGGCATTCCGGAGGCTGGATGGGCGCTCGTCGCCGACGCCCACGGGCGCGGGTTGGCGAGCGAGATCGTGGGAGCTTTCGTCGCCTGGGCCGACCAGCGTTTCGACGGCCGCACTGTCTGCATCATCGACCCGCGCAACGTCGCTTCGCTCAGGGTCGCCGAAAAGCATGGCTATGGCGAGATCGACCGCACCACATACCACGGTGAGCCGACAATCCTGCTCGAACGAAGTGGCCGCGCCAAGTAGAGCGCAAAGGCGGGCGGCGGGCATTCTGACGAATGCAGTTCCGCCGCTCTACCTGTTTTTGTTAGGCCATTTGTGCGACGCCAGACGATTCCGTCTGGCTGCAAATGCTCTAGTTGCCGGCCGCCGTGGACTGAACAGGCCTTGCGCCACCAATCCGCTCCCAGCGGCTGCCGTTGCCCTGTGCCTGCCGGGCAAAATAGCTGTAGGGCGTCTTCGACCAGTCGCGCACCGAGCCATTGAGGTTGTCGAGGATGAGGTCGCCCTCACTGGTGCGCACCGTCAGCACGGTGTGGCCGGCGCCGCGATAGCGCGCAACCGTGAGCAGGAGAGCCGATGCCGGCCAGCCGCGCCTGATCAACTCGCGCTTCTTGAGGATGGCGAAGTCCTCGCAGTCGCCGTAGGCGGTGGGCACCCGCCAGTCGTCCTCCTTGCCGACATTGGCCATGTCGCTGCGCTCGGCGATGCGGGCGTTCACGGCCCGGTTCACCTGCTGGAGCTCGGTATTCAGTTGCGGCTGCAGCGCCACCACCTTCCGGCCGCCGGAGGTGCTGCAGAGGCGCGGCTCGCGGCTGCAGAACGAAGAGAAGGCGGGTGGCGCAAAGGCGGGCCCCTTCGTCTCCATGGTCGTGCCGGCATGGGCGGAGAATGAGAGGGGAACGGACAGGAAAAGGGCAATCAGCGCGATTGGGCGGATCACGGCGACACTCCCCGTTTGGGTGAATTGAAGGGTAAAGAATTGCACTTAATGAGCGCTTGCTAAAACGTGGAATCGCCCAAAAGTAGGCGGCAAGGTTAACGAATTGTTGCACTCGTTAACTTCCATTGACACGCTCGCGTCCCGTCTCCGCGCCAAGCCGCCGCATGGGCGGGAAAGAGCAGCCCTCAAGGTTGCGCAGCCGTCCCTGATCTGGATAAGCATGCAGGACGCCGGAATTGCGGGCGCCCACAGGAGACTGTCGTGATCACCGTTGTCGGATCCATCAACCTCGATCTCATCGCCACCGTCAATCGCCTGCCCGCTCCGGGAGAAACGGTGCCGGGCGGCGACTTCAAGTCCGCACCCGGCGGCAAGGGCGCCAACCAGGCGCTGGCGGCTGCCCGCGCGGGAGCCAAGGTCCGGATGGTGGGCGCGGTCGGCAGGGATGCCTTCGCCGGAGAGGCGATTGCCTATCTCAAGGAGGGCGGGGTCGAGCTTTCAGGGGTCGCCGAGATGCACGCGGCGACGGGCATCGCCCTGATCCTGGTGGGCGCGGACGGGGAAAACATGATCGCGGTGGTGCCCGGCGCCAACGGAACGGTCGTACCCGGCGATCTCACCAAGGCACAGTTCCAGAAGGGCGATGTCGTGCTGTTGCAACACGAGATCCCGCTGTCGACGGTGGATGCCGCGCTTGCCGCCGCGCGCAAGGCGGGTGCCGTGACCATGCTCAATACGGCTCCGTTCCGCGCCGAGGCGGCAAGCTTCGTCGGCAAGGCCGACTATGTCGTCGCCAACGAGACCGAGTTCGACCTCTACGCCGAGGCGCTTTCGCTGCCCGCCGGCGAGCGTCCGGAGCGCATGCGCGAATTCGCCCGCCGCACCGGCGCCACGATGATCGTCACCCTGGGCGGCGAAGGGGTGCTCGCCGCAAAAGGCGACGAACTCATCCGCGCCGACGCCCTCAAGATCACGCCGGTCGACACCGTAGGCGCAGGCGACACGTTCTGCGGCTACCTCGCCGCCGGCCTGTCATCAGGCCTGGCGCTCGCAGACGCGCTCAAGCGGGCGGCCGCGGCCGGCTCGCTGGCCTGCCTCAAGCCGGGCGCGCAGCCGTCCATCCCCCTCGCCGACGAGGTGGATGCTGCCCTCAAGGGCTGAGCCGCCAGGGGGCATTCCCCTTCTGGACTTCGGGGAAATGGGCGTGCTTAGCTGACTGACGACCATGGAGGAGTGGTGGGATGTCGCTTGAGCTTTACGTCGCCTATGTCGTCGCCTGCATCGTCATCGTTCTCGTGCCCGGCCCGACCGTCACGCTGATCATCGCCTCCAGCATGCGTCATGGTACGCGCGCGGGGTTGGCCAACGTTGCCGGAACGCAGCTTGGCGTCGCCGTCATGATCGCCACTGTCGGCATCGGCCTCAATTCGCTGATCGAGACGATGGGCCATTGGTTCGAATGGGTCCGGCTTCTCGGCGCTGCCTACCTCATCTGGCTCGGCATCCAGATGTTCCGCTCCAGCGGCAAACTCGCGGCCGACGGTTCGCCCAGGCGGCCGCGCGGCGGCTTCTTCCTGCAGGGCTTCCTCGTCGCCGTCAGCAACCCCAAGACGCTGGTGTTCTTCGGCGCCTTCATCCCCCAGTTCATCGACCCGCAGGGCGACTACGCGCTGCAGATCGTCGTGATGGGTGTCACAGCGATGGTCTTCGCCGCGCTTTCAGACTCGACATATGCCGTGGTTGCGGGCCGCGCCGGCAGGTTGCTTTCGGCAAGCCGCGTGAAGCTGATGTCGCGCGTCAGCGGAACGTTCCTGATCGGTGGCGGCGTCTGGCTGGCGTTCGCGCGCACACGATAGCGCAAGACTGAGAAGGGCGGCTCGCGCCGCCCTTCTCCTTCAAGTTTTTCAGAGCCGGCCGAGCCGCTCGACCAGCAGTTCGAAGAAGCCGTCGTGATCGATGTCGCGCATAACGGCTGCGTTCTTCGGCCGGTTGCTGACGCCCCACCAGTCGACGACCGTCATGCCCATGGTGAGTTCCGAGGCGATCTCCACCGTCACGTTGCAGAAGCGGCCCTGGAACAGGGAGGGCTTGAGAAGGTAAGCGATGACGCACGGATCATGCAGCGGGCCACCGTCGGTGCCGTACTTCCCCTCGTCGTAGCGCTCGAAGAATTCGAGCATCTGCGTCGTGGCGAGGCCGACCTTGGTGCCGAGCTTGCGGAAGGCGTCGATGCGCTTGGTCGTGGTCAGCGCCTTGTGCGTGACGTCGAGGGGCATCATCACGATCGGCACGCCCGAGCGAAGAACCACGTCGGCTGCGTGCGGGTCGACATAGATGTTGAACTCGGCCGAGGGCGTGACGTTGCCGCCCTCGAAGAAGCCACCGCCCATCAGCACGATTTCCTTGATGCGGGGGGCGATCCTGGGCTCGCGGATCATGGCGAGCGCGATGTTGGTGAGCGGCCCGAGCGGACACAGCGTGATCGTGCCGGCCTCCTCGCGCATCAGCGTCTCGACCAGGTAGTCGACGGCATGCTGCTCCTGCAGCTTCATCGTCGGCTCCGGCAGTTCGGGCCCGTTGAGGCCGGTCTTGCCATGCACCTCTTCGGCGGTGACCAGTTCGCGGACCAGCGGGCGGATGGCACCGGCATAGACCTTGATATCCGGACGGCCGGCCAGTTCGCAGATCTTGCGGGCATTCTTTTCGGTCAACTTCAGCGGAACGTTCCCGGCAACGGCAGTAATACCGAGAATTTCGAGCTCTGGGCTTCCGAGCGCCAGCAGTATGGCGACGGCATCGTCCTGACCGGGGTCGGTGTCGATGATGATCTTGCGCGGTTCGGGCATTTTCTTTCCTTGTTGGGCAGTTTTATGCAGTCTTGAAGTTGCCAAAGCGGCGGACCATATCAGCAACATACGGAAAAATGCCATCCGGGTTTTTCCGCATTATGTCGCTCTCGGAGGACAAGCTGTAACATGAGCCGCATGACGCCCTTCTCGAGCCCGCTGCTGCTGGGCTTCGACACGATGGAAAAGACGCTGGAGCGCCTTGCCAAGTCGGGCGACAGTTATCCGCCCTACAATATCGAGCGCATCCGGGGCACCGGCGAAGGCGGCGAGAGACTGCGCATAACGCTGGCAGTGGCCGGTTTCGCGGAAAGCGACCTCGATGTCACCATCGAGGAGAACCAGCTCATCGTGCGCGGCCGCCAGAGCGACGACCGCGAGCGTGAGTTCCTGCACCGCGGCATCGCTTCGAGGCAGTTCCAGCGCTGCTTCGTGCTGGCGGACGGAATGCGGGTGATCGCGGCCGAGCTGAAGAACGGTCTGCTGGCGATCGACCTGGACCGACCGGAAGCCGAACGACTGGTACGGAAAATAAACATATCGGTAGCAGACTAAGAGTTGCCGAAGCTCTGATGCAGGGCGGCCATGATGGCGCCCTGGCTAGAAGGAGGCTGAAAATGCCTAGTGCCGTCCACAAGAACATCATCACCGCGGGCGAACTCGCCCATCTCGGCGAAGGTTCCGTCGCCTATCTCAGGAAGGTAAGCAGCGACGACCTGCGCGGCCGCTTCCCCGGCATGGCCGAAATAGCGCCTGGCCTGGAGCTGTGGGCGCTGTTTGCCGCGACCGGCGAGCCGATCCTGTTGTCGGACGCCCGCGACCGCGCCCTTGCCGGCGCGATGGAAAACGATCTGACCACCGTCGCCATCCACTGACCTCAACGGTCACGCGACGGAAAAGGGCCGCGGATAGCGGCCCCTCCCGGCTATTTTCCGAAAAATCAGGATCAGGCGGCGTGCGACGCCGGCGTCTGCGACAGCAGCGCGTGGATCGCGGCCGAGTCGCGCGTGCCGCGGATCTTCGCCACGGTGTCGGCGTCCCGCAGCACGCGGGCGATGCGCGACAGCGCCTTCAGGTGATCGGCGCCGGCGCCTTCGGGCGCCAGCAACAGGAAGACGAGATCGACCGGCTGGTCGTCCAGTGCCTCAAAATCGACCGGGGTCTCCAGCCGCGCGAACACGCCGGTGATGCGCTTCACGCCTGCGAGCTTTCCGTGCGGAATGGCAATTCCGTTGCCGACGCCCGTCGACCCCAGCCTTTCGCGCTGGAGGATGGTGTCGAACACCTCCCGCTCGGGGATGCCGGTAATCGCTGCGGCCCGTTCGGCGAGAAGTTGAAGCAGTTGCTTCTTCGAGTTCGCCTTCAAGGCCGGCATGATCGCCGGTACCTCGATCAGATCACTCAGATCCATTATGAAATATCCTTTGCTCTGCACGCCGCCGCATTGCCCCAATGTCCCCGCATGCGGACGGCGGCGATTATCCCTGGGCGACCTTTGCGGTCGAGGGATCTATCCAGCCGATGTTTCCATCCGGCCGGCGGTAGACGATGTTGACGTGCTCGTTGCGAGCATTGCGGAACACGACGACTGGCGTGTCCTTGGTGTCGAGTTCAATGACAGCGGAAGCCACCGACATGGTCTTCAGGACCACGGTCGATTCCGCCACGATGGCCGGCGAGAAGTCGCTGGGCACTTCCTCGTCGTCGTCGGCGAGCGCCGCCACCACCGAATAGGTGACGTCGGTCAGCGCGCCATTGCCGCTGCCCGAGGCATGAGACTTCAGGCGGCGCTTGTAGCGCCGCAAGCGGGTTTCGAGCTTGTCGGCCGCCGCGTCGAACGCGGCAGTCGGTTCCTGGGCGTCCCCGGTCGCCTGCAATGACATCCCGGAATCGAGCCTCACCATGCAGTCGGCGGTGTAGCGCGAACCGGATTTCATCACATTTACGTGTCCGGAGAAGCCGCGATCGAAATACTTACCGATCGCTTCGCCGATACGGTCCTGGATGCGTGTGCGAAACGCATCGCCGATGTCCATGTGTTTTCCCGAAATGCGCAGGCTCATCTGAAAACTGACCTTTTCTGTTCAGACTTCAAACTGTTCCGAGTTTATACCCGTGGTCGGTGCAAACAAGCGTTGGCTCGCATGCCGCACCGTTTTTAAGTCCGAACTCCCGGCATTCGCCAACTGCCAAGCGCGACCCCGCCCGCCGCCCTGCTTGGGCGTGGACGTGCCGCATCCTTCGCTGGCGGGACCGGCCCCGCCTCATGCGGGCGGGCTTCTAGACACTTCATTAAGGAATGTCAAATCAACGCCCGCTTCCGCTCGGGAAGGTTCAGCTCCCGGCGCTCGCCAGTGCCCGCTTCTCCCGTCGCCGCTGCACCGAAGAGGCGATGTTCATGCCCTCGCGGTACTTGGCGACGGTGCGCCTGGCTATGTCGACCCCGCTCTTGCGCAGGATGTCGACGATGGCGTCGTCGGAAAGGACGTCGGCGGGTTCTTCTTCCTCGATCAGCTGGCGGATTCGGTCGCGCACGGCTTCCGAAGAGTGGGCATCGCCGCCGCCGGAGGCAGCGATTGCCGCGGTGAAGAAGTAGCGCAGCTCGAACACGCCCCGGGGCGTCAACATGAACTTGTTGGCGGTTACGCGGCTGACGGTCGATTCATGCATGCCGATCGCGTCGGCCACCGTGCGCAGGTTCAGCGGGCGCAGATGGCGCACGCCATGGACCAGGAACGCGTCCTGCTGGCGGACGATCTCTGTGGCGACCTTGAGGATGGTCTTGGCGCGCTGGTCGAGGCTGCGGGTCAGCCAGTTCGCATTCTGCAGGCACTCGGCGAGAAAGCTGCGCTCGCCCTGGTCCTTGGTCCGCGCCGTCACCTGCGCGAAATAGACCTGGTCGACCAGCACGCGCGGCAGTGTCTCCGGGTTGAGCTCCACGGCCCAGCTTCCGTCGGCCGCCTGCCGCACCTCGACATCCGGCACGATCGTGTCCGCGCCACCACCGGCGAAGGCGCCGCCGGGGCGCGGGTCCAGCGCCCGGATCTCGCCGAGCATGGCGAGCAGGTCCTCCTCGTCCACGCCACAGATGCGCTTGAGGCTCTGGAAATCGCGCCTCGCCAGAAGCTCGAGGTGGTCGACCAGCGCGGCCATGGCCGGGTCCAGCCGGTCGCGACGGGCAAGTTGGATGCGCAGGCACTCGGCAAGGTCGCGGGCGAATATCCCGGCCGGATCGAGCCCCTGGCAACCGGCCAGGACTTTGAGGACGAGCGCCTCGTCGACACCAAGACGCGTGGCGATCTCGGTGGGCTCTCCGCGGAAGTAGCCGATCTCGTCGAGCCAATCGGCAAGCTCCGCCGCAACCAGGCGCTCGATGGGGTCGGAGAAGGCAAAGGCGATCTGCTCGCCGACATGATCGCGCAAGGTGACGGCCGCCGCCGCCATGTCTTCCATGTCGTAGGCTTCCGCGGCCCCGCCCGCGCCCGAAGTCGCCGACTTCCATTGCATGGCGAGGTCTGGCCCGACGCGCTCCACCGCGCCCGGATCGTCGGGAAAGAGGTTCTCGAGGGAAGTGTCCAGCTTCTCGGAGATCGCTTGGGAACTCCACCCCGCCTCGCCCTCGAACCAGTCGTCGTTCGACTGCGGCACTGCCTCGCCGGGCGTCTCGATCTTGGGGAACTGTTCGGTGGCGACATCGTCGGGCACTTCGGCGCGCTCGAGCAGCGGATTGCGCTCGATCTCATCGTCGATGAAGCGTTCCAGCTCGGCATGGGTGAACTGAAGCAGCCGGATCGATTGCATCAGTTGCGGGGTCATGACCAGCGACTGCGACTGCCGAAGCTGCAATTTCGCCGACAGCGCCATCCTGAATTCTCTACCCCGCCCTTAGACAAGCGGCCGCGAACCCACGCGGCCATCCGGCGGATTCAAACTGGCCCGGCTTTTGCTTGTCAAGCAGATTGGGCGTTCGACGACGGAAGCCCCTAAATCGGGGCATTCGTGGTCGAAGGCATGGCCACCGCCCGGGCACGAACATGCCCGGCGACCGGCCGCTGTCAGAGCGTGAAGCCCTCGCCGAGATAGAGGCGGCGCACGTCGGGATTGGCGACGACTTCATCGGCGCGGCCGTGCGTCAGCACCTCGCCCGCATGGATGATGTAGGCGCGATCGATGAGACCGAGCGTCTCGCGAACGTTGTGATCGGTAATGAGCACGCCGATGCCGCGCTGGGTCAGATGCCTGACCAATTGCTGGATGTCGGCGACCGCGATCGGATCGATGCCCGCGAAGGGTTCGTCGAGCAGCATGTAGTTCGGGCGGCTCGCCAGTGCCCGGGCGATTTCCAGTCGGCGCCGCTCGCCGCCGGACAGTGCAATGGACGGCGATTTGCGCAGGTGGCTGATGTGGAATTCATCAAGCAGCGAATCGAGCGTCTTCTCGCGTTCCTTGCGGCTCTTCTCGACGACCTCGAGGATGGCTCGGATGTTGTTTTCCACGGTCAGGCCCCGGAAGATCGAGGCCTCCTGCGGCAGATAGCCGATACCGAGCCGCGCACGACGGTACATGGGCATGGCCGTGACATCGTAGCCGTCGATCTCGATGGTGCCGTGATCGACAGGGACGAGCCCGGTGACCATGTAGAAGCACGTCGTCTTGCCAGCGCCGTTGGGGCCGAGCAGGCCGACCGCCTCGCCTGCGCGAACGCCAAGCGTCACGCCGCTGACCACCTGCCTGCCCTTGTAGCTCTTGGTCAGGCCCTTGGCGATCAGCGTGCCCTTGAACTTGCCGTTCTTGGCACCGGTCGCGACAGCGGGCGCAGCCGGAGTACGAGCCGAATTGGGCTTCAGCCGCGACAGCAACGAGGATGCGTCGACCATTATCTCTTCTGCGAACCCGGCGTGATCGACATCATGACGCGGCCGTTGTTGTTGGCGCCCTTGCTGCAGCCGTCGACCTGGGCGAGCCCGGTCTTCATCTGCACCGTGAGCTTGCAGCCGACGAGCACATTGTCGCCCTCGGAGAGCACCACCTCGTTGCCCGAAAGCACGAGCACTTCGGTCTTCATGTCGAAGGTGCCGCGGTCGCCGGTCGCGACCTGCTTGTCGGACTTGACGTAGACCTTGTCGTCGACCTCGAGCCGGTCGATGTTGGCCGAACCCGTGGCGGCCGAGCCGCCCTGGTCCTTCAAGTAATAGACGATCATCTTGCCCGACTTCATCACGGTCGGGCCCTGGGTGACGCTGACGTTGCCGGTGAAGATCGCCAGGTTTTCCGCTTCGCGGACCTCGAGCTTGTCGCTCTCGATCTGGATCGGCTGGTCACCCGAGAGCTTCAGCCCCGAAAGCCTGCTCTGGCTATCCTGGGCAAAGGCACCTGTAGCGCCCAGCGCCAGGCCCAAGCCCGCAAGCACGGCCATTGGCCGCCATGAATCAATTCGCCACACTCCCGCCTCCGCTGCCATCCTGCGCCGCCCTCAGCTTCGCGGGATCTATGTCCACGCGCACCCGGTTTTCGAAGACGACGACCTTGCCGTTCTCGAGCATCGTCATCGAATCCGACGTGATCCTCGAACCGTCAAGAGTTATCTCAACCGGGTCGCTCGTCTTCATCTGGCCGCTGCCCATGTCCAGATACGCTGATTTGAGCCGGGCGACCATCCCGTCACTGGTGGCTACCGTCACCTTTTCGGTCAGGTTGAGCGTATTTCCCTGCCTGTCGTAGACACCGCGGGCCGCATCGACCTTGGCGACGCTCTCGGCGGTGATCGGCAGGTTGGCGTCGATGCCCAAGAGTTCCACAACGCCCTGGTTGGCCGGATCCTGCACTGCCTTCTCGGCCGTCATCGAATAGGGAAGGTTGTCGCGGGTGAAGCCGCTCAACTGCGGCTTGGCCATGACCAGCTTGCCCTCGGAAAAGGCGGCGCCCTCGGCCGAGACCTTCAGCGACGGCGGTGCGGCGAGATACGTATAACCACCGAAGAGGGCAGCCAGCGCGATGGCGGAAAGCGGCAGGGCGCGCTTGAGAAAGCGGACGCGCCGGGAATGCCGCGCAGCGCGGTCGAATGCATCGGCCCGCGAAGTCGCCTGCGCGATTGCGGTCCTAGCAGGCGCGCCGCTTCCGCCGCCGCTCGTATCGATTGGTCGCGCCAACGCCAAAACCCTTCTTCGAACTGCCGTGCCCTTTGGTCCGGCACCGTCAAGCGGATGAAAGCCACGAAAATATGACCATACGGTCAAGGAATGCCATGGCCGAGCACGCGCCCCGCGCGCCGCCGGCCGAGATGCAACCGCGAATATGGCTATTTAGCTTAGAATTCCAAGTTCCCGCAACGGCATCTGCGTCAGGAAAGCAGTGGTCCTCGTCCAAACCATGCTTTAAAAGCGCAGGCTTGCACTGAATGCGAGGCAAGCCATGAGCACCAGAGCCGACGATCTCATCGACCGCCGCCGCCTGCGGCGCAAGCTGACCTTCTGGCGTATTGCGGCCTTCGTCATCGCCGGACTGGCCATTGTCGGCCTGTCGACATGGCTTGCGGGGGAGCGTCTGCCAGGGGTCACGGCCGACCACATCGCCAAGGTCAGGATCGAGGGCACCATCACCGAGGACGAGGACCTGCTCGATAGGCTCGAGAAGATGCGCAAGTCCTCGTCGGTGAAGGGTGTCATCCTTTCCATCGATTCGCCGGGCGGCACCACTGCGGGCGGCGAAGCGATCTTCGACGCCGTGCGCAAACTCGCGGCCGAAAAGCCCGTGGTCGCCCAGGTCGGAACGCTGGCGGCATCGGCCGGCTACATGATCGCCTCGGGTGCCGACCATATCGTGGCGCGCAAGTCCTCGATCGTCGGCTCGATCGGCGTTCTGGTGCAGTTTCCCGACCTGACCGGGATGATGGACAAGCTCGGCATCAAGCTCGAGGAGATCAAGTCGTCGCCGCTCAAGGCAGAGCCGTCGCCGTTCAACCCGACGACTGAACCGGAACGCGCGATGATGCGCAACATGGTCCTCGACAGCTACGACTGGTTCGTCGGCATCGTCGCCGATCGTCGCGCCATGTCGAAGGCGGAAGCAACGACCCTTGCCGACGGCTCGGTCTTCACCGGCAGGCAGGCCCTTGAAAAGAAGTTGATCGACGAGGTCGGTGGCGAGGATCGTGCCATTGCCTGGCTCGGAACCAAGGGCGTGAACGCCAAGCTCGACGTGGTTGAGTGGAAGCGCACGCAGCGGGGCAGCTTCTTCCTGCCGAACTCGCTGGCGAAGGCTGTCGGCCGCGCGCTGGGCTTTGGCGACTTCTCGAGCGAACTTTTGAAGGAAATGGGCGCCGACCGCTTGTTCCTTGACGGTATGCTGTCGCTCTGGCACCCTGAAAAAGCCGCCTTAGGCGACTGAAAAACAAACAAAATCATCACTATTTCGACGGGGACCGCGCACATGATCAAGTCTGAACTGGTGCAAATAATCGCCACCCGCAACCCGCATCTTTTCCTGCGGGACGTGGAGAACATAGTCAGCGCCATATTCGACGAGATCACCGACGCCCTGGCCGAAGGAAACCGCGTCGAACTGCGCGGATTCGGCGCGTTTTCCGTCAAGAACCGCCCTGCCCGCACCGGCCGCAACCCGCGAACCGGCGAGTCGGTCGAGGTCGAGGAGAAGTGGGTGCCCTTCTTCAAGACCGGCAAGGAACTCCGCGAGCGGCTCAACTCCGCAAAGTAACCTATCTGGCGGGCGGCGGGGCCTCAAACAGGAATCTAAATGTTCAACCGCTTCATGCTCATCGTGGTCTTCGTGCCGCTGGCGATCGTGCTGATCGCGCTCGCGGTAGCCAACCGCGCTCCGACCCCCTTCACGCTCGACCCGTTCAACCCGGGCAATCCCGGGCTGACCGTCCAGGTGCCGCTGTTCGTGCTGCTTTTCCTGGCGCTCGGGCTCGGGGTGGTCCTCGGCAGCGCGGTGACCTGGCTCAAGCAGGGCCGCTACCGCAAGATCGCCCGCCAGCGCGGCCTCGAAGCCGAGAGCCTGCGCCAGGCCGCAGCGCAGCGGCCGCCGGCGGCGGCGCAAGGGCCAGCCCTGCCGCGCCCCAACTGAACCCCGGCGCCGCAGCAAGTCTTTCAGGGAGGATTTCATGCTGCAGTTTTCGGCCGGCGACATCGACCGGGCGCTGACCTTTCCAGGCCTGGTCGAGACACTTCGCGCGGCTTTCCGTGAAGGCGCCGTCCAGCCGGTGCGGCACCACCATACGGTCGAAAGGGCGCAAGGCACCGATTCGACACTGCTGCTGATGCCGGCCTGGACCGACTTCCAGGCGCCGGCCGCCGCTGCCGAAGGCCATATCGGTGTCAAGATCGTCACCGTCTCGCCCGACAACAACGACATCGCCAAGCCGGCGGTTGTCGGCATCTACCTGCTGCTCGACGGGGTCACTGGCGAGCCGCAGGCGCTGATGGACGGACCGCGCCTGACGCAGTGGCGCACAGCCTGCGCCTCGGCGCTCGCCGCCACCTACCTCGCCCGCGAGGACGCCTCGAAGCTCCTGGTGATCGGCGCCGGCGCGCAGTGCCAGTTCCTGGCTCGCGCCCATGCGGCCGTGCGTCCGATCAAGCAGATCCGCATCTGGAACCGGACGCAGGCCAACGCCGAAACCCTGGCCACATCGCTGCGCAACGAAGGCTTCGACGCCACGGCCGTCTCCGACCTCGACGCCGAGCTCGGCTGGGCCGACATCGTCAGTGCCGGCACGATCTCGACAGTGCCGCTGGTCAAGGGCGCCAGGCTCAAGCCCGGCACCCATATCGATCTCGTCGGCGGCTTCACGCCCGGCATGCGCGAGGCCGATGACGACGCCATCTCGACCGCGCGCGTCTATGTCGACACCCGCGCCGGCGCCACCAAGGAAGCCGGCGACATCGTCCAACCGATCGCGTCGGGCGTGCTCAAAGCCGACGCCATCGTCGCCGACCTGCACGAACTTGCCCGCAGCCAGAAGGCCGGTCGCCAATCGGCGGACGAGATCACCCTGTTCAAGTCGGTGGGTGCCGCCCTCGAGGACCTCGCCGCCGGCATCGCCGTCTACAAGTCGCTCAAGCCGAGAGCCTAAGCCCCACTTCCGTGACGTTCGCCTCCATGGCTTCCGCGATGAGGCGGAAGTCGCGTTCGCTGAGCGGGCAGAGCCCGAAGCGCAGCTGGTAGCCCCAGTTGGGCGTGGCGGTGAAATCGAGCTGGCCGAGCAGCATCGCGACCGGCGTCTCATGAGACGCCGCCCAATCGACATCGCGCCGGAACGGCTGGAAGTTGCCGCCCATGTCGAAGCGGTAGGGCTCGCCTGCCCGCACCCGGCCGATGGCGGTGAAGGATTTCAGCCCATCCTTGCCGCCCATGGTGGTCGACGGCGAGTAATAGACGACGCCGTCGCCAGCGCCGATCCGGCTGAGCGGGCTTGCCTTGCCATGGCAGACCTGCATGAAGCCCTTTGACCGCCCGATGCGGACATGCTCGGCCGAGGCGACGCCCAGCCAGTTGCCCGTGCCCACGACCGTGCTCATGGCTACACCGCCGCTTCGTCGAGGCAGTAGACGCGCAGGCGGTGATTGTCGGGGTCGAGGGCAACGAAGGTGCGGCCGAAATCCATGTCGGTGGGCGCCTGCAGGATGTTGAGCCCGCGCCCGGCCCAGTCGGCATGGGTGGCGTCGACCGCCGCGGGCGTTTCCACCGCAAGCACCATCTCGGCTCCCCCACCCGCCGCGGACGCGGCCGGCTTGGCGGTGTGGCGCGACCACAGGCCGAGCTTGAAGCCATTGTCGAGCACGAACATGACGAATGTCGGTGACGTCTCCACCGGCTCGCGGCCGAGCAGTCTGGCGTAGAAGGCCCCGCTGGCTTCCGGCTGGTCGACATAGAGGATGGTGAAGTTGGGGCTGCGCATCTTTGTTCTCCTTGTTGGATGCGGAGAACCCTAGCCGGCACCACTGTCAGATTCTGGCAGTGGCGTTCAACGCTTCCTTGTGGTGTCGAGCGTCGCCCGCCATTCCTTCAGCATGACGGCGCGGCGGCGGGGATAGCGCGTGTCGGTAGCGGCGAGTTCCGAAATGCGATCGGCGCGAAAATGCCTGAAATCCTCACGCATCTCGCACCACGCCACCATCACCCGAACCTTGTCGAAGAAGCCGAGCGCAAAGGGCCAGACGATGCGTCGTGAGCCGGCGCCCGCAGCGTCCTGATAGGTCAACTCCAGCTTGCGCTCGGCGCGGATCGCCTTGCGGATGATGCCGAGGTCGGCGCTTTCAGGCGTCGCCTCGGCGCTCGGGCCAACCAGCAGGGCGTTGGCATCGAGCTCCTCGCGCAAATCGTCGGGCAGGACAGCGGCGATCTTGGCAAGCGCGTCGGCCGCCGCTGCCGACAGCCTGGTGTCGGGCTGCTTCGCCACCCAGCGCGAACCGAGCACGATCGCTTCGATCTCCTCGTCGGTGAACATCAGCGGCGGCAGCATGAAGCCGGGCTTCAGCACGTAACCCAGCCCCGGCTCACCCTCGATCGGCGCGCCCTGCCCCTGCAAGGTGGCGATGTCGCGGTAGAGCGTGCGGATCGACACGTCCAGCTCGCCGGCAAGCGTCGCCCCGCTCACCGGCCGGCGGTGGCGGCGCAGGATCTGGATGAGGTCGAGCAGGCGTTCGGAGCGCGACATGATTCTCGGGGCGGCTTTGGCAAGAGGATAGGCTGGGGACGAAGGCGTCGGAAGGTGTTTGAGTTCGAGCGGTCATGCCGCACCCGGTCATACCCCCACCCCTAACCCCTCCCCACAAGGGGGAGGGGGACTTGCTGCACAGCCGTTTGTCGCCAATCGCGGAAACGGCAGGGTTGCTGATGGCGAGAGAGCATCCGGGGCTGCAAGGGAATCCCCCTCCCCCTTGTGGGGAGGGGTTAGAGGTGGGGGTATGACCGGGTGCAACGCAACCGCAAAGTCCGCCCCAGCTCAGCCCCGCGACCGCCCGTCCGGTTGCGGCGGAGTGTGGCCTGTGCCAAAAGCGGCCAACCACCCGGAGACGCCGTTCCTTGAAGCACCCGCGCGACAAACGCCGCGACAGCCGCCCGCAGCCGCCCCGCAAGGGCGGTGCTGCCCCCGCACAGATGCGCGACCGCACCGAGCGGCAGCAGGAGCGCAAGCCGGAGCAGCGCCCTGCCCCGCGGCAGGAACATCAAGCGGAACCCAGGCACCAGCCGGAGCCCAAGGCCGAGCCGCGCAAGCTCGTGCGCCGCGACGGCCCGCTCCCGGCCGAACGCCTGCCGCTGATCCTCGAGGTCGCGCCCAACGACGACTACGCATTGCTCGATTCCGGCGACGGCCAGAAGCTCGAGCAGTACGGCCCCTATCGAATCGTCCGTCCCGAAGGACAGGCGATCTGGCAGCGTGCGCTGCCGGCGAAGGAATGGGACAAGGCCGACGCCATCTTTACCGGCGACACCGACGAGGAAGGCTTGGGCCGCTGGCGCTTTCCAAAGACGCCGCTCGGCGAGACCTGGCCGATGCGTCATGACGGCCTTTCCTATCAGGGCCGCTTCACCTCGTTCCGCCATGTCGGCGTCTTCCCCGAGCAGGCGACGCACTGGGACCACATGGCCCGGCTGATCGAGGACGCCAAGCGTCCGGTCAAGGTGCTCAACCTGTTCGGCTATACCGGCCTCGCCTCGCTGGTCGCCGCCCGCGCCGGCGCCGAGGTGACCCATGTCGACGCCTCCAAGAAGGCCATCGGCTGGGCCCGCGAGAACCAGGAGATGGCCGGCCTCGCCAACAAGCCGATCCGCTGGATCTGCGAGGACGCGATGAAGTTCGTCGAGCGTGAGGAGCGCCGCGGCAGCCGCTACGACATCATCCTGTTCGATCCGCCGGCCTATGGCCGCGGCCCCAAGGGCGAGGTGTGGCAGCTGTTCGAGAGCCTGCCCGCCATGACCGACATCTGCCGCTCGATCCTGACGCCCAAGCCGCTGGCCGTGGTGCTGACCGCCTATTCGATCCGCGCCTCGTTCTTCGCCATCCACGCGCTGATGCGCGACACCTTCGCCGGAATGGGCGGTACGGTGGAATCGGGCGAGCTCGTCATCCGCGAGAAGTCGGCCGGACGGGCGCTTTCGACATCGCTTTTCTCACGCTGGGTGGCCAAATGAGCGAACACCGCACCGGAGCGCCGGGCCGCGTCAAGGAAGTGACGAGCCTCGCCAACCCGCTGGTCAAGGACATCAAGGCGCTGGCGCTGAAGAAATTCCGCGACCAGCAGAATGCCTTCCTCGCCGAAGGCCTGAAGCTGGTCATCGACGCGCTCGACCTCGGCTGGACCATCAAGACACTGATCTTCGCCAAGTCGGCGCTGGGCAACCAGGCGGTCGAGAAGGTCGCCGCGCGCACCGTTGCCGCCGGCGGCGACGTGCTCGAAGTGTCGGAAAAGGTGCTGACCGCCATTACCCGGCGCGACAACCCGCAGGCCGTCGTGGGCGTGTTCGCCCAGCGCTTCGTGCCGCTCAAGGACATTCGCCCGAAGGACGGCGACATCTGGGTGGCGCTCGACCGGGTGCGTGACCCCGGCAATCTCGGCACCGTCATCCGTACGGTCGATGCGGTCGGCGCCAAGGGCGTCATCCTCGTCGGCGACACCACCGATCCGTTCTCGCTCGAAACCGTGCGCGCCACCATGGGCTCGATCTTCGCCGTGCCCGTCGCCAAGACGCATCCGGACGCCTTCCTCGAATGGCGCAAGGGCTTTGGCGGCATCGTCGCCGGCACCCATCTCAAGGGCGCGGTCGACTACCGTTCCGTCGATTTCGGCACGCGTCCGGTGCTTTTGATGATGGGCAACGAGCAGCAGGGCCTGCCCGACAATCTGGCCAACACCTGCGACAAGCTTCTGCGCATCCCCCAGGCGGGCCGGGCCGATTCGCTCAACCTGGCGGTCGCCACCGCCGTCATGCTCTATGAGATCCGGCGCGACGCGCTCAAGCTTCAGGAGTGACTGCGTGAAATCAGCCGCATCTTACGGGATCGTCACGGTGCTCGCCGTGGCGCTCGACCAATGGATAAAGGTCCTCGTCGAGAACAATCTCGTCATGCAGGAAAAGGTCGACGTGCTGCCCTTCCTGGCGCTCTACCGCACCTACAACACGGGCATCGCCTTTTCGATGTTCTCCGACGTCGGAGACACCGGCCTGATCGTGCTGACCACCGCAGTCGTTGCCTTCGTCACCTATCTCGCGATCCGCACGGCACCCTCGCAGGTCCTGTCGCGGTTCGGATTCGCCCTGATCGTCGGCGGGGCACTGGGCAATCTCATCGACCGCACGGTCTACGGCCACGTCATCGATTACATCCTGTTCCACACGCCGGTGTGGTCCTTCGCCATATTCAACCTGGCGGACGCCTTCATCTCCGTGGGTGCCGCGCTGGTCGTTCTGGACGAATTCCTTGGATGGCGGCGCGGCCGCAGCGAAGCAGCCGCCTCGGACGATTGACGGCGCGACCATTTTTCGTGCAATTTATATGTGAACCAGTCGTTCACAGACTTCGCTTGGCATTTAACAAAAAGTTCAGGAAACTCGCAGGCCGGGTCCAAGGTCTGCCACAATCGGTTGTCATGGTGCTTGCAGCGGAATGCCGAAAGGTAAGCCGCTGAACTGTCTCTCGCCTACGCAGCGAAGACTTGCGAGGCGAAGCGACAGTGGGGGAGCTCGCCAGTTCGAGCATAGGGGCCTTAGTGGAGAGTTGCTTGTGAAACTGCCCTTTAGGTTGGGCGCTGCGAGCCAGCCGCGCCCTGCGCTGATGTTTGCCAAGCCCGAGCCGGTTTCCTGGCGCGAGAATGCACCGAACCGTGGGCTCATCATCGGCGTGCTCGCGATGACCGCACTCATGAGCGCGACCGCGGTCGGCGCCCTGTTCGTGCTTCCCAACATGGGTCAATCGGCCGCGAACTCCCTTGAGGAGACGCAGCAGGTCGCTGCGAGCGCCGAGGGCGCGATCCCGGCAAAGGACAAGATCACCACCATCGTGGCCGAACCCACCGGCCGGAAGAGCCGCGTCGCGACCACAGCCAATTCGATCCTCGTCTCGGATGCAGCTGCGGCAGAGGCGACAGACATGCCCCTGGCTGCGGATCCGCGCTGGGCCCAGGTCGTCGCCGCAGGTGCCAACAAGCCGCTCGAAGCCATTACGGCAATCCCCGGCGCCGAAAAGGTGATCGTCAAGGATCCCGGCAGTGTGGCTACGCTTTCGCTCGTCGCCGAGGAGGACAAGACGGATCCGGAGGAAACCGCAGCCGTCGATGCGATCGAAGCCGAGGTCAAGAGCACCGACCAGGGTGCCCAGCAGATCACCATCAAGCGTTCGGTTAACTTGCGCGCCAAGCCGCAGAAGGGCGGACAGGTCATGGGCGTCATCCCGGCCCGGACCAGCGTCGAGCTGGTCGCCTGCACGCAATGGTGCGAAGTCATCTACAAGGGCCAGCGCGGATACGTTTACAAGACCTACGTCCAGTAGCCGTCGGTACGACCGCTAAAATTCGAACGATCCATCCAAAGCTTCCCTAAGCACTCCCTGCTAAGACTCCGTCATGATGACGGACTCCCGTGTCAACGAAGGCAACGCAGCGGAGACTGGCGCCGGCGATAGTGCCGAAGCAGCCATGCGCAGGCGCATCCTGACACCATCGCCGCTTGCGCCCCCGCTCCCCAAGGAGCCCCCGCGCGGACTCTACTTCACCACACTCGTGGCCGTGCTCGTCCTTGCGGGCCTCGCCCACCTGACCGGGGCGCCGGGCTTCATTAGCGTCGGACTTTTTGCGGCAGGCATTTCCGGTCTCGTCCTGCTGGCGCGCAGCCTGAGCGAGCGCGAGCGGACCGCCTCGGCGATCACCGAAAGCGCTACGCACAACCGCGTCCAGATGGAGACGCTGGCCGATCGCATGTGGGAGCTGCAGGAGAGCGAAGAGCGCTTCCGCGGCCTCATCGACGCGCTCGGCGACCTCGTCGTGCACCGGGACCGGGAAGGCCGCATCGTCTACACCAACAAGGTATTCGCCGACCTCGTCGGCATGGACCCCCGCGACCTGGCCGGGCGCACGCTGTCCGAACTCGGCGTCGACATCGGCGTGGTTCCCGACGCCGCATTCTCGAATGGCGAATGCCTGAGCTCCACAGATGTCGGCATTCGGTCGCACGGGGTCGTCCGCTGGTTCTCCTGGATCGAGCAGTCGGTGCGCGACACCGACACGGATGCCGTCTCGCACCGGGCCATCGCGCGCGAGATAACCGCCCGCAAGCGCGCCGAGACCGCCCTCATCAACGCACGCGAACGCGCCGAATTTGCGAGCCAGGCGAAATCCCGCTTCCTCGCGGCGGTCAGCCACGAAATCCGGACGCCGATGAACGGCATCATGGGCATGGCCAAGCTCCTGCTCGACACCGAGCTTTCACCGGAGCAGCGCACCTATGTCGGCGCGGTCTCGACATCGGCCAGCGCGCTCCTGGCGCTGATCGAGGACCTGCTCGACTACTCCAAGATCGAGGCGGGGCGGTTCGATCCCGAGCCGCAGCCGATGTCGCCGCGCGAGATCGCCGACAATGTGGTGGAACTGCTCGCCTCCCGAGCCTTCGGCAAGGGGATCGGACTTGGCTGCCACGTGGCTCCCAACGTCCCGCAGATGATCACCGCCGATCCCGGGCGCGTCCGCCAGATACTGCTCAACCTGATCGGCAACGCCATCAAGTTCACCGACGCCGGCGGCGTCATGCTGAAGGTCGAGCGGATCGGCGAGCACGATCCCGGCCGCATCCGCTTCACGGTCACCGACACCGGCCCGGGGCTGCGTTCCGACGACACCGATCGGATATTCGAGGAGTTCGAACAGGCGGACGGTACCTCGACACGCTCGCATGGCGGGGCGGGCCTGGGGCTCGCCATCTCGAAGCGGCTGGTGACGTCAATGGGCGGCACGATCGGCGTGAACAGCACTCCGGGCGAAGGCTCGCAATTCTGGTTCGATCTTCCCGCCGTGGGCGCGACCGAGGACGCGAGCGCCAGCAACGGTGCCCTTGCGGCACATCGCGTGGTGATACTCTCACGCAACACCACCGAGGCCGCGGCGATCGCCGAAACGATCCGCGCGCAGGGCGGCCGAGCCGACATCGCCGTCACGGCGGAACAGGCGGCCAGCTTCGCCGAAGGTTGCAACGCCTTGCTGGTCGACGCCGCCATGGAGGAGAAGGACGGCCGGGTGCTTTCCAAGTTGCGGGAGCGCGGCTTTGCGGCAAGCGAGGCGGTGACGCTGATTGCACCGACCGACCGCGGCCAGCTCGGCGAGTTGCGGGCGAGCGGCTATTCGACGTTCCTGGCAAGGCCCGTTCGTGGCGATACGCTGCTGCGCGTGCTCCTGTCCAAGAACGCCGGTGTGCAGGGAGAAACCCATGCCGAGGGGGCCAGGACCGAAGCCAGATCGAGCGCCGAGCATCATCTGAATGGCCTGGCAGTGCTGATCGCAGAAGACAACGACATCAACGCCATGCTCGCCCGGGCGGCCCTGGTGAAGGCGGGGCACCGCGTCGACGTCGTCAACAACGGCAGGGCCGCTGTCGAGGCCGTCACCGGCGCATCACGCAGGCGCCGCTACGACGTCGTGTTGATGGATATGCACATGCCCGTCATGGACGGGCTGGATGCCATTTCCGCCATCCGGCGGTACGAGGAGCAAAGCGGCCTACCAGCCGTTCCGATCCTGGTCCTGTCGGCCGACAGCCAGGAAAAGACTCGCCATGCCGTGCTCGCGCATGGTGCGAGCGGCTTCGTAACCAAGCCGCTCGACCCCGATATCCTCATCGACCTTGTGGAACAGCGGGCGGCGGCATAGTGGCCATCCCACTGATTTTCCTAGCCGGCTAGGCTGTGAAGCGCAGCCAGCTAGTCTTGTCGGGGCCGGTCGATCACGATACTGTCACAATCCTGTAGCACCGACACCGTATCCCCGCGCCAGGAGGGATGGCTCGAAGGAGAATCACCCGTGCATACAGCTTTGCCGGACAGTGACGCCCAGAAAGCCAGCGGTTCAAAGGTCGCCGCTCCCGTCACGCCGCTGCTGCCGGGCACGCCGCTCGGCCGGATTGGAACGCTCGAAGTCCGCCTCGCACGCGACGAATCGGAAATCGCCGCAGCGCAGGAAGTGCGCTACCGCGTGTTCTTCGACGAACTGGGCGCGCGCAAGCAGACAGGGCAATCCGCCGACCAGCGCGACGCCGACCGATTCGACGACCTCTGCGACCATCTGCTCGTCTTCGACACGTCGATCGCCGGGCCGGACCACCGCCGGATCGTCGGCACCTATCGCCTCTTGCGACAGGAACGCGCCACCGAGGCCGGTGGCTTCTATTCTGACGACGAATTCGAGCTGAAGAAGCTGATAGCCCGCCATCCGGGCCAGCGCTTCCTCGAACTCGGCCGTTCCTGCGTGCTGCCCGAATACCGCTCGAAGCGGACCATTGAGGCGCTGTGGCAGGGCATCTGGGCCTATCTCAACCGCTACGACATCGACGTCATGACCGGCTGCGCCTCGTTCCATGGCACCGTGCCGGCGGCGCATGCAGAGGCGCTGACCTATCTCGCCCACCACTGCCGCACCAGCCCCGACTGGGACGTGCGCGCGGTGGCCAGCCGCTATTGCGCCATGGACCTGATGCCGATCGAGGCCGTCAACGCCAAGGCTGCGATCTCGGCCATGCCGCCGCTGGTGAAAGGCTACCTGCGCGTCGGCGCCAAGATCGGCGATGGCTGTGTCATCGACAACGACTTCGGCACGGTCGACGTCTTCATCGTCATGCCGGTCAAGGAGATCGGCGCCCGCTACATCAACTACTACGGCGGCGAAACCCAGCGTTTCGCGGCTTAGCGTGGCCGACGATCTCCAGCCAGCCTTCGACAAGCTGCGCAAGGCAGCCGACGGGCTGGCGGAGGTGGTCGAGGGCACGTCCTACGGCACGCCGTCGCTTCACGTCCGCAAGAAGTTCCTCTGCCGCGTCAAGGATGCCGACACGGTCGCGGTGATGTGCGCGCTCGAGGAGAAGGAGATGCTGATGGAGGCTGATCCGCAACTCTATTTCGAGACAGCTCACTACAAGGGCTGGCCGGTCGTGCTCGTGCGGATCCACGAGGCCCCACCTGACCAGTTGAAGGCGCGACTGACCCGCGCCTGGCTGATGCAGGCGCCGAAGAGCCTGCTCAAGGCGCGGCAGGCGACGGGCTAAGGGAGGACGCATGGCGACGCGGCGAACCGACACCGGCTCTCGGATCATCAAGGCCTCGCCCGAAGCTGTGTACCGAGCCCTGGTCGAAGCCGACGCGGTTGCCAGCTGGCGCCCGCCGCAGGGCATGCCGGCCGAGATCCTGGCCTTCGATCCCCGCGAAGGCGGCACCTACCGGATGGCCTTCATCTACGAAGATGCCGGTTCGCACGGCAAGTCCAGAGACAGCGCCGACGTCTTCGAGGGCCGTTTCGTCGAACTGGTGCCCGACAGGCGCGTCGTCGAGGTGGTCGAATTCGAATCGGACGACCCCGCCTTCGCTGGCGTCATGCAAATCGTGACCACACTGGAGCCGGTCGCGGGTGGCACGCAGGTCACAGTCAGTTGCGAGGACGTTCCCCCGGGGATCGGAGAGGACGACCACCAGAAGGGCATAGCCTCGTCGCTCGAAAATCTCGCCGCCTTCACCGAAGCCTGAGGCTGGCTGCCTCCAAGGGCCAATGGATCGCAAACCTCGCTTTACTTTATTTCGGTAGTTTCCTAAATAGAAAACATGGACCGAATCTACAAAGCCCTATCCGACCCGACCCGCCGCGAGATCATCCGGCTGCTGCGCCAGCACGACATGACGGCCGGGGAAATCGCCGGCAACTTCACCCTGTCCAAGCCGACGCTGACCGGCCATTTTGCCGTTCTCCGCGAGGCCGGCCTCATCCACGGCGAGAAGTCCGGCACTACGATCACTTACTCGCTGCACCTGTCGGTGCTCGAGGATGCGCTTGCCCTGCTGATGGACCAATTCCGCATCGGCCAGCCGCGTGCCCGCACAACTGCCAGTCCCAAGGTGCCGTCATGAACGCCACGCTCCCGCTCAAAGTCAGTGCCGGCGCCTTGCTGGCCATGCTCGTCGCCTCGGCCTGGGCGCTCGTAATCGTGCCTGCAGATGCGCAGGTGGCCGTGCATTTCAACATGGAGGGGCAGCCCGACCGCTTCGCCAGCCCGATGTTCGCCTTCGCCATCATGCCTCTGGGCGTGCTTTTCGCGACCGCGATCTTTGCAGTGGCACCACATTTCGAGCGTCAAAAGGCCACTCTCGGCCGATCCGGCAGCGCCTATGCCACGATCTGGATGGCCACCATCGCAATCCTTCTCGTCGCACACGCGATCATCGTCGTGAGCGCGCTGGGGGTGTCGCTGGCCATCCCGCGCGGGCTCACCGCCGTTCTCGGCCTCTTCATGATCGTCACCGGCAACGTTTCGACCCGGGTCAGGCCCAACGGCATCATAGGCGTGCGCACTCCGTGGACGCGCACCAGCGACCGCACCTGGATGAAGACGCAGCGCGTCTTTGGCTGGACCTCGGTACTCCTGGGGCTCGTGCTTGTCGCTCTCGCCATCGCCGACGCGGCACCCTCTGTCCTGGCATTCGCCACGGTCGGCGGCATCCTTACGGTCAGCCTGGGCAGCGTTGCCTATTCCTACTGGGTGGCTCGGCAGGAGAAAACTTGATGTCAGGCGTCCTCCGACTGTCGTGTTGCCTCCCTGCCAAGTGACGGCTCGGCCGCCTCGCCTTGCGTGATCAGCCGCGCGCTGCGCTGGTTGCGGGCATGGATCCACAGCCAGTTGATCGCCACGCTGAGCCGGGCGCGCGAGCCGATGAGGAAGTAGATGTGGGCCGCACCCCACAGCCACCAGGCCAATGCGCCGCGCAGCTTGAAGCGGCCGAAGTCGATCACCGCGCGCCGCTTGCCGATCTGGGCAAGGCTTCCCTGATGGCGATAATGAAAAGGCATGGGCTCGGTCTTGCCGGACAGCCGCGCCCTGATGATCGCGGCGACGTGCTTTCCCTCCTGCTTGGCGGCGGGCGCAATGCCGGGCACCGGCTTTCCGTTCGGCCCCGCCACAGTCACCGTATCGCCGATGGCGAATATCTCGGGATGGCCAGGCACAGTCAGGTCGGGCATCACCTCGAGACGCCCTGCCCTGTCGGCCGGGGCGCCCAGCCATTCGGCCGCGGGTGAGGCGCGCACGCCGGCAGCCCAGATGATCGTCCTTGTGGCCAGGCTGACGTCGCCGTAGGTGACGCTGTCAGCCGTGCAATCCGAAACCGCGCGGCCGAGTTCAACCTCGACGCCGAGCTTGCGCAGCGAACGCAAGGCATAGTCGGAGAGATCGTCGGCAAATCCTGCCAGCACGCGCGGTCCTGCCTCGATCAGCACGACCCTGGCTTGAGCGGTATCGATGTTGCGGAACTCACGCGGCAGCGTGTCACGTGCCAGCTCGGCGATGGTTCCGGCCATTTCCACCCCGGTGGGACCGGCGCCGACAATGACAAAGGTCAGCAATGCCGCCTGCCTGGCGGGATCGGTCTCGCGCTCGGCCTGCTCGAAGGCCATCAGCATGCGGCGCCTGATCGTGGTCGCATCCTCAAGGGTCTTCAGGCCAAGCGCGAACGGCTCCCACTCGTCATGGCCGAAATAGGCGTGGCGGGCACCGGTCGCCAAGACCAGCGTGTCATATGGAACCGTGGCCCCATCCTGGAGCAGGACGCGACGCCGCTCCTTGTCTATGCCGGTCACATTGGCAAGCACGGTCGTGACATCAGGCCTGTCGCGCACCAGCGAGCGGATCGGCCAGGCGATCTCCGAAGTCGCCAGCGAGGCAGTCGCCACCTGGTAAAGCAGCGGCTGGAACAGATGATGGTTGCGCCGGTCGATGAAGGTGATGTCGACTGGCGCGCCGGCCAGGTCCTTGACCACTTCCAGACCGCCGAAGCCCGCGCCGACAACCACTACCCGATGCTGCATGGATGCTTCCCTCTTGCTTTGCCGGCGCATAGCAGAGCCAGCCTCACAGAAGGATATATAGGTACGAAACTCAGGGAATGTCTTCCGGCCGACGGCCGGGACGGCTGCGGTAGGCGGGGAAGGTCCAGCCGAACTTCAGCGCGCCGCCGCGCACCATGAAGGCCGCGCCGAAGGCAACGATAGCTGACACCGCCGGCGGCAGTTCGGCAAGGTCGGCAAGCGTGTATATGCCAGCGCCGACCATCGCGGCCGAAACATAGATTTCCGGCTTGAGCAGCACTGAAGGCTCACCGGCGAGGACATCACGCAATATGCCTCCAAAGGTCGCCGTAAGCATGCCCATGACGATGGCAACAGTGGGCGAACCGGTGGCTGCAAGCCCCTTGGCGGCGCCCAGTGTTGCATATGCCGACATGCCGAGAGCGTCGAGCCAGAGCAGCAGCTTGTAGCGGGATTCGACGCGGTGCGCGGTGAAGAACACGAGCACAGCCACTGCCGCGCAGACCAGCACATAGGCCGGATTGACCACCCAGAACACCGGTACGCCGAGGATCACGTCGCGAACCGTTCCGCCGCCGATGCCGGTGAAACTCGCCAAGAACAGGAAGCCGATGACGTCCAGCTGCTTGCGCGAGGCAGCCGGCGCGCCGGTGGCGGCAAACACCGCCACACCGGCATAGTCGAGGTAGAGAAGCGGGTTCATGCGGCGAGCGACTAGGGGCTGGTGAGGAGCGAATAGCAAAGCATGGCAATGTCAGGCTTCGCCGCCAGCATAGCCGCCTAATTCCTATCCGCTACTCCTATTGCCTCCCGTCTTGGCCGATCAGGCGTCCTTCTCGGCCTGCTCGTTCACCGGGCCGGGCTCGGCCGCGGCCTCGCTGGCATGCTTGGGCCCACCCTTGGCGACGCCGACCATCGCCGGCCGCAACACGCGGTCTCCGATCGTGTAGCCCGTCTGAACGACCTGGACGACCGTATTGGCCGGTACGGCCGGGTTCGGCACTTCGAACATCGCCTGGTGGAAGTTCGGGTCGAACTTCTCGCCCTGCGGCTCGAGCTTGCGCACACCGTGCCGCTCCAACGCGCTGAGCATGGAACGCTCGGTCACCTCGACGCCTTCTATGAGGCTCGCGAGACCGGCGCCACCGGCGGCCTTGGCCTCGTCGCTCACGGCCTCGATGGCACGGCGCAGATTGTCCGACACCGTCAGCATGTCGCGGGCGAAATTCGCCACCGAATAGGCCCGTGCATCCTGCACGTCGCGCGCGGTGCGGCGGCGCAGGTTCTCCATCTCGGCCGCGACGCGCAGCGCACGGTCCTTCAGTTCCTCATTCTCCTTAAGCAGCCGCACAAGGGCCTCGTAGTCGCCCTCGACGCCACCTTCGATCTTGTCGGCCTGGGCCTCGGCAGCCGCCATCTCGTCGGGCGCGCGTTCGTCTTTTGCCTGGTCGCTCATCGCCATATCCCGTTATTCAGATCCGATTGGAAGTTGCGCCCGATATCGAGCTTCGAGTCCCAAAAATCAAGGGGTAAGGCCGGCCGGGACCGCATACCGCGCCGCTCTCCCTGCTGATGTCGTACCTACGGGCGACGCTTCAAGGTTAATTCAAACTTTACCAACTGGGCGGACGATGGCCATTCAAGTCTCCCAAATTGGGAACCATTTGCATCTGGCGGGAGTTTTGCGGGCGAGAAGAAGGCCCTGTCATGAAGGATGATCGACGCACCAACTCCAACGCCGCCAAACTGGCTGTCAACATGAGGCGCGAACTTGCCTCCCAGACCAATCTGCGCGTGCTCGAGTCCATGCCTGCATTTCAGACCGACGCCGAATTGCCGGCGCGACTAAGGCGCCTTCTCGCAAAGCTCACCGAGATCGAGGCCAGGCCCTCCAGGCGATAGCCGTCAGCTGCCGGGCGCTCTCCGCCAAGCGTAGCCGGCACCTTTTACCGGCGGCGCCTCGCCGGCTTTGGCGGTCGGCTGATAGTAGAGCGGCAGCCCGCCGGTCCGGCCCTCCTGCAAGCGCTTCAGCAGCACCGGATGCGAAACCTCGAACTCGTCGAAGCCGACGCGCAGCATGTGTGGCAGCTGATCGACCAGAACCTGGCCGGTGGCCCTCACTGCTCCCTTGAAGCCATGCCGGCTGCGCAGCAGTTCCGCCTTCGAGAACGAGCGACCGTCGTTGAACGCAGGAAAAGCCAAGGCGACCAGGGACAACTTGTCGAGCAGGTTTGAGATCGCGTCGAGCTGGTCTCCCGGCTGGAGCAGCACGCCCAGGCGCTCCTTCGCACCCTCGCGCTGGACCGGGTCGAGTTCCAGGAAGGCCGGCAGCGACAGGATCACGCGGCGATTGCTCGTCAGCGCGGCCACATCTTCGGCATGGACCCAGCCGTCCTCGCGGAAACCTTCGGGGGTCCAGAGGCGGATCGCCGGTGTCGCTTCGGTCATATGCACGTTCCTAGAGAGATGCGTCGGTCAGCGACTGTTCGAGACCGGAGAGATGGATGCCGCATTCGGTCTTGGCCTGGCCCGCCCAGCGGCCGCTGCGGGCATCTTCGCCCGGCTTGACCGGCTGGGTGCACGGGAAGCAGCCGATCGACAGGTAACCGTAGGCGACGAGCGGGTTCTCGCGCAAGGCGTGCTTGCGCATGTAGTCGGCGAGGTCGGACGTGGTCCAGCGCGCCAGCGGGTTGATGCGGAAGCGGGGGCCGACCTGCTCGAACACCGGCAAAGCCGCGCGGGTCTCCGCCTGGAAGCGCTTGCGGCCGGTGAACCAGGCGCGGAACGGCTCGACGCCGCGGGCCATCGGCTCGACCTTGCGAACGCCGCAGCAAGCCTCGGTGTCGGACTGATGAAGATCGCCGCTGGGGTCGATACGGGCCAATGCCGCCTCGTCGGGCCGGATGACGCGAATGTCGGTGAGTCCGAAGTCGGCCGCCAAGGCATCGCGGTAGTCCAACGTCTCGCCGAAATGCTTGCCGGTATCGAGGAAGATGACGGGAAGCCTGCGGTCCACCTCGGCGATCATGTGCAGGAGCACCGCAGAGTCCGCGCCAAAGGAGGACACCGCCGCTATCTCGCCGGCAAAACGGTCCGAAGCGGAACGCTCGATGATCTCGACCGGCGACAAGTGCCCGTAGAGCTCGTTCAGCGCCGCCGCCTCGGCGAGCACCTGCGCTGCGACGTCGGCTTCAGGCTGCCTTGGCTTCGCTAGCATAGAGCGCCTCCTTGAACGGCGCGGGGCCGACACGCCTGTAGGCGTCCAGGAACTTTTCCGAGGCGTCGTTCCTGATCCGGAGATAGGTCTCGACGATGGTTTCGATGGCGTCGGTGATCTCTTCCGGGCCGAAGCCGCGGCCGATGATCTCGCCGACCGACGTATGCTCGTCGGCCGAGCCGCCGAGCGTCACTTGGTAAAGCTCCGCGCCCTTCTTCTCAACACCGAGTATGCCGATATGGCCGACATGGTGATGACCGCAGGCGTTGATGCAGCCCGAGATCTTGAGCTTCAGCTCGCCGATGTCGCGCTGGCGCTCGAGCGAGGCGAAGCGGCGCGAGATGTCCTGCGCCACGGAGATCGAGCGGGCATTGGCGAGCGCGCAATAGTCGAGGCCCGGGCAGGCGATAATATCGGTGATGAGGTTCGAGTTGGCCGTGGCGAGATCGATCGCCACGAGCGCGTCATAGACCGCCCTGAGATCGGCCCGCGCGACATGCGGCAGGATCAGGTTCTGCTCGTGGCTGACACGGATTTCGTCGAATGCGTATCTTTCGGCGATGTCGGCAACCGCCTCCATCTGGCTATCGGTCGCATCGCCCGGCGCCTCGCCGATGCCCTTGAGCGAGATCGTCACTGCGGCGTAGTCGGGGTTGCGGTGGGTGAAGACGTTCTGGTCGAGCCATTCGCCGAAGCTCTTCGAATCCAGGCGGGCAACCTTGATCGCCTCATCGCCCTCGGGCCGCGCAGCAAGAGACGGCGGCGCGAAATAGGCCTGGATCGCGGCTACATCGGCCTCCGGCAGCTTGAGTTCGCCATCCTTCAGCGCCTGCCACTCGGCCTCGACCTGGCGGGTGATCTCATCGACGCCGGTCTCGTGAACCAGGATCTTGATGCGCGCCTTGTACTTGTTGTCGCGCCGGCCGTAGAGATTGTACACGCGCAGGATCGCCGTGACGTAGGAGAGCAGGTGCTCTTCCGGCAGGAAGTCGCGGATCTTCTTTCCGACCATGGGCGTACGGCCCTGCCCGCCGCCGACATAGACCGCAAAGCCAAGTTCGCCCTTGTCGTTCTTCTTCAGATGCAGGCCGATGTCATGGGTCTGGATGGCGGCACGGTCGCGCTCGGCGCCCGTCACCGCGATCTTGAACTTGCGCGGCAGATACGAGAACTCGGGATGCACCGAAGACCACTGGCGCAGGATCTCGGCATAGGGTCTTGGGTCCGCGACCTCGTCGGCGGCGGCGCCGGCGAAGTGGTCGGCCGTCACGTTGCGGATGCAGTTGCCCGAGGTCTGGATGGCGTGCATCTCGACCGAGGCGAGATCGGCCAGGATTGCCGGGATGTCCGACAGGGCCGGCCAGTTGAACTGGATGTTCTGGCGCGTGGTGAAGTGGCCGTAGCCCTTGTCGTACTTGCGGGCGATGTGGCCGAGCATGCGCAACTGCTTGGAGTTCAGCGTGCCGTAGGGCACGGCGATGCGCAGCATGTAGGCATGAAGCTGGAGATAGACCCCGTTCATCAGGCGCAGCGGGCGGAACTGGTCCTCGGTGATCTCGCCGGCAAGGCGGCGCTCGACCTGGTCGCTGAACTCGGCGACGCGGGCCTTCACGAAATCATGGTCGAACTCGTCATAACGGTACATGGTCGTGTTCCAGTCGGTATTCAGGCGGCGCCGGCGGCAGGTCGAGCCTGCTTGCCGAGGTCGAGGCGATTGGTGGGGCCGGCCGCGCGGATCACCTCGCGCAGCCGCTGCGGCTTGATCACGCCGGCAACGACGTCGACATCGATGACGTTCACGTCGACGACCTCGTTGTTGTCGAAGGCGGCCTTGCCGATTGCTTCCAGCCGCGCCTCGCCGTCCTTGTCGGCGACGACGTCGGCGCCATCGATGGTCTCGGCCCAGCTTCCAGCCGCCGAAAACCACACGGCCTCGCCGTCGGTCAGCCTGTTGGCGGTGAGAACCTTCATGCCGTTTGTCCTTCCATGGCGGCGATCTGCACCGCCTCGTACCTGTGTGCCGAAAGCGGCTCGGAGCGTGCGAAATTGGCGCCGGCAACGGCGTCGCCGATGATGGTCATGACCGGCCCGTCGAGGTCGATGCGGCCTTCGAGCGACGGCAGGTCGGCCAGCGTGCCGTGGAAGCGGCGGCAAGTCCGCAGGCTGGCGTTCTCGACCACGGCGACGGCCGTATCGGGCGACAAGCCGGCCTCGATCAGGCGGCCGGCGACATCGGCAGCAACCGAGCGGCCCATGTAGACGGCGACGGTCGCACCGGAGATGGCAAGCCTTGCCCAGTCCGGCAGCGTGCCGCCCTTGAGATCGTGGCCGGTGGTGAACACCATCGAGGAGGAGACGCCGCGCAGCGTCAGCGGCAGTTCGAAATCGGCGGCGGCGGCGAAGGCCGAGGTCACGCCCGGCACGACCTCGTAGGACACGCCCGCGTCGCGCATCGCCTGCATTTCCTCACCGGCTCGACCGAAGACCAGCGGGTCGCCGGACTTGAGCCGCACCACGCGCTTGCCGGCCTGCGCCAGTTCGACCAGCAGGTCATTGATCTCGGCTTGGGTCTTGGAGTGGCAGCCCTTGCGCTTGCCCACGGGCAGACGCTCGGCATCGCGGCGTCCCATGGCAATCACCGCCTCCGGCACCAGCGCATCGTGGACGATGACATCGGCTTCCATCAGCAGGCGGTGGGCGCGCAGGGTCAGCAGGTCCTCGGCGCCGGGGCCGGCGCCGACGAGCGCCACATGCCCCTTGGGAGCGCCGTTGCGCAGGAGGAGATCGGCTGCGGCCTGCCGGGCCTCTGCCGGACGACCGGCATCGAGCGCACGCGCCGGAGCGCCCTCGAAGAATTCGCGCCAGAAGCCGCGGCGCACGCTGCCCTTGGGCAACAGCCGCTCGACGCTGCCGCGGAAACCTGCCGCGAGCGTCGCGAGTGCGCCGAGCTGCGGCGACAGCATCCGGTCGATGCGGGCACGGATCATCTGGGCAAGAACCGGTCCTGCCCCCTCGGTGCCGACGGCGACCGCGACGGGAGCCCTATTGACCAAAGCGGGGGTGAAGAAATCGCACAATTCCGGCCGGTCGACGGCGTTGACGGCAATGCCGAGCCGGCGGGCGTCCTCGGAGATGCGGCGGTCGAGCGCCTCCTCTCCGGTCGCAGCGAAAACCAGCACCGCCCCCTCGATCAGCGAGGCATCATAGGACGCATGGATCCGAACGGCACCGTGAGCGACGATCCACTCGCGCAGCGGCGGCTCCACCTCGTCTGCGACGATACGGACTTCGGCACTGGACTGCCCAAGCAGGCGAGCCTTGGCCAGCGCCTCGTCACCGCCGCCGACGATGGCCACGGCACGGCCCTCGACCTTGAGGAAGATCGGGAAGGCGTTCAACTTGGCGGCGGCTTGAGTCATGACGCGACGGTTCCGGAATGTCCGCCATTTCTAGCCGCCGGCACTCTCGCGCAGAAGAAACCCACTCGCGTGCCCCATGTTAGGAGGCAATCGCTTTTGCCTTCGCATTTGCAGCCAGAGAAAATTATTCCACGACCCGATGCGAAGCGCTTTTGCTACCCACTTGCCGGCTTCGGAATGGAATTGCCGCAACCACGATATCTATGGGCGCAATCCCCCGGATTTCCTCGTAGTGGCCGGTTACGGAGAGACTGAACGCCATCGGCGAGCCGCGCCGGCGGCGAGTGCGTTTTTCTAATTTCTACCAAATTGATAGAAATTGGGCGGAAGCCACTGGACGCCTCACTATCCGGTGGAACCACCGCAGCCACATTGCGTTGCCCAAGTGCACGACATGTGAACGAGCCCGACGGGCATTAGAAAGGAGCGCACCATGGCCAACATTGTCCTGAAGCACGGAATCTGGGTGCTTGTGGCGGACGGCGAGAAGGCGTTGTTCCTGAAAAATCAGGGGGATGCGAAGTACCCGAACCTCGAGGTCGTTCGCGAGATGGAGCAGGAGAACCCGCCGACGCGCGAACAGGGCAGCGACCGACCGGGTCGCTACAGCGATGGCGGCTTCTCCGCGCACAACAGCGCCGTCGACGACACCGACTGGCACCGGATCGCCAAGGAGCGCTTCGCCGACGAGATCGCGCAACGGCTCTACACATTGGCTCACGCCAACGAATTCCGCGACATCATCCTGGTCGCGCCGCCGCTTGTGCTGGGAGAGTTGCGGAAGAAGCTGCACAAGGAAGTCGACGGGCGCGTCAGCGCTGAACTCCCGAAGACACTCACCAATCACAGCGTTTCGGACATCGAGACGATCCTGCGCTCGGCGTGACCAGCCGAAATAGATCCAAGCAACACCGATCAAGTGCCGGCGGATAGTCGCCGGCACTTTTTTCGCTCCGGGCAATGTTTCTTGGCCGCCCAGGGTTGCGCATCAACACGGCCGTCCACCATATTGCTTTTGCGGCGGAATTCTCCGCGGCATCCCAATTACATCCCCGCATTCGGAAGGTGCCGCCGAGACAATGCCGCATGAAATGCCCCTTATCGCAACTATCGTCGCCGGTCTGGGGCTGGCATTCATCTTCGGCGCCATCGCCAATCGTTTCAGGGTCCCGCCGCTCGTCGGCTACCTGATTGCCGGCATGCTGGTCGGGCCCAACACGCCCGGCTTCGTCGCCGACCAGAAGCTCGCGCTCGAACTGGCCGAAATCGGCGTCATCCTGCTGATGTTCGGCGTCGGCCTGCACTTCTCGCTGAAGGACCTTTTGTCGGTACGCGCCATCGCCGTGCCCGGCGCCGTGGTCCAGATCGGCTTCGCCACCGCGCTCGGCGCGGGGCTCGCCTGGCTGCTCGGCTGGTCCATCGGCGCCGGCCTGGTCTTCGGCCTCGCCCTTTCGGTCGCCTCGACGGTGGTGCTGCTGCGCGCCTTGCAGGAGCGCCGCATGATCGAGACGGAGCGCGGCCGCATCGCCGTGGGCTGGCTGATCGTCGAAGACCTCGCCATGGTGCTGGCGCTGGTGCTGCTGCCGGCGCTCGCCGGTGTGCTGGGCGGCGAGCAACAGGCCGCCCAGGCGCCCAACATTCTCGCCCTCCGCTTCGACTTCGGTGTCTGGGGTGTCCTCGGCATCACGCTCGCCAAGGTCGCGGCCTTCGTTGCCGTGATGCTGGCGGTCGGCCGGCGCGTCATTCCCTGGATCCTGCACTACGTCGCCCACACCGGGTCGCGCGAACTGTTCCGGCTGTCGGTCCTGGCGATCGCGCTCGGCGTCGCCTTCGGCGCGGCCAAGCTGTTCGGCGTATCGCTCGCGCTTGGTGCCTTCTTCGCCGGCATGGTGATGAGCGAGTCCGAACTCAGCCACCAGGCGGCCGAAGAGACGCTGCCGCTGCGCGACGCGTTCTCGGTGCTGTTCTTCGTCTCGGTCGGCATGCTGTTCGACCCGACCAGCCTGCTCACCGACACCTGGCCCGTGCTCGCCACGCTGTTCATCATCCTGATCGGTAAGTCGGTCGCCGCATTCCTGATCGTCGTCGCCTTCGGCTACCCGGTGGCAACGGCGCTGATCATCTCGGCCAGCCTCGCCCAGATCGGCGAATTCTCCTTCATGCTCGCGGGCCTCGGCGTCGCCCTCGATCTTCTCCCCGAAAAAGGGCGCGACCTGATCCTTGCCGGCGCCATCCTGTCGATCGTGCTCAACCCGCTGGCATTCGCGGGCGCAGCCCGGCTCAAGCCCTGGCTGGAGAAACTCATGGGCAAGCAGCCGGAAGCGGTCGAGCCGGTGCCCATCGGCCCCGCCACCGAACCCGGCGAAGTCGCCACCGTGGCCGCGCCTGCCAAGCCGGACGACGAGGACGCGCCGCCGCCGACCAAGCTCACCGGCCACACCATCCTGATCGGTTACGGCCGCGTCGGATCGCTGGTCGGCCAGTCGCTGAAGGATGCAGGCATGCCATTCCTGGTCATCGAGGATTCCACCAAGACCATCGCCAAGCTCCTGGCCGAGGGCGTCGAGACCGTGCCGGGCAATGCGGTCAAGGGCGAGGTGTTCGGCGCGGCCAACGCGGCCGGCGCCCGGCGGCTGATCCTCGCCATCCCGAACGCCTTCGAGGCCGGCCAGGTCATCCTCAAGGCCAAGGCGGCCAATCCGGAGATGACGATCATCGCCCGCGCCCACTCCGACGCCGAGGTCGACCACCTCAAGAACCTCGGCGCCGACCAGGTGATCATGGGCGAGCGCGAGATCGCACGGGGGATGTTCGATCAGGTCGTGCAGGACGCACCGAAGGCCGCAAGCCAGGACGAAGGTCCAAAGCCGGGCACGCCGTCGGCGGCGTGAGCTGGCAAAGCCCTGCGAGCCTCTCGCCAGACTTTCTTTAGGTGCTTGGGAGGCGCGAAGGCGACTCCCTTCCTAGGCTGGCCGTCAATGTCCACCAACAAGATTGCGTTCGACCTTCAGAGACGGAGGAAGCCGATTTCGACGGCAAGCAGTCGAGTGCCGTCCTTGCTCCAGGTCGTTTGCGAGGTCATGCTGTAGGAGGTTGACAGGAACGCCCGCCGGAAGATTCCTCGCGTCGGAAACTTCGGCCCATTCTCTTGAATGGAATACCCCCCGTGTACAAGCAAGGTCCCGTCGGGCGCGACGATGGGCTTTGCACTGCCAAACCCATCTGAAACCTTGAAGCCTTGCACCTCGAACCACTTCGTCGCGTGCGACAGGTCCTCGTAGGAGGCAAGCAGACGGAACGTGCAGACCTCGGCCTCGCTCGCGTTGTCGATGCGGTCCCAATCCATCCGCTCGAGGTAGTTTGGCAAGGCTACGTCCGCATCCTTGGTCAGGCAGGACGCAACGTCCGGGAAATCCATCAAAGCGACTTTGCGAGGTGCCGTCAGTTGCCCGAAAGCTACCGGTGGCGTCCCGGGGCCAGGCTCGCTCACATAGCTGACCCAAAGCAATTTGGCGCCGTAATACCCATAGCCCACAGTTTGAAAAGCGAGGTAGGCCAAGACCGCGTATGCAAGGTAGATCCCGGGCTTGATACCTGGCCTAAGCCGTCGCTCGCGCCATCTGCCGATCCAGTTGCCCGCCGTCCTGCCCGCCAGCCACCAATAGCAGAAACCGACAGCCGCTCCGGATATGGCCGCAGCCAACCAGTCTTCACGCCCCAAAAGCAACCCGGCTCCCATCCAAACCAGCAAATAGAGCCATAGCCTTTGCGCGCCGCGCAGTTCCATGAACGCGAGCACGATCAGCAAGGGTGGCGCTCCAAAGAAGAGGTACCCCGGCGTTCGAAAGAAGACGCCCCAGCTCAATGCCATCCAACGCACGCCGGGCGCTCCGGGCACGCCAGGCGCTCGAAGTAGCGCACTGACAAACTCAAAAAGTCCAGAAAAGACTACGATCCCCAGCCCCACAGAGAGGGCCACGCGGAGGATCCTTAACAATATCACCATGTAATGCATAACTCCGATGCATCATTGCACCGAAGTACTACATCACACTTCATGAATAATCATTGTACTGAAGTATTTCGGCACTGCCGCACAAGACGGTCAGTGCTTCGGCCGTCTGCGACGGCCTCAGTTCCCCAGCAGCACGTCCAGGATCGAAGTCTCGCGGCGCTGGACCGGGCCGCCGACATCCGCCTGGGGGACCGGGCGGCGGATGGAGGCCGTGGAGGGTTGGTCCTGCGGCGCGCCGAAACCGCCGACCGCCTCGACCGGCCGCTGTTGCACTGGCTGCTCGGGCGCGGGCGGGAAGGAGTTCTCGTCCAGTGCCGGCTGGTCGTCGATGGCCATGTCGGGGATCGCGCCACCCTGGGATGTCCACGAACCCGGGAGCGCCGCCACGGGCACACCCTCGTGGGCGGCGACCATGAATTCGTGCCAGGCCAGCGCCGGCAGTGCGCCGCCGGTCACCCGCTTCATCGGCTTGCCGTCGTCATTGCCGAACCAGACACCCGTCGTCAGGTTCGCGGTGTAGCCGACGAACCAGGCGTCGCGCGAATTCTGGCTGGTGCCGGTCTTGCCGGCGGCCGGCCAGGCGAAGGCCGCCTTCTTGGCGGTGCCCTCCTCGACGGCGCCGGTCATCATCGCATTCATCATGCCGACAACTTCCGGACTGATGACGCGCGGCCCGCCGCCCGCCGTGTTCTCGAAGAGCACGCTGCCGTCGGCTGCGGTCACCCGCTGGATGATGTGGACCTGCGGCCGGTAGCCGCCATTGGCGAAGGGCACATAGGCGGCGGTCAGTTCCAGCGGGGTCACCTCCGAGGTACCCAGCGAGATGCTGACATTGGGTTGCAGCTCGGATTCGATGCCCATGCGCTGGGCGGCTTCGACCACCGCGGCCGGCCCCACTTCCATCGCCAGCTGCGCCGCCACGGAATTGAGCGACTTGGCCAGCGCCGTCTTGAGCGTCACCCGACCGAAATATTTGCCGTTGTAGTTCTCCGGCGTCCATTTGCCGATCTGGATCGGCGCGTCGTTGCGGATGCTGTCGGGCGTGCGCCCCTGCTCGACGGCCGCCAGATAGACGAACGGCTTGAACGCCGAGCCCGGCTGGCGCCGCGCCTCGGAGGCGCGGTCGAACTGGCTGGTCGAATAGTCGTAGCCGCCGACCATGGCGCGCACGGCGCCCGAATTGTCGATCGATACCAGCGCACCCTGGCTGACATTGAGCTTCTGGCCATTCTCGTCGATCAGGCGGCGGATCGACTTCTCCGCCAGGTCCTGAAGCGTCATGTCGACGGTGGTGTCGACGATGATGTCGGAACGGACTTCGCCGATCAGGCCGGGCAGCTCTTCCATCACCCGATCGGCAACATAGTTTTCCGAGCCGGTCCAGAAGGAGGCGACGCGGGTCGCCGGCGCGCTCATGGCGGTGGCGAGTTCCTTTTCACCAATCATGCCCTGGTCGCGCATGGCGGCCAGCACGAGCTGGGTGCGGGCCTCGGAGGCCTTGGGGTCGCGGGCCGGCGACAGGCGCGACGGCGCCTTGAGCAGGCCAGCCAGCAGCGCGGCTTCGGACAGCGTGACGTCGCGCGCGGACTTGCCGAAATAGCGCCGCGAGGCAGCCTCCACGCCATAGGAGCCCGAGCCGAAATAGACCCGGTTCAGGTACATCTCGAGGATCTGGTCCTTGGTGTGCTTCTGCTCGAGCCAAAGCGCCAGAAGCACCTCCTGCACCTTGCGCTCGAGCGTGCGGTCGGGCGTGAGGAAGAGGTTCTTGGCGAGCTGCTGGGTCAGCGTGGAGCCGCCCTGAGTAAAGCGCCCGTGGATGACTCGCTGCGACACTGCGCGGGCCAGGCCGATCGGATCGACGCCGAAATGCGAATAGAAGCGGCGGTCCTCGATCGCCATGACCGCCTGCGGAATGTAGGGCGACATCTCGTGCAGGCCGACGGCCTCGCCGCCGGTCATGCCGCGATTGGCGATCAGACGGCCGTCGACGCCGACGATCTTGATGTTGGGCGAACGGTCCGGGATTGCCCAGGTCGTGGCGCTCGGCATCTTTGCGCCGTAGTAGATGACGATGCCGGCAGCTGCGATTCCGCCCCAGATCGCGAGCACGAAGCACCAGTAGACCAGCCGGCCGGCAATACCGAACAAGCCGCGACGCTTCCTGCTTCGGCCACGCCCGCGCTCCGGGGCGCGGGCCTTGGAAGATTTGCGCTTTGTGGTGGTCTTGCGGCGACTGGGCACGACGCGGTCCTCTTCGCGCACCGAAAAGACATCGTCCTCCGCATCGTCCCGCGGATCATCGAAACTGGGTTCGATGCGTCTGTTGTTCCGGTTCGCCATATTTGTCTGTCCGGCCCCCATGCCAATGGCGTTCCGGTTGGACAGTAAATGCGGCGATTTAAGGAGCCATTAAGCGAACACGACCGTCGCCCAAAGCCACGACACCGCACCCGTCGAGCCGCCGTCCATGCGAACGGCGGCTGCCGGCCTCGCCGTCATTGCGGGATCGGATCCGGCCGGTTGGGCTCGTCGGGCCGGTCGCCCGGCTTGTCGCTTCCGCCCTTGTAGCAGGGGCTCGACGGGTTGGAACTGTCGCAGCACGTGCTGCTCTGCAGGTAGCGAGGATCCTTGGGTTTCCACTCGCATCGCCTGATCTCGGTCGACTGGCACGCGGCCACGAAAGTCGCTGCGGCGATCGCCAGGCTGATATTTCTCAAGGCACTCATTGGTCTCTCTCCTTTGAAATGAATTTCCCGTCCACGGCCATTGGTCGCGGCAGGCGGAGAAAAGGTTCGAAGGAGATGCAGGAAATTTTTCAGCTCAGCAGGCACGTTGGGGCCGTCGCCTGTTCAGCGACAGTGGAAAGGCCAGTGCTGCGGGCGGATTGCTTCGAAAATTCTGCGAAGAAGCAAGCGCAAGTCTGCATGCGCGGAATTCACGGCCCCATGGTCTTGCTGAGCGCAGCCGAAATGCGCTCGCGCATCACCTCGGCGATGTCCGCATGCATGTGCAGCCGCACGCGCCCGCCGCGCGCGTCGACGAGCGTCAGGGCGACACCGTCGAGCTTGTCGTCCCGTGCCGGTTCGACCGCCGTGACCATGAATTCATGGGTGTCCTTCTCGGGTTTCTCGGCCATGGTTCCCTCCCTGGCAGCGATCCCCGACAATACGCCTATTCCTCGTCGTCGTCGCCGCCCGGCACGGACCACGAGTGCGGCTCGATGCGCTTCTGGGTGTCGCTGTCGACATAGGCCCACCAGCCTTCGTCGTTCTCGTCCCATTCGCCGCCGGCGGCACGCAGGCGTGCCAGCGAGCGATATTGGGCAATCGACTCGTTCTCCTGGCCGTCGCGGTCGGTCCAGAACACCGTGATCTTGCTGCCGTCCTTGGGTGCGGTGGCGATCGGTCTCTTGGCGCTCATCGTCTTCCCCACAGCTGAAGCCGGAACGATAGCCCGCCTGAGGCGGGGGTGCCACTCACCTGCGCGAGAGCAGGCTGAATAGCAGGCCGAGGACGGCGACGCCCACGACAGCCGCAGCGACCGGATTGTCGTTCACCGTCTTGCGGGCAAGGTGGGCCTGGCGGCGCATCGCGGGAAGTGCATCGGAGAAGCGCTCGACCATGTCGCCATAGAATTCGGCGGCGTCGTCGCGCGTCTCACTGTAGGCGCCCGCTCCGCGTTTCGACATCGCCCTGGTCAGCGACGCCACCTGCCTTGAGAGATGGGCGATCTGGTCTTCGAGATGGGACTGGATATCGTCTCGGGTGGAGGCCATTCGGGAGGATCCTTTCGTCAAGTCTCCAGCCCAAACGGCCAAGCCGGCCCGTTCGTTCCATGTCGCCTGGCCGTCAGCTGTGGGCGAAGATGTCCTCTTCGCTCCAGCCCATGAGATCGAGCTTGGCGCGGGTGGGCAGGAAGCGGAAGCATGCCTCGGCTTCCTTGGTGCGGCCGTCGCGCTCCAGCCTGCCGGCCAGAACGTCGCGCAGGCGGTGCAGGTAGAGGACGTCGGAGGCGGCGTACTCGAGCTGTTCCGGCGACAGCGTCTCGGCGGCCCAGTCCGAAGACTGCTGCTGCTTGGACAGGCTCACGCCCAGAAGCTCGTTGCAGATGTCCTTGAGGCCATGGCGGTCGGTATATGTGCGGGTCAGGCGCGAGGCGATCTTGGTGCAGAACACCGGTTCGGTCATGACCCCGAAGGCCTGGTAGAGCACGGCGATGTCGAAGCGGCCGAAATGGAACAGCTTGGTGATCTTGCGGTTCCTGAGCAGGCTCGTGAGGTTCGGCGCCTTCTTCTGCCCGGCCGCGATCTGGATCACGTCGGCCGTGCCGTCGCCGGGAGAAATCTGCACCACGCAGAGCCGGTCGCGATGCGGATTGAGACCGAGCGTCTCGGTGTCGATGGCCACCGCCTCCACATCGTAGTTGCTGAGGTCGGGCAGGTCGTGCTTGTGGAAGCGGATGGTCATTTCGGTCTCCGGTCGCGGCTTGGGACCGTCCTCGCCGCGATGGGTTGAAAAATCAACAGAAAGTTGCCCTTACGCTGTCACGAACGGGTCATCGCATCGAGGATCCGCGCCCACGAACGCTGCCCCTTGTGGAACGAGGTCAGGTCGTACTTCTCGTTCGGCGAATGGATGCGGTCGTCGGCAAGCGCGAAGCCCACCAGCAGCGACTCCATGCCGAGGAAATTCTGGAAATCGCCGACGATCGGGATCGAGCCACCCATTGCGATCATCAGCGCTTCCTTCGACCATTCGTCCGAAAGCGCGTTCTTGGCTTTGGCGAGGAACGGCGAGTCGTAGGAAAGCTGGATCGCGGGCGAGCCGCCATGCTCATGGAACTCGGCGCTGCAGTCGGCGGGAATGTGCTTCCTGACAAAATCACGGAAGGCGGAGCGGATCTTCTCCGGGTTCTGCTTGTGAACGAGACGGAACGACACCTTGGCCGAGGCTTCGGCGGCGATCACCGTCTTGAAGCCCTTGCCGGTATAGCCGCCGGTGATGCCGTTGAACTCTGCCGTCGGGCGAGCCCAGACCAGTTCGAGGATCGAACGGCCCTTCTCGCCTGCCGGAATGGCAAGCCCGACCTCGCCGAGGAAGTTCTCGGCCGTCTCGCCCAAGGACTCCCAGGACTGCAGTATCTGGGTCGGGGTCTCCTCGACGCCGTCGTAGAAGCCGGGGATGGTGACGCGGCCGTTGTCGTCATGGATTTCGGCCAGCACCTTCGCCAGCACGCGCACGGGGTTTGCTGCGGCACCGCCATACTCGCCCGAATGCAGGTCGCGGTTGGCGGCCTTGATGACGACCTCCTCGCCCACGAGCCCGCGCAGGCCGACGCAGATCGCCGGGGTCTCGCGATCCCACATGCCCGTGTCGCAGACCATCGCGAAGTCGGCCTTCAGTTCGGTGGCATTGGCCGCGAGGAAGGGCTTGAGCGACGGCGAACCGGATTCCTCCTCACCCTCGAACAGCAGCGTGATCTTGCAGGGCAGGCTGCCATGCACTTCCTTCCACGCCCGGCACGCCTCGACGAACAGCATCAGCTGGCCCTTGTCGTCGGACGAGCCGCGCCCGGTGATGACCTTGCGGCCGGGTTCCAGTTCCTTGACCTTGGGGTCGAACGGATCGTCTTCCCAGAGGTTCAGCGGATCGACCGGCTGGACGTCGTAGTGGCCATAGAACAGCACATGCGGCGAGCCGGCGGGGCCGTCATGATGGGCGACCACCATCGGATGTCCGGACGTGTCGCGCACGCTGGCGTCGAAGCCGATGGTCTTGAGGTCGGCAACCAGCCATTCGGCAGTCTTGCGGCAGTCGGCTGCGTAGGCCGGGTCGGTTGAGATCGACTTGATGCGGAGCAGGTCGAACAGGCGCTCCAGGCTCTGGTCGAGATTCTTGTCGAGACGATCGAGAACGGGTGCGACAGCGGACATGGGGGTGCCTTTCGATTCTTCTGGGCGCAAACTAGTGGCCCGGAGGGAAAACGCAAAGCCGCTGGATTGGTCCAGTGTCACGCAGCGAAACGGGCGGACGAGCCCGGCTCAGGAAGCGGCACATAAAAAAAGCCGCCGTGGTGGAGGGAACCACGGCGGCATTCATTACAAAACGGTGCGGCAGCCCGGAGAGGGGGATGAGGCTGCCGCAGGGTCCGGATAGGCGGGGGACGGGCCTGAGACCGGACTTCGGCATAAACTGCCGATGCCCCATATTTGTTCCTTCGATGATGGCGATTCAAGGGCACGAAGATTACACATTTGTAACATGTCCGTGAGTGGAAGGTTCCATGGCGCACGCCTTGTGCGTCCTGGGTCGTTGTTTCGGCGACCTCGTCCAGAGGGCGGGGCAATCCCGCAAATGCACCGCATCAATAGTCCCTGCCGTGAACCTTTCCATTGCTGGAGACTTCCCTAGCGGAAGAAATATGGAGGCTTTGAGGAGCGCTCAATTCTACCCCCTTTCACCACCGGCCAAGTCCAACTTGCGATCGACGTACCGCATGCTTGCGCGAGACGTACGAGCCTGCAGCTTCCATTGCCGTGCAGGCGGAAAAGCTTCGGCGCGATTTGCCTGCCTCGCAGGGGTCATCAATTGGGTGAATGGCTGCGCCCAATTGAGCAATTGAGCCACCACTGACTGTAATCGGCCGCCACGCTAAGCAACCGATGCGAGATACGCGGCCTTGCGGCCCGTTCATGGTGCGGTTTCGATGATGGTATAGGCCGCGCAAATGCCGTCGAAATTGGGGCGGGGCGCGGTGGATGATATGGCTTGTCAGTAGACGACGGCAGCGCGTCCTGGACCATGGACAGTGACGCCTCGCCAAGCTACCCGTATCGCCATGAAAAAAGGCGATCATCTCTTCCTTGTCGACGGCTCCGGCTACATCTTCCGCGCGTATCACGCGCTGCCGCCGCTCACCCGCAAATCCGACGGCCTGCCCACCAACGCGGTGCTCGGTTTCTGCAACATGGTGTGGAAGCTGATGCAGGATGCGCGCAACACCGACGTCGGCATCACGCCCACCCATTTCGCCGTCATCTTCGACTACTCGTCCAAGACGTTCCGCAACGAACTCTACCCCGAGTACAAGGCCAACCGCTCGGCGCCGCCCGAGGACCTGATCCCGCAGTTCGGGCTCATCCGCCACGCCACGAAAGCCTTCGACCTGCCCTGCATCGAGATGGAGGGTTTCGAGGCCGACGACCTGATCGCAACCTACGCCAGGCTCGCAAGCGAGGCCGGCGCCGACACCACCATCATCTCATCCGACAAGGACCTGATGCAGCTGGTCGGCCCGACCGTGTCGATGTACGACCCGATGAAGGATCGCCAGATCAACATTCCCGAGGTCATCGAGAAGTGGGGCGTGCCGCCGGAGAAGATGATCGACCTGCAGTCGCTGACCGGCGATTCCGTCGACAACGTGCCGGGCGTTCCGGGCATCGGCCCCAAGACGGCGGCGCAGTTGCTCGAGCAATTCGGCGATCTCGACACGCTGCTCGCCCGCGCTTCCGAGATCAAGCAGGACAAGCGCCGCCAGTCGATCATCGACAATGCCGACAAGGCGCGCATCAGCCGCGAGCTGGTGCGGCTCAAGAACGACGTGCCGGTGGGCGATGGCCTCGACACGATGGCGCTGCAGCCGCCGAACGGGCCGCGGCTCATCTCCTTCCTCAAGGCGATGGAGTTCACCACGCTGACCCGGCGCGTGGCGGAAGCCACCAGCACGGAAGCCGGCGAAGTCGAGGCGGCATTCATTCCCGTCGAACGCGGCGCGGATGCGCACGGGCCGGATGTCGGCGCGGGCTCACCCGCTCCGGTCGCTGCACCTGCCGCCACCGAAGTGGAGGCCGACAAGGCGTCGCCGGCATCGCCCCAGGCCGCAACGCAGCCCGAGGGCGATACGCCGTCACTGCTGTCCGCCGTTCGCGCCGAGGCCGCCGCCTCGGCTAAATTCGACCACGGCGCCTATGTCATCATCCGCGACCTCGCCACGCTGAAGACCTGGGTCAACGAAGCTGCCGAGGCGGGCGTCGTCGCCTTCGACACCGAGACCACCTCGCTCGACCCGATGCAGGCCGAGCTCGTCGGCTTCTCGCTCGCCACCGCACCCGGTCGCGCCGCCTATGTGCCGCTCGGCCACAAAAGCGGCCGCGGCGACCTGCTCGGCGGCGGGCTGGTCGAAAACCAGATCCCGGTGCGCGACGCCATCGCCGCCCTCAAGCCGCTGCTCGAGGACGCCTCGGTGCTCAAGGTGGCGCAGAATCTGAAATACGACCTCGTGGTGATGAACCGCTACGGCATCGATGTCCGCTCGTTCGACGACACGATGCTGATCTCCTATGTGCTCGACGGCGGTACGAATGGCGGCCACGGCATGGACTCGCTTTCTGAGAAGTGGCTCGGCCACACGCCGATCCCGTTCAAGGACGTGGCTGGCTCGGGCAAGAGCTTCATCGGCTTCGACCAAGTCGATATCGACCGCGCCGCCGCCTATGCCAGCGAGGACGCAGACGTGACGCTGCGGCTCTGGCACGTGCTCAAGCCGCGCCTCGCGGCTAAGGGGCTGGTCTCGGTCTACGAGCGGCTGGAGCGGCCGCTGGTGCCGGTGCTGTCGCGCATGGAGCAGCGCGGCATCTCCGTCGACCGGCAGATTCTGTCGCGGCTGTCGGGCGAGCTGGCGCAGGGTGCTGCCCGCCTCGAGGACGAAATCTACACGCTCGCCGGCGAGCGCTTCACCATCGGCTCGCCCAAGCAGCTCGGCGACATTCTGTTCGGCCGCATGGGCCTGCCGGGAGGCTCCAAGACCAAGACTGGCCAGTGGTCGACCTCGGCCCAGGTGCTCGAAGACCTCGCCGCCGAGGGCCACGAGCTGCCGCGCAAGATCGTCGACTGGCGCCAGCTGACCAAGCTGAAATCGACCTACACCGACGCCCTGCCCGGCTTCATCAATCCCGAGACCAAACGCGTCCACACCTCCTACGCGCTCGCCGCCACCACTACCGGCCGGCTGTCGTCGTCGGACCCGAACCTCCAGAACATCCCGATCCGTACGGCGGAAGGGCGCAAGATCCGCACCGCCTTCATCGCCGACAAGGGCAACAAGCTGATCTCGGCCGACTATAGCCAGATCGAGTTGCGCGTGCTCGCCCATGTCGCCGACATCGCCCAACTGAAGCAGGCCTTCGCCGACGGTGTGGACATCCACGCCATGACCGCGTCGGAGATGTTCTCGGTGCCTGTCGCGGGCATGCCTTCGGAGATCCGCCGCCGCGCCAAGGCGATCAATTTCGGCATCATCTACGGCATCTCGGCCTTCGGCCTCGCCAACCAGCTGTCGATCCCGCGCGAGGAGGCTTCCGACTACATCAAGAAGTACTTCGAGCGCTTCCCCGGCATTCGCGCCTATATGGACGAGACCAAGGCCTACTGCCGCGACAAGGGTTACGTCGAGACCATCTTCGGCCGCCGTATCCACTATCCCGAAATCCGCTCGCCCAATCCCTCGGTGCGCGCCTTCAACGAGCGCGCCTCGATCAACGCGCGCCTTCAAGGCACGGCAGCCGACATCATCCGCCGCGCCATGATCCGCATGGAGGATGCGCTCGGCGAGGCGAAGCTTGGGGCGCGCATGCTGCTGCAGGTGCACGACGAACTGATCTTCGAGACTGTCGAGAGCGAGGTCGAGGCGACGATCCCCGTCGTCCGGCACGTGATGGAAAACGCCGCCATGCCGGCGGTGTCGATGTCGGTGCCGTTGCATGTCGATGCCAACGCCGCCAACAGCTGGGACGAGGCGCACTGACATGGCGTTTGCGACGGCGTCGGACGCGTCGACGCTCGTCTCCTTCGCGCTGACGTCGCTCATCATCGAGCTGACGCCCGGCCCGAACATGACCTACCTGGCGCTGGTGTCGGCTGGCGAAGGCCGGCGCGCCGGCTTCGCAACCGTGGCCGGCATTGCGCTCGGTCTGGCGATCGTCGGCCTCGTCGCGGCGCTCGGCGTGACCGAGCTGATCCAGGCCTCGGACCTGCTCTACGAAGGGCTGCGATGGGCCGGCGTGCTGTTCCTGCTTTACCTCGCCTATGAAGGCTGGCGCGGCGAGGCAGAGGTCGTCGTCGCCGCCAAGGACGCGGATCGGCGCTACTTCACGCGCGGGCTGGTCACCAATCTGCTCAACCCCAAGGCAGCGGTCTTCTACGTCGCCGTGCTGCCGACCTTTATCGTTGCCACGCGTCCGGTGCTGTCACAGACGATCGCGCTGACACTCATCTACGTCGCCGTGGCGACGGTCATCCACGCCCTGATCGTGGTGCTCGCGAGCCAGCTGGAGCCGCTGCTCAACAATCCGCGGATAGAGAAGATCGCGCGCCGGGCGCTCTCGGCCCTGCTTGCTGGCGTCGCGATCTGGTTCGCGTTCTCGACGGGACGCTAAGCGGCGAGCGCAGCGCACTTGGCGCAGGTGCCGCGGAACTCGATCACCGCCTTCTTGGCGACGAAGCCGGTCGACCCAACCCAGTCGTCGAGGCGCTTGCCGATCAGCTCGTCGGAGATCTCGGTGACCTGGCCGCAAGTGTCGCAGATGGCGAAGGCGGTCATGCGATGGTTGTGATGGCCGTGGTCGTGCGGCTCGGAGCAGGCGACGAAGGCGTTCAGGCTCTCGAGACGATGGACGAGACCGTCCTTCACCAGCACTTCAAGCGCGCGATAGACCTGCAGCGGGGCGCGGAAGCCGTCATCGCGCAACTGGTCCAGCAGCATGTACGCGCTCAGCGGGCCGCTCGCGGCCTCGAGCTTCTCCAGGACCTTCTGCTGGTTCTTCGTCAGCGTAACGCGCGCCGTCATTCCTGCGCCTCACTTTCCTCGCGGGACGCGTCGGTCCGCGCGATGTCGCATCGCTCCATGTGGCGATCCATTCAAGGATTTGCTAGCGCGTCCCACCGGCAAAGACAATGTCGGGCCACCAGCGACCGATCCCGCGGATGCCGCGGGACGGCCTTGGCATGGCCGACGGCTACTTCTTCTGCCGCGCCGGTCCCTCGCGCTCGGACGAACGGGCCCAGAGATTGATGTCGGCCTCGCGGGCATACTGGTCGATCTCGGTGAGCTCGGCCTCGGTGAAGGTCGCGTTCTTCAGCGCGCCGACGCAATCCTCGACCTGCTCGGGGCGGCTCGCGCCTATCAGCGCCGAGGTAACCCGGCCGCCGCGCAGCACCCAGGCGAGCGCCATCTGCGCCAGCGTCTGGCCGCGGCGCTCGGCGATGGCGTTCAGCGCGCGGATATTGGCGAGGTTCTTGTCGTTCAGGAAGGCGGGCCTGAGCGACTTGCCCTGCGAGGCGCGGCTGCCTTCCGGCACGCCCTGCAGATACTTGCCGGTCAGCATGCCCTGCGCCAGCGGCGAGAACACGATCGAGCCGATGCCGAGCCCGTCGAGCGCGTCGAGCAGGCCGTCGTCCTCGACCCAGCGGTTGATCAGCGAATAACTCGGCTGGTGGATCAGGCAGGGCGTGCCGAGCTGACGCAGGATGTCGGCCGCCTCGCGGGTGCGCTGGGCATTGTAGGACGAGATGCCGGCATAAAGTGCCTTGCCGGAGCGCACGGCGTGGTCGAGCGCGCCCATCGTCTCCTCGAGAGGCGTGTCGGGGTCGAAGCGGTGCGAGTAGAAGATATCGACGTAGTCGAGGCCCATGCGCTTGAGGCTCTGGTCGAGGCTCGCCAGCACGTACTTGCGGCTGCCCCACTCACCGTAGGGCCCGGGCCACATGTCGTAGCCAGCCTTGGTCGAGATGATCATCTCGTCGCGCAGGCCGGCGAAATCGGTGCGCAGGATCTCGCCGAAGGCGGTCTCGGACGAGCCGGGCGGCGGGCCGTAATTATTGGCGAGGTCGAAATGGGTGATGCCGAGGTCGAAGGCCTTCTGGCAGATGGCGCGCTTGGTCTTGTGTGGCGTGTCCTCGCCGAAATTGTGCCACAGGCCGAGCGAGATCGCGGGCAGCTTGAGGCCCGACCTGCCGCAGCGGTTGTAGACCATGTTCTCGTAACGGTTCGCGGCCGGCTGCCAGGTCATGATGCTGTCCTCGAATGGAAAGGGGAATCGGCGCGTGACGCCGTCCCCCTCTCATAGCCTATTTCGCCGGTGCCAGCAGCCCCCTTGCAGCGGCGGGCCCGAGCGGCTCGGGCCGCTCGCAGGTCGTCTGCATCTCGACGAACTTCTTCGTCTCGCCCGACTTCAGGATGCCGGTCATGATGTCGATGACATGGTTGGCGAGTTCGAGCGAGCAGCGATGCGGCCTGCCTTGCATGATCGCCAGCGCCATATCGGCGAGGCCCGCCGTGCGGTAGTTGGCCATCATGCCGTGACTGTGCTTCTCGTTGGGCACGCCGAAGGGGTGGTCCCATTTCGGCAGCGTCTTCACCGGCTTGTTGCCTTTGGAATAGCGCAGCTCGCCGCCGAAGAAGTTGGGGTCCGGCATGTGGATGGTGCCGGCCTCGCCATAGAGTTCCATCGGCGAATGCTGGTGGTCCCACACGTCCCAACTGGCGTTGAAGGTGAAAGCCGCGCCGTTCTCGAACTCCATCAGCGCCAGGATCGTCGTCGGCGTCGTCACCGGGATCTTTTCACCCGCACGGGGCTTGGACGAGATGGTGCGCTCCTTGGCCGGGATCGACGCAAGTGCCGCCACCCGCGCAACCGGCCCGATAAGTTGGACGAGGTTGGCGATGTAGTACGGCCCGAGGTCGAGGATCGGCCCGCCGCCCGGCTGGAAGAAGAAGTCGGGGTTGGGATGCCAGTGCTCCATGCCGTGGCTCATCACGTGGCAGGTGCCCGACGTGATCTTGCCGAGCTTGCCGGTGTCGATCAGGTGGCGCGCAAGCTGGTGCGAGCCGCCGAGGAAGGTGTCGGGCGCCGAGCCGATGCGGACGCCCTTCTTGTCGGCGCGCTTCTTGAGGTCGAGCCCGTCCTTCACCGCCAGCACGAAGGGCTTTTCGGAATAGACGTGCTTGCCCGCCTCGATCGCATGACGCGACACCTCGTAGTGCACCGCAGGCACGGTCAGGTTGACCACGATATCGATATCCTTGGCCGCGAGCAGATCCTCGACCGTCTCGGCCCGAAGCTTGAACTCCTTCGCCCGGGCACGCGCGGCATCCATGTTGATGTCGGCGCAGGCACGCATCTCGATGCCCTTGAACTGCGGCGCGCGCGCAAAATAGGTCTTCGAGATGTTGCCGCAGCCGATCACCCCGACCCCGAGTTTCCTTGCCATGTGTATGTCCCCTAGAAGCTCTTTGCGGCAGCGATCGAGCGGCGCGCGAAGCGGTCGAAGTCAGCCGGATTGTCGTGTTCCATGATGAAGTATTTCGCCGGCGTGTTCTTGCGCAGCGCCGTCACCAGCCCGGCCCAGTCGACGGTGCCGTGGCCGACATCCGACCAGCCGTCCTCGTCGGCCGCTTCGCCTATAGGGGCGATGTCCTTGACGTGAGCGGCAAGGATGCGCGGACCGAACTCCTCGATCCAGTGCAGCGGGTCGGAGCCGCCGCGGATCACCCAGGCGACGTCCATTTCCCAACCGATGTCGGGGGCGGCCTCGAGGATGAGGCGCTGCGGCACCTGACCGCCGACGGCTGCAAACTCGAAGTCGTGGTTGTGCCAGGCGAAGTCGAAGCCGGCGTCCCTGGCCCTGGCGCCGACGGCCGCAAGGCGCCTGCCGAATGCCCGCCACCCCTCGGCGTCGGTCGGCCGCTGTGCCGGTTCGAGCCAGGGGCAAGCGATCAGCTTGATGCCCAGGGTGTTGGCGATGCCGGCTGCCTTGCCGAAATCCTGCTCCAGAAGGTCGATGCCGAAATGGCCGCTCGGCATGGCGAGGCCGTTCTCGTCGAGCAGGGCGCGGAAAGCGCGGGGGTCGTCATAGACGCCGCCATAGCCTTCGACCTCCTTGTAGCCGAGGCCGGCGAGGACCTTCAGCACCTTGTCCCAGGGTTGGAAGTTGCGGGCGCTGTAGAGTTGGAAAGACCAGTTCATTGTGATGTCCATTGCGGTTGGGAGGGGATGTCAGATGCGGTTGCCGCTTTCGCCGTCGAACAGCGAGGCGCGCGCCGGGTCGAAGCCGATGCGCAGCTGGTCGCCGGGGGCGAGATGGCGTTCGGCCTCGACGCGGAAGGCAAGGCTCTGGCCGCCGAGCTTCGTCCAGACCAGCGTGTCCGAGCCCATTGGCTCGACCAGCTCGACCCTCGCGTCAGCCGCGAAGGGCATGGTAGCGGCGGCATCGCCGGTGGCGATGTGTTCGGGGCGCACGCCGAACACCGCCCTGCCCGGCCGGGCCGTGTTGCCGAAGGCATAGCGGCCCACGGGGATCCTTGTCCCGTTGAGGGCGAAAGCGGGCTCGGCACCGGCCGCGAGCTCGCCGTCCAGAAAATTCATGCCGGGCGAGCCGAGGAAGCCTGCGACGAAGCGGTTGACCGGCTTGTTGTAGATCACCTGCGGCGCGTCGAGCTGCTGGATCACGCCGCCCTTCATCACCGCGATGCGGTCGGCCAGCGTCATCGCCTCGATCTGGTCGTGGGTGACGTAGATCATCGTGTTGGCGAGCTTCTGGTGCAGGCGCTTGATTTCGACACGCAGCTCGGAGCGCAGTTTGGCGTCGAGGTTGGACAGCGGTTCGTCGAACAGGAACACGTCGACATCGCGGACAAGGGCACGCCCGATCGCCACTCGCTGGCGCTGGCCGCCGGAAAGGGCCGCCGGCTTGCGTTTCAACAGCGGTTCGATCTGCAGGATCTCGGCGGCTCGGGCGACGCGGCGGGCGATCTCGTCCCGGGGCATTCCTGCCGTCTTCAGGCCGAACGACAGGTTTCCTTCCACCGTCATCTGCGGATAGAGCGCATAGGACTGGAACACCATGCCGATGCCGCGGTCCTTGGGCTCCTCCCAGGTGACGTTCTTGCCCTTGATGAAGATCTGCCCCTCGGACACGTCGAGCAGGCCGGCGATGCAATTGAGAAGGGTGGACTTGCCGCAGCCCGACGGCCCCAGCAGCACGAGGAACTCGCCTTCGGGCACCTCGAGGTTCAGCTGCTTCAGCACATCGAAGGCACCGAAGTTCAGCGAAACGTCCCTGACCTGAACACTTGTCATTGGCTCATCCCTTCACCGCGCCGGCGGCGATGCCGCGGACGAAAAGCTGGCCGGAAATGAAATAGACGACGAGCGGGACCAGCCCGGTGAGAAGCGTAGCCGCCATGTTGACGTTGTACTCCTTCACGCCCTGGACGGCGTTGACGATGTTGTTGAGCTGGACCGTCATCGGGTAGGTGTCGGGCTTGGTGTAGACGACGCCGAACAGGAAATCGTTCCAGATGCCGGTGACCTGCAGGATGATCGCCACCACGAATATGGGCAGCGCCATCGGCAGCATGATGCGCAGATAGATGGTCCAGAAGCCGGCGCCGTCGACGCGCGCTGCCTTGAAGAGCTCTTCCGGCAGCGAGGCGAAATAGTTGCGGAAGAGCAGTGTCAGGATCGGCATGCCGAAGATGCAGTGCACCAGCACCAGCCCCCAAAGACTACCGTAGAGGCCGATCTCGCGCAGCACGATGACGATCGGATAGAGCATCACCTGGTAGGGGATGAAGGCGCCGACGATCAGAATGGTGAAGAACACCTCCGATCCCTTGAAGCGCCAGTTGGCGAGCGCGTAGCCGTTGACCGAGGCAATGGCGATGGACAGGAACACCGACGGCACGGTGATGCGTACCGAATTCCAGAAGCCGCGCGAGAGCCCGTCGCAGTTGAGGCCGGTGCAGGCTTGCGACCAGGCCTTCACCCACGGCTCGAAGGTGATCTCGACGGGCGGCGAGAAGATATTGCCAAGCCGGATCTCGGGCATGCCCTTCAGCGACGTCACCACCATCACGTAGAGCGGCAGAAGATAGTAGACGGCGATCAGCGCCAGCGTGCCGTAGATGAAGATGTTGCGGCGCGAGAAGGCGTGCCGCGGCCTTGGACCGTGCGGCCCGGAAAAGGCGTCACCACTGCCTGACGGCGCGGCCATCGCAACGAGGTCTGGCGCGGTGCGCAGGAGATGTTCAGCCATGGCGGCGCCTCCTGCCGAATTCGAGATAGGCCCAAGGCACGATGACGATGACCACCGACAGCAGCATCATGGTCGAGGCCGCGAAACCCTGTCCCAGGTTCTGCGCCAGGAACATGTAATCGTAGACATATTTGGCCGGGACCTCGGAGGCGATGCCGGGGCCGCCGCTGGTCTGGGCAACAACGAGGTCATAGACCTTGACGATGCCGCTCGCGATAATGACCAGCGTGGTGACGAAGACCGGCCGCATCATCGGGATGACGATGAATAGGTAGGTCTTCCAGGTCGGGATGCCGTCGACGCGCGCGGCCTTCCAGATCTCGGCGTCGATGCCGCGCAGGCCGGCCAGCATCAGGCACATGATAAGCCCCGTGCCCTGCCACAGCCCCGCGATCAGGATACCGTAGATGACGATGTCGGCATTGTAGAGCGGATCGAAGGTGAAGCTCTCCCAGCCAAGATTGCGCACCACCTGCTGGATCCCGAAATCGGGATTGAGCAGCCACTGCCAGACCAGGCCGGTCACGATGAAGGAGAGCGCAAACGGGTAGAGGAAGATCGTGCGGAAGGTGTCTTCGAAGCGGATCTTCTGGTCCATCAGCGCGGCGAGCAGGAAGCCTATCGCCAGCGAAAAGACGAGTGATAGAACGCCGTAGACGGCCAGGTTCTCGACTGCCATGTGCCAGCGGGGCGCCGCCCAAAGCCTTTCATACTGGGTGGTTCCGACAAAACTCAGCCGCGGCAGAAGCTTGGAGTTGGTGAAGGAATAGACCACCGTCCACGCCGTGCCGCCGACGAAGATGACGAGAGCCGTCAGCACCATCGGGATCGAGGCTATCTTGGCATTGAGATTTCGAAACAGCCGGCTTGGCCGGCCCGCATCAGTCGGTGTCATCGGTCAGCTTCCATGACGGTGGACCGGGCAACCTGCCGATCCCGGCTCTCGCAGGGATCGGCAGATCGCCGCTGTCGTGACTGCAGCATCTGGCGTGAGCCCGGGTCGGGACTCCCGGGCCGGCTTAGTCAGCAGCAGCGATGATGTCGACGAACCGCTTCTGGGCGTCTTCCGGCGTCAGGCTTGCATTGGCGAAGAACTCCGAGAACAGGTCTTCCTTCTGCTTCTGCGTGTCCTGCGTCAGCAGCTGGTCCGTCCAAGGGATGATGTTGCCCTCGGCAAGGATGTCGAGGCCCTTCTTCATGCAGTCATTTGCCGTGTTGAGGTCGACGTCGCCGCGCACCGGCACCGAGCCCTTCTTGAGGTTGAAGGCAACCTGGGTCTTCGGATCAAGCAACGTCGTGGCCAGCACCTCCTGCGCCTTGGACTTCTCCGCATCCTTGAGCAGCGGGAAGTAGAAGGCGTCGCCGCCGGTAGCGATGGTTGCGTTCAAGCCGAGACCCGGCAGGCAGCTGTAGTCCTTGCCGGCCACCTTGCCCGCGACCTGGAACTCGCCCTGGGCCCAGTCACCCATGATCTGGCCGCCGGCCTTGCCGGTGATGACCATGTTGGTCGCCTGGTTCCAGTCCTGCACATTGGTGTTCTTGGCCATCTTGCGGGCGTCGTCGGCCGCCTTGAACACCTTGGCGATCTCGGGACCGGCTGCGAACTCGGCGTCCTTGTCCTTGTAGACCTTCAGGAAGGTGTCTGTACCGCCGACCGACATCAGGAGCACGTCGAAGGCGCCCGACGTCTGCCAGGGCTGACCGCCGACGGCGAGCGGGACGATGCCTTTCGCTTCCAGCGCGGGCGCTGCCGCCACAAACTCATCCCAGTTCTTCGGTATGGCCACGCCGGCATCCTCGAACGCCTTGTTGGACAGCCAGAGCCACTGCCAGGAATGGATGTTGACGGGCACGCAATAGATCTTGCCGTCCAGCGTGCAGCTGTCGAGCAAACTCTTGGGGCGAACGATCTCGGTCCATTTTTCCTTGGCGGCGAGATCGCTCAGATCGCGCATCAGGCCAGCTGCCACAAGCTCTTCCGCCTGCCGACCATGGTTGAACTGGGTTGCGCCCATCGGGTCGCCGCCGGTGATACGGCTGATCATGATCGGACGCGCGGTGCCGCCCGAACCGGCGATCGCACCATCGATCCATTTGTTACCGGTGGCGTCGAACGCCTTGGCGAGTTCGGCGACAGCAGCGGCCTCGCCGCCGGAGGTCCACCAGTGGGTCACCTCGAGCTCGGTCGCCGCTGCCGGACCGGCCGAATAGGCGACCCCCGCCGCGAAAGCAGCGGTCATAAGCCTATAACGCATCGTACTCCTCCCTGAATCTGAAACGTTACAGATTTGAGGTTAGGGGAAGTGCCGAGCTCGCGCAATGGCCGATTTTGAGATCGGATCATTTTTTTCGGTGCCCAAAGTAATTTCGACGCACCGCTGCAGCGTGTCATTTGCGCGCACATCTCCGCTGCATCGCAGCATTTTCAAATGAATCCAGCAGTCGAATCAACGACCCAGTCAAATGCTGCAATGCAAGGCCGAGCGCCTCGAGCAACACCTCGACACGATAGGAGTCAGGTCATCCACTGCTCGTACTGTAACGTTACAGGACTTGCACGAAGCCCTTGCAAGGTCCATTGTGCTAATGCGATACGCGTCCCGGGGAAGGATGGCGGGCAACAACCATGAATGAGCGGACACCGCCGGACGAAAACGAGGGCCTGGGGACGGCCGGCAGCGGCCAGCCGCCAACGCTGAAGACCATCGCTTTCATGACCGGCCTGGGCGTGACCACCGTATCGCGCGCACTCAAGGACGCGCCCGAGATCGGAGCCGAGACGAAGCGGCGCGTGCAGCTTGTCGCGCGCCAGATCGGCTATCGCCCCAATCGCGCCGGCGTGCGCCTGCGCACCGGCAAGACCAACGTCATCAGTCTCGTGCTCGATACCGAGGAGCAGATCGGCGGCTTCGTCTCTGAGATGATCTACGGCATCTCGGAAGCGCTGGCCCACACGCCCTATCACTTGGTCGTGACGCCCTACTCACGCAACAACGACGCGCTGGAGCCGGTACGCTACGTGGTCGAGACGGCGTCTGCCGACGGCGTGATCATCTCGCGCACCGAGCCCGACGACAAGCGCGTGCGCTACATGACCGAGCGCGGTTTCCCCTTTGCTACGCACGGGCGCACCCATATGGGCATCGAGCACCCGTTCCACGATTTCGACAACTACGCCTATTCGGTCGAGGCGGTGAAGAAGCTCGCGAGCCTCGGCCGCAAGCGGCTGGCGCTGCTCGCCCCGCCGTCCAACCTCAGCTATTACCGCCACATGCGCGACGGCTTCGCCGATGCGCTGATGGACCACGGGCTGGCCGAGGTGCCCTTCCCGACCGCCACGGTCGACCATTCGATCGACGAGATCCGCGCCGTCACCGCCGAACTCATGCGCCGGCCCAATCGGCCCGACGCCTTCGTCAGCGGCGCGGGTG